>OBAB01000002.1_pt1 | contig 334094 bp, 256 predicted proteins | sample 1516501 | NCBI WGS metagenome assembly OBAB01 (sample SAMEA2579906, study PRJEB22360) | human gut metagenome
AGCGCTGCAGAGCAGCGGGGTCTTTGACCCTCGCGGCAGTCGCCAAATATCCATGCAAGCATGGCTATTTGGCTCGTTGCTGGCGGGAATAAAAGCGGTCGCCTCACAGACTGAGGAAAATGAAAATGAGTATGAGTGAAGGAAAGAAAAAATTCATATCTGCCGCAGTTACTCTGGCGGGAGTGATCTGTCTTCCGCAGATGCTGATTTCTTCGGGAAAAGGGCTGGATTTTTCCAACAGCTTTCTTTCCGTGCTTGTTTTCCTGCTCTGCTTTCCGGTAATCCACAGGTCGCTTTGGAACGGAGCGAGGAGCATCTGGTCCTTTCTCATGTCACTTGTGCTGGTGACAGCATGCTGTCTGGGCAGCCGGCTGGAAGCTTTGGGCTATGTCTGGCTGACGGACTGGCATATGTGGGCGGCCATGCCATTTCTGCTTTTATTTTTTATGCTGCTCACGGACGGGCTGTGGGGAATCCTGGAAGATGCTGGAAGTTACGGAAAACAGGAACAAGAAGCGGCAGGGATAAAAAGGGAAACGCTTTATATATTCCTGTTTTTCCTGCTGGTATGGGGAATTGTGCTGCTGGCCGTTTATCCCGGCTTTTTCGTATATGACGCCCAGGATGAGTTTAATCAGGTGGCCATGCGCCGGTTCACCACCCATCATCCGCTGCTGCATGTAGTGCTTCTGGGAGGGATTGTCAGCCTGGGAAATAAAATATTTGCATCCTATAATGCGGGAATTGCGCTTTATATGGTTTTTCAGATGCTGCTGATGGCAGGCTGTTTTACGTATATCCTGTCTTATTTCAGACAAAACAGGGCGCCTGTGTGGCTTCGCAGGGCAGGCGTGCTGTATTTCGCTTTTTTCCCTGTCATTCAGATGTATGTGCTCTGCTCCGCAAAGGATACCCTGTATTCTGCGGGGATGCTTTTAACCATAGTCCTGCTCCTTAGGCTTTTCAGGGAGAAAGCAGAGTTTTTTGGGGACCGGAAAAAAACGGCGCTGCTTTTGCTGGCCCTGTTTTCCATGGCAGCCATGCGTCACAACGGTTTTTATATCCTGCTGTTAATGATTCCTGTAATTATCCTCTGTGCCGGAAAAAACTGCCGGGTAAAAGCGGCGGCGACTGCCTGTACAGCGCTGCTTCTTTATCTGCTTGTATCAAACGGACTTGCGTTTGTGCTGCATGCGCAGGTGCAGGAAAACCAGGAAATGCTCACCGTGCCGATTCAGCAGCTGGCGCGTGTATATACAACCAGCCCGGAGGTGATGACAGAGGAAGAAAAGTCCGTGCTTCTGGAGGTACTGCCCCGGGAAGCGCTGGAACGATATACGCCGAAGCTGTCTGACAGTGTGAAGATTGATTTTAACAATGCAGCGTACAGGGCAGATCAGACCCGGTACTGGAAGCTGTGGTGGTCCGTGGGAAAAAAAGCGCCTGCCGTCTATCTGAACGCCTGGCTGCTGACCTCCTACGGCTTCTGGTACCCGGATGCGGTGATCGATGTATACCGGGGAAATACTGTGTTTACCTATACCTATGAGGACAGCTCGTATTTTGGCTTTGAAACGGAACTGCCAGGCACCCGTGACAGCAAAATCCCTCTGCTGAACGAATGGTTCCGCAGGCTGAGCCTGGAATTGTTCCAGCAGAAGGTCCCGGTCGTTTCCATGCTGTTCTCCCCGGGATTTCTATTCCTTGTATACCTGTCCGGTCTGCTTTTCCTCATGCGCCGGAAACAATATAAAACCGTGCTGGCCTTCCTCCCGGCGATATTAAACTGGCTGACCGTAATACTTGGGCCGACCTATCTGGTACGCTACGTCCTCATATTCTGGCTGGCCCTCCCGGTACTGGCATATGTTGTAAGTACGGGGAAATTATGCTATACTAACAGGAATTAATAAATCGTAACTGTGAAGTTACTGGACAGTTACCAATTAACCTATAAACCATCAGGTATAATAAATGAACAGAAAGTTAAAGAAATCCCGTGCAATCGAATACATTGTACTATGCTATGCCGCAGTTCTGATATTGCTCGCAGGCCCTCTGGGAATATTTGACGGTACCCGCCAAATTGCAGGGAACGAGACTCCGGCAGGAACCTCTCAGATCATTGATCAGGATTCCAGAATTCAGCAGGTATTCATAGCGGACGGCGGCTATCTGGAGAAAATCAGTATATATGCCATGGAAGATCTCTCCCGGAAGGTAATAAATCTCACAATATCGGATGAACTGGGAGAAACGGTCTTTTCCAGGAATGTAGCGCTGGATGCTTATGAAGCACCCGGCTTCTTTACCGTTCCCGTAGAATTCCAGACAGTACGGGGCAGGGCCTATGTATGGCAGATCAGCCATCCGGAGAAGTCCATAAGCTTTGGCTGTCAGAATACGGCCGAGTCCGGACTGGGCATTTACGGAAATTATTATTATGTAGGAAGCGATCAGTCTAATCAGGAGCAGGTGGGAAACAATATTATTATGCGTTTCCAGTACGAAGATAAATGGAGCCCTGGGGAAAAAGCCGCTGCGGCGGCAGTCATTGCACTCCTTGCCGGTTTCCTGATACTTCTCGTGGAGAACTCCGCCAGAAAAAAGAAAAAGGGAAAAGAAGTACGTGTACAATGGGTTTTCCGCAGGATTTTCAACCCTCTGCTCATAATCGGCGCAGCGGCCGGGCTGGCTGCTGTTTATCCTATGGATTACTATGGGGGCGTCAGGGCTGATAAAATGGTTTATACGGCCGGCATCCTTGTGTTGACGGCGCTGCTTCTCTACGTGGTCAATGCCAGGAGAGACAGTATAGCGCCTCTCCTTCCGCCCATCAGGGAAACGCTCCTGGACAGGGGAATGGACTGGCTGCAGTGCCTTTTCTGGGCCGGAGCGCTGTGGGGCTGTATTGATTATGTAAATGCGATGTATAATATCTATCAGGACTATGCCTACAGAAAGGTTCTGATTTATTTCTGCCTTGTCCTGCTTACCATGTGCAGTAAAAAATATGTGTTCCATTGGGGGAATCTGATATGGATTGCTCTTTCCTCCATTGCAGGCTGGCTGTATTACCGTCCGTATGCCGGCGTAGAGGAGCTGGACAGGCTCGCCCGGTTAAATGCCATTCTGTTTGTGACTGTGGGGCTGGTGGTCATTCAGCTCATCCTGCTTTTATGGAAAAAGAAGCCGGCCTGGAAGCAGCTGTTCCTTCCTTACGCGGGGCTTGTTGCAGTATTTTTCGCCTTGCTGGTGATTTTCCGCAATACAAGAGGCTGGCCGATTTATCTGGCTGCGGCTTTTGGCCTTTTTTATGTTTTTTATCTGTCCTGGGAGAAAAGAGAGCGGTTTCTGGGGATTTTCTGTAATGGTATCATCCTGAATTTTTTCTGCGCCCTGGTATTTGCCGTGCTGCGCAGACCGATCCGTGCCTGGGGCTTTTACCGCTACAATTTTGTATTCCATACGGTTACTGTTACAGCGGCTTATCTGACGCTGATAATTTGTGCGCTGTTTGTGAAGCTGCTGATGCAGTACCATAAATCACGCAGGCTTTATACCTGCTGGACAACGGCTCTTTTATTCGGCATGGCGGTTTCGCTGCTTTTGATGACGCTTTCCCGTACCGGATATCTGGCGGCGGTGGTAATGGGCATTGTGGTTCTCCTTTTTGTATCCCTCGTCTGTTATCGGGAACGGTTACCCGTATTCCTGGCAAAAACGGGGCTTGCGATCGTCCTCGTGCTTGCCTGCTTCCCGGTTACCTATTCGGCGGTGCGCCTGATCCCGCCGCTGTATGACGATCCCTATATTTTTGAACTGGAGGCAAATGAAGAAGAGTGGGCGGTGCATAAGGGCGATCCGGCTGACTCTGAAAATTATATCACCTTCCCCCGTTTTGCCTACTGCATGGATGTGAAGCTTTTCGGAGAAGAGCACAGTATTGTCAGGAAATTCGTGGATACCTTTATGGCATCCGCTGAAGAAGAGAGCAAATCCATGCCTGGCGGACGCCTGGAGGTCAGCCAGATATCAACTATGCTGGCATCGGCAGACGGCGCCGTCGGGGCGGAAGCATCCCATGATGCCGCTTCGGGAAACGGCCCGGAGGAAACGGAGGAGGATTACTCCAACGGCCGCTTCGAAATTTTCAAGCGTTACATTTCCCATTGGAACCTGACCGGCCATGATGAAATGGGCGTGGAGCTTGCAGACGGCTCCCTCAGTGTCCATGCGCATAATACTTATCTGCAGGTAATCCATGATCACGGCCTGATTACCGGTGCGGTCTATCTGATATTGGGGGCTGTCAGCCTGATGCAGATGTTCCGTTACGCTTATTGGGCAGGCAGGAAAAAAAGGGAGGACAGCGCCGACCCTTACGCGGCGCTGCCCCTTGCCATATTCCTGGCATTTGCCGTGGCGGGGCTGGTGGAATGGCTGTTCCATCCCTGCAACCCATTGGGCTTTTCCACCATGGCAGTACTGGCGCCGCTGCTTATATTCCGCAGAGAAAAGAAAGTGTAGAGTAACTTAAAAGGCTGCCTGACAGTTAAGAAAAAGAAAAGAGTAAACGATAATGAAGGATAAAGAGAACAAGACAAAACAGCATTTTAATTATCAGTTGTTTTACCGCAGGACCGCACTCATCATATATGATATCCTGAGTGTGACAGCTTCCAGCTTTCTGGCGATCCTGCTGCGGTATGATATGCATCTGGATGAGATTCCGGATCAGTTCCTGATGCCCATCAGGAATTTCCTTCCGCTGAATATCCTGCTGACCATGGGGATTTTCTATCTCTTTCGCCTGTATCACAGCCTGTGGGCCTTTGCCGGGGAAAATGAAATGCAGAGCCTGGTCATGGCCTGCTTCCTTTCCGCCGTGGTTTCCGGCGTGGGGCTGAATCTTTTCAAGGTGTCGGGCAAGCCGGTGCCGGACAGCTACTATTTTATGTATCTGTTCATGCTTATCAGCTTTACTTTTGTCAGCCGTTTTTCCTATCGGTTTTTAAGAAGCCATAAGCACAGGCTGCAGAACAAGAAAAATAACATTTCCGTCATGATCATAGGCGCCGGGGAAGCCGGAAACGCGCTGATCAAGGAAATCGTCACAAGCAATTACAGCACCATGGTCATCCGCTGCATCATCGATGATGATAAACAGAAAATGGGCCAGTTCATTCAGGGAATCAAGGTGGTTGGCGGCCGTGATAAAATCATCGAATCCGCCGATCTGTATGATATTGATGAAATTTTTATCGCCATGCCCTCAGCGCCCCGTACGGAAATCAGGGATATCCTGGACATCTGCAAGGAAACAAGCTGTAAGCTGCGTTCCCTGCCTGGCATGTACCAGCTGGTCAACGGTGAAGTGAGCGTGAGCAAGCTGCGTGACGTGGAGGTGGAGGATCTCCTGGGAAGAGAGCCTATCCGCGTGGATTTAGATTCCATCCTGAGCTATGTGCAGAATAAGGTGGTTATGGTAACCGGCGGAGGCGGTTCCATCGGCAGCGAGCTTTGCCGTCAGGTGGCATCCCATAAACCGGCGCATCTGGTAATTGTGGATATTTATGAAAATAATGCCTATGATATTCAGCAGGAGCTGCTGCAGAATTTTCCTGAGCTGAAGCTGACCGTCCTCATTGCTTCGGTCCGCAATACGAAGCGTATCAATTCCATTTTTGAGACGTACCGGCCGGATATTATCTACCATGCGGCAGCGCATAAGCATGTGCCGCTCATGGAGGTCAGCCCCAATGAGGCGATTAAGAACAACGTATTCGGAACCTGGAAAACAGCGCAGGCCGCCGCTCTGAACGGCGCGGAAAAATTTGTCATGATTTCCACGGACAAAGCGGTGAACCCCACCAATATCATGGGGGCCAGCAAGCGGATCTGCGAAATGATCATACAGACCTTTAACAAGCACTATGACACGGAGTTCGTGGCCGTCCGCTTCGGCAATGTGCTGGGCAGCAACGGCAGCGTGATTCCCCTGTTTAAAAAGCAGATAGCGGCCGGAGGGCCGGTAACGGTGACCCATCCAGATATCATCCGCTATTTTATGACCATACCGGAGGCGGTTTCCCTCGTGCTGCAGGCGGGCGCCTATGCCAAGGGCGGGGAAATATTCATCCTGGATATGGGTGAGCCTGTAAAAATCCTGGATCTGGCGAAGAACCTGATCCGGCTCTCCGGCTATAAGCTGGGGGAGGACATTCAAATCGAGTTTACCGGCCTGCGCCCGGGAGAAAAGCTCTATGAAGAGCTTCTTATGGATGAGGAAGGAATGCAGGATACGGACAACCGGCTGATTCATATCGGCCGTCCGATACAGCTGGATGAGAGGGAATTTTTTATTCAGCTCAAGCAGCTGGAGGATGCCTCCAAGGATGAAATCGCGGATATCAGGCCGCTTGTGGCGCAGATTGTGCCTACCTATGTGTATGGCCAGAATGCGGCGGAAAATGAAGTGAAACAGTAACTTCCAGCAGGTCAGTGCATTGGCGGCAGCAAGCATCCGACCCGCCACGCGATAGTTTTAACTGGCCGGATGCCTGTAACGGTCCACTTAACCGAACCGCTACGGAAAGGAAGAATAAATGAAGGTTCACCATATTGGATATCTTGTAAAAAAGCTGGAAAAGGCAGCGGAGGAATTTGAAAAGCTGGGCTATGTCAGGTTGGGGGAAATCACCCCGGATCCACATCGCAAAATCGATATCCTGTTCCTGGAAAAGGACGGGTATGTGGTGGAGCTGGTAAGCCCCAATGCCCCTGACAGCGTGGTTTCCGGGCTGCTGAAGACCTATAAGAACGCGCCTTACCATATTTGCTATGAATGTACCGATTTTCAGGAGGATTTGGAGCGGCTCGCGGCGAACGGCTATGTGCAGATTGACCAGCCCACGCCGGCGCCGGCCATTGGAAACCGCAGGGTTGTATTCCTTATGAACAGCCGGCTGGGAATGATAGAGCTGCTGGAAGGCTGCTGAATAATAAAGCTTCCCGAGGCAGACCTGTGATAGTCAGGAGGAAAATCCTCAGATCGCAGAGAGCTCGCATTTTGCTTCCCAAAACTACTAGGAGGAATAAATATGGACAAAGACAGTGTAATGCAGAAGAAAAAAATATTTCTCTCTTCTCCTACCATGCATGGAGAAGAGCGTAAATTTGTGGAGGAAGCCTTCGACACCAACTGGGTAGCCCCGCTGGGCCCCAATGTCAATGCTTTTGAAAAGGAAATGGAGGAGTACACAGGCTGCGGATATGCGGCGGCGCTCAGCGCCGGAACAGCGGCAATCCATCTGGCGCTGCGCCTGATAGGGATACAGCCGGGGGATGTGGTATTTTCTTCCGACCTCACTTTTTCCGCCACCTGTAATCCCATTTGCTATGAAAAAGGGACTCCGGTTTTCATCGATGCGGAGGAGGATACCTGGAATATGGACCCTAAGGCCCTGGAAAAGGCTTTTGAAAAATATCCCGGGGCAAAAGCGGTGATTTGCGCCCATCTTTACGGGACGCCTGCGAAAATTGATGAAATCCGCGCAATCTGTGATGCCCATCATGTACCGCTTATCGAGGATGCGGCGGAATCCTTAAGCTCTACCTTCCGGGGGAAAATGACCGGCACCTTTGGGGATTACGGCATTTTTTCATTTAACGGAAACAAGATTATCACCACCTCGGGCGGCGGCATGCTGGTTTCCAGGGACGGTGAAGCAATAGAAAAAGCCCGCTTCCTTTCCACCCAGGCCAGGGATAAGGCAAGGCACTATCAGCATTCCCAGATTGGCTTTAACTACCGGATGTCCAATGTGGTAGCGGGTATCGGCAGAGGCCAGCTGCTTCATCTGGAGGAGCATAAAAAGAAAAAACAGGAAATTTACAGACAATATAAAGAGGCATTTGCCGACATCCCGGCAATTGCAATGAACCCCCTGAATCCCGACGGGGACGCCAATAACTGGCTCTCCTGTATGACGATTGCACCGGAAAGCGGCGTGACGCCCAACATGGCCATGGATGCGCTGGAGGCGGAAAATATTGAATCCCGGCCTATCTGGAAGCCCATGCACCTGCAGCCGGTCTTTGCCGATGCCGATTTTATTACACTGCAGGAGAACGGCAGCGTGGGAGAACGTATTTTTGAGAAGGGCTTCTGTCTTCCCAGCGATATCAAGAACACGCCGGAGGATATGGAACTCATTATAAATACCATCAGAAACCTGTTTTAAAGGGATGCGAAGCTTGCAGGCCGCATTTTATGAACCGCGGCAGTGGCTGTGGTGTTCTGAAAAAAGGCGGCAGCTATGCGGCATCCGGGCAGCAGAGAAATGAGGAAACAATGTTTTACAGGAAATTCGGCAAAAGATTTCTGGATTTTTTTCTTTCTTCCATAGCGATCATACTTCTGAGCCCCATCCTTCTTGTGGTGGCGGTCCTTGTGCGCATCAAGCTGGGAAGCCCCGTGCTTTTTCACCAGGAAAGGCCGGGAAAGGATGAAAAAATATTTACCCTTTGTAAGTTCCGCACCATGACGGATAAGAGGGACGCCCAGGGAAAGCTTCTACCTGACTCGCAGCGTCTTACGAAATTCGGTAAAATGCTGCGGGCCACCAGCCTGGACGAGCTGCCGGAGCTTTTTAATATCTGGAAGGGGGACATGAGCATCATCGGTCCCCGGCCGCTTCTGGTTTCCTATCTTCCCTGGTATACACAGGAAGAGAAGCTGCGCCATACGGTGCGGCCCGGCCTGACAGGCCTGGCCCAGGTATCGGGCCGGAATTTCCTGGACTGGGATAAGCGTCTGGCCAAGGATGTGGAATACGTGAAGAAGCTTTCCCTGGCCATGGATTTAAAGGTCCTGTGGAAAACGGTAATGGTGGTATTTGATCATAGCGAGGTGGCGGAGGATACCTCCGCAGCGGAAGGAAATCTGGCTGAAATCCGCAGCAAAAGGCAGGAAAGGGAAAAGCAGGCATGATTAATATATTAATTTTAAGCGCAGGAACCAGAAATAAGGTGGTGCAGTATTTCCGGAAGGAGCTGGAAGGAAAGGGCAGAGTATACGCCACGGATTGCAGCGAGCTGGCCCCGGCGATTTATGAGGCTGACGAAGCAATCCTCGTACCCCGGATTACAGAGCCGGGATATCTGGAGAAAATCCTGGATATCTGCCGGGAGAAGGAAATTACAGGAGTCTTTTCCCTGATAGATCCGGAGCTGACAATGCTGGCGGAGCACAGGGAGGAATTTTTAGCCGTTGGAACAACGCCCATTATATCCCCGGCGGAGGCGGTTGCCATATCCTTTGATAAATACCGGATGTTTGAAAAGCTGACGGAGCTTGGAATCCCCACAGGACGCTGCTTTATGGATTTGCAGGAGTTTGAGAGGGCGGTGGAGAAGGGGGAGATAGCATATCCTGTTTTCGTGAAGCCAGCCAAAGGAAGTGCCAGCATCAATATCAATAAAGTGACCTGCCGGGAAGAAGTGGAGCTGCTTTGCAGGCATAATGAGGACATGATGATCCAGGAATACATGGACGGCACGGAATATGGCGCGGATGTGTATATTGATATGCTTACGGGAAAGGTAACTTCAATTTTTGTCAAGGAAAAAGTAAAAATGCGCGCAGGAGAAACGGATAAATCCGTTTCGGTGAAAGACGCGAAACTGTTTGAGCTTATAAAAAAATTCGTTGAATCCGTCGGATTTTGTGGTATTATTGACATAGATATTTTTAAGGTGGACGGAACGTACTATATTTCCGAGGTCAATCCCCGCTTCGGTGGCGGCTATCCCCATGCGTATGCCTGCGGCGTCAATGTGCCCGCGCAGATTATCCGTAATCTGGAGGGAGCGGCCAATGAGGAGAATATCGGCGATTACGAAGAAAATATCTGCATGATGAAATATAATGAGATCATGATTCGGAAATTGTAACTGTCCGGCAGGCCGGCGCATTTGCCGTAAGGGTGAAGCTTGGTGTCCGGATAACCGAATGGAGACAAAAAATAGGAAAATAAGGAGAAAGCCATGGCTTCTTCCATACTGATACTGTCCAACAGCGATTCGGGGCTTTATGATTTCCGAAAGGAAGTCCTGAAGGCGCTCATGGAGAAAGGGTTCCATGTCCTTGTATCTGTCCCGGATACCGGATATGTGGAGCGGATTAAGGCCCTGGGCTGTGAATACATCCCCACCGCGTTTGAGCGGCGCGGCATGAATCCGTTTCAGGACATGAAGCTGCTGCTGTTTTACCGGAGGCTGATAAAGACGCACAGCCCCGCGGCGGTGCTGACTTATACGATAAAACCGAATATTTACGGAGGGCTTGCGGCAAGGCTCTCAGGAACACCCTACCTGGTCAATGTGACGGGGCTTGGCACTACGCTGGAGCATGGAGGCGTGCTGCAGAAAATGATTGTCCTCATGTACAGGACAGCCCTGAAAAAGGCTTCCTGTGTTTTTTTCCAGAATCAGGGCAACCGGGATTTCCTGGTTCAGAGGGGCTGTGTCACCGGAAAGACGCGGGTGATTCCGGGCTCCGGCGTAAACCTGAAGGAACATCTGCCGCAGGAATACCCGGCGGATACGCCTGTGCGGTTTGTTTCTATTATGCGGCTTATGAAGGATAAAGGAATTGAAGAATTGCTGACAGCGGCGCAAAGGATACATGAAAGGCATCCGGACACCCTGTTTCAGATACTGGGGGCCTATGAAGAGGAAACCAGGCAGCTTTATGAGCCGCGTGTGAAAGCGCTGGAGGAGAAAGGCGCCATCCGCTACTACGGCTATCGGGACGATGTCCCTGAATTTTTAAAGGAATGCCAGGCAGTGGTGCATCCCTCCTATCACGAGGGAATGTCCAATGTGCTTCTGGAAGCGGCGGCAACCGCCAGACCGGTGCTTGCCAGCGCGGTGGAGGGATGCCTGGATACCTTTGAGGAAGGCCGCAGCGGGCTGGCCTTTGCACCGCAGGATGCGGACAGCCTGGAAGAGGCGCTGGAGCATTTCCTCAGCCTTCCTTATGAAAAGCGCAGGGAAATGGGACTGTGCGGCCGCAGGTTCGTGGAGGAGAGGTTCGACAGGAATTTTGTGGTGGCTGCTTATCTGGAAGAGCTGGCCGCGGGAATAAATTTTATCCATAAAACAGACAGATACGAATGAAACAGATTCGGGAAATGAGGTCACAGATGGAATTATATGAAAAACTTGTAAACGGAGAAGAAAAGCTCTCTCTTGTGGGGCTTGGCTATGTGGGGATGCCCATTGCCGTTGCCTTTGGCAGAAAAATCAAAGTTATCGGTTATGATTTGAATGCAAAGAAGGTGGAGCAGTACAGGGCCGGCTTTGATCCTACCAGAGAGGTGGGGGATGATGTGATTAAGCAGGCGAACGTGGAATTTACTTCCGATGAAACAAAGCTGAAGGAAGCAAAATTCCATATTGTAGCGGTTCCCACGCCGGTAAATGACGATCATACGCCGGATCTTCGTCCCGTTGAGGGCGCCAGCCGTACGGTGGGCCGTAACCTGACAAAAGGAAGCATTGTCGTATTTGAATCCACCGTTTATCCGGGAGTTACGGAGGATATTTGTGTGCCGATTATGGAGAAGGAATCCGGCCTGAAGTGCGGCGTTGATTTTAAGGTGGGCTATTCTCCCGAGCGTATTAACCCCGGCGATAAGGTGCACCGTCTGGAAACCATTGTAAAGATCGTTTCCGGTATGGATGAAGAGACACTTGATCAGATTGCAAAGGTATATGAGCTTGTGGTAGAGGCGGGAGTTTACCGTGCAGATTCCATAAAGGTTGCGGAGGCTGCCAAGGTAATTGAGAACAGCCAGCGGGATATCAATATCGCTTTCATGAACGAGCTTTCCATAATTTTCAATAAGATGGGCATAGATACCAAATCCGTACTGGAGGCGGCGGGAACCAAATGGAATTTCCTGAAGTTCTTCCCCGGCCTGGTGGGCGGACACTGCATCGGCGTGGATCCTTATTATCTTACCTATAAGGCGGAGGAAATGGGATACCACTCCCAGATCATTCTGTCCGGCCGCCGGATTAATGACGACATGGGAAGATATGTGGCGGAGAACGTGGTGAAGAACCTGATCAGGGCGGATATTGCGGTAAAAACTGCCAGAGTAGCCATTCTCGGCTTTACCTTCAAGGAAAACTGCCCGGATACGAGAAATACCAAGGTCATTGATATTGTTAAAGAACTTCGGGAATACGGAATTGAGCCTGTGATTGTGGATGAAACAGCGGATGCACAGGAAGCGCAGAGACTGTACGGCGTGAAGCTGGCGGACAGAAGTGAAGTAAAGGATTTGGATGCGCTTGTCATCGCTGTGGCCCATGAAGAATTCAGCCACATGACCAGGGAGGATATCGCCGGATATTTCAAACCTGAGCATGAGAAGAAGGTTCTTGTTGATATCAAGGGTATCCTGGACCGTAAGGATTATCTTACACAGGATTATATCTACTGGAGACTTTAAGAAGGCGCCGGTTTATGGAATATAGTGCAGCCGCGGCGTCAGGAATGCCGGAACGGCCGCAGGAATACTGAGGCAAAAGGTAACTGTAGGATACTGGACAGCTGCCGGAAAAGGAAAGGATAGGAAAATGGGTTATAAACATTTGCAGTTTGACAAAGACAGTGTATTTCTTGTAACTGGAGGCGCGGGCTTTATCGGTTCCAACCTCTGTGAAGCGATTCTGGATATGGGGTATCAGGTAAGATGCCTGGATGATTTATCCACCGGAAAGCAGGAAAACGTGGAGATGTTCCTTGACCGTCCGGGCTATACTTTCATTAAGGGTGACATCAAGGATCTGGAGATCTGCCGCAGAGCCTGCGACGGCGTGGATTACGTGCTGAATCAGGCAGCCTGGGGAAGTGTTCCCAGGAGCATTGAAATGCCCATTTTCTATGAGCAGAACAACATCGGCGGAACGCTGAACATGATGGAAGCGGCCAGGGAAAGCGGCGTAAAGAAATTCGTATATGCTTCCAGCTCTTCCGTATACGGCGACCACCCCGCGCTTCCCAAAAAGGAAGGAATTGAGGGCGAGGTGCTTTCTCCTTATGCGCTCACTAAACGCACCAATGAGGAGTATGGGAAGCTTTATAAGAAGCTGTACGGGTTGGATACCTACGGCATGCGTTATTTCAACGTGTTCGGACGCAGACAGAACCCTGACGGCATGTATGCGGCCGTTATCCCCAAGTTCTTAAAGCAGCTGCTGCATGATGAAGTGCCTACGATTAACGGGGACGGCAGACAGTCCCGTGACTTTACCTACATTGATAATGTTATCGAAGCCAACCTGAAGGCCTGCCTGGCTTCCAGTGAAGCTGCCGGGGAAGCTTACAATATCGGATCCGGCGGAAGAGAATTCCTGATAGACATTTATTATTATCTGTGCAAGGCGCTGGGCAAGAACATTGAACCGAAATTCGGGCCGGCCAGAAAAGGGGATGTGCGGGATTCCAATGCGGATATCACCAAGGCAAGAACCAATCTGGGATATGACCCTGACTATGATTTTGAAGCGGGAATCAAGCTTGCCATTGACTGGTATAAAGAGAATCTGAAATAAATACAGCCGGGGCCACTGGCTGCCTGGAAAGGCAGTCTGGTCCCGTTTGTTTTGGAAAGGTGAGGACGGATAAGTGAAATATAAAGTGGTAATATTCGGCGTAAAGGATACCACGGCGGAAATCGTGACCTTTATCCAGGAAAAAATATGTCCTGTGGATCTGGTGGTGACCATCCATCCCGACGTACTTTCCGGAAACCAGGTTTCCGGCTACCAGGGACTGGGTTTTTTGACGGAAAAGTATGGAATCCCTGTATTCGAAACCCATTCCTATGGACTGAAGGATGAAGAAACGGCCCGGTTCTTTGATGGGAATGAATTTGAAATCGGTATTTCCATGGGCTGGCAGCGGCTGATTCCCCAGTCCGTGCTGGATCGGTTTGCACACGGTATTTTCGGCTTCCACGGAAGCTGCGGTTATCTGCCCTACGGCCGGGGGCGTTCTCCGCTGAACTGGTCGGTTATCAACGGGGACACCCGGTTTATCCTGAATCTGTTTCAGTATGATGCGGATCCCGATAGCCCGAATGTGTTTGCCAATGAAATGTTTTCCATCAATCCTCATGATACCATCCGTACGCTGCAGTACAAAAACATCCTGGCCTCCAAGCGGCTGATTCAGAAGCTTCTGGAAGCGTACAGGAAGGATGGGATCACCATAAACAGACAGTCCAGGGATTTCAGCGGCTGGTACAACAAACGGACTGCCGCGGACGGGAAAATCGATTTTCATGGGAAAACAAGGGATATTTATAACCTGGTCAGAGGAGTGACCCGCCCCTTCCCCGGAGCCTTCTGCCTGTGCGGGGAGGACAGGGTTACGGTATGGAGTGTCCACCCCTTTGACGAAATCATGGATTTCTCCGCTTATGCGCCGGGAGAAATCATAGACAGCATTGACGGAAAGCTGATAGTCCGCACAGTGGACGGTTCTCTTTTGATTGAGGAATATGAATGCGGCCGCAGGCTGCTTCCGGGAGACAGGCTGGAGTAAGGCGGTCATATAAGGGTGTGGCTGTTTCAGGTAACGGTCCAGCCCCGTCTGAACGGTTACTGTTTCTGGCCTCTTAAGGCCGGTCAGACTGATCAGTTAGGAAAGGGTTACGTATGAAGATTGCGATTCGAATGGATGATATTACGGCAGATATGAACTGGAAAAATTTCCTGGCGCTGAAGGAGCTGTTCGACAGGCACGGTATCTGCCCTCTGATTGGCGTGGTGCCGGATAACCGGGATGAAAATCTGCGTATGGATCCTCCAAGGGAAGACTTTTGGGAGTATCTCGGTAAGCTGCGCAGGCAGGGCTGGGTAATTGCGCAGCATGGGCAGTATCACCGGTATACCACCCAAAAAGGGGGATGCTTTCCCCTGAACCGCTTTTCCGAGTATGCGGGCGTACCTTATGAAAAACAGAAAAGCATGATTGAGGAAGGGAAAAAAATACTGGAGGAAAAGGGGATCCGGACGGATATTTTTATGGCGCCGGGGCATACCTTTGACAGGAATACGTTGAAGGCGCTGAGAGAATGCGGTTTCAGATACCTTACCGATGGTTTCGGAAAATCACCCTATTCCCGGGAGGGGCTGACCTTCCTCCCCATATCCAGCCGTAAAAAAGATTGTTTTAAGGACAGGGAAGGCTATACTACCCTGGTAATCCACGCCAACGGAATGAGCGAGGCGGAAATCAGCTGGTATGAAAGAATGCTTGCAGAGTATCCGGATCGGTTTATTTCCTATGGTCAGCTGCTGACGCTTCCTGTCACAAAACGCGGTTTTGCAGGAAATCTTGCAGAATATATACAGGCTTCCTGCAAACGGATCCTGGTGAAGCTGCTTTCCTGAACGGAGTGAGGCTGTGAAGAGGGGGCTATGAAGGTGGTACTGTAAAGAGGGACACGTGAAGAGGGGCACAGCAAAGTGATGCTGTAAAGGGTGCTGCTGTAAAAAGTGTACAGTGCAGGGGTGTCATCGTGAAGGAACACGTACCAGAGACATATAAATTAGGAAAGGCGCAGAAAACGGGAATGAAAACAGTGAGAGTGCTTCAGGTTCTGGGAGGAACCAGCCTGGGCGGCGCGGAAAGCCGGGTAATGGACAGCTACCGCCACATGGACAGAAACAGAATACAGTTTGATTTTGCCGTCCACACCGGGGAAAAAGGTTTTTTTGACGAGGAAATCGAGCGTCTGGGAGGGCATATTTACCGTTTTCCCAGGTTCCGGGTGATAAACTGGCCGGCCTACCGCAGGGCCTGGAAGGATTTTTTCAGGGAACATCCCGGCTACAGGGCAGTGCACGGACATATGACAAGCACGGCGTCCATTTATCTGCCGATCGCAAAGAAATCCGGCGTGCCGCTGACGATTGCCCATGCAAGGAGCGCCGGAGTGGATCCGGGGCTTAAGGGGAAGCTGACCCGTTTCCTGAGAAGAAATCTGGGGAAAAAGGCAGATATGTGCCTGACCTGCTCCCAACTGGCGGGAGAAGCGGTGTTTGGAAAAAAAATGTGGGATGAGGGACGGGTGAAGACGGTTCCCAATGCCATCGACGCGCCGGCCTTTGCCTATGATGAGAAGATCAGGGAGCGGATGCGGCGCAGCCTGAGCATCCCTGAGGATGCTTTCGTGATAGGCCATGTGGGACGGTTTGGCCATATGAAAAATCACCTGTTTCTTCTGGATGTTTTTGCAGCGGTGAATAAAAAACTGCCGGGGGCAAGGCTTTTGCTGGTGGGCGAGGGCGGCCTGATGGAACAGGTGAAGGAAAAGGCGGCGGCGCTGGGCGTTTTGGAGCAGGTGATTTTCACAGGAAACCAGGGGAAGGTCAGCGATTATTATCAGGCGATGGATTTCTTTGTGTTTCCCTCCCTGTTTGAAGGCCTTCCCGGATCGGTAATTGAGGCCCAGGCCTGCGGGCTGCGGTGCCTGATATCCGACAGCGTAACGCCGGAGGTGCTCATTACAGAGCTGGCCGAGGCGAAGCCCCTTTCCATGGGAGCCGGAGACTGGGCTGAAAATGTGCTTTTACGGAAGAATTACAGGCGGGCGCAAATGGCGCAGGCAGTCAGGGAGGCCGGCTTTGATGTGTCGGATCAGGTAAAGCTGCTGGAAGAGATATATTTGCAGGAAAAATAGACGTCAAGGAAAAGGCGGCCGGGGATTGCGGCGGTCAGGCCAGGATTTTGCCGCAGCCGGATTTTAACATCTGCCAGGAGAAATGTTAATGAAGAAAAAAGTTATGCTTATTGTACCTATGCTGCATCAGGGAGGCTTTGAACGGGTCTGCGTGGCTACTGCGCGCCTGCTGGAGCCGTTTTATGAAGTTTATATTGTGATTTTCAGCGCCAGGGATATTGCTTATGATATCAGGGGGCTCCATGTGATCGACCTGCATATGGGGGCGGCGGAGGGAAAGCTGCTTAAGATTCGCAATGTATTCCGCAGGAGCCGGAGGGTAAGCGCACTGAAAAAGGATCTGGGAATCGATATTGCATACAGCTTCGGCCCCACAGCCAATCTGGTAAATGTGTTTTCCAGATCCCGTGGAAAGACCTGGTGCGGTGTCCGTAGCTATATGGATATGGGAAATCCCAGGCTTCTGAAGCTTTTCTGTAGCAGAGCGGATCGGATAATCAGCTGTTCCCGTACGATTGAGAAAGAAATACGGGAAAAATTCGACTGTCAGACTACCTCTACGCTTTATAATCCTTTTGATATCAAAGAGGAAGAGGAACGGGCGCAGGAGGAGGAAAGCCGACTTCCTTTTCAGGACTGCGGGCCGGTGGTGGTGTCCATGGGGCGCGAGGACGATGTAAAGGGCTTCTGGCATCTGGTAAAAAGCTTCTCCCTGGTTCATCGCAGGCTGCCGGATTCCCGGCTGGTGATTGTGGGAGAGGGCGATTTCCTGGAGTACTGGAAGCTGGCTGAGGCGCTGGGGATTTCGGATGCGGTAAGCTTCCCGGGGGTAAAGAAGAATCCCTTCCCGTGGCTGAAGCTGGGAAGTATTTATGTGATGACTTCCTTAAACGAAGGCTTTCCCAATGTGCTTGTGGAGGCCATGGCCCTTGGCAAGCCTGTGATTTCCACCAACTGCATGACTGGGCCGGCGGAGATCCTCATGGATGATTTTGAGGCTTATGTGGGAAAAGAAGAGTATGTGGACGGAGACTATGGTATTCTGATTCCCAACCTGGAAACGCAGAAAAATCTGGATGCCAGGGTGATTACGCGGGAAGAGGAACTTCTGGCGGAACAGATGCTGCGCCTGCTGACGGATCAGAAGCTGCATAAAAAATATGCCGATGCGGCGCTTAAGAGGGCGGCCTGCTTTTCCAATGAAGCTTATGTGGAACAGCTCCGCGGGATGGCGGAGGATGTGTGAAAGGTAAAATTCAATTGTAATGGCTTGTAAATTCCCGCTGTTTGCGGCTGAAAAAACTGCGGTATCCACCTGAAAAAGATGGATGCCGCAGTTTTCTTATTATTTGCCTGAATGCATTTTTATAAAAAATTATAATTTCAATCCCCGGTATCTGTTAAAGCATGCAAAGATTTCCTGCCGTCTGGGAACCGCCAGATCCGTGGGCAGATAGCCGGAGCCGGCCAGTGCGGACAGGCCTTTTTTTTCAATCAGTGAAAGAAAGGAATCCACAAGCATACGCAGGCTGGTCTGGCCGTTAAACATACTTTTTTCCGCCAGGGCAAGCATATAGGAAAGGGCGGCGGTCTGTTCCGAATCGGCAAGCTGTTCCAGGTAGCGCAGGTCGATGTCCTCATGTCCAATCTGAATGTTTTCCCGGCCGTGGACCTTGGTTTTCAGACGTTCATCCCTGCGAAGCTCCGGACGATAGCCGGGAGTGCGGCGGAAGGAGGGCAGTTCGGGATCAGGGAGCAGCTGGGGCATTCCCGCTTCCGGTGTTTCCTGATTGCGGGAGGCGTAGAGGGCGGCTTCTTTTTTGGCAAAAGCGGTGATGTCTTTGGGAACATAGCGATCCATCTGGATTACCGCATCTGCGATGTAAAAATAGGAACCGGAGCTTCCGGCAACGATTACGGAAGAAATGCCGCATTTTTCATAGAGGAAACGGGCGCGTTCAATGAAGGGAGTGATAGGCTCCTCTTCCCGGCAGACCACGCGCTGCATCAGCTCGTCGCGTATCATGAAATTAGTGGCGCAGGTGTCCTCGTCTATCAGGAAAAGTGAGGTTCCGCTTTCCATGCCTTCTATGACATTGGCGGCCTGTGAGGTGCTTCCGCTGGCATCCTCCGTATAGAACGCTTTGGTATCCTTTCCGTTGGGAAGGTTATTGATGAACATGGAGATGTCCGTCTTTTTGATGCTACGGCCATCCTCCGCGCGTATTTTCAGGGCGCTGTCATCAGTGATGACATATTCCCTGCCGTCGCCTGCGATATGGTTGTATACGCCAAGCTCCAGAGCCTCAAGGAGCGTGGATTTCCCATGATAGCCGCCGCCTACGATCAGGGTGATTCCTTTCCTGATGCCCATGCCGGTAATCGGCCCATGATGGGGCAGATTCAGTGTGATTTCCATGGAAGAGGGGGAGGTGAAGGGAATGCCTTCTTTCATGGGACGGTCCGATACCCCGGACTGCCTGGGAAGGATGGAACCATTGGCTACAAACGCACACAAATCCAGGGCAGACAGCTGGGTGCGGATATAATGCTGGTCCTCAGCCAGATGGATGACGCTTTGTACCCTGGCGGGGGAGAGCCTTTTGTAAAAGCAGACCGTCTGTACGCAGGCCGGCAGGAAATCAAAGAGAATGCGTTCCAGCTGTGACGCGTTGATAGTCCTTCCATTGGCCGGAAAACCAGCGGCAAAACGGAATAGCAGGCCGCCGTTTTCCGGGTTGATGGTTACGGCGGAACGTTCCAGAATTTCCTGGCCGCAGCGGCTGACACTGATCAGCCCGCTTTTGCCGGAGCCTTTGGCCTTGAAGGTATACTTTTCGATCTCCTGGTAAAAAAGCCGGTTCAGGTAGTCCTGTAGCGCAACCCTTTTATAGCGGGTATCGTAAAGCCCGACAGGAAATCCGGCGGTTTTTCCGTCAACAAGGATGCTCAGGCGGGACGGAGAGGCAAAGGGATCCCCCTGGACATGGTCAATGGATAAGACATAATTGCCGAAGGAATAGCTTCCTTTTAAATCCTTGTAGGCAGGATAGCTTTTATGGTCGATGGCACGAAGCGCACGACGCAGGTCTTCTGAATTTTTCATGGGGTTTTTTGGTCCTTTCTGTAAAGCTTTTTTGTGATATCGGGCAGATGTTGGGCTTCTCCATACATGAAATCCCAAATTATTAATTACAGGTCCGGGATGTTTACTGTAACCCGAAGGCAATTTTACGGCCTTTGGTCACTGCATGGGATGCATGTACAACTGCGTTATCTGTACTTTATCACAGGATTGCGGGGAGTGCAAAGAAAAATGGCGGTAAAGGGAAAAGGATTGTAACAGTTCTGACAGACAAGCCTTTTACGATGAATGTGGATAAAGATGACAGTGGTGATATTAAAAGCGGTTACATAGTTATTCAGCGGGGAGTGGAGAAGGAAAATATAAAGTGTTTTACTTAAATCATAATATATTTAATGAATAACATTAAATATTTATTGCAAAATGTAATGCTGTATGATATTGTTTAAGTGAGATAGAAAGAAAAAGCAGACATGAAAACGGTGGTGTGGATACACGGCCTTTGACACGTAGGGAACATTTATCGGCGCTGTTTATTTACATAGGAACGGAGGAAAAAAGATGAAAGAAGAAAAGGATGAGAAAATATTAATTAATGAACTGGAAAATAAGAGAGTTATTATAGAACCTTTTGAAAGTGACGACATAAACAGTCAGGATTCTGTTATTATTTACAGAGAAGCAGAGAAACCGGTACGATTAACATTGGGCTTTAAGATACTGCTGGGCCTTGGTATTTTTTTGTCTGGTATTAATTCCGTTTTTTTCTTTTATTTTATTGTTCATTGGCGTCAGGAGGTAACTAATATAACAGAACCATTTGAGTTTACAAAAAAATTAAATAACTTGCTATTTTATTCTATAATTTTATTGTGTTTTATTATGCTTGTTTCGATTGCTATTAGTAAGAGACCTTTTAATAGTGCATTATACAGACTGGGTGTTGCTATAGGAGTTTTAGTTACTGCTGCTGCATTTATCTTTCCAAGATTTAAAGGATATAAAGCTGCTTTTAAGATATTTTCTGTCAAAGGACATTTTTTGGCTAATGGAGACTATTTAATTATCGGATTATTAATCCTTGTCATGGCGCTCCTCATGCGCTATGGTTATAAATACCAAAGCAATTCTGATATGACCATATAATAAATGGGAGTGAAATTATGGCAATTATACTAAGACTGGATCGCGTCATGGCGGATCGCAAGATATCTCTGAACGAGCTTGCTTCCCGTGTGGGAATCTCCAACGTAAATCTGTCAAATCTGAAGACCGGCAAGGTTAAGGCGGTGCGGTTTTCAACACTGGATGCTATCTGTGATGTGCTGGACTGCCAGCCGGGGGATATTCTGGAATATACCCGGGAAAAAAAAGAGCCGCAGCGAGGGAAAATATCTGCGGAGGATACCGGGAAAGAGACGGAGGAGACTGCGGAAGATAAATAGCAGGTATTCAATCAGGGTAGCGTACTTGCTGTACAGGTCTGTGCGGCAAGTTCTGATTATGAGAAATAATTCAGGCGTACCAAAACCCGTCTTCGGGAGCGATTTGGAGTGGATTTTACAGTGGCTGTGAAGCAGACAAACAATTAATTAAATGAAGAATGCCTGCCAGGTTGCAATTTGTAACCCGGCAGGCATTCATTTTTATCTTGCAGGATGTATACAAATCTATTTTTTATCTTTTCTGCAATTGTCTGACGGTGTTTTTTGTAGACGAAGGTTTCAGGGTAACCAGGAAGGCGGTTACCTTTCTGTTCTCATATACCACCCCAGCCTCAACTCCACGTGACAGGAATGCCTGGCGGCAAACAGAAAATTCTGGACTTTACCATGTAGGGTGCAGGATAAGGGGGAACAAAAAAGTAGAATTGATACCACTGAATGATGTATAATAAAAAAACGAATGATATCATTAAAAACGGGTGAGGAAAATGAAATCGATCAGGATAAAAAATCTTTCGATTAAAAAGAAGATATTGCTGGGTTACCTGCTGATTATTTGTATTACACTTATGGTTATGTTTCTGCTGCTGGGTACATTGTGGAAGCATTTGATAAAGGAGAGTATAAGCAAATCTATCTACAGCAGTAATTATCAAATAAAGAAGAGCATAGACAACTATTTTGACAGCATGGTAAAGCTTTCCGAATTTCCTTATCTGGATTCCGATATTATGGAAATACTACGGAAGGACTATGACGGCATTGAGACGGAAAAAAGAACAGTGAGCCAGATTAATGATGTGAATGCCATCGGACCGAAGCTGTATAAACATGTTTACTATATGCATAATCAAATTGATGCTGTCTGGCTTTTCCCTGCCAATATGAATTATTACGCGTACAGAACGAATCAGTCGGCCGCAGGGGCTTACAGAGTTGAGGAGGAAAGCTGGTTTCAGGAGGTTAAGGAAGGAAATGGAAAGCCATTCATCATTGGAGTGCATGAGGAAAAAGCCGTGGCAATGAAGTGGGATGTCCTTTCTGTGGCAAGGGGAATTCTGGATCCGGATACCGGAAAATATCTGGGAATGATTGTGATAGACTGTTCTGTAGATAACTTTGCGAAATTATGGGATGCTTCTGAATACAGTGAAAGCATCATAGCGGTATCGGATAAAAACGGGAAGCTGATTCTTCCGGGCGGTGAGGAAAATAAGGGAAGCATCACGGATTTTCTTGAAAAGAACTCTGAGAAATTCAAGGAAAAAGGTAAGCTGTACCAGGTATATTTTGGAAACCAGACCTATTATCTGGCGATGACGAAGCTTAATTATATGGATGGGAAGATATACCAGCTTGTCCCGATTGGAGATGCGGTCAGAAATATTGCCTATACTTTTATATTGGCGGTTGCTGTAATGCTGGCTTTGGGTATTTTTCTGGTATTTGTAAGCATCAAGATTTCGAATACAATCATACAGCCTGTTTTCCGCCTTATCGGCACCATGGAATCGGTGGAATCAGGAAACCTTTCTTTGCAGACAGAAGAATTCTATGGGGAAATGAAAATCCTTTCCCAGAAATTCAATCATATGGTAAAGCGGATTAATGCCATGTTTGAAGAGGTAAAGGAAAAAGAAAAAGAAAAAAGGGAAATGGAAATGCTGGCGCTGCAGTCCCAGATCAATCCGCATTTTATGTACAATACGCTGAATTCCATACGATGGCTTTCCGAGCTGCAGGGCGCCGATAAGGTAACGCAGATGATTGACGCCCTGGTAAAGGTCCTGAATTATGTGGCGGAGGACACCAGTGAATTCGTGGATGTGGGACGTGAAGTGGAATTTATCAGAAACTATATCAAAATACTTAATTTCAGGTATTTTGAACGCTTTTCATTTATCTTCGATATACGGGAAGAAACCATGCAGTATGAGATACCGCGCTTTATTCTTCAGCCGCTGGTTGAAAATGCAGTTTTGCATGGCTTTGACAATAACGATATATGTGCAACGGTTAAAATAGACATCCATCTGGAGGAAGGAAATCTTTTCCTTTGCGTAACGGATGATGGAAAAGGGCTTTCCAAGGAAAAAATAGATGAAATACTTAACAGCGAAAGAAAATCGGAGAAACGTCTGAATAAAATCGGCATATACAATGTAAACCAACGGATCAAACTGACTTACGGACAGGAGTATGCCATTCGGATTGACAGCAAAGAAGGCTGTTTTACCAAAGTAACAGTGAGGATTCCGGCAAGGGAGAAGTCATGAACAGCAAGGCGGGTAGCATATGAAAAGGAAAATAGGGGGTTTAATTGTAGATGATGAGGTACTGGTCAGAATCGGGATCATTCATGCAGTCGCCTGGGAAGAAAACGGTTTTGAAATCATAGGAGAGGCCTCCGATGGTGAAAGCTGTCTTCAGATGGCCCGGAAATATCAGCCTGATCTGATTGTTCTGGATATTAATATGCCGGGGATGAACGGTCTGCAGGTTCTGAACCGGCTTAAGGAAGAGGGATATTCCGGTAAAGTCATTATGCTTACGTGTTATGAAGAATTTGAATATGTGAGGGAGGCCCTCCGCGGAGGCGCTGACGATTATGTACTGAAATCAAATCTGAATGAAAGCAGCATACTGAGTGCAATTCTGCGTCTGGATTTTAACAGGCGGCCGGAAGAAGAAGAGCCGCGAAACCGGAAAATGATGGCGGAAAAATATCTCCGGCAGAAAATAGAAGGCTTTTCCTTCGGAGAGACGCAAGAGCTTACCTTCCGTACCTCCTGTTTCTGTGCCATAGCAGGAAGAATCAGGGATATGGAAAAGATAGAAAGACGCTATGAACAAAAGGGAATGGAATTATTTTACCGCTCGTTTTATTCCATTCTGGAGCAGGCGCTGCAGCACTATCAGGAGTATGATGTGATTCAGTATACAAAGGAAACAGTGGGGATATTTATCAGCTTTTCCGATACCGGGAGCATGCAGGAGATTCATATGCGCGTAAGACGTTTGATCCCACATATTTACAATATAGTGCAGAATTATCTGGATCTGGATATGATTATCGGCGTGAGCAGCTTACATTATGGTGAAGAGAAAATCAGAGAGGCATGGAATCAGGCATACAGAATGCTTGACAGGAGCTTTTTCGATAAAAAAGCGGTATATTTTTATGAGGATTTAAGAGATTATTATCTGAAAGCCGGAGAGTTTGATGGAAAATTAACCGAAATCGAAAACAGCCTGAAGGAATGTGTCGTGGATGGAAAAACAGAAGAAATCCGTGAAAGGATGCAGGAGTATTTTGAGGAGATCCGTAATGGAAAGATTGCGGAGCCGCAGCGTATCAGGGTGTTCTGCCAGGACATCGTGAAGCTGCTGCAGGCACAGGAACGTAACTGGCAGGATGCACAGATACTGGAAATACTGCAAAAACAGGAAAGCCTGGAGGAGATGGAATCCCAGGTTTATATCTGGCTGGATTCGGTTATTCCTGAAAAAACAGATCAGAGTACGAACTGGCTGGTCCGCAGGGCGTGTGATTACATCAGGGAGCATTACAGGCAGGACATTTCGCTGAGCGATATTGCGGCATATCTTGAACTGAGTGAAAGCTATGCCAGCCGGATTTTTAACAAACATATGGGAAAAAACATTCCGGCTTATATTAACCAGCTGAGGATTGAAGAGGCCAGAGAACTGCTGAAAAACACGAATAAGAAAATATACGAGGTTGCAACAGAGGTGGGCTATACCTCTACAACCGCATTCCATATGGCATTCAAGAAGCAGGAGGGGATCACTCCTATTGAATATAGAAATCAGGGAAGCTGAACAAAAAAAAGAATAATAAGACAAAATTTTGAAGAAAAGAAATTGCTGCCGGCAGATTTTGCAGGGAGGGGCCGGACGACAGTTTCTTTTTTTCGTCCCTGGAACAAAATGTTTTGCTATTTGATAAATATGGAAATAGGAAAATGGCGTTGCCGACAATATAATTAATGCATAAGGACCGGTACCTTAAGGATAAAGAAAAATAATTGGAGGGAGCAGATTATGAAGAAAAAACTCATAACAAAAGTATTGGGAAGCGTATTATGCGCTGCAATGCTTTTAGGAACAGTTGGTTGTGGGGCTTCTGACGGGAAAACCGCAGAGACAGCAAAGGATACCGTACAGGAATCCGAAAGCACGGAACAGACAACACAGGCAGCGGTGGTGGAAGCAAAGAATGATACCGGGGAGGCGGTTACCCTTACAATAGGAATATGGTCGGATGACGAATCCCAGCGTCTGGAAAAGGCATTTGAAGGAATTGAAGATGATTTGGGCATTAAAATAGAATTTCTGAAATACCCCAGTGATTCTGATTTCTGGGACAATATTCCTGCCCAGATAGCGGCGGGAACAGCTCCGGATATCATATCCTGTACCAATGAACACTATCTGCAGTATATTGAGCAGGGACTGTTTGAACCCCTGACAGATTATGTGGATTCCGGCGTTATCAGCCTTGAGGGAACCTGGGAAAAGGCAATGGATGCCTGGAAAATTGATAATGTGGTTTATGGAATTCCCTATGCATTAAATCCCGGCGTATTTATTGTAAATAACAGCATGTGGAATGAGTTCGGCCTGGGAGATAATTATCCTACGACATGGGACGAGGTTCTGGATATCTGCAAAAAGGTTAAAGAAGAACATAATATGCCTGCCCTTTGCCTGAATGTTCAGGAATACCATCTGACCAATATTGCCCTTTCCTTCGGCGGCGGCTGGGATTACGGTAAAAATATCGGTGCAAAGGAAAATGCGGAAGCGCTTCAGTTCCTGATTGATGCCTACAGGGAAGGCTATATTGTTACTCCCACCGAGTTAGGCCTAAGCTGGGACGGGGCGGTTATGATCCAGCAGTCCGCTTTGTTTTCCACCGGCGGCGCATGGTATCAGGCCAGCTTTGCATCCGAAGCTCCGGATATTGAACTGAAATATCTGCCCGTACCGAAAGGCGGAAACGGGAACGGCGGCGGAACCTGCCATTCTGCGGCACTGGTTGCCCTTAAGAATTCCAAGCATCCGGAAGAGGTTGCCAAGGCCATAAGCTATGCCGTAGGCGGAGATAAATTATATGAAGCAGTAGTCGATGTGACGGAAGTAATTCCGGCTAAGGTAGAGTATTTTGACCTTTATAAAGAAAAAGTTCCGGCACTGGCGGATCTGGTTAGCTATCTTGATTCTTCCACGCCTTTCAGCTATCCGACCCAGAGCAAGAAATTTGCAGACAGCCTGATTAATCTGATGCAGGAAACCATGTTTGACGAAAGCTCGACGATGACCGGACAGGATATTGTAGAACAGCTGGCGGCAGAATATGGCGCAGAATAAATGGCTTCCCGGTAAAGAGGGTGTTTACAATGAACAAAAATAAGAAGAAATACCGGGAAAGGTATAAAAAACCGGAGGTTCTTACGGCGGTATGCTTCCTTCTGCCAGCTGTGTTTATGTGGATTTACTGGTTTTTTATACCTGCGGTAAAATCCATGCGGCTCAGCTTTTATGATTACAGCTTTATAACGCCGGAACGCACCAGATTTATCGGACTTGACAATTTTATCCGTCTGTTCCAAGATAAAGATTTTATCAAGGCGCTGGAGCATACCTTTCTGATGGCGGCGGTTGTCGTTGTGCTGATTGCAGTGATCGCTTTCCTGATTGCAGTATTGCTGGACGGAAATATCAAAGGCAAAACCTTTTTCCGCACGACTTATTATATGCCATATGTAATCTCTTCCGTGGCAGTCAGTATATTCTTTATGTATTTTTTTATCAAGGACGGGATTGGGACCAGGCTGTTTACGCTGTTTGGTTTTGATAACACCACCTGGTTTACGAGTACGAAATACGCATTGCTTCTGGTTATTATTATTTACGTATGGCAGCAAATTGGCTTTTACATGATACTGTATATCAGCGGACTCCAGAATATCTCGACTGAGCTTTACGAAGCCGGGAGAATAGACGGAACCAACAAAGCGCAGGCGATTTGGTATATTACGCTGCCTCTGGTTAAGCCGACCACTTATCTGGTGATTACCCTGGGTATGATCAATGCATTTCAGATTTTTGACCAGATTGCTGCAATTTCGAAACAAAGCCCGCTGGGGTCGCCCGCCGGTTCTACGAGTACGGTGGTTACCTTCCTTTACCAGCAGTCTTTCAGTTATATGGACATGGGTTACGGCAGTGCAGCGGCCATGGTGCTTCTTGCTATCATCTTCCTGCTGTCCTTAATCCGGATGTTTATCAGTAAGGAAGGAGAGTGAATATCATGAAAAAGAAACTGCTGAAGGTTGTTTTATATACCGTCCTTATCGGATTGTCACTGATATTCCTGCTTCCTATATTGTATGTGTTTTACAACTCTCTGCTGCCGTACCGGTATGTGCAGACATGGGCGCCTGTCAGTGTATGGACATTGGATAACTTTAAAGAGCTGTTTACAAAATATCCCATAATGAGGTGGTACTGGAATACCTTTGCCTCTACGGCGATTGTGGTAGCGGGTAATCTGATATTCCCCACCATGGCGGGATACGCCCTGGCCAAGCTGAGATTTCCGGGGAAAAAGATAATTTTCGGCGCATTGTTGATATCCATGATGGTGCCGTTTCAGTTGACAATGATACAGATGTATATACAGCTTGCCAGGCTGAACATGCATAATACCATATGGGCGATTACACTGCCGTTTCTATCACAGACCATGTTTTTATTCATGGCAAGACAATTTTTCTTCGCTGTGCCGGGAGAGCTGCTGGAGGCGGCCAGAATTGACGGATTAAGCCATGCTGGAGTATTTGCCAGAATTGTCTGCCCCATATCAAAGCCGTTGTTTGCATCCATTGCGATTCTGAATTTTACCGGAACCTGGAACTCCTATATGGTTCCTGCCACATTTATTAACAAAGTGGATAAATATACGCTTGTTGTAGGGCTGCAGACCGTAAATATGACTTATTTCCAAAAAACGAACCTGACACTGGCCGGCGTTGTCCTGTTATCCTTCCCTGTAATTCTTTTCTTTATTTGCACACAGAAGGAATTTGTGAAGGGGGCAATGAGCTCCGGAATAAAAGCTTAAGTAAAAAGCGCTGCCGGTAAGCCGGCCGCGCTTTTTTGACAGAAAGAACGATTTAAGACACAGCAATAGTAGGAGAAAATATATGAAAAGTATGAGTATAAGCGACAGCAGACGTCTGCAGATGCTGGAATGGCGGGAAGGAATATTGGATACCGTTTTGGATACGGATACGGCAACGGAGGTGGATGATCCCTTTGCAGTCAGTTATCTGCTTTTGTCTCCGGAACGTTTTCGGGTAAAAGCAATCTATGCCGCGCCTTTTGCCATGAATGAACGAACACAGGATCCTGCGGCAGGGATGGAAATGAGCTATCAGGAGATCCTGCGGATTATGAAGCTATGCGGGAAACAGGGATGCTGCGAGGTAAAAAGAGGCTCCTGTACTTACCTGCCAGGGAAAGATATTCCTGTGGAATCGAAAGCGGCTCTGGACCTGACGGAGCGCGCGATGTGCTACTCATCTGACAATCCGCTGTATGTGATTGGAATCGGGGTCGGGACCAATATCGCATCCGCGCTGCTTTTGAACCCGGAGATCAGGGAACGTATTGTTATAGTATGGCTTGCCGGAAATGATTTTACCGAATCGCCAAATACCTATAATGTTTATCAGGATGTGAAAGCGGCGCAGGTAATTTTTGATTCAGGAGTACCGCTCCTGCATGTGCCATGTAATTATGTCACTTCGCATATGCTGACAAGTGTACCGGAGCTGGAAAGCTGTCTTGGAAACAGGAATGACCTGTGTGATTATCTGATTTCGATTGTTAAGGCATACGGGAAGGAGCATTTTGCCTGGGGAAAGACCATCTGGGATATCGGTGCAGTGGGATGCCTGATGGATAAGGACTGGAGCATAAGGGAAATAACCACAGCACCCATAATAACGGATGAACTGACCTGGAGCAGAGATTACACGAGGCATCTGATTGGCAATATAAAGGAAGTTAACAGAGACAGAATATTCAGGGATGCCTTTTTGAAAATGGGAAGCCTTGAAGACAGGGGAAAATAGATGAAGCAGGATTTTATAGAAAAAATATACGCGGGCTGGCTGGCAAAAATTATAGGTATTCGTCTGGGCGCACCGGTGGAAAGCTGGACTTACGAAAAAATACGTACCGTTTATGGAGAAGTAAACGGGTATCTGACAGATTACCGGGATTTTGCGGCAGATGATGACAGTAACGGCCCGATCTTTCTGATACGTGCCCTGGAGGACTGCGGAAAAACAGAGGAAGAGGCTATAACGCCGCAGGATGTGGCGGAAGCACTGCTGAATTATGCGCCTTATGAACATGGATTTTTCTGGTGGGGCGGATATGGGGTTTCAACAGAGCATACTGCCTACCTGAACCTGTGCCACGGGATTAAGGCGCCCCGCAGCGGTAGTGCCAGGCAGAATGGGAGGACGGCGGCAGAACAGATAGGCGGACAGATTTTTATCGACAGCTGGGGATTGGCAGCGCCGGGAAATCCGGCGCTTGCGGCGTCACTGGCCCGGAAGGCCGCCAGCGTCACCCATGATGGCAATGGTGTTTATGGGGGGATTTTTGTTGCGGTGTGCATCAGCTATGCTTTTGTTGAGAAGGATATCGTTAAAATTATCAGGAAGGGTCTGTCTTTTCTGCCGGAGGACTGTGAATATGCGGAAACAGTGAAGGCGGTTATGGCCTTTTGGGAGAAGGAAAAGAACGGCTGGAGATTATGTTTCCAATATATTTTCAACAATTTTGGCTATGATAAATATCCCGGAGTCTGTCACATCATACCCAACATTGCAGTGATGATTCTTGCATTGTTGTATGGGAAGGGTAATTTTTCAGATACGATCAATATCTGTACCATGTGCGGATGGGATACGGACTGTAATGTGGGAAATGTGGCGGCAATTATGGGAGTCAGAGGAGGACTTAATGTAATAGACAGCAGAAAATGGAGGGAACCGGTACATGATTTTCTTGCATGCTCCAGTGTTATTGGTTCTTTAAATATTATGGATATCCCTTATGGCGCCTCTTATATTGCCAGACAGGCGTACAAGCTTGCAGGGGAAGAGGTTCCAATGCCATGGAAACAGATTTTTGAAGAGCGCATGGACAGCTGCCATTTTGAATATCCCGGATCCACGCATGCCATCCGAATGAAAGTATGTAATATGGATGATGGGAGCGTTTCACAGAGAGAAGGCACTCTTCTAAATACAATTGAGACTGCATTTTCCGGAAGCCGTTCTTTGAAATGTGTTATAAAGCCGGTGGCCAGAGGGGAAAAGGTAATGGTTTATAAAAAGACCTACTGCCGTCCTGCTGATTTCCATGACAGTCGTTATGATCCCGCTTTTTCACCGCTGATATATCCGGGACAGACACTGCATGCTGCGGTGAGAGTAACCGGAGAGGAGTATGGTGTAAAGGCTTGTCTGTATGTGCATGGTGATAACAGCAGCAGGTATTATTATGGAAGCTGGAAAGAAATTACGCCGGGATGCTGGGATGCCTTAAGCTGGACGATTCCCGGGCTGGATGGGGAACTGCTGGACGAAGCCGGAGTCTGTTTCCTCACAGGAACGGCAGAGGAGGGAGACGATTTCTGCTGTTATCTGGACGATCTGTATTGGGATGGTACGCCGTCCTATGGGATTGATTTTGCTTCGGAGAGAGTGGAAGTATGGCTCGGGCTGCATCGGGAAATCAGCCAGTTTACCAGGCTGAAGGGAAGACTTACCCTGGAGCAGGGAAGGCTTCACTTGTCATGCAGTGATTTCGGGGAGGCCTATACGGGAGGATGGAACTGGACCGATTATATGGCAGAAGGATTTCTTACCGCCCATACAGGTGAGATTCATTTGCTGCAGGTCAGAGTACAGGGCGCGTTGCGATCCTATGCCTTCGGTCTGATTCCGGAGGGCAGAGTGGGGCTCCTAAAAAATGACAATGGGTATCGGTTGCTATGTGAAGCGTACTTTCCCTGGGAAAAGGAGAAGGAGTATCGTCTGGCTGTCCGGGTAAAAGGAAATCATATGATGGCTGCAATAGATGGTAAGGTTTTGCTGGAGTATGAAGATACTGATAATCCATACTTATATGGCTGCATTGGGACGGCGGTCCGTGAGGGAAGCCATTGCAGCCTGCGGAAAATATGGGTGGGCAGTGGGGAATAAAGAAAACCAAACCGGACATACTATTCCCAAAACAGAAAGGCGGAAAGAGTATGGACAAGAATGGACAGAATTTATCCGGTTCCAAAACGAAGAACTTAAGCGTATATGACGACGGCAATATTCCTGAAGTGGATTTGCCGCTGCCCGATGACAGTACGCAGGATGTCATTCCTGATGAGGTGCCCAGGAAAGATGGCCCTGGCGGAGAAAACAGCAATAAAAACAATGACTGACTCAGCCCTGCTGCACAGGGGATAAAAAGGCGGAATGGAATAGAGACAGCCTGCAGGCGGATACCACAGCATGAAGCATGCCGGTATCCGCTTTTTAGTTGATTCCAGAGGTAAAGAAACGTCAGGCATTTCAGTAATATCCCGGTATCAGGCCCTGGAAGGAGCTGTTGTTCATACACACAGAAATGAAGCAAAACAGGCGTTTGTTTGAAAACAGTCCCTTGTAACCTCCCTTCTAATGTGGTAAACTAAGTTGAATTTGTGTACCCAAATTAAGGAAGTGTTAATTCTGCTCATGAAGGATGGGCAGGATCTTCCCGGAATGTTAATTTAGGAGCAGCCGGTGCACGGATGGGAGCAAATATGCGTAAAATAATCTTTCATATAAACAGCCTGGAACAGGGCGGGGCTGAGCGGGTTATTACCAATCTGGCCCACCAGTTTGCGGCTGAGGGTTACGAGGTCTATATCGCTACGGAATGGTATGCGGAAAATGAATTTCGTATTGATAAGAGTATTACAAGAGTCCATGTGGGCCTGAATGCGGAGGAAGAGGGCAAGGGCAGAATCGCCAAGCTGAGAATCCGTGAGAAGAGGCTGCGGGCTTTTATAAAAAAGGTGAGACCGGATGTGGTGGTGGCGTTCTGCCATAAGGCGAATTACCGCGCTATAACGGCTGCATTGGGAACCGGGATTCCGGTCATCGTCTCGGTAAGAACGGATCCTGTCGGGCATTATGACAAATGGGATGATAAAATCCAGATCCCTCTTCTGTTTCCCAGGGCAGCAGGCTGCGTGTTCCAGACGGAAGGGCAGCGGGATTTTTTTCCGGTCAAGGTACAGCGGAAATCACGTATCATACTGAATCCGCTGAATAATAAATATCTGGATATTCCCAAACCGGAAACAAGGGTAAAAGAAGTGGTGCAGTCAGGCAGGCTGGTGGATTTCAAAAACCAGCTTATGTTAATCCGTGCTTTTGATAAAGTGCATCAGAAGCATCCCGACTATGTACTTAAAATATACGGCGGCGATTCCAGGGACGGCACGAAGGAGCTTCTGGAGCAGCTGATTGCCGAAAGAAAAGCCGAAGCTTATGTGTTCCTGATGGGGGCCAGTGATTCCCTGGAGAGGCAGTTGGTGAACGCTTCTGTTTTTGCGTTTTCCTCCGACTGGGAGGGGCTTCCCAATGCGTTACTGGAGGCGATGGCTCTGGGGCTTCCCATTGTGTCCACTGACTGTCCCTGCGGCGGTCCAAGGACAGTGATACAGGATGGGGTAAACGGCCTTCTAGTGCCGATTAAGGACGAGGACGCGATGGCGGAGGGGATCTGCCGTCTGATAGAAAATCCGGAGCTGGCGGAACGCCTTGGAAGCAAGGCCCGGGATATCCGAAAAATTGCTAACAGCAAGGCGGTTTTTGAACAGTGGCAGGATTATATAGAATCGGTATGCAGACACTGACAGCTGTCTGTGCGGCAGCTGTAACTGGTATGGCTGAGGACATAAGAGAGATACGAAAAGATTCCCGCCTGCGGTAAGGGCGGACAGAGAGGTGCAAGAAAGTATGTTTTCCTATGCGGATTATAAAGAGATCATAAGAATCATCAAAGAAAGCGGCAGGGCCTGTAATTTCAGGCAGGCGCAGGAAAAGGATAAATTTATTATCATGCGTCATGATGTGGAATTCAGTGTGGATCGTGCTTTTGCGCTTTCCAAGCTGGAGCTTTCCATGGATTTTACTTCCACTTATTTCTTCCAGTGGACGAACAATTCCTACAATATCCTGTCCAAGAAAAATATGGATATGATTAAATATATGCATGAAAGAGGACATGTTATCGGTCTCCACTTCGCTTTGAACGGCCTGACTGATATGGAACTGGTGCGCAGGAAGATACTGCAGGAAATCCATGTGCTCAGTGAAATGCTGGGTTTTGAAATCACAGAGTTTTCCATCCACAGGCCTTCGGCGGATGTGCTTCGGGAGAATATCAAATTCCCCGGTATCATCAATGCTTATCAGGATGAATTTTTCACCTTTTCAGAAAATGTAACAGCGGATACGCCGCTTCATGTAAAATATATTTCCGACGCCAAGCACAGGTGGAATTATGGGGTGCCGGATGAAGAAACGCTGCTGGGATATGACAGGGTACAGATTCTGACCCATCCTTATTCCTGGACGAAGAAGGGGCATGATAATCTGGAGAATTTCAGGACGCTGCTTCAGGAGCGTAATGCAGAGCTGATGGATACTATCGATAACGAGTGTAAGCACTTCGCCAGCATCCGCGATTCGTTGTAGGGCGGCGGCTCCCCGTCCGTCCCCTGAGGCCCCGGCTTCTGTTTGTCTCCTGTCTGCCGTCTGTCTGGCCGGGGCGGGGTTTTTGCTGGTTCGGCCTCAAAAATGGGATATTTCTAACAGGCTCCGTTTTCCCTGCGGCTGCCAAAATGGCGGAACTCCTCACTGCGTTCGTCAGACATCGCCATTTTAGGCGGGCAGCCGCAGGGAAAGCGGAGTCTGTAAGAAATATCTCCATTTTCTCGGGACTCACCTGCAAAAAACCCCGCCCCGGCCAGACAGACGGCAGACAGGAGATAAACAGAAGCGCGGCCTCCGGGGACGGACGGAGAGCCTGGGGCTATGATGAAGGGCGTAAAGGATAAGGGCAAAAGATAAGGGCAAAAGATAAGGGGTTAGTTGGTGTAGAAGTGGTGTTTATGAGTTTTAATGGTTGATATGGGATGAGGAGTTTGGTTTGGAAGGGAGTGATGGAGGATGTGCGGGATTTGCGGGTTTGTTAGCCGGGGGGATATTTCTTTGGAGGCTTTGCGGGGGATGAATGATACGATGTATCACCGGGGGCCTAATGATTCCGGGGCGGAGATTTATGTCGGGGGAGATGGGTACCGGGTTGGATTTGCGCAGCGCAGGCTTTCTATCATGGATCTTTCGGAGCTGGGGCATCAGCCTATGCATTCGGAGGCTGCTTTTGGTGTGGCAGGGCAGTGTGTGAGTGTGGTTTTTAATGGTGAGATTTATAATTTCGGTGAATTGAAGAAGGAACTTTCGGACTACCCCTTTAAGTCTAACTGTGATACGGAGGTGATTATCGCAGCTTACCTGAAATGGGGTATTTCCTGTATTGACAGGATGAACGGGATGTTTGCCATCGCTTTGTATGACAGGAGGTCGGAAGAGGTTTTTCTGGTGAGGGACAGGATCGGGAAGAAGCCTTTGTATTATTGGATTGAGGGCGGTAATCTGGTCTTTGGGTCGGAGCTGAAGCCTTTGATGGCTTGTCCGGGATTCCGGAAGGAGATTCGCAGGGATGTGCTTGCCAGGTTTTTGTATCAGCAGTATATCAATGCGCCGGATAGTATTTTTAAGGATGTTTATAAGCTGGAGCCGGGAGGTGTGCTGCGGTTTCATCAGGGCGAAGTGAAGAAGTGGAAATATTGGGATATCGGACGGGTGTATCATAGGATGCAGGAGCGGCCGGTTGAGGATTTTGATGAGGCGAAGGGAGAGCTGAAGGGGCTTTTGAAGAGCGCTGTGGCTTCCAGGATGATTGCGGATGTGCCTTTGGGCAGTTTTTTGAGCGGGGGTTATGATTCTTCTTTGATGACGGCAATTGCTCAGGAGAATTCGGCGGAACCGGTGAAAACCTTTTCCATCGGGTTTGAGGAGGAGCGGTACGATGAGGCGGCGTATGCCAGGCAGGTGGCGGAGTATCTGGGGACGGATCATACGGAGGCTTATATTGATGAGAAGGGGATGTTTGAGCTTGTGGAAAGCATTCCGAAGTATTATGATGAGCCTTTTGCAGACAGTTCCCAGATTCCTACCATGTTGGTGTCGGCGCTTGCCAGGGAGCGGGTGACGGTGGCGTTGTCCGGCGACGGCGGGGATGAGTTTTTCTGCGGTTATCAGATGTATGACAGGCTGGCGCAGGCGCAGCGGCTGGATGGGGCGGGAGCGTTTGTCCATGGAGTTCTGGGGCTGCCGGGGCTTAAGGGGGCGAAGCTGGAGGAAAGGCTTCCGGTGAAGGTGCGCGCTGTGTCTGAGAACCGGGATCCGGAGCTGAAAACGCAGGTGTGTCCGCCGGCTTATCTGAAGACGGCCATGGCCTTTGTCCCGGGAAGCGGGCTGGACTGCAGGTATCCGCAGGAAAGCGGCTATCAGGTAAAGGACTGGCAGATCCGCAGAATGCTTCTGGATATGGATACGTATCTGCCGGGGGATATCCTGTGCAAGGTGGACAGGGCGTCCATGAAATATTCGCTGGAAGCAAGGTGTCCGATTCTGGATAAGGATGTGATGGAGTATTCCTTCCGGCTGCCTCATTCTTTTAAATATGACGGGAAGGAAAAGAAGCGGATTCTGAAGAGTATCGCTTATGATTATATACCGCGTGAAATGCTGGATCGGAAAAAGAAGGGTTTTTCGGTGCCATTGGATAAATGGCTGCGGGGGCCGCTGCGGGAGAGTCTGGAGACGTATTCCGAAAAGGAATTTCTGGGACGGCAGGGAATTTTTGACGCGGATTATGTGAGCAGGTTTGTTGCCAGGTATCTGGAGCAGGGAGACGGAGGGCCGGGAAGCGGTTCCAATTATTCCAGGATAGTATGGGCTTTTTATACCTTTCAGCAGTGGTATGCCTGTTATATCAGACAGGCTTAAGGAGTGGTGAAGTTGGGAAAAGGACAGCGTGAGAAAAAGGACAGGAAACAACCGCATATTGCTCTTTTTATCAGCGCGCTCCGTAAGGGCGGTTCGGAACGTGTCCTGGTGAACCTGGCGGAGTATCTGAAGGATAACGGCGTGGAGGTCACTGTGGTGACCCAGTATGAGGGGCAGGGGGAATACTCTCTGTCGCCCGGTATCCGGCGTGTATTCAGCGAGATTACGGAGGAGGAGAAGAGCAGGAGCCGGGTGGTGAACTTTTTCCGGCGGTTTTTCAAGCTGCGGGGTATCTGGAAAGCGGAGCGGCCGGATGTAATTTTGTCCTTTATTGGGAAAAATAATCTGATGGCGCTGCTGACCAGCAGCTTCCTTCGTATTCCGGTGGTGATTTCCGTCCGGGGAGAGCCGAAGGAGGAATATTATTCCGGTGTGCTGCGTTTCTTTGCGAAAACTTATTTTGCCAGGGCGGCGGGAGTGGTTCTTCAGACAAAGGAGGCCATGCAGTTTTTCCCGGAAAGGATCCGGAAGAAAGCGGTGATATTGAAAAATCCGTTGAATCCGTCCTTTGTCAGGGAGCGGTTTGAGGGGGAACGGGAGCGTTGTATCCATGCGGTAGGCCGTATGGATGCCAATAAAAACCATGAAATGATAATGCGGGCGTTTGCTGCGCTGGCGGCGGATTTTCCGGAGGTAAGGCTTGTTATATACGGAAACGGCGAGTGCAGGGAGCCTTTGATAAAGCTTTCAGAGCAGCTGGGGCTTTCGGAACGAATCAGCCTGCCGGGAACGGTGTCGGATGTGGCGGATAAAATTTACAGAAGCAGCGCTTTCGTGTTGTCCTCTTACAGTGAGGGGATGCCGAATACGCTGATTGAGGCCATGTGTATGGGACTGCCGGTAATTTCCACGGACTGTCCCTGCGGCGGGCCTGCGGAGCTGATTGAGGATGGCGTGAACGGGTATCTGATTCCGCCTGGTGATGGGAAGGCGCTGGAGGAACGGCTGCGGATTCTTCTTTCCGACAGGGAGAAAGCGGAGAAAATGGGCCGGAATGCGTCGAAGCTGCTGGAGGAGTATCGGCCGGAGCATGTGGACAGGACCTGGATGGATTATCTTCTTTCCTTCCTGCCGCCGGCAAAATGAAGGAAATTGGATAAAACTGCACCGTTGTTAAGGCAGGGCCGGAAAAAGTTTCCGTTACAGAGAAAGATAAGCTGTCTGCCGCCGATGAAAAGGGCGGAAGCGGCAGCTGACAGAAAGCAACAGGTAGTATGAAGAAAAAAGAATGGATTAAGACAATTTGTTTCATAGCAGGGTTTTTCCTGATTCTGATACCGCTGACTTATATTATCCGTACGAACGGTGATATTAAGGATATTTTTGTGGGATTTTATGCGGAGAAGGAAGATACGATTGATGTGGTTATGATCGGATCCAGCCCGGTGTACCCGTATTATGCGGGACCGAAAATCTGGAAGGATACCGGGATTACCTGTTATCCGCTGTCCTCAAACATGCAGCGGCCCAAGGCGGCGGTGCATCTGGTGGAGGAGGCGGAGAAAACGCAGGATCCGGGGCTTTACATTTTTGAACTGCGCATGTACCTGGGGCCGGATGAGCGGCTGACCCAGAATATGGCCTATACCAGGGGAGTGACCGATAATATGAAATACTCCTGGAACAGGATTAAGACGATTAATGCGCTGGTGGATCCGGATGGCCCGGAACCGCGTTACACCTATTATTTTGATATTTTCAAGTATCATTCCAACTGGAAAACCATGGTGCTGCCCAGCCAGATCGTTACCTTCCGGTATGAGTGGCCGGATCCGCTGAAGGGCGCTGTCATCAGGGATGATGTGGGTCCCAGTGAGATTGCGGATTTTTCCTGGGTAACGGAGCGGCAGGCCATACCGGAGGATCAGGAGGAGGTGCTGCGGGAGCTGCTTTCCTGTCTGCAGGAAAAGGGGCTGAATGCGCTTTTCATCGTTTCCCCCAATACCATGACGGAAGAAAAACAGCGCCAGTATAATTATATTGCGGATATCATTGCGCCTACAGGTTACGGGTTCCTGAATCTGAATGATTATTATGAGGAGCTGGGAATTGATTTTGAAACGGATTTTGATGATTACGGCGGCCATACCAATGCCTTCGGCATGGAAAAATGCAGCGCTTTTTTGGGGGAATATCTGAGTACACACTATGATTTTGAAGATAAACGGGGACGGGAAGGCTATGAAAGCTGGGATAAGGCGGCGGAACTGTGGGAAGAACAGACAGAGAGCGCAAAGCAGACCATACTTGATAAAATAGCCCGGAAAGAGTTTAAGGTAATTGAGGAAGAAGAGTAATTTTTTGCAACGGTTCAGGACGATGCGCCGTCCCGAACAGATACTATTTGAAGAATTATTCCGCCAGGTCAGCGCATAAAAAGCGCAGACCGTAAGAAAGCAGGTGAGCCTATGTGCGGTATTGCAGGATTTTGCAACTGGAAAACAGACTGGGAGAAAAACATAAGGAAAATGAATGACCGTATGCGCCACAGAGGGCCGGATGCCTCCGGGATCTGGGCCAGTGAAGACGGCAGGGTTGTTTTCGGCCACCAGAGGCTTTCTATTGTGGATCTTTCCGAGAACGGCGCACAGCCCATGCAGTCCCACAGCGGCAGGTTTGAAATCGCTTTTAACGGTGAAATTTATAATTATAAACAGATTGCGAAACGGCTTCTGGATGAAAAAAAGGTGGATCATTTCCGGGGAGGTTCGGATACGGAGGTGCTTCTGGAGGCTATGGAGCATTATGGGGTGAAGGAAGCCATTTCCATGTGCAAGGGGATGTTTGCCATCGCTTTGTATGACAGGGAGGAACGCGTCCTTTACCTTCTCAGGGATCGCATCGGGGAAAAACCCCTGTACTATGGATTTGTCAACGGCAGCTTTGTGTTTGCCTCGGATATCGGTTCCATTGCCGCGCTGGACGGATTCAAAAATGGAATCAATAAGGATGTCCTGGATATTTACTTTGTACATGGTTATATACCAGCGCCTTATTCTATTTATGAGGATATCCGGAAGCTGGAGCCGGGCTGCATTCTTACGCTGCGTCAGCCCTTTACAGAGCCGGAATTGGAGGCCTATTGGTCCGTGAGGGAAGCGGCAAGGAAGGGGCAGGAAAACCTGTTTACCGGCAGCCGGGAAGAAGCGGCGCAGGAGCTGGAGCGCCTTCTGAAGAATTCTATACGGGAACAGATGGTAGCGGATGTGCCGGTAGGCGCTTTTTTATCGGCAGGCATTGACAGCAGCACGATTGTGGCGCTGATGCAGTCACTGAACAGCGGAAGGGTGAAAAGCTTTACCATAGGCATGGGAGAAGCAGAGTACAATGAGGCGGAGGCGGCCAGGGAAATAGCGAAAATACTGGGAACCGAGCATACGGAGCTTTATATTACGGAGGAGGATGCCAAGGCTGTCATCCCCAGGCTTGCGTTTATGTTCGGTGAGCCCTTTGCGGATTCCTCCCAGATCCCGACCTATCTGGTGAGTAAAATGACAAGGGAGCATGTAACCGTTTCCTTAAGCGGCGACGGCGGGGATGAGCTGTTCTGCGGCTATACGTCCTATGCCTCGGTGAGCCGTATCTGGAACAAAATGAAAAATATCCCCTATTTCCTGAGGAAGCCCTGCAGCGGCCTGATACTTCACAGCCCGCTTGCCAGGAAAGAAATCTTCCGTATCAAAGGAAAGCTTTTGGGCGCAAAGGATCCGGCGGATATTTATCTCCAGTCCCGCCTGACAGATCCGTTTACCATGGAAATTGCAAAGCAGCGGGGGAACCTGCCCTATAAATATACTACGATGCCTGAGGGATACCTGAAGGAGGTCAATCACACGATCATGCTGATGGATATGCTCATGTACCATCCGGATGATATTCTTGTGAAGGTGGATCGAACGGCCATGGCTGTTTCGCTGGAAACGAGGGTGCCGATGCTGGACAAGGATGTGGTGGAGTTCGCCTGGAGCCTTCCTGTGGAGTACGAACGTCAGGGAGAGACGGGAAAGCTGGTTCTGCGGGATGTGCTTTATAAGTATGTGCCGAAGGAGCTGATGGACAGGCCGAAAAAAGGATTTTCCATTCCCATTGCCAAATGGCTGAAGGAGCCGTCCCTGCGGGCCTGGGCGGAAACGCTGATTGACCGCAGGACGCTGGAGAGCCAGGGGATGCTGAATCCGGAGGTGGTATGGACCATCTGGAAGGATTTTGTGGAAAACGGTGTGTGGCGCATCCAGATCTGGTATATATTGATGTTCCAGGCATGGATGGCGGAACGCAAGCTGGCTGTCTGAAGGAGGTGGAAGCCTTGCGGAAACTGGAAAAATTCACGCCTTTGCCGATACCGGAGGAGGAACAGACGGATAAAATTTCTGTGATAGTAGCAGTCTATAATATAGAAGCCTATCTGGAAAAATGTGTCCGTTCCCTCAGAAACCAGACCTATCGGAATCTGCAGATCATTCTGGTGGATGACGGCGCTACGGACGGCTGCCCGGCCATCTGTGACAGGCTGGCGGAAGAGGATGGCAGAATTCAGGTCATCCATAAGAAAAACGGCGGCCTCTCAGACGCCAGGAATGCCGGAATTGCTGCTGCAGACGGAGAATATATCGCTTTTGTAGACGGGGACGACTGGATTGAGACGGATATGTATGAGAAGCTGCTTTCTGCAGCCAGGCAATTCGATACGCCTCTGGCGGTCTGCAGATACCGGAAGATTTACCGGAACCGGGAGGTGGATGCTTCCACCGGTGCGGCCGTGGTTTTTGACGGCCAGGAGGCCCTGGAATCCTTTCTTATGGAGGAGGATGATATCTGCATCCAGAACGCTGCCTGGAACAAGCTGTACCGCAGGGAGCTGATGGGGGAGCTGCGTTTCCCCACGGGAAAGTATTATGAGGATATTGTGTACACCACCATGCTGCTGGCACGTTCCCCAAAAACGGTTTATCTGGATCTGGCGCTTTATAATTATGTGCTGGAGCGGGAGGGCAGTATCATGGGCGAAGGGCTGGGAAGCCGGATTTTTACGGATCAGATCCCTGCCTATGAAGAAAAGGAAGCATTTTTACGCTCCATCGGAAGAGAGGATCTGGCGGATGTACACAGGTATTTTTTCTATAAAAGGCTGCTTCTGTACTATATTGCCCTGGGAAAATCCCAAAAGGATTTGAAAGGAAAGTACAGGGAATTCATACGGAAGAGGCTGCTGACGGATTGCGGGGAAATGGACAGGGTATATGCATGCAGGGCGGCTAATCCGAAGGAAAAGAAAAAGATGGAAATTTTTCTGAAAAGCCCGAAGCTGTATCTGGCGGTAATTATGGTGAATGAACGGTTTCTGATTCCGGTGAAGCAGCGGCTTCGCCGGCATTGAAGACAGAAAATGTGCAGGCTTTTTAAGGTCTGTGATAAGATGGTGCAGATGGGAGCAAGTACAGTATGGTAATTGTGCAATTATCAGGAGGGCTGGGCAATCAGATGTTTGAATATGCCCTTTACCTGAGTCTGAAGGCGAAGGGGAAGGTCGTGAAAATAGACGATATCACCTGCTATGAGGGACCGGGAACGAGGCCGAAGCAGCTGGATGTATTCGGGGTTTCCTATGAGCGGGCCACAAAGCAGGAGCTGACGGAAATGACGGATTCTTCCCTGGATCCCGTCTCACGTATCCGGCGAAAGCTCACCGGGCGTAAGACAAAGGCATACAGGGAAAAGGATATCAATTTTGACCCGCAGGTAATGGAACGTGATCCGGCGCTGCTGGAGGGATGCTTTCAGAGTGAAAGGTATTTTCAGGACTGCAGGGAGCAGGTGAGGGAAGCCTACCGCTTCCGTGGGATCGAATCCGGGGCTTATCCGCTTCCGGAGGCTTTCCGGAGGCTGGAAAAAGAAATCGCAGACTGCCCATCAGTGAGCGTCCACATCCGCAGAGGCGATTATCTGGAGGAAAGCCACGGAGGGCTCTATACGGGAATCTGTACCGAACAGTATTATCAGGAGGCTTTTGCCCGGCTGGAAAAGGAAGTGCCGGGGGCAAAATTTTTCCTGTTCAGCAACGATCCGGACTGGACGAGGGAACACTTTAAAGGCGAAAACCGGATACTGGTGGAAGGTAGCACGGAGGATACCGGATATCTGGATCTGTACCTGATGAGCAAATGCAAACATAACATCATCGCCAACAGCAGCTTCAGCTGGTGGGGCGCATGGCTGAACGACAACCCGGAGAAAAAAGTGACGGCGCCGGCCAGATGGCTGAACGGCAGGGAATGCCGGGATATTTATACGGAGAGAATGATACGCATATGATGGAAAATATTAAAAAGCTGAGTCGTATTTTAAGCAAGGCACAGAAGAAAAAGGTCGGGATGATAGGCATCCTGATATTGATTGGCGGCGTGCTGGAAACAGTAGGCGTAACCGCAATCCTTCCGCTGATTACCGCGATTATAGATCAGGACCGTATGCTGAAAAACGAGACGGTTCAGCAGGTGTGCAGGTTCTTTGGATTTGAATTAAGCAGGGAGAATTATACCCAGCTGATTTTGCTGCTGCTGTTACTGGTTATTGTGGTCATTGTGGTAAAAAACCTTTTCCTGCTGCTTCTTACCTATGCCCAGGCCAGGTTTGTAAACGGAAACCAGTTCCGCACGGTAAGCTATATGCTGGAGGAGTACCTGAACAGACCCTATGAATTTTACCTGAATGCGGATATTCCTACTGTATTCCGCACGGTGGACAGCGACGTGCCCAAGGTATTTACCATATTGATGGAATATATCCAGCTGGCCAGTGAAGCGGTAGTAGCCGTTTTCCTGTGCGTTACGCTTCTGCTTGTGGACTTCAAAATGACGGTGGTCATGGGCGGCATCCTGGTTGTCATGACTCTGTTAATTATGCGGGTGATGAAGCCGAAGCTCAACACCATGGGATTAAAATCCCAGAGCGTACAGAGCCGGATGGGAAAATGGCGCCTGCAGTCCATTTATGGAATCAAGGATGTGAAAATCCTTCATAAGGAATCCTTTTTTGCCAGGAATTTCAGAAAGTATTCCCAGATTGCAGGGGAAGTAACCAGTAAGTATACGGTTTTGAATAATGTGCCCAGATTGTTGATTGAGACGCTGTGCATGGGCGGCGTTCTGGGGTATCTGGCCGTGTATATCTTAAGGGGAGGCAATCTGACGGAAATGATTCCCCAGATGACCGCATTCGCCTTTGCGGCAACCAGACTGCTTCCCAGCGTAAACCGGATCAACGGCCATGTGACCAACATCGCTTTTTTCCAGCCGTCTCTGGATTATGTGTATGAAAATGTGGATTTCAGCGATTATACTAAGTATGGAGAATACCAGAACAGGGACGACGCCAATGCGGCGCCGGTTCCGGTAAAGGATGCCATCTGCCTGGACAATATTACCTACATTTACCCGAACACTACGAAAAAGATTCTGGAGGATGCCTGCATGCGGGTTCCCATCGGTAAATCTGTAGGCGTTATGGGACCCTCCGGCGCCGGAAAAACAACGGCGATTGATATTCTTATGGGTCTGCTTCAGGTACAGGAAGGAACGATTACATGCGGCGGAGTGAATATTTTTGACAATTACCCCTCCTGGCTGAGCCATATCGGTTATATTCCCCAGACGATCTTCCTGACAGATGATTCTCTGAGGGAAAATATCGCTTTTGGTGTGGATAAGGATCAGATTGACGATGCCAGGGTGTGGAAGGTATTGGAAGAAGCCCAGATGAAGGAATTCGTAGAGCAGATGCCCCAGCAGCTGGAAACAAGCGTTGGCGACCGCGGCGTACGCCTCTCCGGCGGCCAGCGCCAGAGAATCGGTATCGCAAGGGCGCTGTACCATAATCCGGAAATACTTGTTTTTGACGAGGCCACATCGGCGCTGGACAATGATACCGAGTCTGCGATTATGGACGCGATTAACAGCTTCCATGGGCGTAAGACGCTTATCATCATTGCCCACAGATTGCGGACAATAGAGAATTGTGATATTATCTACAATGTGGATAAAGGGAAGATTGTGGAGGCGAAACTGCCGCAGTAATCCACAATTCTGCATATACTGTCTGAAATAGACAGAAGGAAAAAGGTTTATAGATATGATAGGAACCGAATTTTTAAAAGGACAGGGCCTGGGAAACCAGCTGTTCTGTTATGTGACGGCCAGGTGTATTGCCAGGGAACTCGGTGCGGAATTTGGCACAGCAGGACAGGAGCAGCTGGCGGTGAATATCCACAGTAAAAAAGGTATGTATTTCATGGATATGGATCTGGGGATTAATATTACGGATCCTTCCCGGTATCATGCTTACCAGGAAAAGGAAACCCGGCTGTTCCTTGGAAATTCACGGCACGATTTGACCCACGGCTGTTATATTGCAGGAGAGGATGTCTCCCTTCATACACTCCCGGACGATACTCTGATATATGGCAATATGCAGGATGAGGGTTATTTCCTGAAATATATGGATGAAATTAAAAACTGGCTGAAGGTTAAGCCGGAGTACGACTCTCATGAGTTTACCAGGGATAATCTCTGTATAATCAATGTGAGGGGTGGAGAATATACCGGCAGCCCGGAACTCTTTCTGGACAGAAAATACTGGTTGAATGGTATCCGTAACATGAAGAAAATCCGTTCTGACATGGAATTTATTATTGTTACAGATGATGCAGAAGCGGCGAAAAAGGTGCTTCCTGGGATTCCCATATATCATGGCGATTTGGATAGAGACTATGTTATGATAAAGAATGCCAGATACCTGCTCTTGTCCAATTCTACTTTTGCCTGTTTCCCGGCCTTTACTTCGGAAACGGCGCAGTTTATTATTGCACCAAAGTATTGGGCAAGACATAATGTATCAGATGGTTATTGGGCATCGGAACAGAATATCTACAGCGGGTTTCATTATCAGGACAGGAGAGGCCGGCTTTTTACAGCGTCAGATTGCAGGGAAGAGCTGCAAAAATATAAGAAGCGTTCTGCAAAAATCAAGAATGCAGGAAAGCGGCCGGAAGGGTTACGGCTTTTTTGCGGTAAACTGAACAGCAGACGTATTTATTACAGTTATATGGGTAAGAAAATTTACCGGGCACTGTTAAGGCGTGCCGGGATTAAGCTTCACATATAGAGTTCATTTTTGGCGTAAGCTTATGTAAACAGATAGGAGCAGATATAGAAATGGATAAAAACCCGGTTGATCCTTCTGCGGCAGGCAGAAAAGAACAGAAAAGAAGCTACCGCAATGCCCAGGGCAAGCTGGTCCTCCCGCAGGTTACCCTCTGCGCCATGACCAGCGTTAATGTCAGGGAAACCCTGAAAGCAATGGAATACAGCTGCCGCGGCATTGAGTTTGCCGATGCGGTGATCATTACGGATAAAAAGCCGCGTTTCCTGCCCAAAGGAATCCGGTACAGCCATATTGACCGGCTGGGAAATATCGATGCATTCAATTATAAAACCGTCTATGATATGGGAGACTATATTCATACGGATTTTGCCCTGCTGGTGCACTACGATGGCTTTGTGGTGCATCCGGAAATGTGGCGGGATGAATTCCTGGACTATGACTATATCGGTTCGCCCTGGCCGCTGCCAAAGCCGGGCGATGACACTACCTACCGGGATGTTTACGGTAATATCTGCCGCGTGGGCAACAGCGTGGGAATACGCAGCAAGAGGCTGATGGATTATCCGAAAAAGGCCGGCATTCCCTGGGTAGGGGAAAAGGGATATTTTAACGAGGACGGCTTTATCTGCTGTAAAATCCGCCATCTTCTTGAGGCGGAGGGAATGCGGATCGCGCCGCTGGAGGTGGCGAAATATTTCGGGCACGAAAATATGATTCCCGAAATTGAAGGGATCACTCCCTTTGTTTTTCATAAATGGTATGGAACCAATGCGGGTTATCCTGATTTCAGGAAAAAGCATACGGTTCTGAACTCCTTAAGAAGGCTGCATGGCAGGCTGAAGGGAGGAAATTAAAATGGTATATGACTGTTTCCAGTTTTTTAATGAACTGGATATTCTGAAGCTACGGCTTCATATTATGAACCCGGTGGTGGACAGGTTTGTCATCAGCGAGGCCACGGAAACCTTTTCCGGAAACCCAAAGCCGCTGTATTATGAGGAAAACAAGGAAATGTTCGCGGAGTTTGCGGACAAAATCATTCATGTGGTGGTGGATGATACGCCGCCGGGCTATACCCATGACAGGGATACCTTCCAGAAAAATGCGGTGGGCAGGGGACTGAAGGACTGTACAGATGAGGATATTATTATTTTCAGTGATCTGGACGAAATCCCCAATCCGGAGAAAATCAAGGAAATCCTGCAGAATTTTGACAGGACGAAAATCTATCATTTTGCCCAGAGGCTGTTCTATTGTTATCTGAACATGGAAGAGGTGTCCGGCAATCTGCTCTCCTATGCGGGAGAATTCCCGGAAGCGGAACGATCCAAAGATGGGATTCCCGGCAGAAAAAAATGGATTGGCTCCAAGATGTGCAGCTATTCGCTTTTAAAGGAGCAGAAGCTCCAGCTGGGCGAGCTGCGTTTCCCGGAAAGAAAGGCCTGTGGCATCCGCGTGGAGGACGGCGGCTGGCATTTTGGCTATATGGGCGGCCACGGGGAAAAGGATGTAAAAAAACGTGTGGCGGAAAAGGTCCGCAGCGCGGCGCACCAGGAATATAACAAAGCGGAGGTCCTTTCCGATGTGGCGGACAAAATTAAGGATGGAAAGGACATTTTCGGCAGAAATGCGTCCTTTGTCCAGGTTGAGATAGACGAAACCTTTCCGGAATATCTGCGTGAGAATCAGGAGGAGTATTCCTTTCTGATTCTGAAGGAAGAACCGCCGGTGAAAAAGGGGCTGCGCCACATGCTTGGCGGAATACGCAGGTTTATTTTCAGGACAGTCCATTTGGCGAAACGTGTTTTGCGGAAAATCAAGGGTTGAAAAAATACGGAACGGGAGGAAGGACGATGGACATACCTAAAGTTTCCATATGCATCCCTGCTTATAATAATGCGGCAGAGGTAAAGAGGCTTCTGGAATCCATCCGTATGCAGACCTTCCGGGACCTGGAAATCATACTGACGGATGATTCCACCAATGAGGAGATTGCGGAGCTGATTAAAAGTTCCGGGTGGGAAGATATCCGCTATATCCATAATGAAAAACCTTTGGGCCACATTTTCAACTGGAATAAAAGCCTGTCAGAAGCGCAGGGGGAGTATATAAAAATCATGTTCAGCGATGACTGGTTTACCGCTCCTGACAGCCTGGAAAAGATGGTTTCCCTGCTGGATCGGACGCCGGAGGCTTCTTTGGCATTCTGTGGAACGATGCAGGTGATGCTGCCGGAGGGCGGACAGGCTGCGAAAGGCGAACCGGAGGGCGGCAGCGGGCGGCCAGTGAAAAAAGCTTACGCCAGGGCGGCGGAGGATTGGTACACGGACAGGCTGGCGGAGGATTACCGGAACCTGTTTCTGGGTAATGAAATCGGCGCTCCCAGCGCGACCCTTTACCGGGCCTGCGGGGCTATGTTTGATGAGAAAAGCAACTGGGCCTCCGATATGTTTCTGTACTTTGAAATACTCAGCAGGAATCCCCGTTTCGTCTGTACGCAGGAGCCTCTGATTTCCATCGGGATCCATGAGGCGCAGTATACCGGGATGTTTGAAGAGAAGGATTTGCGTAAATTTAATGATACGCTTTATATGTATGAAAAGTATCAGCTCAGGGAAAGCCAGGCCTGCAGGGAATATATGTTAAGGCAGATACTGAAATTCAGGCAGGGCTGGGAAACTGCCGGACAGTGCGGGATTTCCCGCGGTGAATATTTGAAACAGGGGATATCCTGGTTCTGGGAAAATACGGTGCTGGGATATTGGAATGGGGCGATGCATAAGCTAGGGAGCCGGAAAATAGAAGGGTGACAGATACCGTTTTAGCATATAGGGAACCAGTTCCCAGGGAGAAATGAATGGACAAGGAAAAATGTACGGAGGATTGGCTGTACCAGTTGGGGCAGATTTTATTTTATATCGGACTGGTACTGGAGCTTCTGATTGTTATTGCGGACAAAAGTGCATACATCAATCCATGGGAGGGGCAGTTGTTTCGTATAACCTTCCTGCTTTTTCTGGGCAAAATCTGCCTTACCCGTTATTCATTCAGGGAATGGCTGTGGATGCTGTTTTTTCTTATAATTGCCGGAACCTGTTATTTGTTTTCGGGACGGGATGAAGCAGTCAGGCTGGTGGTTTTCTGCGCTTCCTTCAAAAATGTGGATTTACGCAAGTCTTTACAGTTGGCTTTTTTCGTCACACTGTCGGGCTGCCTGCTTCTTGTATTGCTGGCTTTAACAGGTATTTTCGGCCAGATGTATATTGTGGATGCAGGGGACAGGGGAATAAGGTATACCTTCGGGCTGGGGCATCCTAACGCCTTTTTCTGCATGTTCTGGGTACTGGTTACGCTGGGGATATATTTGTACTGGAGGAAGATGAAGCTATGGATGTATGGCCTGCTCCTTGCTGCCGGCCTCATTTTATTTCTGCCGACGGATTCCAGGACAGGGGTATTAATTCTTGTTTTTACACTTGCCTTTTCCCTGTTTCTTACTTATGGCAGGAAGGCTCGGGACAGTAAATGGCTTTATATTGCCGGCATTCTGCTTTTCTTTGGCTGTGTGGGACTGTCCATATGGATTGCCTGTTATGAGCCGTATGAGGGGCCTTTTTATCCATATGACCGTTTTTTTACGGGACGTATTACAAGCATGAATACCCTGGAGGGCGGCGGAGGAATACTGCGCAACTGGCGCCTTTTCTCCCGGCCGGAAAACATCAAGTATTTCGATATGGGCTATGTGCGCCTGTTCTATTGGTATGGAATCATCCCCGGCGCGCTTTATGTGCTTCTGTACGCAATGCTGATGTGGCAGTGCTATAAAAAGAAGAATTATATGGGCTTCATGATGGTGCTCAGCTTTGCGTTGTACACCATGCTGGAAGCGCATTTTATTTCCGTATATCTGGGCAGAAACTATGCCCTGTTTCTGTTGGGGGCTTACTGGAGTGATATGCTCTGCTTCCGGAAGCCGCCTGCAGAGGGGATGCAGGATATACAGGAGGAATACTGGTGGCAGAGCTGGCGTTTTCTGGGACGGAAAGAAACGTCCGGGGAACCAGGCTGTTAAAAAGAAGCGTGAGAGGTATAGGGAATGAGGTTGGTAATTGACTGCTTCAAGCTGGTAAAGGGAAAAGGAAAAAGTATTGGTATTTACAACCTGGCACAGAATCTGGCCCAGCATCTGACTGAGACGAACCGGAACGGAGAGCGCTGCGAGGAAATCATTGTGCTGGGGAACGAATATAACCGGAAGGATTTTGATATACCCGGCATCCGTTTCGTTCAGATGAAAGGAAACCCGCTGAACAAGCTGACCTGCATCGTATGGGAGCTTTTTATTGTTCCGTTTCAGGCGCGTAAATATAAGGCAGACAGAATCCTTTTTCCCAGGGGATACCGTCCGCTGTTTTACAGGGGAAAGGATACGGTTATCATTCACGATCTGATACCTTTCTTTTATGATAAATATTTTTCCGGCGTATTAAACCGGGTGGAAAATGCCTATATTATGAGCCGGCTGAAGGCTTCCATGAAGCATGCGGATCGGATTATAACGATTTCTGAATTTTCACGCAGAGAGATTGATGCCATGTGTCCGGGCAGCGGGAAAAGGGTCAGGGTTATTTACAATGGATTGAATGAAGTAAAATGTTCCCGGGATAAATGTGCCCTGATTCCGGAGGAACCTTATATTTATGCAGCCGCCTCAGGGCTTCCTCACAAAAATGCGGCGGGGGTGCTGAAAACCTATGATGCCTATTATCATCAGACACAGCATCCTGCCAGGCTGATAGTGGTGGGAATCCCCAATACAGATGGCTATGAGATCAGCAGTGAGGCGGCGTCCCATGTGACCTGCTATAAATATATTGAACGTTCAGAGGATATGCACAGCCTTTTGGCCGGTGCAAGGGTTTTCCTGTTCCTTTCCCTGATAGAGGGATTTGGATTCCCTCCGCTGGAGGCCATGCAGCTGGGGGTGCCGGTAGTCTGCTCCGACAGGACGGCATTGGCTGAGGTGGTGGGAGATGCCGGCCTTCTCACAGATCCGGATAACTATGCTCAGAGCGTAAAATGCCTGAACCGGGTTCTGACGGAGGAAGAACTCAGACAGCAGCTAATAAAAAAAGGTTATGAGAATGTGAAGCGGTTCGGCTGGGACAGCCGCATTACGGCATACTGGGAGGAACTGACCAGGTGAGGGCTAAAATTTCGGTGATCATACCTGTTTATAATGCCTCCGGGCTTCTGCCCGACTGCCTGCAGAGCATTGCTTTGCAGACCTGGACTGATCTGGAGGTGCTGCTGGTAGACGACGGATCCACGGATGACAGCGCCGGCATCTGCCGAAGCTTTTGTGAAAAGGACAGCCGCTTCCGGCTGCTCCAGAAAGAAAACGGCGGCGTATCCTCTGCAAGAAACCTGGGGCTGAAAGAGGCCACCGGTGACTATATTGCCTTCGTGGATGCGGATGACTGGCTGTGCCCGGAAATGCTGGAGCATCAGGTGGAATGCCTGGAAAAAGACGGCAGCGATATGGCTATGTGCGGCTTTCAGGAGGCAGGGGAAGCGGAACGGAAGCAGTTTCGCAGGGACTGTGGAACAGGAGAGAGCACACAGCTTCTGAGGAGACAGGATAAAAAGCTCTCAGATAAAAAGCCTCCGGATAAAGAAAATGCGGATAAGGAAAGACCAGACGGAGAAGCGGCGGGTATGGAAGAAACATATCCGGAGCACATCTCCATGTCGGTGGAAGCCTATGTGGCAGAATACCTTCTGGCCGGAAATACCCGATGCTGGAGTATCCTTTTTCGAAAAGAAATACTTCAGGAGGTGCGTTTTCAGGAAGGGCTGACAATCGGGGAGGATTTGCTGTTCCTCATAGACCTGCTCCCTGCATTGAAGAGGGTTTCCCTGATAAAGTCAAGGGAATACTGTTACTATATCAATGATGATGGCGCCATGTTTTCAGGATTTAAGCCTGCATACATGGATCAGATAACCTGCTGGCAGCAGGCCCGGGAAAAAATAAAGCTTTTGTATCCGGATTATACGGCAAAAGCGGATATCAGCCTTTTTCAGGCGGCGCTTCTTACGGCCGGAAAGCTGGCCCTGCTCCCGGCAGAGGAAAGAAGGGCGATGGCAGATTATACAGAAGTATGCCGTAAAGCTGCCAGAGAAGCAGCCCGGGACCGGATGGTAAGAAGAGGACTTCCGGCGGGATATAAGCTGAAGGGGCTTTTGTTTCTTTTAGCACCGTCTTTGTATCTGGGGCTGTACCACCATTGGAAAGGGCGCCGGTAAGCCGGATTTTTATCAAAACAGGAAGGTGAGACTCCGTTGAAAAAAGATAAAATTGTTCTGTATATGCACGCGGGAAGCGGAAATCATGGATGCGAAGCAATTGCCAATACCGTATGCAAAATGCTGCCCAAGCCTGCAATCATCGTAACCAACAGCGCTGCGGAGGATGAAAGGTATTCTCTGAAGGGCTTATGTACGCTGATTGAGGAAAAGAAAATCAGGGAAAATTTTTTCATTCATGTATATTATTACCTGAAGGAACGTTATTTTCATGATCCGGAGGCTGCGCTGCGCTATCGGTTCGGAGAGGTATGCGGCAGGAACCTGCGGGCGCTGAATATCTCCATCGGCGGCGATAATTATTGCTATGATCTTCTTTTAAAGGATTTAAAGCTGGCCAACCAGATGTTCAACAGTCAGGGGGCGAAAACGGTCCTGCTTGGCTGTTCCATAGAACCGGAGCTGCTGGCTGAACCTGATATTATCGATGATATGCGGCGCTACAGCAGCATCATAGCACGGGAGTCCATTACCTGGCAGGCATTGCAGGATGCAGGGTTGAAGGACAATACCTACCTTGTACCAGATCCTGCATTTCTTCTTGAAACAATAAAAAAGCCTTTGCCGGAGAATTTTACGGAGGGCGGCATGGTAGGGCTGAATGTGAGTCCGCTGGTGGTGGAAAATGAAGCGGTGCCGGGGATTACCATGGAAAATTACAGGGCGCTAATCCGGCATATTCTTGATACCACGCAGATGAATGTGGCGCTGATTCCCCATGTGGTCTGGAAAAACAATGATGACAGAACGGTTTTAAAACGACTGTATGAAGACTTTAAGGAAACCGGACGAATAGTTCTCATTGAGGACTGCGGTTGCGAGGAACTGAAGGGCTATATCGCCAGGTGCCGTTTTTTTATAGGAGCCAGAACCCATGCCACGATAGCGGCCTATTCATCGCTGGTTCCCACCCTCGTGGTAGGGTACTCGGTAAAAGCCAGGGGAATTGCCAAGGATCTGTTCGGCACCTGGGAGGATTATGTGCTTCCGGTGCAGAGCCTGCGTCAGGAAGGGGAACTGATTGAGGGCTTCGAATGGCTTAAAAACCAGGAACAGTTTGTAAAAACACGGCTGGAAAAGGTCATGCCGGCTTATCTGGAACGTGCCAGGCAAATGGGAAAAATACTGGGAAAACTGGCAGAATGAGGGGAGTGACTGTATGGAGCGGTTACAGGAACTGATACAAAGAACGGAAACAATCCAGAAGGTAAATGCGCTGCAGCAAAATGTGGCGAAGCAGCTGTTCACCTATCCGATATTGGGGAAAAAAGAAAAGACCAAGCGGCGTATCAGAAAATATCTGCTTTTTCAGCAGATACCGCCCGTGGATCGGTTTTACTGGCCCAATGCGCTGCTTGCCAGAGGACTGTCGGAAATTTGCAGAGGTACCTCAGACAATGTGAGTATTAATACGTTGGAGAGATACTTTAACAGGTGGATAAAGCAGGAAATGCCGATATACTATGTGGATAACATAACGAACGGCATTCCCTTACTTGATTTGTATGAAAGAACCGGTAATGAAAAATACATGACAGGCGCCCAGCGCCTTGCAGCCTATCTGCTGAAGTATCCGGCGGATTCCAGGGGAAATCTTCCTTACAGGCTGAGAGATGGAAGCCATATTTATGCCGATGGTATCGGTATGGTCTGCCCTTTTTTATGCCGCTATGGCATCCTGACAGAGGATACGACGGCGGTTAAGCTGAGCGTCGTTCAGATGGTGCACTTCCTGGAGGGCGGGATGGACGAGGCATCGGGACTGCCATACCACGGCTTTGACAGCGATACCGGCGTAAAATACGGTATTATCGGCTGGGGCAGGGCCGTAGGCTGGCTGATGTCAGGAATCTCTGAGAGTCTGGCCTATCTTCCGGAAAAAACACCGCAGTTTAGTTTCCTGCGGGACCATTTTCAAAAGCTGTCCGCTATTGTGGTGGGTTTTCAGAAGGAAGACGGAAGCTTCCCATGGCAGCTGCAGGCACAGGATGGCCCCAGTGATTCCTCCGCCACGGCCATGATTGCCTGTGCGTTGCTGCGGGGGATGCAGTTTGAAAATCTGGATGGTCACTATGAAGAGAATGTGCTGCGTGCAGGCGAATATTTGCTCGCACATATGAAAAACGGCAGGGTGGAGCAGTGTTCGGCGGAGTGTGACGGCTTCAGCCAGTATCCTCAAAGATACGGAAGCTATCCCTGGGCGGACGGGCCTGCGCTGCGGTTGTTTGGGATGATGGAGGAAGTGTAGATGGGAAAGCCGCGTCTTATATTGTATGATACCTGCAACTACAGGGATTATCCCGTAGGCGGACAGGTGACAAGCATAAAGAATTTTCTCAGATTCCTATCACAGGAATATCCGGAGCATACAGGAGAGGTTCTTCTTGTAGGGGTGTCATGTGATGCCGGCGAAGTTGGTAAGGTCAAAAGAATATCCACCGGTGGAGGCGAATACTCTTTTCTGGCCGTGACTCAGGCATCAGCTGATTTGAGCAAGGTAAAAAAATCCCTTCGCCTGGAATATGTAAAGGGATTGTGGAAATATCGGAAGCTGATAGGGTTAACCAGGGAGGACTGCAATTATATCCATACCCCGGAGGCCTTCGGCGCGGTACGTTTTCTCAGGCCCGGCGCCATCTGCTATGTTTTTTCCCATGGAACCTATTTGGATATGTGGCAGCGGGTACGTTTTTTTAAAAAGGCGCCTTTTATACGCAAAGCTTTTCAGGGTTTTCTGGTCCATGTGATAAAGAAGAGCACGGCTATCTTTGTTTTGGAACAGGAAACACTGGAAAATTACAGCGTTTACAATAAACATACGGTGCATGTGGGAAATTCTATTGTGGTGCATCCTTATGAAGAAAGAAAACTGCATGAGGATAAAATACACTTTTTATATGCGGGAAGGCTCTCGGCCGTTAAAAACGTGGGACCTATGATTGAAGCGGTTAAAAGCTATGGCAGAAGCTGCGATTTTATGATACTGGGTGACGGTGAAGAGCGTAAGCAGCTGGAAACGCTGGCAGACGGAAACGAGAGGATTCATTTTGCCGGTGCCGTATCGCCGGATGAAGTACAGGAAACGATGAAGGCCGCCGATATGCTTGTTATGAATTCAACGTTTGAAGGGATTCCCATGATTATCCTGGAGGCCATAAGCCGGGGACTGCCGGTGATTACCACGGATGTCGGCGGGATTAAGGAAGTGCTGACTTACGGAAAGGATTCTGAGGTTACGGATGGAAGTGTGGAGAGCATTCATTCCGCAATGGACAAAATCGTGGCGGATTATGAACGTTATGCGAAGGCAGCCTATGAAAAATCCCTTCAGTTTGATTACCGGAAGGTAAACAGGAAGGTTTTTGATGTAATTAATGAAAGTCTGCAGTGGTGATTCAGGAAGTTTGCAAATTCGGGAAGCCTGGGATGCGGGTAATGCGGCCATTATGCCATGAGGGGATATCATGATACAGGACAAAAAGGATTTAAAAGAATATCTTGCATACGAGAGGGCGTTGTATTTCGGGGGAGAAAACAGTTCCTGGCTGCAGGCATGGCTTCTGCGTTCCAAATTCTACAGGATATGGCAGTATCTGTGGACATTAAGGCATGCGGAGTATCATAAAAACAGGAATACGCTCTGGGATCAGGCTGCATTTGTCTGGTACCACCGCAGGAAATACGTGCTGGGGAACCGGCTGGGCTTTGAAATCCCGGAAAATTGTTTTGAAAAAGGTCTGCTGATTTATCATATTGCCCCAATTGTAGTGAACGAGGACGCCAGGATAGGGGAAAACTGCCATATTACAGGAAATTTCTGTGTGGGAAATACCGGTGCCGGAACAAAAAGCCCTGTGCTTGGCAAAAACGTGACTGCGGGATGGGGATGTTCGGTTATTGGGGATATCAGGATTGCAGATGGAGTTACGATTGGTGCCGGGAGCGTGGTTACACGGACGATAAAACAGCATGGAGCGACTGTAGCCGGGGTACCGGGGAGGGTGCTGCATTTAAAGGAGTAGTATAGGGTTAGATGCTATAATACAGGAAGAGGTATAAATATATTGGGCTAACAAAATAATTGTCAGAAATAAACATAAAATATTGAAAAAAATCTGACAATATATAGGCAATAGATAATTTTGCTGTTTAATAAGGCGAGTTACTTACGAATAAAAGAAAATATTGTATTCTTTGTAAATATAATTAGGATATGTATGTTTTGCTGAAAATTATTAAAAATAAAAAGTGTATTAAGATTTAAAAAGGCTTTACCAACAATAAGCTGAATTCATTATAAAACATATATTAAAGACAATAAAATTAAAAGTTTTAATTTTGAATACAGTCATATTAAAGTGAAAATTGTAATTATCAGAAAATAAAATAATATTTTTATATAATTGTGACAAATTAATTTTAAAATTAAATTAACATATACAAATTTGTTATTCTGTCTGTTATCCCAGGTTGGAGTGGAAAGTACAATGAAGCAAAAGCTAATAAGCGTGATTGTTCCGGTTTATAATGCAGAGAACTATCTTGAACGCTGTCTTAATAGTATAGTTAATCAAACATACAGTAATCTTGAGATTATTCTTGTGGACGATGGTTCCAGAGATAGAGGACCTCAAATATGTGATTCTTATGCGGCTGGAGACAAAAGAATCCGTGTAATTCACAAACAAAACGGCGGCCTGATGTCGGCCTGGATGGCAGGGGTTAATGTGTCTGCCGGGGACTATCTGAGCTTTATTGACAGTGATGACTGGGTAGAAACCAATATGATGGAGGAGATGCTTAAGGAGGCAGCGGGCATTCCGGGAGAAGTTATCTGTGGAAACTTCGTGATCGAGAAAGACGGACATTCAACCAGCCATTTTCATGAGCTATCGCCGGGTATATATGAAGGTGCTCTGCTGGAGAATTCAATTAAAAGAAATTTATTGGGAAATGAGCGGCGTACCATATCAATGTCACGGTGCATGAAGCTTTTTTCCCGGGAATTGATTGTGGATAATATGATTTACTGCAATCCCGGCATTAAAATGGGAGAGGATGTAAACATTGTTCTTCCGGCGTTATTGGACAGCAGGAGGGTGGTAATATTAAAGGAAGCGCTGCATTACCATTATTTTTATAACGATGCTTCTATGGTACACAAATATGATGCGGGGATGTACGATGGAATATGCCTTCTGATAGACACCATTAAAGAAATATTCAGCTCTAAGAGTATTACAGACTGGCAGGAACAATGGGAGAAGGAAAGCCTGTTCCTGCTTATGCTGGCTGTTAAAAATGAACTGCGCGGCGGCAAAAAGGGCTTCACAGACAGAACGAAAAAAATTTGTAAAGCTGAACATGTGAAAACAATAGCTGATAAGTATAAAATTCGTCCGGAGGATAATGTAAATAAACTTCTTATCTGGGTAATGAGAAGGCCTTCTGTTTTCCGTTGTGGAGCAGGAAAGATTATCTTTGAATTGTATGACAGGATTAATGGTTAACAGAAAATGTGCGAATATACTGACTCTAATAATAATTGCCCGAAAAGCGGGAATATTTTTGAAATTTTGTATGAGATTGTATATTTTCAGAACTATATTATGATATCTTGAAAATTGTGCTATAAAATATAATTTTTTTTTTGAAATAGTATTATTAGTCGGAAATAAATGTATATTGTTGGAAAATTGTGGATTAATATCAGAATCCATATAATTCACAATTAATAGAACAGTAAAAATATTAAAATGCGAAAATTGTTAGCATATTTGCAAATAGACAGAATATTCTGAACTTATGTGCTTTTATATACTATTTTATGCAGGAAGGATTGAATGGAGTAGATGATAGTAATACGAGTTATGGGCGGTTTGGGAAACCAGATGCAGCAGTATGCTTTATATGAAAAGTTTAAGGCTTTAGGAAAGGAAACACGGCTTGATACATCATGGTTTGACAATGCTTCTATGCAGGAAAATGTACTAGCCAGACGCAGCCTGGAGCTGAGGCTTTTTGATAATCTCACTTATGAAGCCTGCACTCCCCAAGAGAGAGAGGCTCTTTTGGGAAAAGAAGGGTTTTTTAATAAATTGGAACGAAAACTGTTTCCTTCCAAAAACAAGCATTTTTATGAAAGTGAAATGTTTCATCCGGAAATTTTCAAATTTGACGATGTATATCTTGAGGGACATTGGGCCTGCGAAAAATATTATCATGATATTATGCCGCTTCTGCAGAGTAAAATAATATTTCCTATAACCGATAATATTCAGAATAATATGTTGAAAAATAAAATGAAGTCAGAAAATTCAGTCAGTATCCATATCCGACGCGGAGATTACCTGGACCCTGAAAATGCAGCCATGTTTGGAGGAATCTGTACAGACAGCTATTACAAGTCGGCGGAGGGATATATACGTAACAGAGTAACGAATCCTCATTTTTATTTATTTTCCGATGATCCGGCCTATCTGCGTGAGCATTATAAGGGTGAGGAATATACCGTTGTTGATTGGAATCACGGCGCTGATAGCTTTTATGACATGGAATTAATGAGTTGCTGTAAGCATAATATCTGTGCCAACAGCACTTTCAGCTTCTGGGGAGCAAGGCTTAACAGGACAGAGGAAAAAATTGTAATACGACCGGCAAAGCATAAAAACAGCCAGCAGGCTGAGCCGGAACTAATGCATGAATTGTGGGAAAACTGGGTTATAATTAATGAAAAAGGCAGAATTGTCTGAAGACTTAGTTGAAAAATGGTAAACTGTCATAACAATATACTTTTTTATTATCTCGTATGATTGGGACGTATGATATCTGCAAGTATATTAATCGTAATCTGAATATTTCCTATGGTTGGAATTACTAGGGTAATATGTTATATTATAGAAAAAGGAAAAATGTGCATATTAAGAGGGAGAGGAAATTAGCTCGTTTGGGTGGAATAATCTGTCATAATATGATAAAATACTAAAACTACTGAAAAAGAAAGAAGCAGTGAATGGGACGAGTAAAATATGCAGCCAGAAATATTATGTTTGGCTACGTCAGTAATATAATTACACTGCTGTTAAATGCAATCCTGCGTTATGTGTTTATAATGCGCCTGGACGAAACACTTCTTGGAATTAACAGCACATATACTAATATTTTGTCCGTGCTTTCGTTGGCTGAATTAGGGGTCGGCACTGCAATTAATTTCAGTCTCTATGCCCCGGTTGCGAAAGGTGACAGGGAAAAGGTTAAGGCTTACATGCAGTTTTACAAAAAGGCATATCGCATGATTGCTTTTATTGTAGCAGCGGTAGGTCTGATTTTGGTACCGTTTTTGAAGTATATTATTAAGGATCCTGTTGGGATAGACAGTACCCAGGATTTGATAAATTTCTATTTAATATTTCTTTTTAATACGGTAAGTTCCTATTTTGTAGCGTATAAATACAGCCTGCCCAATGCTGAACAGAAGAATTATATTCAGTCGAATGTTATAACTATCACTAAAATTGTGACTACATTGGTTCAGACAATAGTGATTCTTGCCACCTCAAGTTTTTATGGCTACTTAATCTCCGCTTCCGTTATAGAGCTGGCACAGAAAATATTTGCAAATATTTACCTTAATTATAAGTATCCATATTTAAAAGAGAAAAATGTGGAAAAACTTACTAAAGAAGAAACCTCTGATATTAAAAGAAAAACAGGGGCGCTTGTCTGTCATAAGGTCGGGGATGTGGCCAGACTTCAGACAGACTCCATTATAATATCAGGGTTTATCAACGTTGCCATGTCGGGTATGGTTGATAACTATAATATGGTGATATCCTCTGTATCCAACTTTGTTAATATTATTTTTAATTCTGTAATATCCAGCTTTGGCAACCTGATTGCCACGGAGTCCAGGGAAAAACAATACAACATGTTTTGTATTTACCGTTTTTTTGCTTCCTGGATATACGGTTTTTCTGCTGTGGGTTTTTATATACTGTTGACTCCTTTAATAAAACTGTGGCTTGGAGATAAATGGATTTTACCTGGGGCTGTTATTGCAGCGATTTTGATTGACTACTACTTTAAGGGCGAACGGGTAGTATTATCTAATTATAAAACTGCTGCAGGTGTCTTTGAGCAGGATAAATACCTTCCATTAGTACAGGGAGCGGTGAATCTTGTTATTTCCGTAATGCTGGTAATTAAAATCGGACTGATAGGGGTTTATATCGGGACAATTGTATCCGGCCTGTTGGCCAATATAATCCGGCCTGTTATTATATACAGAGTCTGTTTTGAAAGAAAAGCGACAAGTTATTTTTATGATACGGTCAGATATGCAGCGGTCATTATACTGGCGGCCGCATGCTGCGTGCTGTGCAGCAATATATTTATGAAAGAGGTAACGATTGCCTCTTTTGCCGTAATGATAGTTATTATTACTCTGGTTTTCAATGGGATTTTCTTGATTTTTTTTGGAGGAACCGCGGAGTTCAGGTACTTATTTGCAATTTTCAGAGATAAGGCATATGCTGTGGTAAACAGGCTTCATCGCTGATAATATCATCTTTAGGTTAAGGGTAAAATGAATGACAACAGAATTGAACTACAGCAGTATATTGGGAACAAAAATTAATATAACTGATATGGAAAAGACAGTCAGTTATATAGAACAGCATTTGGATGAACTTAAGGGACACTATATATGTGTCTCTAATGTGCATACTACGGTTACGGCTTATCGGGATGGTGAATACAGAGAGGTACAAAACAACGCGGCAATGAATATTCCGGATGGCAAGCCGTTATCCATTGTACAGCGCCATACCGGGTTTAAAGAAGCCGGCAGGGTTCCCGGGCCGGATTTAATGCCTGAAATATTCAGATTGTCCGAGAAAAAAGGGTACAGGCATTATTTTTACGGAAGCCGGCAGGAAACATTGGATGCTTTAAAGGTAAAGCTAGCAGAAGAATATCCCAAAATGAATGTCGTTGGTATGTACTCACCTCCGTTCCGTCCTATGACGGAAGAAGAGGATGAGGAAGCAATCCGTAATATCAATGAATGCAATCCTGATTTTATTTGGATAGGTCTTGGGGCCCCCAAGCAGGAAAAGTGGATGGCAGCGCATGACGGCAGAGTATGCGGTGTTATGCTTGGTGTTGGCGCCGGCTTTGATTTTCATGCCGGTACTATCAAAAGAGCACCATTGTGGATGCAGGAATTCTGTATGGAGTGGCTGTTTCGTATTGGGCAGGATCCTAAGAGGCTTTTTCCAAGATATCTGGATACTAATTTTTCCTTCGTTTTTTATCTGTTCAGAGAATGGCTGAAAGGAAAAAACGGGATCGACAGGAAACATTATGTATCTGGGCCAATATCTGCATGCGACAAAGAGATTCCGCGTGGGAAAAAGGGCAGGCCTCTGCGGGTTGCAATGATTGGCCATAAAAGAATACCTTCCAGAGAAGGCGGAGTAGAAATTGTGGTTGATGAATTATCGACCAGGATGGTAAAACTGGGGTGTGAGGTGGATGCCTACAATAGGTATGGGAAACATACGGCAGGAAAGCGTTTTGATGAGCGTAGAGGTAAGTACTATAACGGTATACGCTTAATTACAATTCCGACACCTAAAAGCAGTTCTCTTAATGCGATTGTTTACTCTTTTCTGGCTACTTTGCGTTCCTTGTTCGGAGGTTATGATGTTATTCATTTTCATGCAGAAGGACCCTGTACCATGATATGCATTCCGAAGATTTTGGGAATTCATACAGTAGCTACAATTCATGGATTAGACTGGCAGCGGTCGAAATGGGGAAATTTTGCATCGAAGGTGCTTAAGTCAGGTGAAAGAATGGCAGCAAAGCATGCTGACGAAGTCATAGTTTTATCCCAAAATATGCAGGTCTATTTTCGCGAGGTATATCAAAGGGAAACTCATTTTATACCTAACGGAATTAATCGCCCTGAAATAAGGGCGAATAGCTTGATTAAGGAAACATATGGTCTTGAGAAGGATGGATATTTACTGTTCCTTGCAAGAATTGTTCCTGAAAAAGGGTTACACTATCTGATAGAGGCTTTCGGACAAGTAAAGACAAGTAAAAAGCTGGTGATTGCAGGAGGTAGCAGCCACAGTCATGAGTATATGGATAAGATACGTTCTATGGCCGCACAAGATAATAGAATTATCATGACGGATTTTGTTCATGGTCAATGTCTTGAGGAGCTATATTCAAATGCATATTTATTTGTGCTTCCAAGTGATGTGGAAGGGATGGCGCTTGGACTTCTGGAGGCTATGAGTTTCGGGAACTGCTGCGTAGTCAGCGATATTGAAGAAAATAAGGAAGTGGTGGAAGAACATGCAGTGACATTCCAAAAAGGGAATGTGCAGGATTTAAAGGAAAAATTGCAGCAGCTGATTGATTCCCCTGAGGAGGTATTGAAATATAAAAAAACAAGTCAAGAATTTATTTGTGAAAAGTATAACTGGGACAGTGTGGTAAACGAGACGCTTACTTTATATAATCCTTCTTAAGCATGAGTGCAGTGATTTAATGCAATTTCGATGATTACAAAGAGGAAAGGAAGCCGGAAGATGCATGTGCTGATAGTAAATAAATTTCTATACCCCAATGGTGGTTCAGAAACCTATATTTTTGAAATTGGAAAACAGCTGGAAAGTATGGGGCATGAGGTACAGTATTTTGGAATGGAGCATGAGGGTCGGATTGTAGGAAATCATGCGGAGAGCTATACATCCAGTGTGGATTTTCATACAGGAAAGCTGGATAAGCTTCTGTATCCTTTTAAGATTATTTATTCTGTAGAAGCAAGAAAAAAAATACGTAAAGTTCTTGAGGATTTTGTGCCGGATGTGGTGCACCTGAATAATTTTAATTTTCAGCTGACACCATCAATTATTTATGAAATAAAAGCGTATGAAAAGCAACGGAGAAGAAAAGTCCGACTGGTTTTTACAGCTCATGATTATCAAATAGTGTGTCCTAATCATATGATGAAAATTCCTTCCACTAATGAAAATTGTGCTAGATGTCTGGAAGGTAATTTTTTTGAATGTATGAAGCATAAGTGCATTCATAATTCAAAAATAAAAAGTATGTTAGGCAGTATGGAAGGATGGTTGTACAGAAAGTTGTGCACATATCGCTACTTAGACTGTATTATTTGTCCTTCTTATTTTTTAAAAGATAAATTGAATCGCAATTATTTACTTTCTGGGAAAATGGTTGTAATGCATAATTTTGTAGAAATATCTGAAAGAGTGCAAAAGCAAAAGAGAGAATACATCTTGTATTTTGGACGCTATTCAGAGGAGAAAGGTGTGCGCACTCTTTTAAAAGTTTGTAGAAGGGTCTCGGAAATTCCCTTTGTCTTTGCTGGAAGCGGCCCGCTTGAAACAGAAGTAAATGAAGTGAAAAATGTTAAAAATATGGGTTTCCTAAAAGGAGATAAGTTATATCAGCTTATTTCTGGAGCAGCGTTCAGTGTTTATCCATCAGAGTGGTATGAAAATTGTCCGTTTTCCGTAATGGAATCTATTGTTTGCGGTACACCTGTATTAGGAGCAGAAATTGGAGGAATACCTGAATTGGTAGAACAGGGAGTGACAGGTGAATTGTTCCATAGCGGTGATGAGAACGATTTAATTGATAAAATACAGATGCTTTGGAGAGATAAGGAGCGATTAAAGCAATATTCGGAAAATTGCCATGTGAAAAGGTTTGATACGGTGGAAGAATATTGTGAAAAGCTTTTGCTTTTATATCAGGCCAAAGTTTAATAAATCGAGGATTGGAAGCAGAAAATGGAAGAATATATTCCCCCAAAAATACATTACAGTTGGTTTGGCTGCAAAAAAAAGTCTGAATTTATTCAAAAATGCATTGCAACGTGGAAAAAGTATCTTCCTGAATATGAAATTATAGAATGGAATGAAGATAACTTTAGTTTAGAGGATCATCCGTTTGCGAAAGAGGCTTATGAAGCGGGAAAATATGCATTTGTAAGTGATTACGTTAGGGTTTATGTGATTTATCATTATGGCGGAATTTATTTCGACACGGATATTGAGGTACGGTGTAATTTTTCAGATAAACTGGCAGGAGCAAGGTTTGTAATTGCTTTTGAACGCCCGGAATCTTTAATGACAGGTTTTTTTGCTGCGGAAAAAGAAAATACTGTTGTAAAAGAAATTTTAGATTATTATGATCGTATCAGTTTTTATAATGAAGATGGTTCTATGAAGCTTACCCCTAATCCCATTATTTTTGCTCAGGAAACAGCTAAATTTGGGCTTGTATTTAATGGAGAATATCAAGAACTAGGAAATGGAATGAAAATTTATCCAAATGAGATTTTTGGTGGGTATAATGTATATGATATGATTTATACAATTACAGATCGAACAGTAGTGGTGCATCATTATACGGCATCATGGAGAACCGTTAGAGAAGAAATTCCAGTTAAAATTAAGAAATTTTTATTGAAATTATTCGGTGTGAAATTTTTCAGGTTTATGAGAAAAGTAAAGCATTTGCTTTTAGGAGAACGAAAAAAATGAGTATGAAAGTGCTGTTAGTACGTTCTTTTCCGGATGTATTAAATCTGAACACCTACAATGTACAGGAAATTGGTCTTGCAAAAGCTCTTGCGTGTAAAGGCATCGAATGTGGTGTAGTTCTTTATCATGGAAAAAAGAAAGATACAGAAGAATTATATCAGTTTAATAAAGGCGGCAGAAACTATTCTTTTAAAATATATTGGCTGAAAGGAATTAGTATTTTAAAAAATGGTTTTATGCTTTCTGTTTATAAGCTGATAAGGCTATATGATGTAGTTCAGGTTCATGAATATGATCAAATTCTCAGCTGGATGATTTACAATAAATTGATAAAACCTACAGTTATTTACCATGGACCATATTTTCATGAATATGCAAAAGGTTATAATTTAAAATGTCGTGTCTTTGATGCCTGTTTTCTACACTGGAGAAAGTATTCTCATGTTGTTGCATTGACAAAAAGTGAATTAGCAGCAGATTTCCTTAGAAATAAAGGTTTCTGTAAGGTATATGCAGTAGGTGTAGGAGTAGATAGCGATAAATTTGTCCCTGAGCCGGGCGAAAAAGTTAATTATCACCTGGAAAAAGATGATGAAAAGTTTAGGCTGCTTTACGTTGGAAAAATAGAAGAGAGAAGAAATGTATATTTTCTTGTTGACCTTTTTGAAAAGCTTGTGAAAGACAGGGATAATATACAACTTGTAATTGTGGGAAATGGAGAAAAGGATTATCTGAATGATTTTTTGAAGAGGATTCACCCATGGAAGAAAAAGGGAAAAATCATATATATTCCCAATGCGACACAAAAAGAATTGTCTTATATTTATCAGTACGTCAATATGTTTGTGTTTACAAGCAATTATGAGATATTTGGGATGGTTCTTCTTGAGGCAATGTATTTTGGACTTCCTGTTATCAGCAGTATGAATGGTGGAGCCAGTGTACTTATTGAAGATCAGGAAAATGGATATATTATGCAGTCGTTTAAAATAACTGATTGGGAAAAAATAATACTGGAATTGATGGATAACAGGGAGCTTACAGCACGAATCGGAGAAAAAGCGCACAGTACGATTGAAAAATATTTTTTATGGGACAAGTTGGTAGACAGTTTTATTGACGCATATAAAGAAGCAATTGATGAGTACAGTGCATATATTGGGGAATATGAAAAATGATTCAAAAGACAATAATACAGAAAATATTCTTTTTCAGGACACTTGTGGCAGATATACTCTATGGAATGAGTGAAAATAAAGATATTATTAATGGAGATATTATCAGATATTTGGATGAGACTCCATTTACAATGCCCGGAAAGCGTGCTTTGAATTACTGTCTTATATTCAATAAACCATTTCGAAATATTTTTTATTACAGAACACGTGAACATCATTTTATGAGAGCCATATGCAGGCTTTTTCTGAAACCAGTGATGACCGTTGAAATAACGGGAGGATTAATTGGTGAAGGATTCAGGATTGATCATAACTATTGTGTAATAAGGCCCCATGTTGCGGGGAAAAACCTTACAATACGCAATGGTGTTACTATTGGTAAAGGAAAAGTCCCTAACGAGAATGGTTTGATACAGCCTATATTGGGAGATAATGTAGATGTCTACCCTAATGCGGTGATATTTGGAGGAATCAGAATAGGTAATAATGTAAAAATTGGAGCCGGGGCTGTAGTGAATAAGGACGTTCCTGACAACTGTACGGTAGTGGGAAATCCAATGAGAATAATAAGGTATGAAAATGGGAAAAAGTCTGAGGTATAAATGAATGAGAGTTGTACACATGGATTCTGGTCTGGGGAACCAGATGCTGGATTATGCAGAATATATGGCTATTTGTCAGGAAAATCCGGAAGAAGATTGTTATATAGAAAACCTGATTTATGAGTTGCCGCAAAAGGCGGGAATGTTTTCTATTTGGAACGGCTATGAACTGGAACGGATATTTGGTATCAATCCGCCTAATGTAAAGCAGTTATTTGATGAGGATGCATGGAAAAGAATTTTAAAAGATGTGGAAAAAAGTGAATTTTGGAAAGAAAACTGGAATTACGCGCCATATATTACAGATGCATTGAAAAAAGAAGGCATTGTTCTGACAAATTTGCGAAAGGCGTCTGAAATTAAAAGTAAACAGAACCGGACAGCAAAGGAAAAGGCCAGGGAACTTCTGACCATTTTTTTTCAGACAAGAATAGGATATCATATAAAAAGGTATATGCGTAAAGCGATAGCCGCAAAACTTATTGCTGCAGCAAATCAGGCATATGATGTATTCAGAAAGTATCCCTCAGATGTATATATAGGACATTCCTTTGCCTTTAAATATAAAGGATTTGGGATCGAAAGAATAGATGAGAAAATACGCAGGGCATTCAGCTTCCCGGAAATTCGAGATGATAGAAATCTTAAAATGCTAGAGTTGATTCACAATTGTAATGCGGTATCTATCCATGCGCGTAGAAGTGACCTGCTTTTTCTGAACGGGTATTGTTACAAATATGGCTTTTTTAAGCGATCAGTAAAATATATTAAACGTCATGTGGAAAATCCGGTATTTATTTTCTTTACGGACGAAAAAAGTGTGGGCTGGTGTGAAGAAAATGAGAAAATATTCGGACTGAATTTTAAAAAAGATAAAGTGTACTTTGTGGATTGGAATAAAGACGTAGAGAGTTACCGTGATATGCAGCTTATGGCGGAATGCAGTCATAACATATTTACGGAGAGTACCTTTGGCTTTTGGGGGGCGTATTTGAATCGGAATCCAGAAAAGATAACCTGTGCACCGGATCCGTTGATATTGGCTACACACTCTTTTTAATTTTACGTTAATTACTACTCACTTGTTTGGCAAGATATTATCCCTAATCAAATAAGAGAAAAGAATAATTAGAGCTCACCGTATAGCCTGTTTTATATTAGTAAAAATAACATTATAACAGGAATTTTTATGGAATTAATGCAAACAAGTTGTTATTAAGTAAGTTATGGTGTTATACTTAACAAGTAAAAAAATAGATATATTTGCGAAGAGGAGTTGTATAATGGCAAGAAGATCCTTATATGGAACGGTAATTATAACTTATAGATGTAATGCACGGTGTAATATGTGTGATTGCTTTCGGGATCCTACAAGGCCGGAAGAAGAGATTACCTTAGAGGATATAAAAAAACTTCCAGAGATGGCTTTTACAAATATAACAGGAGGGGAGCCATTTATCCGGAAAGATATTCCTGAAATTGTCAGAGAACTTTATAAAAAGTCAGATAGAATTGTGATTTCGACTAATGGATATTTCACAGACAGAATTATAGCTCTGTGTAATGAATTCCCTAAAGTAGGAATTCGCATCAGCATTGAGGGCCTGCAGGAAACTAATGATAAAATAAGAGGAATACCGGATGGGTTCAAAAGAGGTTATGGAACATTAAAAAAACTTGTGGAAATGGGACATCCTGATGTTGGATTTGGAATGACTGTTCAGGATATGAATTGTGAAGATCTGGTTCCTCTATATGAAATTTCAAATGATTTGGGTATGGAATTTGCTACGGCTACACTTCATAATTCTTTTTATTTTAGAAAAACGGATAATAAAATTGATAACAAGCTGAAGGTGGCTCAAAATTTTGAAAAATTAATCAATGAATTGCTTAAGAGTAAATCTCCTAAAAAGTGGTTTAGAGCTTATTTTAATCATGGCTTAATTAATTATATTTATGGAAATAAGAGGCTTCTTCCCTGTGATATGTCCAGAAATGCTTTTTTTATTGATCCATTTTGTGACGTAATTCCATGTAATGGTATGGAGCAAAAGGCAGTCATGGGAAATTTGAGAGAAAGTGACTGGGAAGAGTTATGGAATTCTGAACAGGCGCAAAAGGTCAGAGAATGTACTCGTAATTGTGACAGGAATTGTTGGATGATTGGAAGTGCATCTCCTGCTATGCATAAATATATATGGGTGCCAGGCTGGTGGGTTATAAAACACAAGATCCTGAAAGGTGGAAAATATAGCCTGAGAGAGAATGAGTTTATTAAATAATTACTCTTCACAAAAAGCGGTAGCGTACAGATAAGATGTATAAAGGCGGTTGTAGGAGTGGATGCGAGATATGGGAGTTAAGAAGATTCTTAAAAGTATTCCGATAGTTGATAGTTTGTATGTGAAATGGAGATGGAGAGAACATAAAGTTTCATTTGGAAAGGATAACCCGGATAAGACCTTTTTTGTAGTAAGGAGAGCAACGTGCAAGGTAGGATTATTTTCTTATGTGATGACAAATATGGGACTGGTAAAGTATGCTCTTGACAAGGGGTATATACCGGTTATCGATATGCAGGGAAATAAAAATACCTATTTGGAAGAAAATGAAGTGGGAAAGAAGAATGCGTGGGAATATTACTTTGAACAGCCATGTGGGTATAGCCTGGAGGATATATCTACAAGCAAAAATGTTATATTGAGCAGCGGAGTAATTACAGAAAAAAATATATATCCAGGAAAAGAAATAGTAAAAGATCAAAGAAAATGTCTGGTTTGGAGAAGCTTTTTTGCACAGTACCTGAAGGTCCAGGAGATTGTTTATAAAGAGGCAAACGAGCAGCGTAGCAGATTGTTTGGAGGAGAGAAGGTGCTGGGAGTACTGTGCAGAGGAACTGATTATATTAATAATCGGCCTAAAAATCATCCAATTCAACCGGATCCGGAAGAGGTAATTAAAAAAGCAGAAGAAATAACAAAAAAGTATAAGTGCAGATGGATTTATCTTGCAACAGAGGATGAAAAAATATATCAGAGGTTTTACGAAATATTTGGTGATAAATTAAAGGTTACAACAGCCAGAAGGTGTCGAGATATCGGAAACACCAATATTAATGATATAGGTTTTCAAAGGGAAAACGATAAATATTTAAGAGGAAAAGAATATCTTATTAATATAATACTGCTTGCAAAATGTGACTGCTTATTGGCTGGAAGTGTAGGGGGGACTTATGGGGCACTTCTTATGAGTCAGGGTTATGAATATGTACACATATATGATTTAGGTGTTTACTGAGTTAATATAAATCTTTTAATATAAAAACTGGTTGTATGCATGTGGAGATAAAAAAGGAATATGTTGAAGGAATTCAGTTATATTTTTGATAGAAAACAAAAGATCGGGTTGGTGCTTTTATTATTCGCCATTTTTCTGGGCACTTTTCTGGAACTGATGGGAGTAACAGCAATTATGCCATTTATTGATGTAGTGATGGATCCACGTTCTATACAAAAGAAATGGTATTTGAAGTTTATATATGATACATTTGGTTTTCAGAGAGATACTGATTTTATTATATTCGTAGCGGTTGCACTAATTGTAGTATATGTTGTTAAGAACCTTTACTTATGTTTTATGTACAGTATGCAGTATCGTTTTACCTATGATAATAGAAGGAAAGTAGCAACCAGGATGTTAGCTGCATATTTAAAACAGCCGTATTCTTATCATCGTATACATCCCAGTTCTGAGCTTATGAGAAATATAAGTACGGATACAGAAAGAATGTTTGATTGTGTCCTTTCAATTTTGCAATTGCTTACAGAGGCATGTGTATGTGTTGTTTTAGGTGTTTATTTATTTATAATGGACAAGACAATAACCGTTGGTGTTGGTATCATTATGGGGGGCTTTCTTATTGTTTTTTATAAAGGCTTTCGGGATTATTTATCCCATGTAGGAAACGAAAACAGAAAATATGCGGCGCAGATTACGAAGTGGCTTCAACAATCATTTGGGGGTATTAAAGAAACTAAAATATTAGAGCGTGAAAGTTATTTTTTAGCTGAATTTGATTATAATTATAAAAAAAGCGCTAATTATGACAGAAAATATCGTTTTTTACAAGTTGCACCAAGACCTATTATGGAAATGGTCTGTGTTACAGCTTTGCTGGCGGTTATAATTTTTAAATTATTCAGGGGAACGCATAGTGCTTACTTTGTATCTACTTTATCTGTATTTGCAATAGCAGCTTTCCGGCTAATGCCATCTATAAACAGAATTGCCAATTATATGAGTATCTTAATGTTTACCAAGGGGTCAGTGAATAGAGTTTACCTTGATTTGAAAGAGATTGAAGAATTAGAAAAAGGTCTGATTTCTTCCAAAGAAAATATTGATTTAAAAGTAACAAAAGAGATAAGTATTCAAGAATTATCGTTTCATTATCCGGATTCAGAGGTAAATGTGCTTGAAAAGGTTAGCTTTTCTATAAAGAAAAATCAGTCTGTTGCTTTTATAGGGCCATCAGGTGCCGGAAAAACGACTTTAGCTGATATTATCTTAGGGGTCTTGTCTCCTACTGAAGGAGAAGTTAATGTGGATGGGCTGAATATTCAGAAACATATGAGTTCCTGGCATCAAAGCATAGGATATATACCTCAGTCTATTTACCTAATGGACGCTACCATTAAGGAAAATATTGCTTTTGGTATCAATGCAGATGAAATTGATGAGCAATGTCTAGAAAGAGTGCTTAAAGAAGCGCAATTGAAGGAGTTTATAGACAAATTGCCAGAAGGATTAAATACAGTTATAGGCGAAAGTGGAGTGCGTCTGTCTGGAGGCCAAAGACAAAGGATAGGTATAGCAAGGGCACTTTACAATGATCCGGATGTACTGGTTTTGGATGAGGCTACCTCTGCTTTGGATAATGATACTGAAAAGGCGGTAATGAATGCTATTGATGGTTTTGCAGGAAACAAAACATTAATTATTATTGCGCATAGGTTAACTACTATTAAGAATTGTGATATTGTTTATGAAGTGAAAGATGGTGGGGTTAAAAAGGTCTGTTTGGAAGATTGAATAAAAAGTGTGTTAGATTCTCGGACATAATTTCAGCGAAAGTTTTATCGTTAACGTTGCTTGCATTGTTATTGGGATTCATAAATATGAGGAATAAAATTGATTGATAAAATTATTGTAAAAGATACAATAAAATCTATAGATGATGTGAACATAAGTCTTAGTGAAATGTTTTATTATTTGTTTTGGATAATTATGCTTTTTGCCAAGGGAACAGGCTTATATGAAGGGATGAGGCAATATAATATTTGCCTTGTGCTGGCTATGTTTTGTTTGGGGCTTAAGCTGTTATTTACCAAATATAAGGTGGCCGATTTTGCCTGGATGATTCCCTTAATTTTGTTTGGGGGATGGATTTATCTGCATTCCAAAGATCAGAGCGCGTTTATTTTGGTTGCGGTGATGATTGGATTGAAGGAGATTAAACTGTCTCGTGTTTTTAAAATAGGAGCGTTAGTATGGGGGGGATGCTTTGCATATATGATCCTGCGGACCTTTGCGGGAGGAAGTACAGGACCAATATTGGCACATGATAAGCTGGGACTCGGACCTATTCTGCGATGGAGTTTGGGATATACACATCCGAATGTACTCCATATTACGTATGTTGTTCTTGCAGCTTTTATTTTATACCTTTGGAACATAAAACCAGGGCGGAAACAGTGGAAAATTACAATGTGGTTGATGTTGGGAAATATGTATATTTTTATGTATTCTGTTAGTTTTACAGGTTTTCTGCTGATGACATTGTTACTGGTCTTTAATCTATACTTAACTAGTGAAAGAAAAGTAAGGAAAATAGAAAGAATAGCATTACAGTGTATATTACCGGTCTGTGTTATATTTTCCCTTATTGGACCAATGATTTTGGATGGTAATGGTTATTTGTTCCAGATAATCAATCATGCTTTGAATAATAGATATTCCGCAACAAGAATATATATACAGGAGCTGGGTCTCAGCTTATGGGGGATTGATGTACCTTCCCTATATGGTTTTGCCATTGATTGTTCTTACACTGAAGCATTGTTATCGTATGGTTGTGTTTTTTTTGTAATATTAGTTATTGGGTATATGTTTACTATTCATCACATGGTGCAAAAAGGGTTATGGAAAGAGTTGGCTATAATGCTATCGTTACTGGTTGCAGGTGTTTCAGAGCCCTTTCTTTTTAATGCTTCATTTAAGAATATAACGGTATTATTTATTGGTTCCTATTTATTTGAGGTTGCCGAATACTCGGGGAAGACGAATGCGATCGGCTTTTGGGAAAAAGAGATTTTTTTATTTTCTAAAAAGGATAAAGAAATATCATTAAGAGTCGGAAGAATTAGAAATATTTGTAATGAAATTAACGTATTAATATGCAATAATAAGGGAAAACTAGTTAGTATATCATTGTTGGCATTTCTACTTTTTTCAGTGATTGGTGCAGGACTTGTACATCGGCCAGACAGTATTTATATTGGAGTGGGAAGTACTGATTGTGGAAAAAGAGAAGAAAAATATTTGAATATGCAGGAACTTGAGGAAGAATTTAATAGTTTGGTGTATGAATATCCAGGTAAGGAAAAACCTATGTATGAGTTTTCCGGCAATATGGTTACAATAGAATATATAAGAAAAATCATCAGTTGCGGCGTATGGGGGGGAGGAGCCTTGACATTGCTAGTATTTATAGGGATAATGGTTGTTGGATATAATTGTAGTAGAGAAAGAAAAGGGTGAGTCTATGTCTGGAAAGAGCCTTAAAGATGTTTGCAGTATTTTCAATTTTAGTGATTTAGGAGATGAAAGGGGAAACCTGGTAGTAATTGAAGGTGGTGAAAGTATTCCATTTTCTATTGCAAGAGTTTTTTATATGTATGGCTCTGATAGTGAAGTGATTCGTGGTCAACATGCTAATCGACGCTCTGAATTCATATTAATAAATGTATGTGGAAGTTCAAAGGTGCGTATTACAGATGGAACTGAGACAGTAATAATAACATTGGATAAGCCGCGCATGGGAGTATATATTCCCACAATGGTTTGGAAAGATATGTATGATTTCTCTCCTGATTCTATTCTTTTGGTTTTATCAAGTGAACACTATGATGGGGCCGAATATATCAGAGATTATGAAGAATATCTGAAAGAAATGAAAAATGATAATAAATGATGAACATTTTCAATTACAGATTAAATGAGGTTAATTATGAAAATAATGCCTAATCGTATGGATAGGGGTTTTGAACAATACCAGAAAGAATTTGAAAATAAAGCGTTGGAAGTTCTACGTTCAGGGTGGTACATACTGGGAAAAGAAGTAGAATGTTTTGAGCGGGAATTTGCAGATTATTTGGGTACTGATTTTTGTATAGGGGTGGCAAGTGGTCTGGATGCACTTTGGATCGCATTCCGTGTTTTGGGAATTGGAAGCGGAGATGAGGTAATTGTGCAGGGGAATACATACATAGCAAGCATTATGGGAATAAGTATGAATGGTGCGACTCCGGTGATGGTGGAACCGGATGAATATTATAATATTGATGCTTTAAAAATAGAAGAAAAAATCACAGATAAAACAAAGGCTATTTTAGTTGTTCACTTGTATGGACAAGCATCACAAATGGATAAAATTATGGAAATTTCCAGAAAGTACAATTTGAAAGTTGTAGAGGATTGTGCGCAGTCTCACGGAGCCTGTTATGATGGCAAAAAAACAGGTACTTTTGGTGATATTGGCTGTTTTTCCTTCTATCCTTCCAAAAATCTGGGAGCTTTTGGAGATGCGGGAGCTATTGTAACAGGTAATTCTGAGTTGGCCAAAAAGGTAAGGATTTTTCGTAATTATGGCAGTGAGAAACGTTATTACAATAAAGTTGTAGGGACTAATTCACGGCTGGATGAACTGCAGGCAGGTCTGCTTAGAGTAAAACTGTCGCATTTGAAGGATTTGAATGAAGAGAGAAAGAATATTTGTGACAGATACTTGAGAGAAATAAGTAACAAAAAAATATTACTTCCCCAAATAAGGGAAAATGCTACATCGGTATGGCATCAGTTTGTTGTTCGTTGTACAGAGCGGGAAAAAATGATAAAATATTTAAATGAGAAAGAGATTGGAACTATCATTCATTACCCGATACCGCCGCATTTATCAGAAGCATACAAGTATCTTGGTATGAAAGAAGGTAGTCTGCCAATCACAGAGCGGTATGCAAATGAAGTACTTTCTTTGCCTTTATATAATGGGATGAGAAATGATGAATTAAACTATATAATTTCTTGTATTAATCGTTTTTAATGATACAAGGTGAATATTCGATATTTTAATATAAAGAATGGAATAAAACGAACATGCATGATATGTTAAATTTTTGCACTTTGTTTGATAGTAATTATATTGACAGAGCATTAGTCATGTATCAATCATTGGAAGCAGTTTTAGATGACTTTAAGCTTTATGTAATCGCCTTTGATTTAAAATGTGAAGAAATATTAAAAGATAGAAAATTTATTAATATGGAAATTATTTCCTACAGGGAATTTGAGGATGATTTACTTCGAAAAGCAAAAACAAATAGAAGTTCCAGGGAGTATATTTGGACATGCTCTGGATTTAGCATTAAGTATGTGTTGGATCATTATCAGCTTTCTGCCTGCACATATATAGATGCAGACATGTTTTTTTATAAAAGTCCGTTAAAGTTGCTACAGAATCTAAAGGAAAGTGGAGGAGATGTAGGAATTATTGCCCATGGATTTGCGAGACATCCAGAGTATATACGGATGGAAAGACGGACGGGACGTTATTGCGTACAATTTAATACTTTTATGAATAATGAAAATGGAAGAAAGATACTTGATTGGTGGACAAATCAATGTTATTTATGTTGTACTGAAATCCCAGACGATATTCATTTCGGGGATCAGAAATATCTGGATCAATTTAAGGAACGTTTTACTGGAGTGTATGAGTATACGGATATTGGAGCTGGCGTGGCTCCCTGGAACTTGGATCGATTTTGTATGATAAGAGAAGGGTATGTGAAAGAAAGAAAATCCGAGAAGAGCAGCGCTATTATTTTTTGTCACTTTCATAGTCTTGATTTCATAGGTGATAAGGCTAATATTAATGTTTTTATTCGACCAGGCAAGCATGATAAAGAATTAGTCTATAATTTGTATGTGCCCTACGTACAAAAGATTAGTGACATGAGGAATATGCTTGAGAAACAGTATGGTTTGAGTTGGAATGTAAAGGAAAAATATATTGCGAAAACGGAAAGATACAAACTTTTAAAAGATTTTTTGACTTCCGAACCTAGCATATGGTTTTTAGTAAGAAAAGTTTATAGGTTTATTTTTTTCAAAAAATTTGATTTTATTGATTTGAATAGGAAGTAGGAGTTTATAAATGAGAGCATATGCACCTATTATTGTGTTTGTATATAAAAGAAAAGAACATACAAAAAAATGTTTGGATGCATTAAGCCAGAACCAAAATGCTGGGAGCCATGATCTCTATATCTTTGCTGATGGAGCTAGAACTGAAGCAGAACAGAAAGATGTTCAGGATGTACGCAATCTAATTCGTAAATATGAGGGCAGCAGCAGTTTTCACAAGGTGGTTATTAAAGAAAGTGATGTAAATAAGGGGCTTGCAAAATCTATTATCGAAGGTGTTTCTGCTATAATCAGCCAGTATGGAAGGGCGATTGTTGTAGAAGATGATTTGATTACATCAAAAGATTTTTTGACGTATATGAATGGTGCTCTAGATTATTATGATTCGGATGAAAGAATAGGATCCATCAGCGGCAGTACGTATCCGGTGAAAGGACTGGAAAATTATCCTTTTGATGTTTATGCAATAAAGAAAGGTGAATGCTGGGGGTGGGGTACATGGAAGAGAGTGTGGCAAAATGTTGATTGGAGTATTATGGATTTTCAACATTATAAAAAAAACAGAAAACTGAGACGCAAGTTTAACTCTTTAGAATATGGATTGGATAATATGCTTGTCAATCAAATGGAGGGAAAAATTGATTCATGGGCTGTGAGATGGTGCTATCATCTGTTTAAAAATGATTTAATGACTGTTTATCCAAGAACCAGCAAAGCACTGAACATTGGATTGGATGGTTCTGGAACACATTGTCATCAAGCGTTTGGTTTGGAAAAAAATTTCGCAGTCAGCAATGAAACTATCTTTATGCATGTGGAATATGATAAAAAGTTGGCGAAAGAAGTGGCAAAATATGAAAGTAGACAGACTTGGATAGGAAGAAGGATTATGTCTGTTTTATTTGGAGTATTTAGCAGGAGATAAGGGTATTTAATGATAGCTGGAATTGTTAGTCGGGTAAAAAATAGAGAATTCATTTTAATGTTAGCTCTTGTGAGTATAGTTTTAGGATTTCTTTTTTTAATGATAAAAATAGAAATTTTTGGAAATGTTCCTGATTACGTAACCCATATGGGGCATGTTGGTGAGGAACAATTTATATATAATCTGACCAATCAAGATACTATTAAGCAAGAATTTGTAAGTCCTGAGGATTTTGACATGGTTTCTTTACATTTTTCAGATCATGATTTACCAGTTCAGGGAAAAACGTTTATTATGGTTGAAGATAAAGTGTCAGAAGAAGTTGTTTATTATGGAGAAAGGGAAAATTCTGAAATTCATTATGGTGAACTGGTGGAGTTGTATTTTGATGTCAAAGGAAAAGCAGGTAAGACTTATATACTTAAACTGCAATTCGAAGGTATGGGAGAAAACAGTTTGGGGATTTTTGGATTTAAGTCAGATGAGAATGATCTTCCGGCGTTAGTGAACAATTCTAAGAGCGAATATACTGTTGCAATAGGAACCCATACTTTTACCAGCTGTTTCAAGCATCTTGCGGCTTTGACAGTTTTATTGATAGTTGTTATTCTTTTATTTAATGTCTTCCTTGTAACGCAGACCGCGCTTTCAGAAGAATATCTTTTTCTTGGCATTGCGATTCCTGTAGGCATTGCTTTTTTGTTGTTTTTATCTGTTAATGTAGTCCATGACGGAGGAACTCACTTGGCTAAGGTATATCATTATTCGAATGTGTTGCTAGGTAGAAGTGCTGATGATAGTTATGGATATGTGATGCTGCAGAAAGATGAGGCTGATGCTTTTGATGAAATATATCAGGATTATCATAGAGAGCTTAAGACTGCCCAGATGTATTGGGATACACTAGAAGAGTTTGGAACAAAAGGAAGTGATAATTATTTGGTACAAAGTCACGAATATAGAGAAACAAGTGCTTCAAGCGTTTGGGAGTATTTTCCTGGCGTAATAGGAATGACAATAGGGAGACTCATGGGAGGTAGTGCACGGTTTAATATTTTGCTCGCAAAAATATTATTTTTTGTATTTTATGTTGGGATGGTATTTACTGCAATACGGATTACACCCTATTTTAAATCTGTTATTGCATTTGCGGCATTGTTGCCAATGAGTCTTTATCAGGCTACAGGAATTACATATGATGTAGTGGTTCTTGGAGTTAGTCTGGTCATTTTAGCATTATTTTTTAAGGCCAGAATAGATATGTTGCAAAAAAAAGATATATTATTGCTTTTTGTCCTGTCTGCTATTTTGGGTTGTTGTAAGGGGGGATTTTATCTTGTTTTATTAATTGCTTTTATTATTGTTCCGGAAGAAAACGTCAGAGGAAGAAAAGGAAAGTGGTGCATATGCTTCGGCAGTATTCTGGTTGGGGGTATATGCATGCTGCTTACTTCTTTAAACACATATTTACCTGTATTTCTTGATATTTTCAGAAGAACAGAAGTTTCGTCGCCCTCCGTAGAAATAGGATCCAGTTCAGTTGCCAGAGCAGTAGAGATGGTACCCCAGACAGATATTGCATCATATGGAATAAGCTATGCATTTTATAATATAGCTGGTTTTTTTAAGTTAATGATTGCGACTTTATTGGAAAAAATGGAATTTTATGTAGGGGGATTGGTAGGCTATCGTATGGCTTGGACTGACGAGACGGTTGGATGGCTGATACAATTTGCTTTTTTGATCTTACTGGTAATGGCTTCTTCCAAAATCAAAGGTAAAACTGTCAGAGTTTCAATTACACTTACGGATAGGTTGGTCTGTCTGTTTTTATTCGGTATTGAAGTAATTGGCTTTCATTTACTTATGCTGATTGAAACTCCAGTAGGGGCGATGGTAATAAATGGAGTGCAAGGCAGGTATTTTCTTGCATGGGTTCCTGTTGTACTATTTATAATATATAATGGACGGAGAGAATATGAAGCGGTGGGTATAAGGCGCCTATTCATTTATTATTCCATAGCAGAGAGTATATATCTGTACTATTTTCTTAAAATATTTCTTGGAATAGCATAGGGAGTAGAATTGTGAAAACACTAATTATTATACCGGCGTATAATGAAGAAGAGAATATTAAAAAGGTAGTAGAAAATATAATTTATCATTTTCCGCAGTATGATTATATTATTGTAAATGACGGTTCTATTGATTCGACGGCTGAGATTTGCAAAAGTGAGAACTATGCATTTCTAAATCTTCCAATAAACTTGGGAATTGGAGGAGCCGTTCAAGCGGGTTACCGGTATGCTAAAGCAAATGATTATGATGTGGCTATTCAAATGGATGGAGATGGACAGCATGATATTTCGTATGCGGACCAGATGCTGATGCTTATAGGTGACATGAAGGCAGACGTAGTTATTGGTTCACGTTTTTTGGAAAATAAGGGCTTTCAGTCTTCTGGAGTTAGACGTGCAGGAATTAAAATTTTAAGTGTCTTAATTAAAATCTGCACAGGAGTTAATGTTAATGATGTTACCAGTGGTTTTAGAGCAGTGAACAGGAAATTCATTGATATTTATTCCAAAGATTATTCTAATGATTATCCTGAGCCGGAAGCTATTGTCAGCGCTGTTATGTATGGAGGAAAAATTTTGGAAATACCGGTCGTAATGAATGAAAGACAGGGAGGCATCAGTTCCATTAAATTTTGGAATTCTATATATTATATGATAAAAGTGTCTTTGGCAATCGTTATTCGTAGAATTAGTTATGGTATAAGGAGAAAATAATGATACCAGGTTCATTAAGAGTTGTTCTGATATTTGCCCTAATTATTTATTTTGTCATTATTTTAATGCTATTAAAAAATAAGACTCTGGAATTAAAATATACACTTCTTTGGATGTTTTCTGGATTCATACTGGCTTTATTGGTGGTATGGCCGGAAATTTTAGAAGGTTTTGTCAGGCTAATTGGCATTCAGAGTAATATGAACGGTCTCTTTATTATGGCCTTTGCCTTTGTAATAATTATCATGATGTCATTAACATCCATTGTATCAAAGCAAGCTAATAAAATAAAGCTCTTAATTCAGGAATTGTCTATTATGGAAAAGAGAATTCGAGATTTGGAAAAAAACGAACCGGAGGAAAATAATGAGAAGGAAACTGGTTCAGATAAATACAGTAAGTAATGGAAGCATTGGCCGGATTATGAAAGAAATTCAGAAACAGGCGGAAAAGCGAGGTTATGAAACAATTTCTTTTGTTGGCCGCAGAAAGGTGTATACTGATTTTAAATGTGAAAAATTTGGTAATATTTTTTCTTTTTGGTCTCACGTAATTATAAATACTGTTCTAGATAAACAAGGACATGGTTCGTATTTCACAACAAAGAAATTAATTTGTAGGCTTCGCCAGGAGAATCCGGACATTATACATCTGCACAATTTGCATGGATACTATCTCAATATACCCGAACTAATAAAATATTTGAAAGAAGAGTATAAAGGAAAAATTTTTTGGACGTTTCATGATTGTTGGCCGTTTACAGGTCATTGTCCCTATTTTACTATGGTAGAATGTGACAAATGGGAAAAGGAGTGTTATAATTGTCCTAATAAAACGCAGTATCCGGTTAGTTTGTTTTGTGATTCATCTCAATCCAATTATTATGAAAAGAAGAAATGGTTTGCTGATTTGGAGAATCTTACAATTATTGTTCCGTCCTGCTGGATGGAAGGGCTTGTAAAAAAATCTTTTATGGGAAAATATCCTGTAAAGGTGGTGGCAAATGGAGTTGATCTGGATGTATTTAAACGTCAAAAAGACAAAAACATTAGGAAGAGGTATAATATACCAGAAAATAAAAAAATTCTTCTTGGAGTAGCAGATGTATGGAGTAAGAGGAAGGGGGTTGAAGACTTTCTGAAACTCGGAAAAGTACTTTCAGAAGAATATGTTATTGTTATGGTTGGTATGAGCCGCAGAAAAATAAAGCATTTGCCTGAAAATATAATTGGGATACCACATACGGAAAATATGGAAAAATTGGCAGAGTTGTATTCCGAAGCGCATATTTTTATTAATCCTTCTTTGGAAGAATCTTTTTCGTTAGTGACAGTAGAAGCTATGGCTTGTGGTACGCCAGCCATAGTACTTGATACTAGTGCTGTAAAAGAGCTGATTACGGATACGAATGGAATAATTCTTCATACTCATGAATGCGGGGATTATATCAAAGCTATTAAGAATATTGAAGCGAACGGAATTGATCACAGGCTGATAAGTAAAGGTTCTATGAGGTATTCGTCTATTATTGCAGCAGGAAAAGTTATAGAGTTATATAATTATTAAGTGGTGGTGGATATATTTAAGAGAGTAATTATTTATAGTGGGAGTGGACTCGTCATAAAGAAAAGTTTATTCAATTAATTCTAGGGTAATCTGGTATATTCTTGGATGAAAAACCTAAATTTGACCATGCACCTGCGACCGACTATACTGTCAGCTATATTTGATTGGGGTTAGTGAACAAAAAAATATAATGGAGAATAATATCTGTTATGAATAAGAAATCTTGGTTATTGTAGTGATAATAAGCTTTGGGCTATTATCGTTAAAGTTTATAATGGGAAGTTATTTGAAAAGGAAGATATGAAAAATTGTCTCTGAAAGCCCCATATGTAAGATAAAAAATATAAGAGATGGAGTTTGCAACTATGAATATGACACTATTTAATGAAATTGAAAAAAAGTATAATCTGCTAAATGCCAATATTGAAGGTTATTATTTTTGGAATTATGCTCGTTTTAGAGTAGCGTGGTACTATGAGCAAAATCAGAGAAATTTAGGTAAACCCCATTCAGAGAAGAAGGAAACATTTAACAATAGGTTAAAAATGAAATGGGCGCAATTTAAGAACATAGTGTCTAGAGGGAAAATACCTAATATAAAGTGTGATTTACTGGTTTTAAACCATCCCAGAAGAGTGTTTGTAAATGGTGTGTACGAATGTATTTATACAGATGATATTGCAGAGAAGTTGTCAAATGTAGTAGTACTTGAGGAGACATACCAAAAAATTCATTATCAGCCTGTTAAGACTAAAAATTTAGTTTATACAGATATTGTGGAAGTAAAAAGTTTTTGGTATTGTGTATTGCAAAAGAATTTTTTGCCTGTCCGATTCAGGCGAATTCAATCAGAGATATTTCAAATTATACGTAAGCCACTGGAAGAATTAAATTTGATTTATAACACAAATGTTTCGGTAGAGCGTTTTGTCGATGAAATAACATATGGATTTTTTATGTATAAGGTAGAACATAATTACTATAAAAAAATCATCTCCAGACTGAAGCCGAGGGCTATTATGGAGGTGGTATCCTATAGTCGAAGATGTATGGTAGTTAATGAAATCGCTGAAGAAATGGATATTCCAACCGTTGAACTACAGCATGGAACTATGGGAGAAGAACATGGTGCTTACAATTTCCCCGAGGGATACAAAATAAAGCAGTTTCCTAAATATGTTTTTCTTTTTTCTGAGTATTGGATTAATAAAGCGAGTATTCCCATTTCGCAAGAGAACAGAAAGATCGTTGGATTTCCATATTTGGAAAAAATGGCTGCAAAATATAGGAATTTTACTGGCAGAAACAGTACAAAGAAAAATATTCTTTTTTTATCTTCTGGACCAATAGGAGATAAATTGGCGGAAGTTGCACTTGGTTTGGCTGATATACTTGACGATAATAATTATCATATAATTTTTAAACTTCATCCGGGAGAGTACGCCGTTTGGCGAGAACATTATCCAGCACTCCAAAATTCAAGTGTTGAGGTTATCGACAATAATCGCATTAATTTATATGAATTATTTACAGTCAGCGATTTCCAAGTTAGTGGATATAGTACAACAACGGTTTTTGAGGGGCTTTATTTTGGTTTGCAGACGTTTATTTTAAATAGTTATGTGTCGAAGGAGATTGCTAGTTTATGTGACTGTGGACTTGCAAATTATTTTAATACAGCGTCAGAACTCGCAAAACAAATTCAAAATAATAAGGACGTAGAGACATTAAGAAAAGTAGATTTGTGGGAAAAAGATAGTCTTCAAAAAATCTTAAATGAACTTGGTAGAATTATGAAAAATACCGTAACAGAGGAGAAATAGTATGATAATAGTTAGCTTTCTTTTGCTATATTAAAAAAGAATTAATAAAAGCTTTTTTAGTATAGTTGATACAAATATTAAAGGTGTGCTGATATCCTTCATACAGCAATAAAATCTAACATAATAAAGCTGTTGATTACTTTAACATTTGAAGTGTATGGACGTCGCGTATGTTCTAATAGATGAGAAACATCCTTATTAAGGGTAGTCTCCATATTAGGCAACAATAATCGATATTGATAGGCTGGCGGAAAATTTTTAGAAGTTTTGGTATTCCAGTGATTATTGTAAGACTCTTTAATACTTTTGTCTCCAGTTAATTGGCCGAAGCGTGGTGCTAATATTATATCTCAGATTTTTGTAAGGAAGAGGAACTTAAACTTGGATTTTTTTACACTAATAAGGTGTTCTAACTATGTGTTGGCTAAAGTAGCAACTTTTATTGCAACTGAAAATTTAATGCAACAATTATAGAGTAAATTAACATCACTACTCAAAAGAAAATTATAATCGGAGGGCTTGTAGCAGAGATTATTATTCAGATTAATCCTATTGTAGGGATTATATGTAATGATGCAAGGTTATGCCCGGAGAAGAGCGTGGTAAATAAACTGTTATGATGCAATAAAAAATTAAACTGTTAACTGATTTGAAATTCCGATATTCGATGGAACATTGAATACAGGAAACTATAGAGCGTATTAGGCATAACACAGTGCCCTATAAAGCAAATATTTATAATATTTAAGGAATGAAAGTAAATGGTAAATATATTTATTGTAGGAGCCTCTGAAAAATTTTTGAATAGCAGAATAATTGAGCGAACTCTTCAGAAAAGCAAGATCGATAAAACTTATCTGTTGATTCATGAAAAGTCCCAAATAAAATATTATGATAAATTTGGAATGTGTTATTTCAGAGAAGATTGTGCTAAGGGATATTATGATGAATCTTTGATTGATATGAGCAAGTGTATTCCATTAGATGATGAAATTTTTAATTATATGGCTCCTTATACTCTTGAGATAATGAATCAACAGAGACGGTTTGAGGAATACCATGCCTTTAGCATATCGAAAGCATTTGAGGATCACTATACGATTTATATGCGTAACCTGTTTTTCTGGAATAATATGCTTGAGGAGAAAAAAATAACGCATGTTTTTTTCCCCTGCATTCCACATGAAGGTTATGATAGTGTGATATATCATCTTTGTAAGATGAAGAATATTTCAGTTCAAATGGTTTATAATTCAACGTTGCCAAAACGCTATTATTTATTAAACGATTATTTACATCCTGAGGATGGATTGGGCGAAGTATACAAATATATGTTGGATAAATATAAAGATTCGGATGTGGTCCCTTTAGATGAAGAGGCAGAGAAGCTGTTTGAAAAATGGACTTCTTTAGAGCCCGATAAGATGAAGCCATGGTATATGGAGGGCAATCCTTTAAAGCAACGTTTCTCAACAAGATTTGGAGTGACAAATATTTTTGTTGCATGGAAAGCTCTTATAAATAGTATATATTCTGGATACAATTATAGGTTATGTTGGAAGTTTTTAGGTAGTTGCTTCTTTAAAATACCAGATTTTGTCAAGACCATTTTGGTAACCTACAGACGTTGGAATTATGCAAGACCAGTTTGGAAAAGAACGTTGGAATTAAACCGATTTTATGAGAGTATTGCAGAGATGCCTGTAGAGGGTGAAAGATATGTTTATTTTGCACTCCATTATCAGCCTGAAGCATCTTCGAATCCTCTTGGGGGAAGAGAGTACACGGATCAAATATTTGCAATTAATTTGCTTGCAAGAAGTCTTCCTGAAGATATGAAAGTCTATGTAAAAGTGCACCCGGAACAATTGGCACCACTTAGAAGCAAAGATTACTATCTGGATATCAAACGTATAAATAATATACGAATCATTAAATCTCAGTGTAGTACTTATAATTTAATTCAGAATGCTTTTGCGGTTTCTTCATTGACTGGAACAGTATGTTGGGAAGCGCAGTTTTTTGGAATTCCAGCTATTCTATTTGGTTATTCCCAAAAGAATTTGGCTCCCTTATCTTATCATGTAAGAACATATGAAGAGTGCAGGGATGCGATTCAGGGTATCGCAGAAAAAAGGAAAACTGCTACAAAAAAAGAATTGAGAATTTTGTTAAAAGCTATGTATGATCAGTCTTTTGATAAAAAGGATATCGAAAAGGTTTTACCAGAAATTATGATTGCTTTTTTTCAGAACAGGGAGTATAAACTGTAAAAATGAACGATATAAAGATATCCATAATAACCGTTTGTCTTAATGCTAGAGAGCTATTACAGAATACTATACTTTCTGTACAGAAGCAGGATTATCAAAACATAGAATATATAATTCAAGATGGTAGTTCTGTGGATGGAACTTTGAACATGATAGAAGAGAAAACCAAATTTTTTAATAAATCAGTAATGCTGTTTACCGAAAAAGATCAAGGAATTTATGATGCTATGAATAAAGCAGCAGCTAAAGCAACAGGAGATTATATTCTTTTTCTGAATGCAGGGGATACATTTGCTAATTGTGAAGTGATAAAAAATGTTGTATGGAAAATCAGGCAACACAGTAATGGAGATGTTTTTTTCGGGGATATTATTCTTGTGGAAAAGGGCGGAAAGGAACTGCGTCGTAAATTTTCTCATATATGTGGAAATAAACTTTATTTTTTGTCTGGGGATGCGATTTGCCATCAGGCTATTATTGCCAGAAAGATTTGTGTACAAAACTATCCTTTTCTGTTAGAATATAAAGTATGTGCAGATAGAGAATGGATGCTGCGTTTATTTGCTGAGAAAAAAAAGTTTGTTTGTATAGATACTTTAATATGTAAGTGCAACATGGAAGGATTTAGCAGTAGTAATCAGAGTCTGTATGAGAAAGAAGTAAAAAGATGTATAAAAAGATATTTAGCTTATGGATATCCGGTTTATTTGTTAATAGAAATTTGTAAAAAGAATGAGAAGTTAAGAAATTGTCTAAGAAAATTGGGCCGTTTCTTTTTTTGGGAGACAGGAGGAAAAAGCATATGATGCTGTCTATAATTGTGCCACATTTTAATTCTCCTGCACTTCTTCAGAGACTTTTGGATTCCATTCCAAATCAAGAAAATGTAGAAGTATTGGTAATTGATGATTTAAGTAATTCGCATTTAAAGGAATATTATGAATGCAAAGATAGAAACAGTGATAGAAATGTAATATTTCTTAACAATACTGTACAAAATAAGGGCGCTGGAGGGGCGAGAAATGTTGGATTGGCTCATGCAAAGGGAAAATGGCTTTTGTTTGCTGACTCTGATGATTATTTTGTAGATGGATTTATTGATACTATAAGCGAATATTTTATGTCAGAGAATGATTTGGTCTATTTTAGTCCTATAAGTAAAAATGAAGTAACAGGTAAAGAAGCGGATAGGCATTTGCATTATGCAAAGCTTGTGGAAGATTATATTATAGATGGTGATTTTGATAAGGAACTGAAATTGAGGTATACATTTTGGAGTCCTTGTTCGAAGCTTGTACGTAGACAGCTAGTAGAAAAATATGGAATATTATATGACAATACGATGTATTCTAATGATGTTATGTTTTCTACCAAAACGGGGCACTGGGCAGAGAAGATAGAGGTTAGTAGTGTGCCTATATATTGCATAACGGAAGGAAAAGCGGGTCTGACAAAAGCGAAGGATGAAACAGCTCTTGAAATTAGGAAAAGGGTATTCTGTAATTATTATTTTTTCCTTGAAAAATATTTGTCTTGTTCAGAAATGAAAAGCTTGGGCTATGGGATGAAAGATTATGTTTATTTCAGAATGTATCGCTTAGGACTTGTTAAATATATAGATATTTTTAAGAAGAAATTAATTCAGGGGTAAATATATGTTAAAATCGTTTCGGGCAGTAAAAAGAGAACTGTATAAGTTAATTTGTATATTAAACAGAGAGCAAAAGTTTTATGGGGTTCTTGTTTTCTTCTGCAGTTTGTTGGGATCGATTTTTGAAGTAATTGGAGTTGGAATAATTGTGCCATTGGTTCAGGCTTTTATGAATCCAGAAAAACTATTGGAAAGTGAGTGGATACAAATATTTCTGAATTGGTTCAGTATTGATGAATCAGATGCCACACAGATTGTTATTTTGGTAACGGTTGGTGTTATTATTATTTTTCTATTTAAGAACCTTTATTTTATTTTTTTGTCGTGGATAAGAATTAAATTTAGTTGCAAAGTCTCAAGAGAATTATCAACTAAAATGATGTCGTCTTATATGAAGAAGGGGTATGAATTTTTCCTTACAAGTAATACTGCCGATTTGTCAAGGAATATTGGTGCAGATGTTTCTGGTGTTGATACTATAATTTATCAATTACTTAGAGTGTTGATAGATAGCTTGACTATTATGATGATTATTATATATATAATGGTGACGGATTGGATAATGGCATTATCTGTGGTTATCATGGCATTTTTGTGTTTGCTATTAATTTATGGGTATTTTCGGGTGAAAATGCGTGAAGCAGGACAACATTATAATAAATATAATGGTATTACCGTTAAGTATCTTTTACAGGCGTTGCATGGAATTAAAGAAATCCTTGTTATGCATAAACAGGAATACTTTATCCGGCATTATGAGGAGGCTAATCGTGAGAAACAGAAAGGGGCAATTAAACAAACTGTTGGAGTGGAAAGTCCTGCATATATAATAGAAGGACTTTGCGTAGCAGGGCTTTTGATGACTGTTTGTTTTAGGTTAACAATGAACAGTCAAAGCGCTATAACACTTGTACCTGCACTATCCGCTTTTGCAGTTGGCGCATTTCGGATTCTTCCATCATTAGGACGGATTTCATCTGCTTTAAATACTGCAATATATTATATGCCTTCCTTAGGGCATGTTTATGATAATTTAAAAAAAATAGGCGATGAGCAGGAGGAGGAAAAGAGCAATTCAGAAGGAAAGGTGTTTGCAGAAAAACTGAGTTTTAGCAAAGAAATAACTATTGATAATATTTCCTGGCATTATCAAAATTCGGAAAAGTATATTATTAAAAATTTGAATTTGACAATTCCTAAAGGAACATCTGTTGCATTTGTGGGACAGTCAGGTGCAGGAAAGACCACATTAGCAGATATTATTCTGGGACTTTTACATCCACAAAAAGGTCAAATTTTAGTGGATGGTAATGATATTTCAATATTTGGAAAAGAACTGGGACATATTATGGGATATGTGCCTCAATCTGTATATCTAATTGATGACACTATACGGAATAACGTTGCATTTGGGATTGAACAGTCAGATATTGAGGATGATAGAATTTGGAAAGCTTTGGAACAAGCTCAATTAAAGGAGTTTGTTGCCAATTTGGAATTTGGGTTGGATACCTTTGTGGGGGACAGAGGAATACGTTTTTCAGGTGGTCAGAGACAGCGAATTGCTATAGCTAGAGCATTATATGAAAATCCGGATATTATTATATTTGATGAAGCAACAGCAGCACTTGATAATGAGACTGAATTAGCGGTTATGGATTCTATTCGTAGTCTTCAGGGATATAAAACATTAATTATTATTGCACATAGACTAACGACTATTAAAGAGTGTGAAGTAATATATGAGATTAAAGATGGTAAGGCAATAGTTAGACAATATGAAGAGTTGATAAAGGAATGAAGACGGATGGAGGTTTAAATCAGATGCGGTATTTAGTAGTAATCCCGGCAAGAGGCGGTTCTAAAGGAATTCCATATAAGAATATATATAAGGTGGCTGGTAAACCTCTTATAGAGTATGCAATTGAAAGTATGCGTGAGGTTTCTTTTGAGGGGGAATTGGCTGTAAGTACAGATGATGATCAAATTGCAACAGTAGCAGCAAAATATGATGATGTAATTGTCATCAAGAGACCTTCGGAAATTTCACATGATACGGCCAAGACAGAGGCAGCGCTGATTCATGCATTGCAGTATATGAAGGATAATTATGAGAAAGATTATGATGCAATAGTGACTTTACAACCCACCTCACCTCTTAGGAAAGGTTATACAATACAAAGATTTCTGGAAACATTTGAAAAAAATATAGATAAATATGATGCGCTTTTGACGCTATCGGAGGATAGAAGTGACTTTTGGATACAGAAGGAGGATGGAAGCTACTGCAGGTTGTTTCCAGATGCTCCGCGAAGAAGACAGGAAAGAAGGCCTTTATATGTAGAAAATAGTGCCATTTATGTGACATTGAAAGAAAGTCTACTTGAGTGTAATTCAGTGCTTGGAAAGAGTGTGAATGGATTTGTAATTGATGCAGTTGAAGGTGTGGATATCAATGAGTTTGTTGATATTGCTGTTGCTGAAAGTCTGTTGTTTCAGCAAATGAAAGGGGAAAATATATGAATACAATTACAATTGAGAATGTAACATTTGGTGAAGGATGTAAAACGTTTATTATTGCAGAAGGCTGTGATAATCATATGGGCAACATGGAAACAGCCAAAGAAATGTGCCGGCAGGCTAAACTGGCTGGTGCAGATTGCATTAAATTCCAGCATCACATTCCTGACGAGGAAATGCTTAGAGATATTCCTATGTCCTCTAATTTTGATATACCGCTGTATGATTTCCTCAAGTTGCATGCGTTGACACTGGATCAGCATATAGAGTTGAAGAATTATTGCAAGGAAATAGGAATTTTATATTTATGTACGCCATTTAGCTTAAAAGCGGCATATGAATTAAACGAAATCGGGGTATCAGCATTTAAAATTGGTTCAGGAGAAATGACAGATATACCCACATTGCTGAAAATTGCAGAAATGGGAAAACCTATGATTGTTTCTACTGGTATGTCTACAATGAGTGAAATTTCTAGAACCTATGATGCGCTTGTAGAAACGGGGGTGGAATTTGCATTTACAAATTGTTTGTCGGAATATCCACCCAGATATGAGGATGTGAATCTGAACGTAATAAAAAAAATGAAAGAAGCATTCCCTAAGGCAATAATAGGGCATTCAGACCACACGCCAGATTTATATACTTGCTATGCGGCAACAGCGCTTGGTGCAGATATTATTGAAAAGCACGTAATTTTAAGCAAACAGACATCAGGACCGGATCAGACGGTATCTATTGATTTTGAGGATTTATACAGACTCGTTGATGGAATTCGTAAGATTGAACTTGCCTCTGGTAGTACAAAAAAAGTTCATGAGAATGAAAAATCTATTAGGGAATGGGCTTTCAGAAGTATTGTATCTTTACGAGATATTAAGCAAGGGGAAATAATTACTCAGGATATGATTTGGTCTAAGAGACCAGGAACAGGAATACCTTCCTATAAAATGGAAGAAATTATTGGAAAGAGAGCAAAAAAAGATATTGTTAGAAATTCTCTGCTTAAATGGGAAGAACTGGAGTGATGACAGAGGAATATGAAGAAGATAATGGTTATAACTGGATCAAGAGGTGAATGGGGATATATTAGGCCTATTCTTCGCCTTATAAATGCAAGAGATGATGTTAATTATACGTTAGTAGTTACTAATATGCATCTGTTGCCGGCATATGGAAATTCTTACAAAGAGATAGAAAATGACGGATTCAAAATCCATTACAAAGTACATATGTCTTTGGATGGATACAGCCATGTTACGCAGGCAAAGTCGCTGGGTATTTTTTTGAATTCTCTGCCAGATATTATAGATAGTGAGAAGCCGGATTGGATATTGCTGGCCGGTGATCGCGGTGAGCAGCTTATGGGGGCAATTGCGGGAGCTTATACTTACACTCCTGTAGCTCATATACAAGCAGGGGAGTTATCCGGAAATATTGATGGAATGACACGGCATGCCATAGGTAAGTTAGTTCATCTTCATTTTGCGGCTAATCAGGATGCAGCCGATCGCTTGATAAAGTTGGGTGAAGAAGCATTCCGAGTTCATAATGTTGGTGCACCACAACTTGATGAGATGGTGAATGCACAGTTTACATTGCTTTCTGACATTGAAGATAAGCTTTGTGTGAGGCTTAGGGATGGATATATCTTGGGTGTTATGCATCCTGTTACGGAAGAAGCAGATAAAGCGGAGGCACAGGCCAAAATATTTATAAAATCATTGAATAGATTTAATCTTCCTAAAATTATTATACTGCCTAATAATGATGCTGGATCCAAAGGGGTTAAGAGAGCAATCGATGAATATCGCGAAGGGGAATATTATACGTATGCTAATCTGAAAAGAGAAGACTATTTGGGATTATTGAAGAATTCAAGCTGTATTGTAGGAAATTCAAGTTCGGGTTTACTGGAAGCACCTACCTTTAAGGTGCCTGCCGTAAATATTGGAAGACGTCAAAATATGCGATTTAGGGGAATCAATGTTATTGATGTACCTTTTGAAGAAGAAAAAGTAGTTGCTGCTATAAAAAAAGCTATAGGTACAGAATTTAGAGATTATTTGAAAAAAGAATGTAAAAATCCTTACGGAGACGGACACTCAGCGGAGAGGATTCTTGAATTGCTGATGAATACCAGGATTGATCAGAAACTAATAATCAAAAAACTGACCTATTAGAGGGGGATTTATGTTGGGAAAATACTGTGTCGGTGAATTTTATACTATTAAAGAGGTATTGGAGCAGTTTGAAAATAGCAATGACCGTGTTGCAGTTGTTGTAAATAGTTCTGATAAAGTAGTTGGTGTTATAAGCCAAGGAGATATATTGCGAGCTCTTTCCGCGGGGATAGGTATGTATAAACAGGTTAACCAAATAATCCAAAGTTCCTTCCTTCATTTATATTCCAGAAACATGGAGGAAGCATATGAAATATTCAAAAAGAAAAAGATAACATTGCTTCCGGTAATAAGCTATGATAATGAGCTGCAAAGTATTATCACTTTGGATGATATTTTTGAGTATTTGGAGAATAAGAAGGCTTAAGAGAATTAACCTAATGTTTGATACAAAATAGGAAAAATATTATGGATTATAAAACAAATAATATAATAAGACTTGGCAACATGGAAAAAGTAGAATACATCTGCTTAAACAATATTTATCATTTGAATGTAATTCGGGCATGGATAAAATCTCAAACGAAAAGAACGTTACCGGAGTGTATACAGAATTTTTATATATAACTCGCATAGAAGCGCAGTAAAAGCGGAAACGTTTGACTGCGCTTTTATCTGTACGTCATTATTGATTTATAGAGACGCAATTTACCAATGCCTAAATAAATAAAAAATATTTTTAAAAATAAAATTGGTTGCTGATGGTTATATGGAGAATGTGGATTTAGTTGAAAAGAACGTTGTAAACTTTTACTTTCCTCTATAATGTTATGTAGGAATAAGATGTGGTATTTATATCTAGAAATGATGGATGCGACAGTGACCGTAAGTCATAATTATCATGTGGATCAAAATCTTAAGAATTGACACCCATGAGAGCATAACAAGGATTTTTTTGTTGGTGACAAAAGAACGTATGGATGGAGAGAACTTCCTTCTATTGAACTCCTCTGGATTATTTATAGTGTTTGATCCATTCGAAATATGGTTCTTTTCATAAAATTCTAATTGAATACATTCATGGAGGGGCTGTTGATGAAGTAATTAGATATTCGATTACAAAAATCAGAACATTATATTTGCTTCCATTGAAGAATATTGTGGGAGTATTATTCAATTGGTAGAACAACCAGGAAATATGTATTGTGTTGGAGTAGTGGAGATTGAAAATATAAAGAATATAAGTCTTATGTCCAGTGAAGAATTAGAAGAATATTTAGGTTTTTCTGTTCGCAGGCTTATTTTTATGGTGATGTTTTATTTAGCTACGATGGAAATATCTGCATCTGAATTTTTGTGATTTGTACTATGTTAAATCAAAAGATAAGTGAGGGGAATCTTGTGCTATTTAACTCATTGCATTTCATGATTTTTTTCCCGACAGTGGTGCTTCTTTATTTTTTAATTCCAGCCAAAGTCAGATATATATGGCTACTTTTGATGAGTTACATCTTTTGTGTGGACTGGAATTTTCAGTTTACTTTAGTATTGTTGTATTCTACAGTGATTAGCTATTTATTTGGTTTAATACTTGAAAAACTTAGGAGTATACAAAAAAAGAATGGGGAAAAAGATATTAGGTTATACGTATGCCTATGGTGCGGAATTATGCTCTGCCTGCTACCATTGGTGATATATAAATATGCAGATTTTTTTGGACGAATTTTTGGAAACAGCTCTTATTATACGGATAACTTTAGCCTTTTAGTTCCAGTGGGTATCTCTTTTTACATATTACAAGTAATCGGTTATATGGTTGACGTTTATAGAAAAGATATAAGAGCAGAGCATCATTTTTTAAAATATGCATTATTTATTTCTTTTTTTGCTAAGTTCACATCTGGGCCAATAGAAATGGCTGATAATTTTTTGCAACAGATAGCGGATGAGAAGAGGAAACATTTTGATTATATGCGAGTGAAAAATGGACTTCTTTTGATGATGTATGGCTATTTTCAGAAAATAGTTCTTGCAGATAATCTTGCAGTATTTGTTGGTTCCATATACGATCATTGGGAAGCTTATTCAGGGACTGTAATTATTGCGGGAACAGTTGCGTTCGCTTTTCAATTGTACGCCGATTTTGCAGGGTATACTAATATTGCGTTGGGAGCATCTAAGATATTGGGGTATAATTTGTGCCAAAATTTCAAACAACCCTATTTGGCCTTAAGTATAAAGGATTTTTGGAAAAGATGGCACATTAGCCTGTCCTCATGGCTTCAAAAATACATATATATTCCATTGGGAGGAAACAGGAAAGGCCAGTGGCATAAATATGTTAATATTATCATTACATTTATGGTAAGTGGTCTATGGCATGGCGCAAGTTGGAGTTTTGTGGCATGGGGTATACTCCATGGGATTTATCAGATTGTAGGTGAGAACTATCAGCTTGTCAGAGATAAATTATTTAAAAAATTAAATTTAAACAGAACTTATAGTATTTATCGGATAGGGCAGAGGGTTATTGTATTCGTTTTGGTAGATATTGCTTGGCTTTTTTTTAGAGCTAGCGGATTGAAGACAGCTTTGCTTATGTTGAAAAAGTGTTTGCTTGATATAACGTTTAATGATTTTGTTGATGGAACATTTTATAGACTGGGGTTAAGTGGTGCTGAGATGTTGATAATTATCGTTGCAACACTTGTGGTAATTTTTATTGACCTGTTGCATGAATGTAATATTCAGATAAGATTGTGGTTAAATGAACGTACTATTGTTTTCCGGTGGCTGTGTTATTTATGTATGTTTATTGTATTGGCTATCGCAGCAATGCGTCAGTTTGGTACAACGGCATCTAATTTTATTTATGCGCAGTTTTAGCAGGTGTATTTTATGAAAAAGTTTATATGTAAACTGGTGATTTTTTTCTGTTTAGATATAGTCTTATTATCTGGATTCCTTATACTATCCGCTAAGGATAGATGGCGAATGCCGATAGCAAGATTAACTAAAAGTGAAGAATACTTTAAAGGAAATGTTGGAGCGGGTGAGATAATTCCGTATATTGAAAAAGTACAGGAAAAGAATAGTTATACGAAATTGATTCTTGGAGATAGTGTGTGCAATCAGGTATATAATAGATTTCAGGTTAAAAATGATATTTATTGTATTGCTGGAACAAATCGCGCTGTAACTTTAGCCGGGCAGTATCTTTTGGCAGAAGAATTTATAAAAAATCATGATAAAGTAACAGATATATACCTGATAATTTTGATGGACAGTTTGATTACTGATTTTGATTATCAATTTGGATATCAGTATGTTATAATGCCTTTTACGGAAACAGATACGATTCAATTTCTTAAAGAAGATACAAAAAAAGAACTGTATCGTAAATACGGTAGGATTTTTTGTCAAAAACCAGTTGTGAAAATTATAGATAAATCACCACTAAATAGAAAACTTTATCTGAATTTCCTGGTAGAAAAAGATAAGGTTAGTACTGAGAAATCAACTTCTGTAATTTCAAGAGTGTCATATGAATATTTGGAAAAGCTGTATTATATGTGTGAAGAAGCGGGGATAGAATTGCATTTGCTTTCCGGACCGCACGCAGATACACCAGAACGTCACCAATTAGAAGAAAGAATGAAGAAAGAACTGGAGAGAAAAGGAATAATGGAAAATTTCGAAAGTTATTTTAATAGTATAACGTATTTTCCGATAGATTTATTCCGAGATGGTGTTCATTTTGATGAAGAAGTAGTAACAAATGATTTTTATGAGGAGATAATATATAAAACGTGTTTAAAGGATTTCAAAGTCAAATAGTGGGAATATACTATGAAGGGAAAGGATTAAAAAGAGACTGAAATAGACTACGGCTTGATTGCCGTATGAAAAAAATTGTACAAAAAGAGGAGTTGGCAGTAATGTTATATACATTATTAAATTTCATTTGGATTGCTCTAACTACATTTTTATTGGGGATATTAATAATAAGTATTGTTCAAAAGATAATGAAGATAAATATAGTATCATTAGATTCAATATTAATCTCTGGACTAGTGTTTGCCACAGTGTATGCTGAAACGTGGAGCTTTTTTTATAAGGTTCGTTTTTTGGCAAATGCTTTTCTATTTTTGATTTGCACTATAATAATAATTTGCTTTCGAAAAAAAATATTGGTTATTGTAAAAAATGTAAGTAGGACGAGTAATATTAGGAATAAAGTTTTACTGTTGGCATTACTTTTTATTGGGCTGATGATTGCTAGTCAAAAACCTGAAGCTTATGATACAGCTCTTTATCATGCCCAAGCGATTCATTGGATTGAGGAATATGGTTGTACTAAAGGCTTAGGGAATCTACATAATCGATTTGCTTATAATAGTAGTTTTTTGTGTTTACAGGCACTTTATAGTTGGGCGTCTATAGTTGGACAGTCTTTACATGGAATGAATGCGTATATTGCTGTTATATTAGTGGGGTATGCAGTTATGTCATTCCGTTTCTTTAAAATAAAGAAAGAGTCAATAGCGGATGCTTTTAATCTTACTATTTTATTGTATATAGGTTATTCAATATCTACCCTTTCTTCACCGCATACAGATTTTTTGGCGATGAGTTTAATACTATATATTATTTCTAAATGGTTTAGGGCTCCATCGATGGAAGAAAAAAGCTTATTATGTATATTGGCGATATTTGGATGTACAGTAAAGTTAACTGTTGCACCATTGGTATTATTGGCGTTGTGTCCTTTAATTGATTTTTTTAAACATAAGAAGTGGAAGTATTTATTATTTTGTACAATAATGGGAATAGTAATTGTAATTCCTTTTTGGTTCGTAATATATTTATTTCAGGATATTTGATTTATCCTTATCCAGTTATAGATATTTTTGATTTTGATTGGAAAATGCCTAGTTATACGGTGATGTTTGATCATAATGAAATTGTTTCCTGGGGAAGAGGAATAAAGGATGCATATTTGTATGATTTAAGGATAAATGAATGGTTGCCTGTTTGGTTCCAGTCATTGACAATCACGGAAAAGTATTTGATATTAATTAATATTATATTAATGATATTATTAATGTTTTGGGTAATTACGTGTATTAAGAAAAAGCAATATGAATTGATATATCTTTATTGTGTTTTTTTGACAGGAATGTTCATGTGGTTCTTCAGTGCACCTTTAATTAGATATGGAAGGGTATATTTATATATTTTGCCCGCGTTTGTAATAGGACTTTTACTACAAAAAGAATGTGCTGCTAAAACTATAATCAAATATGCTGCAACTATAGTCTGCACAATATATATTTGTTATTCATTTAGTGAATATGCAAAGAATGTTAGTCCTTTAAGATTGATTATGCCTGAAGATTATAAAGAATATTCCTCAGACACTATAACCTGGGAAAAGGGAGTAAAAATATATACTGTAACGAAAGGCGATCAGTCGGGATATAACCCATTTCCAATGATCCCATATGCATCAAGGCTTGATTTAATTGAGTTAAGAGGAGATACGTTGAAAGATGGTTTTAGGATGAAAGAAGAATATCAAAAGGCTAAAGTTAATACATATGGGTCGGTAGAGTGATATTGTTAAAAGGAGAAATAGAATATGGTTTATCCAAAAGTGTCATTGATTTTAACTACTTTAAATTCTCTAAATAATTTTACAAAGACTTATTCTAGTATCAAGGAGCAAAATTATCCTAATATAGAAATAATTGTAGTCGATGGAGGTTCCACCGATGGAACCTTAGAAGCAATACAAGAAAGTGCAGCAAAAGAGCACGGAAAACTTATTTGGGTTTCCGAAAAAGACAATGGTATTTATTGTGCTATGAATAAAGGACTTAAGCTTGCATCGGGAGAGTTTATTGTTTTTTTTAATGACGTTTTTTATCATGAAGACGTGCTTTTTAAACTCGTGGAGGCAGTCGAGATTGATCGTAACTATATTGGTGCCCATGGAGATTTAGTTTATTGTCAAAATAAAAAAGTAAAGAGATATTGGAAGATGGGGGATGGATGCATTAAAGATGGTTGGATGCCAGCGCATCCAACCCTATTATTGCGTAAAAAGATATATGATTTGTATGGAGATTATAAAGAAGATTATAAATGTTCGGCTGATTATGAATTTATGGTAAGAATATTACATGATGGAACAAATAAATTGGCATATGTTCCAGAAATTCTTGTTTCAATGTTTTATGGAGGGACAAGCAACAACAGTATCAAAGCATATTTAGTTTCATTTACAGAAGCGATCAGGGCGCTAAAGGAAAATAATGTAACCCGGCCATATTGGGTAAGCTTGAAAAGGGCAGTTAAGGTGATGAAACAGTATTTATGAGGAAGAATTGGTTCTGTTTTGGACGCGTATATGAAAGAAATTCTAATTTTAAACTAATAACTCAATCTGGCGGTTATATAGTGAACAAAATAAGAAATATTTGGTTTTATAACAACTGCAATAAATTTAGCGAATATAATTTGTTTTATTGTATTTATGAATGTACAGATATAAGCTCGTAGCTGATGGTTGACCTTACGATAGATTATATTAAGAATGATAGAAATAAAAGACTGTAAAATATAGTTGAAAATGAATCAATTAAATGCCAGCTTTGGCAGGATCAGTTTTTAGACGAGTTAATGAAAATTTAAAAATGAGAAGCGTAAAATTTGTTAGGGATATATTTTATGCTTATGTCCTTTGGCTCACGTGGAACATTATTTACATTTAATATCTTTTATTCTATAATAATACATACTTGGCAGTATTTGTTATAATTAGCTGCTTTTTTTACAGAGAAAGGATAGAAAAGTGAATATAAAAAAACAACGTTATTATATAATGGGTGTTACATGGAAATATATGATACATATAGGGGTTTTTCTTTCGATGTACATATTCTATACAAAAATTAGCCCATTAATTCCATATGATAATGACGATTGGTACTATCTTTCTTATATAAGAATTCCATTTCCACTCTGGAAAGCATGGAACCCTGCGAAAGTCTTTCCTGAATTTATGACGATGTTGGGAGGGTATCTTGCTGGAACCATCGTTTATCCGATAATTCATGATTATATTGCAGCTATTACTATTACATCGGCAGTTATTCTTGCAGGGTTGATTACAAGTTTGTGTATATGCGTAGAATTGTTATTTGAAAAGAAGATGAATGCTTCAATTTTTCTATCGACCGCTATGGAAGTACTTTTTTTAATGTTGTGCTTTCTTATATATAGAAACAAGCCGAATTCTCAACATTTATTTGCTGCTGCAGACTTAAACTGCGTATATGGATATACCATGTCTGGGTTATTGAATATGATTGTGGCAATGATTTTTCTTCGATATGAGTGTTTTATAGATTCGTGGCGTCAGTATTCGAGCGTGAAAAAAATATGCATGGGTGTCATGGTATATTTTGCGGTTTTTTCAAATTTATTTCACTCCGGTATTTTTATCTGTTTATGTATTGTTAATATACTGGGTATTTGCTTTCATGAGTTATATTCACGGCGAGGTATTTGGAAACGCTTGATAACAAATGGTATGCCGTATGTTATTATCATATTGGTGTGGATTGTGTCAGTTGTGTTCGAAGCATGTGGCGGCAGAGCTGGTAGTTATGCAGATACACATATAGATATTCTGCTTTCATTCAGACAATTGAAAGCGCTTCTTATGGCATTTAGCAAACCTTATTTGTTTATACTATTAATCTTCCTAACTATTAATTTGACAGTTTTCAAGAAAATACGGAGTTTGGAGAATAGAGATATCTCAGCTCAAATTACCTTGTGTGGTAAATTGATTGGATGGCTATTTTTTTCTGCAATCTATTTGCTTGCATTATGTTCAAAGATAGCATATTTAAGTAGACTGGATGCATCTATTGGATTGTGGCTTATTCTAAATTTACTTATAGTATTTCTTGTCTATAGAACAATTTTAGGAATATTATCGTTAGACTGGAAGATTAAAGGTATTAGAAAAGTAGTGTATATATTTGGTGCTGTTTGCTACATACTGCTCTTTGTTTTATGTGTTTATCCCGATGGACATTATCAAGAAAGTATTATGGGAAATGAGCAATACCAAACGGCTTTTGCAGTGAATAAAGGAATTATTGAACAGTTTTTAAAGGCAGAGGAAGAGAATGCGGATGTGGTATATTTGCATATACCAGATTATGCAGGAACACAGTTAGAAAATCTTATGAATGAAGGAATTGGAAATAGCATTCAAGATACATTGTTTGCGCATGGTGTGATTCGAAAGAAAATTAAGGTAGTTGATATAAAAGATTTTGGAAAATAAATGAAGCGCAGATTAATGTATATTAAAGTTAATATCAAATTATGCGCCTAGATATTTCTCAAATTTCACCACCACCTTGAAAAACTCAAAAATCCATTAGTTTTTTCGAGGAGGATATAAAATTGACTCCATGTACTCATGAGGTTTGCCTCAATCAATGGAAACTACTCATTGAGCGATTCCAAAGCAGCCAAAAGGGCAGACGGCCAAACAATGAATGGAGGAAAATGTATTACTTCTGACTTAGGAGAGTACATAGGGAAGCTTACGGCCAGTTCAATGTTGGCATTGCATCATTTCTGGTGGCCCAAGATAAAGAAACAGTTTATTTTGCTGAAATTTCCATACTATAATCCCTTTGTTTTGCCCAAAAGTTACTTGGATCCTAGCATGGAGGCTGAATGGTTATGAATAATGATGTATTTTTGAAAGAGGAAAACAAATCATGCTGTTTATAAAAAAGGAAAAAGGCCTTTGGAAAAATATATTTTTGTTATTGGCGGCATTTCTAACCTCTTTAGCTATCACAATGAATATGGAAGTGATAGAGACCGTGGAAGTTGGGATTGAAAATCCTATTTTTAAGATAGTTTACAAGTTGATTGAGATAGTTAATCAGACAATGGCGGACAGAGGACTATTATTGACATTGCTGACATTTAGTTTGTTTGCAGTTTATAAGAAAATCTGGATTGAAAACAGTATTGAGATTATCAGATATAGTAAAGGTCTTGCGCTGTTTTTTTCTATTATGTATACAGGAGGCAAGGCATTTGAATATGGCAACAGCCTTTCTGTGATTTATGCATCCTCGATACGTATAATGAAATCATTAATTTTAATCATTGGTTTTTATGCCTTATACTTATCAATTATTAATTATCTTTATTTTCTGTTACATCAGAATAACGATATTGTAATAAAGGATAAAAAAATCTTTAAATTATATACAAAGCACACTTGGCCGAGTATTTGGCTTGGGATTATGTTATGCTGGATGGCTCATATATTGCTGCGTTATCCCGGCGTAATGGGATATGATAATTGGGATGAACTGGGGCAATATTTTGGAGTTGAAGCCTATACGACAGCGCAGCCTGTTTTTCATACCTGGATATTAGGCTCATTTGTAAAGTTTGGTGTGTTGTTGGGGAGTGCGAATCTAGGTTTGTTTCTGCTAGTGATATTTCAGGCATTGTTAATGTCTGCTGTTTTGTCGTATTCTCTTTTATTAATGAAGAAAAGGGGAACTTTTTTATGGCTCAGAATTTTAACCATGGGAATTTATTGTATTTCTCCTTATTATGCCGGTTACGTATCTTTTCCGATCAAAGATTTTCTGTACATGGCCTTTTTTCTGTTATTTTTTCTGTGCATAACGGAATTGGCAGCAGACGGGCAGAACTTTTGGCATAGCAGATTCCAAAGAAATATGTGGATTATTTCTGCCTGCTTTATGATTCTGTTTCGGAAAAATGGTAAATACATTTATTTGTCATTTCTAGGCATACTGGGAATTGTTCTGGTAAAATATTTTATTGATAATAGAAAGAAACAATTATATTTGAAAACCGGTACAATAATTATTTGTCTCGTTCTTCCACTGATGCTTGCGGAAGGAATAACTAGTTGTATTAAAAACTATTACCATGTCGAGCAGGATAGCCCAAAGGAAATGTTTTCGATCCCCTTTCAGCAGACTGCTCGTTATGTGCGGGATTACGGAGATGAGATTTCGGAAGAAGAAGTGCAGGTTATAAGGAAGGTGCTGGACTATGACAGATTGCCGGTAATATATTCGGAACTTACTGCCGATCCGGTAAAGTCAACCTATCATGCAGATAATTTCCGGGAATTGGCAGATTATTTTTGCGTTTGGTTTAAACAGCTGCTCAAACATCCAATGTGTTATATTGAAGCGGTTTGGAATCAGAATTACTATGTTTTTTCTCCTGATATTGATAATATAGTATATAATAAGAATTGTCATGTTGGAGAAGAAATCAAAAGAGAGTCAGGTTTATTTGACATTGTTTATTTTGAAGTGCCGCAATTTTTGGACGGTGTTGCTGAGATTATGGTCAGTTATTACTCACTGATGACAAGATTTCCTGTGATAGGTATGTTCAGTAATGTGGCTTTTTATATTATGCTGATGTTTATAATTATAATATATATGATGCATGATAAATGCAGAAGGGGATTTCTGGTTATGTTCCCCTTGTTTGTTTCTTTCATCACTATATTAATGGCGCCTCAGATACAAGAGCAGCCCAGATATGCATTCCCTATTATTTATGCAATACCATCTGCCGTGTCTTTTTATTGCTTTATTGTGAAAAGAGGGATAGGTAATGACAAGGCTAAATAAAGTAGGGGTGGGTGCTGATGGTTTTATTATTATCAAGGTCATGTGAAATCAGAGAACTGACTATAGAGATGAAGCACCAACTCAGTCTCTGAAATAATTATGTCAATAATGTTTCGGGGAAGTAAGAAGGTTTATTTTATCCTGTTATAGAAGATACTGGTATAAATATTTGGTGTTTTGCTGATAGAACAGGGATATAAGCGAGTTATTTTAACTTACTGAAATATCTTGCGATTACATTGGGAGTGAAAAGGATTATTTTTGCTTTTATAAAATGAAAATATTTTTTGAGCTGCTAATTATAAAAGGCGAAGTAAATAAAAACGGTAAAGAAGAAGTAGAAAGGGCATTGCCATTTTTGCTGATTGCGTTTATTCCTTTTACATGGAACTTTTTCATGGGGGATCAATGCTATTACCATTACTGGTTTACTTTCAAAGAATTTTGAATTACCTGTTTTGTAATTTAACATATCTTTTTATGTTCCACGAAGGTTAAAGGGCTGTTTTACTGGGAGGGCTCAGGCGAAATATTATTTGCTTTGTGATTGATATAATATACTCAGTCCTGTTTGCAATATGAGAAAAACCCATAGGAAGAAGAATAAGATGAAAAAGGTAAGCGTAGAAAAAAAGCTGGCATGCTTTTCAATTGTATTATTTGTTTTAAGTATTACACCGATTTTATACCTGGCAGGGTATGTTCATGCTACGGGAGATGATTACGGGTATGGTGCTTTAACCCATGCAGCATGGCTGGAGTCGCATTCTTTGATAGAGGTTTTGAAGGCTTCTTTTAAAACGATCCATAAATATTATTTTAGCTGGCAGGGAACCTGGTTTTCAATTTTTCTTTTTACTTTGCAGCCTGAGGTCTTTTCACCGCATACCTATTGGATAGTACCTGTGCTGATGGTGCTTCTTATTATTGTCGGAACAACAATGCCTGGGTATTATTTTCTGGTATGCCGGATTGGAATGAAAAAAAGTTACTTTATTATCATTGACTGTATACTATTACTTCTTATGTTTCAATTTTTCCCGAGTACAAAGTCTGGAATATTCTGGTACAATGGCACAGCGCATTATGTAGTGCCCTATTTTTTAGCGATGCTGTCAGTATATTATTTTATTCGTTTTATTGATTCCTATAAAAAAAGGCATCTGACAGGGGCGTTAGTCTGCATGACTTTATTGGGGGGAGCAAGTTATCTGGCAGCATTGTTTGCTCCGATAGTGCTGGTACTTTTGCTTATCTGCTACGGCAGGAAACGTACCAGATCATTCTGGCTTCTGATACCGTTGGGAGCGGAACTGGTAGGTCTTATTGTCAGTTTTGCCGCCCCAGGAAATAAAGTAAGAGGGGGAGATGAATTTGGATTCAGTGTATCTAGGGTTGCCTTTACCATAGGAGAATCCTTTCGACAGGGAGTATTAAACATTGGAATCTATATAAAAGAAAAGCCTGTAGTTTTTCTCCTTTTATTGATGATTGCTTTTGTTGTCTGGGATGCTGCTGACAATATACAGAAGAAAGTTTTATTTAAAATGCCGGTATTGTTTTGCGTTCTGATGTTTTGCATTTATTGTGCAATGTTTGCTCCGGGTATTTATGCGGGGACAGAACTCTCCGGTGGAGTACCCAATATGATATTCCAGATATTTGCATTAACCATGACGGCGGGGATTATATATGTGTTGCTGTGGTTAGCAAAGAAAACAGAGTCTGACATAAGTAAAAGGCGGCTTATAGACAGAAGAGTAAAAGGGAGTATTGCCATTGCTGCACTTGTGTGTGGTGTATTAATATTGCAGTGGGGGAGAAGTACGCTTAAGACAACAACATTTTATAAATGCATTGACTATATAGTAAGCGGGCAGGCTGAGGATTATAAAGAACAAATGGAAGAACGTCTGGCTATTTTACTGGATGATACAGTAAAAGATGCGCAGTTGCCTGCTATGAATCAGGATCAGGGACCATTAATGCATATGGAGGTAAACAAGGATGCTAATGGGTGGACTAATCAGGTAGTAAGAGATTTTTATCAAAAAAATAGTGTTGTTGAGATTGATAGAATTCAATAACAGGTTTGTCCAGCAGTTTGTATGATACAAGTTCTTTTGGAGAAAAGGAACAGTTTGGGGTTGTTTGAGGATTGTATAGGAGGAAGCTATGAAAATAGTAGTCGCGGGAACGGGATATGTAGGCCTGGTTGCAGGTGTATGTTTTGCAGAAAAAGGGCATAATGTTACATGTGTAGACACGGATGAAGGTAAAATAAGAATGATGGAGGAAGGAAATTGTCCGATTTACGAAGAAGGCCTGGAGGATTTAATGCGCACAAATTATGCTGCGGACCGGCTGCATTATACAACTGACTATAAAAGTGCGTATAAAAATCCTGATGCCGTTTTCATTGGCGTAGGCACGCCAGAGCAGCCGGATGGTTCTGCTAATCTTAGTTATATTGCTACGGTTTCCAGGCAGATAGCTGAAAATGTAGAAAAGGATTGTCTTGTGGTAGTGAAATCTACAGTTCCGGTGGGAACCAATGATAAGGTGGAGCAGTTTATCCATGATTTTTTAGTTCATAAGGAAGTAAACATTGAGGTTGCATCCAACCCGGAGTTCCTGGCACAGGGGTCTGCGGTTCATGATACCTTACATGCCGCTCGCATTGTTATAGGAACGGAAAGCAAAAAAGCAGAGGAGCTGCTTCGGAAAATTTACGACCCCTTTCACCTGCCCATAGTATCCGTAAGCAGGCGTTCTGCGGAAATGATTAAGTATGCCTGTAATGATTTCCTGGCTCTGAAAATTTCCTATATGAATGAGATTGCAAATCTCTGTGAGCTGGTGGGTGCAGATATTGAAGATATTGCGGAAGGAATGAGATATGATGAACGTATTGGTTCCAATTTTCTGAAAGCGGGAATCGGATATGGCGGAAGCTGTTTCCCCAAGGATACCAAAGCCTTAAAATTCATTGCCAGACAGTATGGATATGCCTTGAAAACGATTGAAGCGGCAGTGGATGTGAATGCTCAGCAGAAAACAAGATTATTCCACAAGGCCTGCGACAGAATGATTACCTTCCAGAATTTGAAGGTGGCAGTGCTGGGGCTAGCTTTTAAGCCGGGTACGGATGATTTGAGGGAGGCCCCTTCAGTGGAAAATATTCAGTTACTGCTGGAAAAAGGAGCCGATATTTACGCATATGATCCAGTTGCCGAAGAGAATAGTAAAAGAAAATTCCCAGAGGGAGCCAATGGAAAGGGAAATATGACCTATGTTTCCACTCCGCAGCAGGCTTTGGAGGAGGCAAATATTTGTTTCATATTCACGGAATGGAAAGAAATTAGGGAATTGAAAGAGTCAGAATATAAGAAGCTGATGCAGACGCCTCTGGTATATGATGGGAGGAATATTTACCGGCCATCGGATATGGCAGAGGCCGGTGTGGAATATTATAGTATAGGAAGGTGAAAAATGAGAGCTGATTATAAAGAATTTGATCATTCCAAGAAAATTTTGATAACCGGAGCGGCAGGCTTTATCGGTTTTCATCTTTCAAGGCGCCTGTTGAGGGAAGGCTGCTGCGTGGCTGGACTGGATAACATGAATAGCTATTATGATGTGCGTCTGAAGGAGGAGAGGCTTATCATTTTGGAGAAGGAGGAAGGTTTTCAGTTTGTTCGGGGCAGTATTGCGGATAAAGCTGTGGTATCGGAACTCTTTTCCTCTTATCGTCCTGACATTGTAGTGAATCTGGCGGCCCAGGCTGGAGTGCGTTATTCCATAGAGAATCCGGACTCTTATATCGAAAGTAATGTGATTGGTTTTTATAATATTCTGGAGGCTTGCAGGCATTCCCAGAAGGAGGGAGGGCGTCCTGTGGAGCATTTATTGTTTGCATCCTCTTCCTCTGTCTATGGGAACCAGAAAAAAACCCCATTTTCAACGGGGGATCCGGTAGATCACCCGGTCAGCCTGTATGCTGCGACCAAGAAAAGTAATGAGCTAATGGCTTATACCTACAGCCATTTATATGGCATTCCTGTTACCGGACTTCGTTTTTTCACAGTTTATGGGCCCTTTGGACGCCCGGATATGGCATATTTTGGTTTCTCCGATAGGATAATGGAAGAAAAGCCGATCAAGATATTCAACCAGGGAGATATGTACAGGGATTTCACTTATATAGATGATATAGTGGAGGGTGTGGTTCGCATGCTCAACAATCCTCCGGCGTCGAATGAAGAGGGAGACTGTTATAAAATCTATAATATTGGAAATAACAAGCCTGAGAAGCTGATGGATTTTATCAGTACGCTGGAAAAGGCTTTGGGAAAGGAAGCCAAAAAGGAGTACTATCCCATGCAGCCGGGGGATGTATATCAGACCTATGCGGATGTGCAAGATCTGGTAAAGGACTTCGACTATAAACCCTCCACCAGTATTGAGGAGGGGCTTGAATGGTTTGCTGACTGGTACAGAAAATGGAGAGTATAGGCAGTGAAAAATATGTATAAATAAAACGGGTATAGCGGCTTGATAAACCAGCTCTGCAATACCCGTTTTACCTGATATTTTCCTCATTTTTTCAATAGAATATATTCATTTTGATATACAATTTCCAGATTACCCAGTTCCTCATGCCGCTCTTTATAGATTTCGGGGTCTACAATAAGTAAGGCATTCCCCTCAGTCTTGGAAAAGGCATTCACACCGCCTTCTTTACAAAATAAATCTCCGCCTAATTCCGCAGCAAGAAGACCGGCCTGTTCCCAATAATAGCCATCTTTGTATTCATTATCCGTCTTTTCTACATAAATATCCATCTGGCGGAGCTGAGGATTCAGTTCCATAGCCAGCTTGATATCATTTTGAAAACCGGAAACCTCCAGATTATCAAGCTCATTCAGGGTGCTGCGACACTCCAGGGAAACCACAAGGAAAGGTAGGAGCATGAGCGCGCAGAACAGTCCTTTTTTGTTTTCCAGATACCGATACAGCTTCTGGATAAGAATCCCGCCAAGCATGAGAATCGGAATATAAACGGGGAAAATATACCAATAATAATATACATGGGAAAAGTCATATATCAAAAGCGGGATCACAATCCACAGAAAAAAGGCCAGTACAGTATTGCTGTATTTGATTTTTCGCTTAAACAGCAGAAAGATAAGGATGCAGACAGCAACAGCGGCAATAACCATTACAGGGCGGTAACTCAGCAGGTAGCGTGTAAAAAAAGTATAAGAGGGATTAGCGCTTGCAGAGCTGCTTATCCTCTGGGTGACATCCACACCAAACATCTGTCCTAAAAAGTTCATCCCATCATATTGATATCGCACAATAGCCCATAAGAGAATGGGACCGAATGCACTTAGCAGAAAAAGGATATAATTTCTAATATGCAGCTTTTTCCACAGACCGGACAAAATAAGGTAAAGTCCTCCGATGGCAAGGAGAATGAGAGCGTGCCAGCTTTTGGCCAGAAAGGCAAGGGAGAAGAGAAAGCCGCATAAATAAATGTAACTTTGGTGCTTTTGCACCTGCAGCATAAGGAGCAGTGCAAGGGTGAACAGAAGGATATAAAGAGCATCCGCATCCGCGTTTCTTCCTGCATGACGATAAAATAGATCAGAGCAGCTGATGAAAAAAAGCATGCTGGAAACGGCGGCAATTTTTCCATAATATTTATGCATATAAAAAGCTACCGCAAAGAAGGTTAGAAGCAGCGACAGTGCGGAATAAAACCGCATGGAGAAAATAGAAACACCGAACAATTGGAAGCCCAGGATAATTCCCCAATAGCTGAGGGGGGGCTTCAGATTGAAGTAGTCGTTTTCGTAATTATAGGTATTGACAATATAATTATGGTTTTTGAACATTTCGTATCCGTTAACGCCATGCCGGGCTTCATCCCAATGCTGAAGAGAAGCAACGTCCAGCCGGGAAAAGCAGAGATAGGCTGTGAGCAGGGTAAGCCCCAGATAAACAATGTAAATGAAATGTTTTTGTATGAACAGTATTAAACTTTTTTTTGACATGTAGCGCCTCCGCAATGATTTCTATAATTAGTGCTTTTTAATTATAGGTGATTATGGCTGAAATGTCTACAGTTACAGTTTATAATCAAAATAGGCACAGGGAAGAAATGTAGTAGTACAGTACGGCGGATCAGACAGTTATAATGAAGAGACAATATACAATGAAAATCCAACTTGACGCTTATTTTGTTAAATGCTATGATAAATCTGTTCTTGTGGGTGATAAGCCAGAACGGAATGGCGAGTCAGGAAAAATGACCGTTTTAGGGAAGGCAGAAATGCAAGGCGTATAATCCGGAAGGGTATCGGGAGAATAGTATATTTATATGAAGAAAGTCCAAGAGTGCTTTAATAAAATCTATATGAAAGACTTTACATTTGTTCTGGTAGGCGTGTATATATGCAGCTTAATTCCTATATTATGTATTTCTATTTACAATTATCCTCAGGCGGACGACTGGGGATATTCCTATTTAACACATTGGGCCTGGATTGATACACATTCTCTTTTTCAGGTGCTGAAAGCGGCGGCGGCGGCAGTGGTGGAGGCCTATAACCACTGGCAGGGAACTTTTTCAAGCATATTTCTCATGTCGCTTCAGCCTGGAATATTCGGGGAACAATTCTATGTTTTTGTTCCTTTTATAATGCTGGGATTATTGAGCTTTTCCGTGATTTTTTTCTTTCTACAAATTAGCAGTTTTTTCAATAAAAGTAGGTATTACGCTGTGATTTTTTCAATGTTTACATTGCTGTTAGCGGTACAGCATATGATTAGTAAGCCAGTGGCTTTCTTCTGGTATAATGCCGCAGTACACTATATTGTACCCTTTTGCTTTGGACTGCTTTTGGTAGCCTGTCTTGTTATTTTATATAAGGATAGAAAGTTGAGATGGGGAGCGCTGATTGGTGCCTGTATTTTTTCTGTTATGCTGGGCGGCGGAAATCTGGTTACGGCTCTTTCGGGAATTATTGGGTTCGTAACGCTCTTTGTCTTGTTGGCTTTCAATAAGAAAAAAAGAATGTTACTTATATTAATCATTCCCGCAGTGTTTAATTTTCTTGCATTTACAATTAATGTAGTAGCGCCGGGAAATAGCCTGAGACAGATGGCCACCGGTATTCCGGGCAATCCGGTTATGTCGATTTTGCGTTCTTTGTTCTATGGGATTTATTATCTGGGTGATGTATGGTTGGACTGGCAGATTATCCTATTTGTATTGCTTCTGATACCGTTTGCCTGGTCATTTGTGCAGAATATTGACTTTAAATTTCCGTTTCCATTGCTGTTTTCTTTATATAGCTATGGGTTCCTTTCAGCGATGTTCACTCCTACTGACTATGCGGCGCATACAGCAGGGATAGGACGTGTACAGAATGTGATTTTTACAGCCTATATTATTGTGATAGCGTTGAACGTTATTTATATTACAGGCTGGGTATATCAGGGCAGAGAAAGGGAAAAAATAAAGAGCTGTGAAACAGGGGCAATACAGGGGAAAAGCGCAAACTTCATCTGGGGTCTGTGTGCAGTGGCACTTTTTAGTGCTGTATTAACCTCAATTCCTTCGCCAGAAAGGTTTACTACCGCATTGGCGATACAGGAACTGAGTAGCGGAAGTGCAAAAGAGTGTGGGCAGATTGCTTTTGAAAATATACAGATTCTGAAAAATTCAACGGAAGAATCCGTAACCATATGGAAGGTTCCGAAAACATCAAAGCTTTTGACATCAGACGATATTGATCAATGGCATTATGACACCAAAAATTATTTCAGAAAGAAGACCGTTATGGTAATAGATAAAAAATAATATGTAGAAGGAAAATGGTGCCATGGATAAGGTAAAATTGAAAAACAGGGGAAATACGCTGTATCTTGTAGTGCCCTGTTATAATGAAGAGGAAGTTCTTCCTCATACTGCAGCGGTGATGCTTGAAAAATATGAAAAGCTTGTAAATGGGGGGCTGATTTCCCACAAAAGTAAAATAATGTTTGTAAATGATGGAAGCCGTGATAGGACTTGGGGGATTATAAAGGGGTTATGTGAAAAAAACACTGTTTTTTCCGGGCTTTGCTTCTCCAGAAATTATGGTCATCAAAGTGCCATTCTTGCAGGTATGATGACTGCAAGGGAGCATGCCGATATGGTGGTTACCATAGATGCTGATCTGCAGCAGGACATAGAAGCGCTGGACGAGTTTGTGGAACGCTATCAGGAAGGCTGTGAAATCGTATACGGGATCAGAAACGATCGTGATACGGATGGCTTTTTTAAGAAGCTCAGTGCAAATATGTTTTATCAATTCATGCATCTGTTGGGGTGCAATGTCATGAGTAACCATGCGGATTACAGGCTGTTATCTAAGCGGGCGCTGGATGCGCTTGCGGAATACCGGGAGGTTAATCTCTTTTTGAGGGGGTTGATTCCGACAATGGGCTTCCAGTCAGATGTGGTATATTTTGATGTAAAGAAAAGAGAAGCGGGGCAGTCCAAGTATACCCTAAAAAAAATGATGACCCTGGCTACCAACGGCATTACTTCCATGAGCACCAGGCCGATTCAGTTGATAACCATTCTGGGGTTCCTGGTAAGTCTGTTCAGCTTTGCTATGATTATATACTGTATCATCGACTGGTTTTCGGGAAGGAATGTGCCTGGATATACCACTTCTTTGGTGATGTCTCTTCTCATGGGTGGTCTTACTATTTTTTCACTGGGAATCGTGGGGGAATATATTGGGAAGATATATCTAGAAACCAAGGCGCGTCCCCGTTATATTATTGAAGCCGTTATCTGGAAGGAGTCCCGGGTGGCTGACGGTGAAGAAGGAAAGGAAACAGAAGAGTGTGCAGAATAGATATTCATGCGGATGATTATGCTCTGACACCCGATACCTCGGAGGATATCCTGCAGTGTCTGAGGGCAGGGAAACTGGATAGTATCAGTGTTCTTACCAATATGAGCTGTTACAAGGAGTGTGCGGAAAAATTCCACCGGGAAAAGGCAGAGTGGCCCCGGCAGCCGCTTTTAACCGTACATCTTAATTTTGTTGAGGGTCATTGTACGGCTGAGCCGGAAGAGGTATGCCATCTGGTAGACGGGCAGGGGTATTTTTGTATCAGCTGGGGGGATCTATTCCGGTGGAATTATTCTCCCAGAATGTTTATGACGATAAAAAGGGAATTGAAAGCGGAAATAAAAGCACAGACGGATCGTTTCCTGGAGCAGTTTGGCAAAGAGCAGCCTCTTCGTTTTGATGGACATCAGCATACGCAGATGCTTCCGCTCTGTTATTGGGCGCTGCTTGAGGTTATTGTGGAACAGCGTTACAGGACAGAGTACATCAGAATTACGAAGGAACCGATAATGCCTTATTTAAAAAAGGTATCTCTATGGAAGAGCTATTGTTCTGTGAACTGGATTAAGAATCTACTTTTGAATTTTTATGCGTTGGGGATGGAAAGAACCATCGAAAAGAACAGGCCGTCCTGGCAGGATGAGAATCCTTCTATGTTCCTCTGGGGGGTGCTGATGAGTGGGCATATGGATAGGAAAAGAATCACGGCATTGCTGCCAGGAATGAAGAAGAAAGCGGCGGACAAGTCCAGGACACTGGAGATATTATTTCACCCGGGAAGCTTAAGCCCGGAGGAAATGGGAGAAGAGTTTATCAGCGAGGGAGCGAAGCAGTTTTATTTGTCAAAGGGGAGAAGGCTTGAAAAGGAAGCGGTTATGACAGTGCAGTTTGAGGAGAAATAATGAATTTGGAGAAGAAAAAGAAGCTACTGTTTCTTATGGCAATTATTGTATCATGGTTGTTGATTTTTATTTTTAATGTGCTGACTCCCATGATGTCGGATGACCTTTTTTACTCCAGAGAGGTTCAGATGGCAGGGAACTTTGCTGAAGTGGTGCAGCAGGAATACCAGCAGTATATGACCTGGTCCGGACGTTCTGTATGTCATCTGATTCTCAGGTGTTTTTTAATGGGTAATAAGATGGTTTTTAATATCTTTAATTCTTTAGTTTTTGTAGGCCTGGCCTTATTGATTTATCTAAATATAGAAGGCAGAAAAAAAAATGATATTCCTGTTTATCTGCTGACTAATCTTTTGATATGGATGTTTGGGGTCGTTTTCAGGCAAACGGTGCTTTGGGAAACCGGCGCCTGCAATTATTTGTGGGGTTCGGCAATTATTCTTGCATTTCTTACGTTATATAGGTCATGCTTAAAGAAATCGGATAGATTGAAGAAGAGAGTGGTTTGGGTAGTTTTACTGTTTATTACCGGAATCATTGCAGGATGGTGCAATGAGAATACATCCGGTGGCGGAATATTGATGTCTTTGATGCTTGTTGTTTTCTGGTGGTATGATAACAGAGACAATAAAAAACCTGCGTTTTATATGGTGGCTGGAATTGTGGGACAGCTGACAGGATTTTTATTTATGATAATGGCACCGGGTAATGTAGCACGTGTACTGGTACAGGAGGAAGAGCATACAGGATTGTTTGCCTTGGTATCCCGGTTCCAGAAAATTATACTGGCTATAAAGAATAATTTCCTTATATTGTTAATCATAATTCTGCTATTATTTATTATAGTCTTATATCAAAAGCATAACCTGAAAAATTTGTGGAAAGACTGCCGCAACGGTATTTTATGGTTAATTGCATTCCTAGCTACCTGCTTTGCATTGATTTTGACTCCCGAACCAATGCCTAGGGCGTATTTCGGTGCAGGAATTTTTTTGATAATAGCCGTTGTACAGTTTTTTGTATATGTGAAGGAAAATGAAATAATTTTTCGGAGTTTAAAGACAGGAATGATTTCGGTGATGTGTCTTATTATGTTTTTTACTTATATGGAGAGTGGGGCGAATCTGGCAAGAATTTATCGCGAATATCATGAGAGGGACGTTTATCTTACCGAACAGGCTGAGAATGGTGTGAAGGATGTGACAGTTCCTATGCTGAGGCCCGATTTTGAGACAAAATATAGTGATGGTTATAATTCGGACATTACGGCAAGTCCGGAATACTGGTTAAATATTGCATATGCCACGTATTATGGATTTGACAGTGTTTCCGGTGTCCCCAGGGAAGACTGGACGGAATATTAATTGCGGGATTGCATAAAATATGGTAATATAGGACAAGCGTGGAAGCAATGCTTGTCCTAATTCATGTATAAGAAAACGGGAGCGGCCAATGTTAAAAGAACTGGAATATCCATTTGACAGTGAATTCATTTTAAAGAAATCCAAAAGCCTGAAAAGACAGCTGTTATCCGACGGAAGCCGCCGTATTAAGAAAAATATTGCGGTTTTGGGAGGCAGTACCACCCATGACGTCATTCGCATATTGGAATTGTTTCTTCTTAATCAGGGGATAGAGCCTTCTTTTTATGAATCGGAATACGGGCAATACTGGGAAGATGCTGTATTTGGAAATGAAGCCCTTAATGCTTTTCGGCCGGATATAGTTTATGTCCATACAAGTAACAGAAATATTTCCGCATGGCCTTCCGTAACGGATACACCGGAAATGATAGAAGAGCTGCTGGAGCACCAATATGAACACTTCCGCAGTATGTGGGAAAAAATCAGAGAAAACTGGAGTTGTCCTATTATTCAGAATAATATGGAGTACCCGTTTTACAGGCTGTTGGGAAATCAGGATTGTGTAAATCCTGGAGGCAGGACCTTTTTTGTCAACCGTTTGAATGAAAAATTTGCCGCATATGCCAGAGAAAACAGTAATTTTTACATTAATGACATTAATTACCAGTCAGCGGTTTACGGCCTGGATGAATGGGCGGATACTTTTTACTGGCACATGTATAAGTATGCGCTGTGCCTGAAGGCGGTACCCTGGCTTACACACAATATTGCCAATATTATCAAGTCTATTTATGGTAAAAATAAGAAATCACTGGTGCTTGATCTTGATAATACTTTATGGGGAGGTATTGTGGGCGATGACGGGGTGGAAAATCTGGAAATCGGACCGGAAACCTCGATGGGACAGGTATATGCGGAATTTCAGGGATATGTTAAATCTCTGAAAGATATAGGCGTTATGCTGAATGTAAATTCTAAAAATGAGGAAGAAAATGCGCTTGCTGGCCTGAACCATCCTGACGGAGTGGTTAACCCGGATGATTTTATTATCATCAAAGCGAATTGGGAGCCTAAGAGTGAAAATATGCTGGCGATTGCTCATGAGCTTAACATATTGCCGGATAGTCTTGTGTTTGCGGATGATAATCCGGCAGAGCGGGAAATTGTCCGGGAAAATGCACCGGGTGCCGCGGTTCCCGAAATTGGAACTCCGGAACAGTATATCAGGGTTCTTGACCATAATGGATATTTTGAAGTCACACAGTTTTCGGAGGATGACCGGAAGCGGAATGAAATGTATAAGGCTAACGCATTGCGGACAAAGCAGCAGGCGTCCTTCACCGATTATGGTGAATATCTGACTTCTTTGGGAATGCGTGCGGTTATAAGGCCCTTTGAAGCCCTTTATATGGCCCGAATTGCCCAGTTGACGAATAAGAGCAATCAGTTTAACCTGACGACCAGACGGTATTCACAGGCGGAAATTGAGCTACTTGCCCAAAAGAAGGAGTACGTTACCCTGTATGGCAAGCTGGAAGATAAATTCGGCGATAATGGCGTGGTCTCAGTTATCATCGGCCATGAGGAAGAAGGGCCGGTAAAAGCGCTTCATATTGATCTTTGGCTGATGAGCTGCAGGGTTCTGAAACGTGATATGGAGTTCGCCATGATGGACTGTTTGGTTGGAGAATGCAAAAAAAGAGGTATAACTACTGTCTATGGTTATTATTATCCTACATCTAAGAATGGGATGGTAAAAGAGTTTTATGGCCTTCAGGGATTCGAAAAGATAAGCGGGACAGAAGGAAACACGGTCTGGAGGTTTGAAATAGCAAAGGACTACGAGAATAAAAATAAATATATAAAAATTAAGGAATATGAATAGGCCGTTATACGGTGAGATGGAGGACAAGATGACAAGAGAAGCTGTATTTGAAACTTTAAATGAAGTATTCAGGGATGTATTTGATGATGAAAGCATCAGTGTTACAGAAAACACTACATCAAATGATATTGAAGACTGGGATTCCCTGGAGCATATTAATCTTTTAGCAGCAGTGGAGCAGGAATTTGGTGTGAAGTTCAATATGGGACAGGTAGTGTCTATGAAAAATGTAGGTGAGATGGCGGATATTATAATAAGCCAGTTAAAGGACTGAACAGAACAGAAGATAATTAATCCGGAAAGGAATTAAATTTTGGGTATAACATCCTTTTATTTTCTTGTGTTTTATGGGATAGTATTAATTTTGTATTATGTTCTCCCTAAAAGGTGGCAATGGGGAGTTCTCCTTATAGCCAGCATTTTTTATTATCTTTGTTCCGGAAATGCGATTCTGATACTTTATCCGGTTCTGGCTGTGGCGGTAAGCTTTGCCGGAATTTATTGGTTGACTAAAGCACAGAAAGAAGAGGCCAGACTGAAGGAACGGGGAAAGGACGCGGCGAAGCGGCGTAAAGCGGCGCTTCTTTTTGTGATTTTTGCAAATGTGGCGGTATTATTTCTTCTGAAATATATTAATTTCGGTATTCATACAATTAATGCCGCTGCTGCTTTCTTTGGCGCCGGCAGAGATATACTTTCCGGTTTTAACTGGCTCGTACCTTTAGGCATATCCTATTATTCGCTTTCATTAATAGGATATGTTGTAGATGTTTATTTTGGAATCGCAGTGCCGCAGAAAAATCCAGCCAAGCTGGCTTTGTACGGGATGTTTTTTCCTGTAATGGTGTCAGGGCCTATTCTACGTTACAGAGAGGATGGGGAACAGTTCTTTGAACCGCATCTGTTTGATTATAAACAGGTAACGCAGGGTATGCAGCGGATGCTTTGGGGTTTTTTTAAGGAATTGGTGATATCTGAGCGGATGGCGCTGATAGTTAATACGATTTATGGTAATTATGAGGCATATCCCGGGGTATATATCTGGATAGGAACAGTGGCTTTTGCGTTTCAGCTGTATACGAATTTTTCCGGTGGGATGGATATTGTATTAGGATTGGCCCAGACCTTCGGACTGAAGCTGCCGGAAAATTTCAGAAGACCGTTTTTTTCTAAAAATATATCTGAGTATTGGCGCAGATGGCATATTTCGTTGGGTGTGTGGATGAAAGAGTATGTTTTTTATCCATTGCTGCGTTCTTCTTTTTTTACCAAACTGAGTAAGGATATGAGAAAGAAGTTTGGGAAAAAGAGAGGAAAGCAGATTACAACATTTGCCGGTATGTTTCTTTTGTGGTTTTCAGTAGGTATATGGCATGGCGGGGACTGGAAATATATTATTGGTTCCGGTCTGCTGCACTGGTTTTATATTGTCAGCGGCGAACTGCTTGAGCCTTGGTATTTAAAATGTATGGAAAAACTGCACATCAATCCTAAAGCTCGTGCAGTGGATATTTTACGGATTGTCAGAACTTTTTTCCTTGTAAATATTGGGTTTGTATTTTTCAGGGCGTCCAGCGTGGGAGACGCATGTAGAATGTTGAAATCAGCTGCGACTGTGTTTAATCCGGGAATTTTAATCGGAGGCCAGATTTTTGAATTGGGATTGGACTGGATAGAGTTTACGATTGCGGTGGTATCTCTGCTAATTCTGTTTGGTGTATCGTTGATGCAGCGTAAGGGCGATGTGAGGGAACGGATTAGGGAAAAAGCGATGCCTGTCCGATGGCTCATCTGGTATGCATTACTATTCTATGTGATTTTACTGGGATATTATGGGCCGGGCTTTAGCACGGCGGAATTTATTTACCAGGGGTTCTAAAGTTGGTTAGGCACAGTAATCTGTGAGGAGATGGATATGGATAAAATTGCAGTTTTAATTCCCTGCTATAACGAGGAAAAAACAATAGAAAAGGTGGTAAAGGATGCACATGAGGCGCTTCCGGAAGCCGTAATTTATGTATATGACAATAATTCCTGTGACAGGACGGTGGAACTGGCCAGTAAGGCAGGCGCTGTTATCCGTTATGAACGAAAACAGGGAAAGGGTAATGTAATCCGGAGGATGTTCCGTGAAATTGATGCGCGCTGCTATATCATGATTGACGGGGATGATACCTATCCATTGGAATATGCAAGGGAAATGGCAGATAAAGTGTTGCTGGAAGGTTCGGATATGGTGGTTGGAGACAGATTGTCCTCTACTTATTATCAGGAGAACAAGCGCCCATTTCATAACATGGGAAATGGCCTGGTAAAAGCGAGCATTAATATGCTTTTTCATTCGGATATAAGGGACATTATGACGGGCTACCGTGCTTTCAGCTATCAGTTCGTTAAGACCTTTCCTGTATTATCCAAGGGATTTGAGATAGAGACGGAAATGACAATTCATGCGGTTTATAATAATATGCAGGTAGATAATGTTGTAGTTAATTATCGGGATCGGCCTGCGGGGAGTGAATCCAAACTGAATACGTATACAGATGGCCTAAAGGTACTTAATACTATATTGAAAATGTTCAGACAATATAAGCCGTTAGCATTTTTCTGTATTGTAGCTGTAGTCCTGACGATTCTTTCCGTTGGCTTTTTTGTCCCTGTATTTATCAATTTTTTTAAAACCGGAATGGTGGATAAATTTCCTACGCTTATCGTCTGCGGCTTTGTGGAGCTTGCGGCGCTGCAGTCGGTTTTTGCAGGTTTGATTCTTCATAATATAGGTATAAAAGGAAGAAGAGATTTTGAACTTCAGCTGAATGATATTGAAGACAGATATCTGGATAAAATTAAGGAGATGTGAAAATCTGGTTACCTTAAGATTTTATGAATACCATTGCAGGCAAATTTAAAAAAGCATATACTTATAATAAGAGAAAAGACAGATATATTGTCTGTGGAATTACAGACAGGAGGATGAAAAATGGATATACGGATAAAAAGAAAGAAGAACTTGCTGGCTCTGCTTTTGGTAGTGTCAGTCCTGTTTTCTGCTTGCGGAAAAAAAGAAACGTCTAGCGGTGATACTGATGATGTCAATGAGTTAAAGGCACAGATTGAATCATTGACTGCGGAGAATGAAGAATTGAAGCAGCAGCTGGAGAAGTTTACTGCGGAAGAAAGTCAGCCTGCAGAAACGGAAATGGTGCAGGCTACGGAAACCGTGCCGCAGGAAGAAACGGTCCAGGAGGAGGTCCCTCAGGAAGACAGATTGAATATTGTGGTGTTTGGTGACAGTATTTGGGATATGGACAGAGGGGATACGGGTATTGCGGCTCAGGTTGCTAATTATATGGATGCAGATGTGTATAATTGTGCAGTAGGCGGCAGCAGAGCAACTTTGAAGGATGGTGAGTCACCGGATAATTTTGAGAAGTGGGATTCTTCGTCACTTATGGGAATGTGCAATATACTTGCCGGAAAGGTTGATCCTGAATTTTTGGAAGGTTATCCTGCTGGAGGTGTTATTCGGAACGTAAATCCTCAGACCGTTGATTATTATATTATTGCTTATGGATTGAATGATTATTTCTCTGGTGCGCCGATAGCGGTTGAAGGAGGCGATAATTGGGATGCGCATGGGTATGCAGGTGCTCTTCGTAATGCAATATTATTATTAAGTCAGATTAGTCCGCAGGCTAAAGTTCTTCTTATTTCTCCTACCTATTGCCAGTTTTATAAAGAAGGAGTTATGTATACAGACAGTAATATGAAGGATTACGGAAATGGAACATTAACTCAGTACGCAAACGCTGCAAGGAATGTTGCGGAAACCAATAATACGTTGTATATTGACGCGTACAGTACAATGGGAATTACAATTTATACGGCGGATCAGTATTTGGAAGATGGAGTTCATCTTACAGTAGAAGGACGGGCATTATATGCAAAAGCAGTTGCAAGCTGCTTAAAATATGGAAAACCTGGTGAGGTTTCAGGGAATTCTGTTTATTATTAATTAGTGTTTGCTGAACAGCTCTTAACTGCTGATAAAAGCTGGCTTTTAAGTCGTTTTCTGTTAAAGTTATTGCAAGGGAATTCAGGTATCCCTTTCATTTTTCTTACAGATTTTAGTGTTCAAACTACTTTTAAGGAGCCGAAATGTACAAACCAGCAGATAAGACATAGACATCCTCTTTTGATTTTAACTAGCCCGCAAGACTGCATCTGAATCCTAATAACCGTTGGGTTCAGATGGCGGATTAGGTACCTTGGGATGTATTTGAAGCAAAGTATGCTGGTCTGTTTCTGAGTGGCACAGGCAATGTTGCAAAGTCGCTGTGTATGGCATTAGGTTCCCTGATCATCTAGAACCGGTACCAGCTTTCGGACAGGCAACTGGTGGAGCAAATTATGGAGAATCCGTATTGTCAGTATTTCATTGGTCTGCCCGGTTACCAGGATAAACTTGCGTTTGACGCCAGTACATTGGTGCTGTTCCGCAAACGTATCACGGCGGATATGTTTAATGAAGCGAATGAATATCTGCTGGCCTACAAGGATGAGGACCGGAAGTGGTAGTGGCGAAAATGCCAGCCGGAGGGAGACTCCTAACAAAAGGGTGCTTGTCATGGATGCTACATGTGCCCCAGCAAACATCCGGTATCCTCAGGATGTGTCCCTGTTAAATGAGGCAAGGGCGAAGCTAGAATACATGATATACCGAATGTGTAAATACTATGGTCTGAAACTTTCCCGTTGTTGGTTACCAATTACAAACTGTATGAACATCAGGAGTACATGAACTAAAACAGAGTCTACATGGCACCATTTAGAGAAGGTATCCTTTGATGCATACAATGAGCAGTCTGATAGAAGCAGTGGAACAGTACAAAACACGTACAGGTCATTATCCGGAACGTGTACTGGTGGATTAGATATATCGGACAAGGAAAAACAGGTCATATTGTATAGACCATGAGATACGGCTGTCAGGGCCGAAACTGGGCAGACCATCCGCAGAAAGCGAAGCCAATAAAAAACAGGAATATCAGGATAACTCAGAACGGATAGAAGTAGAACGATATTTCAGCCGCAGCAGACGTTGCTATGGCATGGGGGGATCGTCATAAAACTTGAGGAAATCCAATTAACATCCATTGCATTATCTGTATTCGTATCGAATCTTTTTAAGATTCAGAAGCAGATCCTTTCTGTATTAAATTGGCTGTACGGCAGATATATGATTTTGACCGTTCCGTGTGGTCTGAAAACAGCTTAATCAGTAGACACTACTTAATAGCTATTTCCTTCATAGAATTGGTAAAGTAGAGGATGTCGCGGCTGCCATAGGCTTTTTTTCATTAGAAGGTGGCTGAACCCAAGCATCAAAGGAATCTCAGAAGTCGCATAAAAACAAGGATTAGAGATTCCGAGAGTCTATTATGTGTAGATGGGGGAAGAAGTTTAGGCCTGCATGGAGACTAAGATTGACACAGTGAAAGCAGTATGGTGATTTGTCAAGAGATTCTAGCCACAAAAAAATGGTCGTACAAATTTAGGTGATGAAAGAGTGCTCTTTTGGGCTGATGCTTGGGAGACTCAGCATACTTTTTGCATAATACTCATGATATCCTGGGATATGCCGTCTGATATTGTTGGTAGGTATTCCCGGGTTTCGTTATAGGCGTATCGTTGATCTTTAACATAGATATCATCATCCTTTCCGATTTGGATTTGTGAGACCTGAAGCAGACGGTTAATCCCGGGCAGTGTTAAGGTGACTGAAACCATGCGTCATCAGCATGCCCCTGCCGATATTCTTTGCTGGTGCTGTGACAGAGGATGCAACTTTTGGGTAAGCAGAATATGCCAAACACGCCGGGCTGCATGTTTTAAAGGCAAATAAGGACGAATCGGCTTAAAGGAGTGAAAGCAGTGCCTTCGGACATCAGACTCTGCTGATATCATATCACGGAAAAGACTTTATTGTTATGTAACTATTAATTGTATACAAGGAAATGGAATGAGAGGTAGTTTCCTCTTTGATGTCTTTACGTCTATATTACAAAAAATGAATTTGCAACCTGATTTTTACTGGTTACAAACTTATTATACGAGGTGACAAACTATAAATAGTCAATAGTCAAGAGGTTTTTGAAGAAATTTTTACTTTAGTAAAAATGGGTAACTTAATAGACCATCTGAATACATCGTATTTCAGATGGAAAAAGGTTCATTTATGCAAGTAACTATCTGAGTTTCTGCGCGTTAAAGTCTTCTCCCTGCCTCTCCAATGCATAGATGACTCTAACAAGCTTCTTCGCCACATGGATGACAGCAACCCTGTGTGGCTTGCCTTCTCCACGTTTTTGGGCATAGTAAGCAGCAAATGTCATATCGAAACGGATTAGAGGAAGGCAGCAATTAATAAGGACATACCGGAGCTGAGACGAGCCGTGTTTCACCATCCGCCCTCCGTGTGATTCCGTTCCAGAATCGTTTATACCGGGTTCAATACCTGCAAATGTGAGCATCTGGGCCGGTGTTGAAAAGTTTGATATATCTCCGTATTCCGAATAAATGAGAGCGGCAGATATAGGCCCGATGCCGGGAACAAACATATAGTGAGGATGCACTTCCTCGATCAGCCGGTTGTTTTCCTTTTTAAGGGTGTCAATCTCTTTTATGAGAGACTTATATAGGGTAAGCAGGCCATTCAGTTCTACATCAAAGATGGAGTTGATGTGTGATCCAGGATATTTGTGATTTTCACAAGATAAAAAGAGCGCTGTCGAATGAACCGATCTCTTAAACGTGTTAGTGACTTTAAGAAGTAAGGGTGGTAAAATCCTTTTGAATGGGGTTTGTATTCAACAGTCATTAACCATCGAGCTATTGATTAGCAGTCAACAGAGTCGGTTTTGGTACGCCTGAGAGATGTGGATTTCTTGTATTCCTTGATAAGAAGTGGATTAATTTCCATGAAGCTGTAGTGGGCATTTTCAAGGAAGAGTTCAAGATTGAGGGCATAGTGTACTGTTGATTCAAACCCTATTTTTATATTTTCTGGAATGGAGAGGGAATTAAAAACAGAAAGCAACTGTTCAAAGCCAGCCTTATCATTTTTAATGGTGAGCTTTGCAACAACCTTTTGCACATCTGCCGATATAATACAGCAATCGTGTTTGTACTTGGAAATATCAATTCCGACAAAGTACACGACCATAGAGAAAAACCTCCTGATAAAAATATTTAGAGCACTGTTGTCTTCTACAGGGAATTCGGCTGTGTAATCACGTAAATAGAAACGTTAGGCGTTAACAAACTGATTAACAGTAATAGCCGAAAAGCTGTGGTCTGAGTCACCTCGGAACAGTCAAAGCTGTAGAAATATAGGTACAGATCCACAGTGCCTTTTCAAAATATATCAGAGATGGAGCAGAATACCCGGAGATTTCTGGGAGAAAGGAAAAATCCAATTACCATCTAAGATAATTGGATTATACGAGCAAATATAAATGTCTAAAATCCTAAATTGGGAGGGAGAGTATTACGAAGGTAACAATTCCCGTAACTTCACCATAGATTTCATAAGAGGTACAGCTATTTTGTTAGTTGTACTCGGCCACAATATCCAGTATGGGTCAGGAGATCCCTTTTATCAGACAGAAGGTTACCTTGAAAATACCCTTTTCAAGCTGATCTACAGTTTCCATATGCCTCTGTTTGCGGTTTTATCTGGCTACCTGTTTTATTGGTCAATGAAAAAGCCTCCCAAAATCGTGCTTATTAAAAGGCTGATATCTCTGCTCATTCCAATATTCTGTTGGGTGACTTTAGTATGTATGGGGCGTGCAGCAATTTTGATGCTCAAACATGAGTTCGCATTATTTGAATTTGTTCATACTTATGGGAACAAGCTTCTTTTTAGTCATTGGTTTCTGTGGGCAATCTTCTGGTGTCCCTTGATTGTACTACTTGTAGAAAAAGTATGCGAAGGACGGAAGTGGATGTATGGTTTGATTCTGCTGATACTTTTGTTCATTCCGGCAAGGTACAATTCTCATCTGTATGTCTATATGTATCCATATTTTGTGGTAGGGTTTCTATTTAATAAGCTTGACGGAGTGAACTGGTACAAGAGGGCCGTTAAGAAAGATTGGTGGGCATTAGTTATAGCTGTGATTGCATTTGCTGTTCTATTCGTGTTCTACGGCCATGACTCCTACATATACACGACAAGAATCAGTTTGTTTGGTGAAAAAGGCGCTATAACACAGCTTGGTATAGATGTTTATAGATGGGCGATTGGATTTGCAGGTTCTGTTATGGCAATCATCCTTTGTAAAATGGTCTGTGATAAGTGGAAGGGTGTAGGTGTTAGGCTGTTAGCATACTTCGGACAGATTTCTTTTGGGATTTATATACTAAATTCTTATGTGAGCGGTTATGGCCTGCGGAGGATTACAGGCAGTTTTACTCCAAATGTGGTTATTTGGATAGTAGAAACAATCGTAAGCATGGCTGTATACGCCGCAGCCGTCGAAATAATGGAGCGAATTCCAGTGGTAAAAAAAATGTTGCTGGGCGGAAGGTAAAAGATGAAGGCAAAGCAATGGGGACTGTAGAACAGCATATTCCTCGGATTATGGTGCTAATAAAAATATGGCTTGAAAGACAGCAAACAGTAAATAACCTAATCAGGGTAATACCCTAATCCAGTGTGATAACATAATCCTGAACTTGAATTATTCACCAAGCACCAGTGACTGCGGCTAAAAGCCGCATAGGTACTATATTTCAACTGAATATTGTTTTTTATCTTTTTAAGTGAAAAACTTACAACAATACCCCTTGGGCATGTCTGTAAGTTTTTGTTATACAATCAGTGAGAGGACAGGTAAGTGTTTAGTTCTGGAATTTCTTCAAGTAATAGATTTGTAAAATAAATGGCGCCTTTCGGATTTAAGTGGTCCGCATCTCCAAAATACTGGAGATTGGTTTCAAAACGTTCATCATGAGAATAATCATAATAGGATACTCCTTGTGTTACTGCGATTTCATTGATTGTAGTATAAAAGTCATATAAAAACTGGTCGGAGACATATTGATTGTAATAAACAGTAAAAGGGGTGGTGATTAAAACCGGTGTAACCTTTTTTGATTTGCAAAGCTGAATGATATTAATTAACTCCTGTTTTTTGTCATCTTGGAAATAATTAGTTTTATTTTCAAAGTGTCTCTGATATCTGGCATAACCCTTGGCTTCAAATTCCTGTATTTTCTCGGCACCATATATTTCTTCAGGGGAAACCGGGGCAGGGTCTGGGGCAGGTGTGTTTTCAGAGGCAAGCTGAATTTCGTTGTCAGATATCGTGTTGCCGGACATCCCTTCTTCCATGTTTGCTTCTGCGGCATAAACAATATTCTGCCTGTTTTCCGACAAGGATGGGAAGGTAATCGGCGGTTTAAACAGCTCAAAGATTTTATCGCCGGCAGAAAGTATAGGAAAGCGAATTGCCACAAGATCCTTGTACAGACTGTAATCCGGATTAAACTGCGGAGATAATATCCGGTAGTAACGTACACTGATTGCTTCAATATCCTCCGGGCTTACCGCCTCTGAGTTAAAAGAAAAGTAGGAAACCGGTATAAATACAATGCCTCCTTCAGCCAAGTCATTTTGATGCATATTAAGAAGCGCATAGTCATATTTATAGGGCTGGCTGGCAAGTGCAAAATTAAAGCATTTAAAGTTACGTTCCTTAGTCAGGGAATCCCAGTTAAAGGCTGCATCACCATGAGAACTTCCCATGTTTGCAATCTGTATACCTTCCGGAACAAAATTAAATTTATTGACTTCAGCTATAGGATCGCTGGTTTTCTGTTCATACATAATATCAAGATAAAACAGACAGCAAAGTGTAAGGCAGACAACAAGGACACTTTTAACAATAAAAGATTTCATAATTTATTTATCTTAGAATTGCATATAAATGAATTCTGTGGATACTCCTTTCTCAGAAAAAAGCAGGATAACCAGTAACAGGAATAAATAAACAGGCCATCTGATAAAGAAGCGCTGTCTGGAAATAAATGTGATAACATCAGTTTTTAAGGATGCCAAATCATACAAAAACAGAAGAACAAGCGGAAGGCAGTTATATGACAAATGACTGAAGGTCAGTCCCATCTGCAACGCACAATCCTGGATATATGCGGGAAATTGTGTGATACCGTCAAACATATTGGAAATCACATAAAATGCATCCTGGATGGTAACAGCACGGAAAAATATCCATGCAAAGCAAACAAGCAGGAAGGTACATGGAACAGTAATAAGGCATAGCAGAAAGTGGTAATGCTTATTCCTTTGGAAGGGGCTTTTTTTAGAATTCCATGGGAAAAAACCTTCAATAATCTGGAATACTCCATGAAGTCCGCCCCATAATACATAGTTCCAGCTTGCACCATGCCATAATCCGCTTACCAGAAAGGTAATCAGTATGTTTAAAGAATGTCTTACTTTTCCAACTCTGTTGCCGCCTAAAGGTATATAAATATAATCCCGCAGCCAAGAGGACAGGGAAATATGCCATCTCCCCCAGAAATCCTTAATAGAAGAGGCAAAGTATGGAGCCTTGAAGTTCTGTGTCAGGTTAATTCCAAGTATTTTGGCAGAACCAAGCGCAATATCGGTATAGCCTGAAAAGTCACAGTAAAGCTGTATGGCAAAGAAAAATGTGGCGAGAATAAGCGAAAGGCCTTTATAGGAAGGTAAATCATTATATACCTGATTTACATATACGGAAAGGCTGTCTGCAAGAACAAGTTTCTTGAAATAGCCCCAGGCCATTTGTTTCAGACCATATGAAGCCTGTCCATATTGAAAAGTATGTCTGGAGTGCAGCTGGGGAAGAAGTTTTTTTCCTCTTTCAATAGGTCCCTGCATAACCTTGGGAAAGAAAGAAATATAAACGGCATAAATGCCTAAATGTTTTTCTGCATGAATATCACCGCGGTATACATCTACCAGATAACTAATGACCTGAAAAATATAAAAAGATATCCCAATAGGAAGCGCCAGCTTCAACGTAAACGGCTGTATGGGAATCGATATTTTCTGAAACAGCAAAGCAATATTCTCTGTAAAAAAATTAAAATATTTGAAAAAGAATAAAATTGCTATACAAATTATTACTGAGACCGTAAGCAGCGTCCTGGAATAAAGTGTACCGTTATGTCTTCCTTCCATTAACAAAGCAGCAGCATAGGAAACAAGTGTGGTAAGAAGTATCACTGCAACATACTGAGGCCCCCAGCTTATATAAAAATAATAACTGGAAAGAAGAATAATAATCCAGCGGAATTTCTGCGGCATTATCCAGTATAGAATAAAAACAATGGGGAGAAAAAGGGCATAGCTGAAAGAGTTAAATAACATAAAAATTACCTTTCCTGTTGTTATCTCAGAGAATAAAGAATTATGATGTATAAAGTAATGTATTATATTATACTACGTGTCTGGAAAAATATGCAAGCAACATACCTTTAATATTTCTTTCTTTAATATTATTCCGTAACAGTTCAGACAGCCCTTTAAAAACATGCTGAATTTTTTGCTGCCAGAAACTGCGCAATCGGTGGATAACAGGTTTCTAAAAAAATGAAATTTAAAACATTGTGGATAAATGTACATGAAAAGAATGTACCCAGCTGTTTTTTTTCGGCCACTCCATTTTATGTTGCTGTCCATTATTAGTTATCCCCTGGAATTCGTCTTTTGGGATCTTTTCTGGTATACTAAGTGTATCAGTAATTCGGAAAAGGGGGGAGTTCCAGTGGGTGGCGATTATGAGAAGGGCGTTTACAATCAGCTGATGGAAGTTATGGAAAAATTAAATGTCATGGAATCCGAACACAGCCAGGACCGTAAAGAGGTGAAAGAACTCACTTCCGCAATAACGAGTCTACATAAGGAAAATGCCCATCTTAAAGATGAGATATCCCATCTGAAGCAGACAGCCTTTTCACTGGAAGAAGAGAATAACAGTCTAAAAGCAGAAAACCGTCTCCTCAGCAATGATAATGAACGAATGAAACGAATCCTGGATAATGACAGTTCAAACTCCTCCAATCCACCCTCCAAAGACCAGCCTGGGAAAGCTCCCAATATGTTTAATGGCAGAAAAACCACGAAAAAGAAACCAGGGGCACAGCCAGGCCACAAAGGGAGCGGCCTGTCAAAGGCGGCGGTGGAACAGGGGATTCAGGAAGGGGCCTATCAGTATCGTCTGGAACAACGTGGTACCCCAGGCGAGGCATATGTCACACGGTACCGTATTGATTTGGAGGTCATTCCTGTTGCAACTGAAATCCGCATCTATGCGGGTTGTGATGGAAAATTTCAGGTTCCGAAAGAACTCAGGACCGAGGTTTCTTACGGAGGGACGGTCAAAGCGATTGCCGCCTTTTTATATAGTGAAGGAGTGGTTGAGAATGACCGTATCTGCACATTTATTAACTCCCTTTCTCCACCTTTCTACCGGGAGCGTATACGGGTTCTGCCAGAAATTTGCCCAGTCCTGTTCCACCGTGCAAAACGCGATTGAGCAGGAGCTTTTGAATTCCGATGTGAACTGTACAGATGTAACTCCGGTCAAAACGGATGGAAAACAGACCCATATCCGGAACTTCAGCACAGAGGCCTGCGTGCTCTACTGCAGTTCGGAAAAGAAAGACCTGGAAACGCTGTGGAGATTTAGAATTCTTAAGGAATACACGGGAACCTTAATCCATGATCATGAAATCGCACTGTATTATTTCGGTACAGGGCATGGGGAATGCAATGTGCACCTGGAACGGTATCTGTTAAAAAATACCGAAGAAACCGGTAATTCCTGGAGCCATAAGCTGAGTTGTTTTCTGGAAGGGATGAATCAGGCCCGGAAGCAGCGGATTCTTCAGGGAGGCACATGTTTCACCCCATCCGAACTGGAGCGCTATAGTTTGCGGTATGAAGACCTATTGTCAGAGGGAAGGGAGGAGAACAGACATACCAAAGGGCGTATTGCAAAAAAGGAAGAGAAGGCATTACTAAAACGGCTGAAAAAGTATGGGGAAAATCACCTGCTGTTCCTGTACGATTTCCGAATACCTTATAGTAATAACCGATCGGAGAAAGACCTGCGAATCTGCAAAAGCCGTCAGAAAATGGCAGGAGGCTTCCGCACAGCGGATGGCCGTGAAATGTATTGCGCTATCATGAGTTTGTGAGAAAACCTAAAACGCAGAGGACTTAATTTTTTTCAAGGCATTATTGCTTTGCTGAACGGCGCACTAGCCATAAAATGACTAGTGTATTAGCTCTGAGATTTTTTGTGGTTGTCTGAACTGTTACATTATCCCAGTATATAGTAGAATATTAAAAGTACTACTTTTCATGCCCGAATTCAGCATTAATGTCAATGAAAATAGTGACATATTAAGGACTGTATTAGTTGATTATGTCTATGAGTTGTTTTAGATAACGCCTCCATTATCATCTATGACATGAAAATATTGATATAAATGAAAGAGATAATCTGGGGGCCGTACAACGCCTATACCTATAAGGTATTTGTGGCTGAAAAGGCACTTGGCTTTAAACTGTAGGAAGATGAATTGCTAAAAAACGGATGCATAATATTGTAGAAGAAAAAAGGAATCTTTAAAAAGTGTATAATCATTATTTTTTGTAAACGATGGAATACGAGAGAATTTTCCCAAACGGGCAGAAAGAGAGTAATATTAATCACTTTCCATAATAGAACCTAAAAAACAAAAAAGGGAGTAACGACGTAAAAAGGTTTTTGAAACAGGTTTCCAAAAAAAGAACAGGGAAGAAGGTAAAAGCGGAATATATTCTTTATGATATCATAAGTGTAAAAAAATTTAACGGCTACTATGCGGTGGAAACTAACCTGCCGGATTCCGTAAAAGATATATTTGTAATATCTTTGATAATATATCAGATCAATAGCTGTTTCAATATCATGAAAACGAGTTTGGATGGTAGGCAGGTGAAATTTCAGATTTACGGAGCGTAATAAAGCAGATTTTCACATCTGTTTCATGGAGTTTCTAGTTTATTGTCTAATATAATTAAAGGGGATGAGCAGTAAACCAGTGTCATGGTAACTGACTGGATTACTATATTGAAAAACATAAATGTGGTAAATATTCACATGATATCAAATATATGGCACTCTATAGTGGAAGTAAGGCGCTTGATGCCATGATATGGTTACCTCTGCTCCACTTAGGCATAATACACTACAGAGCCAAAGATTAGAGCGGGATGATATGAAATTAAAAAATAGGGTTTATGTACAATACTCTAGATTGAATATCAAAGCTTGTTATCCTTATTCTATAAGGTGAGGAGAACCATCATTTTCCCTTATTCAACTATCAATTATGAGATTGTACATTAGATAAAAAAATGTAGAATGTATAATTTCGATTGCCAAAAAGCTGATATTGTTATATTTTGTAAATAGTAAATACTTATGAGCGGGGACTGTTTATGAAAAAAATTAAAATTAAACCGATTACGTATATTTATTTTTTGTTTTCGATAGGAATTGCGGTACAGATTTTTTCTTTAATATTATTTGGCGGAAATTTTCTTGAAAAAATTGTGTATGATTTTAGTTATTTTGTGGATTTTTTTGATCATGTAAGACGGTTTTATTTAGGGCTGGATAATGTATATGCGGAAGGGATGCATGCATGCTTTCCGCCTTTAGCATACTGTATGTATTATTTAATATCAAGGATATTATATAAAGATAATATAAATAAGCCCGAGACAATTAATACCAGTGGGTCAGGGATGCTATTGATTTGCATGTTGACTGCGATATTTATAATGTTTTTCATCTTTGCCTTTTTTAGATTGTATCATGGAAAAAGTATAGCATCAAAAAAGTGGATGGCGGCACTGTTTGTATGTTCATATCCTTTTTGGCTGGCAATTGAAAGAGGTAACATGTCTCTTTTGGTTCTTATACTGCTTATGTATGCCATGGCCTTGAAGGACTCTACCAAGATTTGGGAGAGGGAGACAGCACTATTATTGTTTGCAATGGCAGCGGCGTTAAAACTCTATCCGGCTGTTTTTGGCTTGCTTTATCTTATTAGCAAGCGATATAAAGAGGCGGTCAGGCTGGTAATTTATGGAGTGCTTTTTTTCTTCCTTCCTTTTGTATTTTTTCAGGGAGTGCATGGATTTCAGATTTTTCTGCATAATATTAATGCGGTCGGAAGTGGAGCTACAGGTGTTACTATTGTTGGTATTTGTGGAAGATTAGGGCTGAAATTAGGAATGAGCCTGGAGAGAGGGCATGCTGTCGGTAGGATAATTTCTTATCTTTATTTTGGATTTGTGATTGTATATAGTTGTCATCGAAAAGATACCTGGAGGTCAGTTATGTTCCTGACCAGTCTGATGATTATATTTGTGGCTGCAAGCGGTACATATTGCCTGATATATTGTGTGATCCCGTTTATTTGCTATATGAATGAATTGAAAGAAGTGCGGGCATATACTAAGGTACACTATGTATATGCCACATTATTTGTATTAATTTTCGCAGCTTATCCCATAGAGATGTTGGGCTCTTCTGGAGCGCTGTACATTGCTCTTTATTTATTTATTTATTGCTGTTTTATTATTTGAGGCGGCTGTACATGGGATAAGAAGAGTAAGCTTTGGATTTATAAGTCGTAAGGACGTGTCTGGCGCGTGAAAATTAATTATTAGAATACGAATAGACCTATGAGTGGAATTTGAAATTTGGAGAAATGTTATTAATGATTAAGCAAATTATAACGCACAAGAAGTTATTAATAGTTTTTTTTTTTTAGAAATATTGATAATTATATGGGTGGGTAATGCATGGAAGGCGAATAAATTTCATGCTGATTTTGTTGGAGAAAATTTAATATCAGAAAGTGGGACATATCTGCCTGATTTTATGGGTGGAGGAATGTATATTGACAGTACGTTTGGTGCCGCAGAAAGATTTGTATCTACTCCCGATGTCGATTTAAGCAAGGGGACTTTTCTGGTTACTATTGAATATGAAGCGGAAACAGATGGACAGAATTATAGTGCATCATCGGATTCTCCTGGTTATTGGGTCGTAATGGGACGGAAAAATGTTGCTCTTGATTCAGAAAATAGTATTGAAACATTTACTGTGTGGATGAATCGGGAAACGAAAGGATACCATATTGAGGCAAATTACAATGGCTCCGGTTACTTTATGATTAAAAAGGTCCAGATAATTCAGACAAATGCATATTTTGGAATGCGTTTGCTGATAGGTTTGTTTTTAGGGCTGTTAGTGGCTGCTATTTATTATTTGAGTAATAAAAAAGTTTTTGAACAATTAACCCGGAAACAAAAAAATGTGGCATTAGGAGTTATTCTGGTATCTATACTTGCTTCCACCCCATTAATGTCTGATTATTTGTATAGTGGTCATGATCTACCTTTTCATCTTCTTAGAATAGAGGGAATTAAGGATGCCTTGAGGACTGGACAGATACCTGTTCGAATTCAGCCAGGCTGGTTTCAAGGATATGGGTATGCATCATCGATTTTTTATGGGGAAATATTTTTATATTTACCAGCGATTATCCGACTTATAGGATTTCCGTTACAGACAGCATACAAAATATACATAATACTTATAAACTTATTCACTTGTATCATTGCTTATTATTGTTTCAAAAAAATTGTGCACAGTGAATACTCTGCGTTTATAGGAAGTCTGCTTTATGTGCTTTCTCCTTACCGCCTGGGAAATATTTATATCCGAGGGGCTGTTGGAGAGTATACAGCTATGACTTTTATTCCGTTTATAGTTGCAGGACTATATCTGATATTAGCCGTTAAGATTGACAAACAAGAACTTGCTGTGGGAAGAAATCTGCTGGTTTTTGGGTTTTCAGGAATTCTTCAAAGTCATATATTAAGCTGCTTAATGACAGGTTTTTTTACTATATTAGTATGTTTACTTTTTATCAGAAAAATTTTTACTGAGGGTAGGTGGAAGACTTTATTGGCAGGAGCTATAATAACAATTATGTGGAATCTATGGTTCTTGATTCCATTTGTATCGTATAGTATGGATGGAAAATTTCGGATTTTGGAACCGGGAGGAACTGCCAAAATACAGACCTATAATGCATTTGCAAACCAATTATTTGATTTTTTCCCTAATGCTTATGGGAGTGCTTATAGTATATCCGAACGATTGCAAAGCCCTGTTCAAATGCCATTGACAATTGGCTTTGTACTTATGGGGACTATTTTTGTATTTCTTATTTATGTTTGGAATAATAAAAAAGAATATATGTCTCAGATAAAAGCAGGAAAGTTATGCATGGTCTTATCTATTTTGGCATTATGGATGGCTACCACATGGTTTCCCTGGGATGCTTTGGCACGGTTAGGAGAAATTCCATCATTGTTAATAGGAAATTTGCAATATGGATGGCGTATGCTAAGTGTGGCTTCTGTTTTACTGGCAGCAGTAGCGGCATGTCTTTTAAGCATTGTAGAGCGAAATGAGGAAAGGAGTACCCGAAGAGGAGTTTATGTTCTTTATTGTGTTCTGGGTATTTTATGTGGAGGTTGGTTTTTGAGTAGTATTATGAATAATAGTTCTGTAGTACTTTGTAGGGACAGAAGTGAGATTAACGAAGATGATGTCACCAGTTTGGAATATATTCCGGAAGGAACAGACAGAAATAGATTCTCAGAAAAATTTCCAATAGGTGAAAATGGGGTATTATGGGCGGATTATAGTAATAACCATGGCAAAGTAAGATTAATATGCTCAAACAATAATAAATACGAATGTGGTTATTTATTACTTCCTTTGTTAAACTATAAAGGATATATTGCTGAAGAAGTTGTCGAAGGGAAGAAGCTGCTAATTGAGAATGGAGACAATAATCGTATCAAGGTATTAATTCCGCCTGGATTTCAGGGAGAAATAAGAGTGGAATTCCGTGAATCTTGGATATGGAGAATTGGATGCTTTATATCATTTATTTCTATTATCGTAACTATTAGGAGTATATATTTGCAATTACGCAACTATAAACAAAAAATAGTTTGAAAAACGGAATATAATCCGGTTGGATTTTGACCTTCTGAATATTTACAACCAATAATATGGAGACAGTTATAATTTGCATTATCAGAGTCATGGTTATTATTCTTTGGTTTTTGTTGATTAAGTACTGATGCTTTCCTAAAATAAAAATTATAAAAGTAGTCTAGGGTGATATGCATGTTTAATGCAATTAGTTACAATGATTTTTTGTAACGGCCAAAGTTATGGGGATTGCCATGTCGTGATATATGCAAAGTCGAAAAATTTGCCGAGTTTCTGTTTCATATCATATAATATTTAGACTTTGCAGCAGTTGTCCTTATAAAGAAGAAATTTATGAAATAGTGGAAAACATGAGGAAATGGTTCAATTATAAATTGCAAAGATAAGGGGAAAACTAAATAAAATATTTTTCTTACACTGCTGGAACGGGAGGCAAAATGAAAAAATATTATTTCTTTGCGAAAATGCTGAGAAAAGACAAGCCAGATGCTTTCTCAGCTGTTTTACTTGGCATATGTCTGTGTTTTTATCTCTTCTTCGCATTTTATGATGGTGCGGTTATTTGTGTGGATTCTCCGGGCTACATCAGTATGCGGCTTTCAAGAGAACCCTTTTATCCGCTGTTTCTTGCTTTTTTTCGAAAGCTTTTTTCTTCATTTCCCAATGATTTTTACCTGACAGCCGTTGCTTTTTTTCAAAGCGGACTTATGGCTTTTGCTACATGGACGTTGGTGAGGTATCTCTGGAAGGAGCTTCGGCTTCCGAAGGCTGTGGCGTTTGCTGTGCTGGCTATGCCGCTTGGGGTTTCGTTTTTGTGCCGGTTTGCTGCAAAGAGGGAATCTATGTATTCCAACAGTATTTTGACGGAAGGGATTGTTATTGCACTGTATCTTTTGTTTTTCCGCTATCTCCTGGAATACTGTCTTCATCAGAACAGAAAAAGTCTGATTTTAAGCAGCATACTTGTTTTTGTTATGGTGTCAACAAGAAAACAGATGTTTATGACATTGGCTTTGCTGATTATTTGCATACTGGCTGTGAATATATTCCATAAAAAAAACTTTCGTGGGATTGGGGCTGCAATACTATGTATGTTGGGAATCCTGAGCTCCTCTATGCTTCTTGACGTGGGATATAACTATATTTTGCGTGGAAATGCGGTGCGCCATACCAATGACAACCGATTTGTTACGACAATGGCGTTTTATACGGCCGATAGAAGTGATGCGGAATATATCAGAAATGAAGAGGCCAGAACACTTTTTTTGAAAATTTATGATGTTTGTGAGGAAAAGGGATATCTGAAGCACAGTGCCGGACAAGGATGGTTTAATCGAGTAACGCATTTTGGCGATTATTATGACTGTATACAGATTGAGACCATGGGGCCGATGATTACACAATATGTGCAGGCGAATTATGAGGGGGGAGAGGTGGAAGAAGGAAAAAAGGTGGATCAGATTATGCGGATGATTAATGTGTCGGTTATGCCGCATAATGCGTTGAATATCATAGGTTCCTTTTTGGATAATGTTCTTTCCGGTCTGATAACGACTGTTGCAAAAAGAAATATTTTATTAAACTGGTACAGTTTTTTCATCTATAATATTTATGTTATTCTACTTGTCTGGAATGTGAGGAACAGTGGACATGAAAAGACGGCGGTATTGGCCGGGCTTACACTTCTGGCAATAGTGGTGAATGTAACGCTTGTTTCTCTTGTTATCTTTTGTCAGACAAGGTATACGATATACAATATGGGACTGTTTTATATTTGTATGGTAGTGATGCTTTATAATCTGTTTAGGCATTGGCATCTGACTTCTGAGAAAACAGAATAATGGAATTGTATACATTTGTGAGTTTTTACGTTTTTTCTTGTAAAAAACCGTGAATTGGACTAAACTGATTTATGCATAGCATGTCCTAGGACAGGCTTTTCTGTAGTGATGATTCAACTGGTTAAAATTAAAATTCCATGGAGTACTAATATGCTTTTTAATTCTTATATTTTTCAGTTCCTGTTTTTACCATTATGCCTGGGTGGGTTTTATCTGTTTGCCCATTGGGGGAAAGCTGTGCCTGCCAAGCTGTGGCTGACAGGCTTTTCTTTTTGGTTTTATGGATATTTTAATCCCAGCTATTTGCTGATTATGATTTTCAGTATTCTTTTTAATTATATATGCTTTCGGTTGATAAATATAACTAGGATACAGGTAGAGAAATTCCGGGGTGTAATAGGCAGAGGAAGGGCATCTGAAGCGCAGCTGGCAGTTAATCGGTTATCTGTAAATCGGCTGTCAGGTGGACAACCAGAAGGAACGCATATACCAGGTAAATTTACGCCAAGGCCGAACTGGAGCCGGATAATGATGGCGGCGGGAGTTATTTGCAATCTGGGTATTCTTTTTTATTTCAAGTACTTTGATTTTTTTATTGAAAGTGTAAATGCTGTATTTGGTACTTCGTTTTTGCTGAAGGGGATCCTACTTCCGCTGGGAATCAGTTTTTTTACCTTTCAGCAGATTGGTTTTCTGGTGGACACTTACCGGGGTGAAATCAGGGAGTGTAACTTTCTGGATTACGCATTATTTGTTTCTTTTTTCCCTCAGCTGATTGCGGGACCAATTGTGAATCATAATGAAATGATGCCGCAGTTTGGCAAAATCGGAGAGCAGAAGCTGGATTGGAATCGATTTGCCGGTGGCGTATTTTTGTTTACGCTTGGAATGGTAAAGAAGGTTTTGGTTGCGGATACGTTTGGGAAAGCGGTGAGCTGGGGATATCAAAATATTTTAACACTAAACAGTATTGATAGCTTATTACTAATGTTGTTTTACACTATACAATTATATTTTGATTTTAGTGGTTATTGTAATATGGCTATGGGACTTGCAGAATTGTTTGGAATTAAGCTCCCTATAAATTTTAATTCTCCCTATAAAGCTATTGATATTGAGGATTTTTGGAAACGTTGGCATATGACTTTGAATCGGTTTTTTACAAAGTATCTATACATTCCATTGGGAGGAAATCGTAAAGGAAAATGGAAAATGTGTAGAAATCTTTTACTGGTTTTTGTGTTTAGTGGAATTTGGCATGGAGCAGGTTGGACGTTTATAATATGGGGTGCATTACATGGTGTGGTTTATGTATTAACTAGGTTATGGATTTTGCATCAGCAGAGAGGGGAAAAGATAAAACAAAGGTCAAGAATTAATAAATTTATAGGGACTATTTGTACCTTTGCTTTTATAAATATTACATGGGTTTTTTTCCGCTCAGAGACAGTGGGACAGGCACTGGAAATTTTCAGGCATTTATTTACGGGCGGGATTGCTCTTCCTGCGGAGGCGATGATGCAGTCCTTCAATCTGGATGAATTCTGGTATGTGATAAAGCTGCTGCATTTGGACAGCCTGCCGTACAGTCAGATGTATTTGGGAGGTATCATTACAACGGTGACTATGGCGGTGGTGTTTTTTGCACCGAATGCGGATGAAGTGGCGGTGAGGTTCCGGCCCAAGGCCTGGAATGCGCTGGTGACGGCAGGGCTCTTTCTGTGGTGTGTGCTGTCGCTTTCAGGGGTCAGCAGTTTCCTGTATTTTAATTTCTGATGCGGGCTGTTTTCAGAGAAGCGGGTATGAGGAAGTGCGGCTTGTCCGTGACAATGTATGAGAGGTATGTGGATGAAACCTTGTAAAAGATGGCTGCTCTTGTTTTGCAGTATTCTCCTGGCAGGCTTTCTTGCGATAGCTGCCATAGTGATATATGTGGATCCTTTTTTTCAGTATCATAAGCCCCTGGCTTATTTTCCATATAAGGTGGATAATCAGCTGAGCCAGAATCCGGGGATGGCTCGCCGGCTGGATTATGACAGTGTTCTGTTAGGCTCCTCCATGACGGCAAGCTTTGACACGGACTGGTTTACGGAGGTGATGGGGCTGCAGATGGTGAAGCTGAGCTATAACGGCGCGTTTCCTAAAGATGAGGCCAACATAATGGATATTATTTTTGACACGAAAGGGGATTCGGTGAAAAAAATATTCATGGCCGTGGATCAGGGGGCGTTTTCAGCGGATACGGAGGCAACGAAATATCCGATTCCAGAATATTTGTATGATAAAAATCCTTTTAATAATGTGCAGTATCTTTTTAATAAGGATGTGCTGCTGAATTATATTTTCAAGCCGTTGGTGGATCCTACGGAGAGGACGGACTGGACGCAGCTGTATAAGCCGTGGTGGACGGATCAGTACTATACGAAGGCCAATGTGCTGATGTATTATGTCCCGGCGGAGGAAGCGGCGGAGGAGATGCCGGAGGATGCGTTTGTCCCCGGGATTCAGGCAAATCTGGAGGCCAATATTATTCCCTTTGTTGAGGCTCATCCGGAAACGGAATTCATTTTCTGGTATCCGCCGTACAGTATTCTTTACTGGAATGATGTGATGCGGCAGAAGGAGCTGGATGCGGTTATCAGAGAGCTGGATTATATGACGGAAAAACTGCTTGCATATGATAATGTGAGGGTGTTCTGTTTTCAGAACAACAGGGATATTGTATGTAATCTGAATAATTATGCGGATTATACACATTATCATGCGGATGTCTGCCGGTATATTGTTGAGTGCTTTGAAAATGGAGAGGGAGAACTGACTGAGGATAATTATAAAGCGGTTTTTGCGGACCTGCGCGAGTTGGCGGCGGGTTATGATTATGAAGCAATTTATGACAACTGGTATGATTAAGCTGTTGTTTAAGTGACTTGGGAAGTAACTGTGAGGGAACTGAGCAGTTGCCTGCAGGAAGATAAAGAGAGGTTTTTACATGATTGCAAAAGTACTGATTACCTTTGGGGTTCTGTTTGCTGCTCCTTTTTGCATTGGGCTGATTCCGGCCCGGTTCATGCCGGGGGGGCGGAGGAAAAAGAATCCGGTTCTGATTTATCTGGCTGGTTTTTTCTTAACGCTGGCAGTTTTTCAGATAATTGCTGTGCCTGTCATTTTGATGAAGCCCTGGGGATTTCCCATAATAGTTAAGCTTTATTCCGGCGCGCTCATTTTGCTGTCGGCAGCAGGTTTGTTTTTTGGGAGGAATGTGCTGGGGGATTTGACGGAGAACGGCAGGGAGCTTTGGGAGGGCAGGCGCAGGCCGTCTGTGGAAACGGCTCTTTACTGGATTCTTGCGGGCGGACTGGTCCTTTTTCAGATTTATATGGCATATACAAGGGCGTCCTTTGACGGGGATGATGCGTATTATGTGGCGCAGTCTGTAATTGCGGAGCAGTCGGATGTGCTTTACCGGATTTTGCCGTATACAGGCCTTACGACAACGGTGGATGTACGGCATGCGTTGGCTTCGCTGCCTATATGGGAGGCGTATCTGGCAAGGATGACGGGAATACATCCGGCGATTATTGCTCATTCGGTGCTGCCGCTTGTGCTGATACCGGTAACCTATCTTTTATATTATTTGATTGGAAGAAGGCTGTTTGGCAAAGAGAACCGCAGGCTGGCAGTGTTTATGATTCTTGTAAGTGTGCTGCAGATTTTTGGGAATACTTCCATTTACACAAATGCAACATTTTTCCTGATGCGTACATGGCAGGGGAAGTCTATATTGTGTAATATGGTGCTGCTGGCGGTGCTGTGGTGTTTGCTGAATCTGTGGGATATGAAGTCTGCTGTCGGAGAGAAAAAGGAGAGCCAGTGCGGCTGGTGGATTCTGTTATGTGCGGTCAATGTGGTGGCGGCCATGGCGACTACTATGGGGGCTTTCCTGACGGGGCTGCTGATTGCCGTGACAGGCCTTGTTCTGGCGGTGAGAGACAGACGTCCGGCAGTGCTTCCCAAGCTTGCGGCAAGCTGCATTCCCTGTATTGTGTATCTGGCGGTTTACTTGGTTCTGGTCTGAAAGGATGAAAATATTTTGAGAGAGATACTGACGATTTTTATGGATTATTGCGGTGACGGTATTTATCCGTTTCTTTTTCTGGTGGCGCTTATATATTTATTGCTGACAGAGAAGGACAGGAAAATACGGCTTGTATTAGTGGAGTCCTCTTTTGTAATAACGATTTTGTTTTTCTTTCCCTTATTTAAGCTTGTAATGGATAAAGTTGAAGAAGCGGGAACTTATTATAGAATACTTTGGATATTGCCGATGACTGTGATGATAGCCTATGCAGGCGTTAAACTAATAGGAAAGCATACTCGGATCGGAATAATAGTAATGATATTGCTTCTTGCACTTGGTGGTGAATATTTATATAAAAATATTAATATTACGAAAGCACAGAACCGATATCATATCCCTCAGACGGTAGTGTCTATTTGTGATCTCATTGAACCTGCGGAGGACGAGGAACGTGTCTGGGCAGTCTTTCCTTCGGAATTGCTGCATTATGTAAGGCAGTATTCTTCAAATATTCAGATGCCCTACGGCCGTGACATGCTGGTAGCCAGCTGGGATCATGTGGAACATCCCATATATGCGCTGATGGAAGCGGATACGGTAAGAATCGATTTGCTTGCGGAGCTGGCAGATGACTATAAATGCCAGTATATTATTCTGAATAAGGCGAAGAAGACGGAAGGGGATCCGGCGGAATACGGGCTGGAAAAAATCGGGGAAGTGGAAGGTTATGATGTATTCCGGAATGTGGATGTTCCGGTATTGAAAAAAGAACAGACTTTGCCCTAAATCCCTCTTGATTAAAACGAAGAACAGTATCCGATGTAAAAAGGCAGTATATATAATGGAATAGAACAGGCAGGTACTAAAACTGTGTGATTAGTAGAAGAAAGGGCGCCGTTACCCGGCCGCGAATTGCGGCCGAATACCGAAGCCCTTTTACTTTACAACTTATTTTTCTTCCCCAACATGAAAAATTTCCTTTGCAAACCGCCCTGCAACTTTTTCCCGTCCCTTTTTATTCAGCCGGTATCCATCCGTCAGGCAATTTTTTGCCTCATCTTCATTAATGGTCCCATAATAATTATCAAGAATACTAACCCCGTTTGCCATAGCCACATCAATTTCATGCAGCACATAATCAGGAAGCACGCCGTTGCCGAAATCCTCCGTATCCCCGTTAACCATCTTGCCGCCACCATCCTCAAACTGCCCGTAGGAAGGAGACAGGACCACCAGACGGATGTAAGGATAGGTCTTCTGGATTTCCTGAAGAGAAGCATTCAGCGCGCCGTTCCAGGTAAGCAGGTTGATGTCATTATTTTCATCCATAACAGGCCGTTTATCCATGTAATCATTCAGATCATACATGATGACGATCATATCAACCTTGGAAAAATCCACACTTTTCAGGGTATCCAGCGCTTCTCTGTAAGCCTTGTCAGATTCTGAAAGCAAATCCACAGCATGTTCCATAAGGTCAAAATTCCCGCCGCATATGGAGGCTGTTACCAGATACAGGCTGAGCGCATCCTGAGGATAGCTGTCGGTATACTCGGTATTTTTCATAGAAATATAGGAATCCGGAAATGCACCGTTATAAACCGTGGCACCACACTTATTGGCAATTAACTCCGCAAGGCCGTCTTTTCCCCGTTCATCGGAAAAAGGATGGTTCCCAAGACAGACGATAGTGTTGACGCCGTCATCCTCCCGCCCTTTAAGCAGCTCTGGATCCAGCGGCTGGATATAATCCAGGGCTTCCACTTCAAATTCCGAAGAATCCGCATTGGGGTCGTACCCGGAATCCTTCCCAATATTCCACACAACCAGCTTGACAACAGCAAATATCAGCATTGCCGCAAGAACGGCGGCAATTATATAGTGAACGTAGGTTTCCGTATTTTTCCTTTTTCTGCGTCTGCCGGTATTTTTACCCGACACACCCCGGCGGGAACCGCTCCTGCGGGAAGTAGTATTATGCGGGGAAGCTTTGCGGCCAACAGTATCCTGCCCCTCCTGCCGCTTCCCGGAACCCTTCTGGGCAGCAGTATCCGAAGCATCATCCAACTCCCAGAATTCATCAATCTCCCCCGACTGTTCCATTCTGTCCTTATCTGTCATAAATTACCTCCTTTACCGACTCTATACTACCATTATAGACCCCAAGTGTCCATATTGTAAGGAAAAATTGTAACTGCTCAGTAGGTCAGCGCATTTTCCCCTCCCCCACATCTTCTCAACCCCCATAAAACCTGCTATAATCACACAATAATCCCCTCATCCCCAAAAAACTAACCCAAGGAGACACTCCCCATGAAAAAGAAAATCACCCTGAAAGACATCCTCATTCTTCAAGCCGTAATCGCCATATACACACTTTCCACAGTAATGGCCAAGCTGGCCAGCGGCCACCCCACATTATCACTTAATTTCTTCCTCTTCTACGGCGCCGAACTCGCCATTTTGGCGATTTACGCCCTTCTATGGCAGCAGATGATAAAAAAATTCGAATTATCCATTGCCTATACAAACCGGGCCATGGCCCTGCTCTGGTCCCTTATCTGGGCCGCAGTAATATTTCATGACAAAATAACCCTGAAAAATATAATCGGCGTAGCCCTGGTAATTACCGGGACAATAATCGTTAATGGCGGACAGCAGAAGGAGGAACAGCGCGATGAAGCTTAATATCTATTACCTGTTCCTTTTCGCAGGCGTTCTGGCAGCCTCTTTTTCCCAGGTTCTTTTAAAAAAAGCCGCCTGCAGACAGTACGGCTCCTTTATCCGCGAATATCTGAATCCCTATGTAATCAGCGGATATATACTGCTTGTAGGTTCTACCATACTGAATGTCAGCGGCCTACGAGGCCTTTCCTTTATGAATGGTCCGGTGATTGAATCCTTTGGCTATGTGCTTGTCCTTCTGCTCAGCCGGCTTTTCTTCTCGGAAAAAATTACGAAACGGAAACTCGCAGGCGTGGGCTGTATTCTGGCAGGCGTGATTGTTTACTATCTGTAGAAGCGGTGGCCGCAGCAATGACTTTGTCAGAATTTATGCCGGACGGCAGCGCCTTGAACCATTTGCTGTACCGATGCATCCGGTATTCCACGGAAAGCTCCTTCAGGCTTTTTTCATCCGCACATTTTTCTTTCAGCTGGCCGCGCTCCTCCTTGCTCAGGTTCACATATTTCATGTACGAAATCCCCAGCTCCGTCAGCTTGCCGCTGCAGGCCGGGCAATACACCTTGTGGCCGTTGAGAATGTGAATTCGACGGCAATATTTGCAGTAATGGATATACATCATGACGAATCACTCCTTTTCTTTTTGACTCTCCGCCCCGTGTTTGACATGCACCGCACAGGAAAGCAGAAAACGCTGTTTTTTTAACTTTCTTTCCCTCTTATTCTGTCATATCATGCCAGAAGCCGCAATGAAAAGTATTCGACAAAAAATGCGGATTCTTACGGTATGAGGAGAAGGAAAAGGATGAAATCCGCCCGGCAGACCAAGGAACAAAAGGAAAATTAAGAGAATATTAAGGAAGTAATTGCTGGAAAAAGAGGAAGCAAGGTTGAACCGTGAGGAAGGGGTGTGGTATACTGTTTCTGCGGGAAAAATGCCGTCGCAGCGGCATGTCCCGGATTTTACTGTAAACGGGTTCTGTATAGCTCCGGTGATGTTCGATGCGCCGGTTTTCTTTAATTCAGAACTGCAGAAAACGGAGAATGAATCATGCCTAATCAACCAACAGATAAAAATCAGAAAGCTGTTCTGGAAAAAACAGGAAGAAGAATGTCGAATCCCAGCGATGAAAAGCCGCAGAGAACAGCCGGTACCGAAGAAGAACAGCTGTCGGGGAAAATAGAAAAAGTAACAGAAAGCCTGCTGTCCCAATGGGAAATCAGCGAAGATGATTTTGAGGATACGCAGGATCTTACGGAAACGGCAGCGCATATTTCCAGGCAGATTGCGCCTGGCGCTTCCAACAGGAACGCAGCCGGCAGCATACGCAGGGAAGAAGCGGAGCCCCGCAGTCAGGCAACGCCCCACAGTCAGACGATGTCCCGCAGTCAGACAACGCCCCACAGCCAGACGGTATCTCGCAGTCAGACAACGCCCCACAGTCAGTCGGAACCCCGCAGCCAGGCAGCTCCCAGAGGCGAAACAGCGGTTCCCCGCGGTGACGCAGGAGAAAAACGAAGCGGAATGGAAGGCGGTCGCCGGACGGAAGGCACTAATCGACCGGAAAGCAGACGGCCGGCGACAGAGAGAACCGGAGAAAGAAAAGTCTCTTCTAACCGCCCGGAGATAGAAACCAGGCGCCCGGAAGCTGGTAAAACTGCCGATAAAAGAAACACCTCCGCGGAACGCAGCCGTCAGAAACCGCAGACGGACACAAGAGAATCCCGCCGCCAGGATCCTGCGGAGAAAAGACAGCAGGTGAAACGTGATTCTGGAAAAGATGCCGCCTCCCTCCCGCCGCGCTCGGAAAGATATGAATCCCGTCAGGGCTCGCAGACGCCCCGTATGGCGGATTCCGAACGGCCCAACAGGACATCCTCCGCTGCGATGGCTGCAAGAAACGGCGCCGAACGCAGCGCGAACTCCAAAGCTGCGGCAGCTGGCCCGGAAAAAAGCAAGAGGGCTTCGGAATACAGAGGAACTGAAAGGGAAGAATATATACGCCGTTCACAGTCGGATAGGAATGCCGGAAAACGCCGTCCCCGTGAGAATGACGACTGGGACGAGGAAGCTGAAGTACGCACGGCCAATGCGAAAAAACGCACCCAGCCGCCTTCCGGCAAAAGCAGGGACTATGCGGAAAATACCTCTTCCCGGAATTCCGGCAGAAAAAGCGCATCCCATAAAAAACAGGAAAATCCTGTGGTGGAATTTTGGAACAGCCTGCATACAATGGACAAAGTAGTAGGTTTCATGGGAATTTTCGTATGCATTTTTGCCGTAGTTACATTCTCCGTACTTGCGAATGCCAAGTCTGTAGACGAACAGGTGGAGGCTTTTGCCTCTGTGGGACAAAATCTTTCACAGCTCAATATAGCAGGGGAAAGTACTTTCATGGCCGTTGCGGATGCGCATAAGGCGAAACAGGAAGCGGCGGATTTCTCGGAGTCTATGGAGGAATCGGAGGAGTATAACGAAAAGGATGATAATTCCGATGTTCAGGTAGGCTTGAATATGACTTCTGTGGAAAAGGACCTTAAAATCAAGTTCGTTAACAGGAAGACCGGAAAGCTGATTCCTCACGTGGATTTCCAGGTGGAGATCAAGGGACCGGATAAAACATATAACAAAGATGATGATAATACGGACGGAATTATTTATCTGACCGGAATTACCCCTGGCAAATATACGGTTAGAATAACCGGCCCGGAGAACCAGGATGGATATGCCATGCCCTCGGATGCCCAGGAGGTTACCGTAAAGGATCATATTGAATATAAGAAAATCGATGTCAGTGATGAGGTCAAAAAAGAATCTGAGGTAAACGCCGCCAAAGAGGATACACAGGTTAAAACCCAGACGGAATCGGTAATCCAGGATACCGTGGAATGGGTGGAATCCACCAAAACACCGATAGGCAGCACCGACGGCAAGGGGGAATATGTGGAAGTGAAGAAATCCGATATTCCGGATCCTTCTGCTTCGGCGGGCATTACATTTGATAAATTGTCCGGCATGAAGTCACAGAAGCCCTGGATAATGAGGGAAAATGATACGGTACAGCCAATAACCGAAGGCGGCGGCGCAAAAACATCGGATACAAATCAGCCGTCTGTTTCTGATGAGGAACCCGGCTCCAAACCTTCGGAGTCTACGGATAATCCATCGGAGCCTTCCAAGCCTGACCCGGATCCTTCCAAACCGGATCCGGATCCCGATCCTTCTAAACCGGATCCCGAGCCGTCAGATCCGGATCCCGGCCCGGTGGAGGTAACAGGCGTATCATTAAGCCCGTCCAGCCTTTCGGGAAAGGTAGGAGAGAGTGCAACACTCAGTGCCCAGGTCAGCCCGGATAATGCTGCGGATAAGAGTATCAGTTGGTCCAGCAGCAACGAAAGCGTAGCAAAGGTAAGCGGCGGAACCGTTACCTTTGTAGGCGCAGGTAATGCAACAATCACCGTAACCACCAACAGCGGAGGTAAGACGGCAACCGCGGATGTAACAGTATCTGCCAAAGAAAATCCGGTAGACACTGTAACGGTTACCGGAGATTCTACCGTAACCGTAGGCGGCAGCATTACCCTGACGGCTAAAGTCTCGCCTGATGGCGCCGGCTATGACGGCATCAGGTGGTCGTCCTCGGATACAAGTATCGCAACCGTGGACGGCGGCAAGGTAACTGGCATAAAGGCCGGAACTGTAACCATCACAGCGGAAGCGGGAGGAAAATCAGGGAATATTTCCGTGACAGTAAAAGAGGCGGAGGCCGTATTAAAGAGCATTAAAATAACCGGTGCAGACAGCGGTAAGAAAGGAACCACGGTTCAGCTTTCCATTACTCCTGATCCGGCCAATGCAGATGCATCCGTCAACTGGAAATCCTCGGATGACAAGATTGCCAAAGTGGATGCAAACGGTAAAGTGACCTGCGTCAATACCGGTAAGGTTACTATCACCGCAACCTCCAAGAAGGACACAGGCAAAACAGCAACATTTTCCTTCCAGGTTACAGCCGATGAAAAAAATGAGTTTGACGTGAGAGAAGTAAAGGTAACGGCAGGCGAAACCAAAAACGATTATTTCACCATTAAAGGAGATGTGGAAAGCCGCTCCTTCTCCATCGCCAACACCAAGTATGCGACGGTGGATGGCAATGGCAAGATCAGGGCAATCCGCTCCGGCGAAACGGAAATAACGGTTACTGCGAAATACAGAAACGGCGATACCATGTCCAAAAAAGTGAAATTAACCGTAGTTGCAGCCAAGGTTGAAAAAATCGTCCTTGACAAGGATAAATTGACCATGAAGGTAGGGGATACGGTAAAGCTGAATCCCACGATTACCACATCGGGATATACAGGCTGTCTCTGGTATACTTCGGATAAAAGCATTGTTTCTCTGGAAGAGCATGGAAACGGAACCATCAAAGCCCTGAGGCCCGGTAAGGTAACAATAACGGCCAAGAGCTCCGAGGATACTTCCAAGACCGCGACCTGTGAAGTGACGGTAACGGGAGACGATCCCAGGAATGATACCAAGACGCCTTTAAAGGACAGAAGCGGCAATCTCCTCTATGTTAAAACCGCTGATGGAAAATTCGTGGCGGCAGTGGTTGCAGATTATTACAAATATGATACCTTCTACAGAGTCAATGAAAACACAGAGTACAAATACACCGGCTGGCAGACCATAGACGGCAGGCGCTATTATTTCGATAAGAACGGCAACAAGGTAACCGGAGAACAGGTTATCCAGGGGGTAAAATACACCTTTGGAAGCGACGGCGCACTGAATGCGGGCTCAGGTGTCCTGGGAATTGACGTATCCAAGCATAACGGCAATATTAACTGGACGGAAGTAAGGAATTCAGGGGTATCCTATGTCATTATCCGATGCGGATACCGTGGTTCTTCCACGGGAGCACTGATTGAAGATCCGAAATTCAGGGCCAACATTCAGGGGGCGACTGCTGCGGGGCTGAAGGTGGGAATTTATTTCTTCACTCAGGCGGTAAACCAGATTGAAGCGGTGGAGGAGGCCTCCATGACGGTGGCGCTGATCAAAAATTATAAAATCTCCTATCCTGTATTTCTGGATGTGGAAGCCAGCGGCGGCCGTGCGGACGGCCTGGATACTGCAACAAGAACGCAGATTGTTAACGCTTATTGCCAGACCATTGCCAACAGCGGCTATACGGCGGGAGTTTATGCCAATAAAACATGGCTCAGCTCCAAGCTGAACGTAGGCGCCCTGGGAAGCTACAAAATCTGGCTGGCCCAGTATGCTGCCGCACCTACGTATAACGGAAGATATGATATGTGGCAGTATTCCTCCAAAGGAAAAATCGGCGGAATCAGCGGTTATACGGATTTGAATATCAGCTATCTTGGCTACTGATTTATTTCCGCGGGCAACGAGCCAGGTAGCCATGCGTGCATGGATATTTGGCGACTGCCGCGAGGGTCAAAGACCCCGCTGCTTAGCAGCGTTGCAAGTTTGATATCCCGCTGCTTGCGGCGGGGGCTTTGATTGCTTTCGGCAGAAGCTGTTTTTGCCGAAAGCATAAATTTTGACAGGGAAACATAACAGTATAGGTTCTGAACTGCAGTAACAGTTCAGCCTTCGTCCGAACTGTTACTGCATCCGCCCATTAAAAGTCGCCTTCGGCGAGGGGCGGATGTTTGCTTCCACCACGTTTTCTCACGGTTTGCGCATTCACTGCGCAAACCTGCCTGAACTATTATGAATAACTACCATTTTCAAGGTTTTATTTGGTAAAACAAGAATTTTGTGGTATACTAATTAAAATTAAGCTTAATGTCAGTTTCTCTGCCTGTTTAACAGCTTTTTAAAGCGGCGGCAGCCTGCGGTGCAAAAGAAGACCGGCCGGATTCCGGCAGAAAGAACGGCTGCAGGGTATTTAATTTTTAAGGCGGAGACAAAGGAGAAAAATATGAGAACTTATTTGGTAACAGGCGGCGCAGGATTTATTGGTTCCAATTACATCCACTATATGTTCAGGAAATATGACAACGAAATCCGGATTATCAATGTGGATGCCCTCACCTATGCCGGCAACCTGGAAAATCTGAAAGATTTGGAGGAGAGGGAGAACTATACCTTTGTTAAAGCCAACATCTGTGATAAGGAAGCGATTGAAAAGATTTTTGCGGAAAATGACATTGACAGAGTGGTGCATTTTGCGGCGGAAAGCCATGTGGACAGAAGCATCCGCAATCCCGAAATTTTTGTTCAGACCAATGTTTTGGGCACTGCAGTCATGTTGAACTGTGCCAAGGCGGCATGGGAGAATCCCGACGGCAGCTTTAAGGAAGGGAAGAAATTCCTTCATGTATCCACGGACGAGGTATACGGTTCCCTGGAAAATGAGGGTGAGTATTTTTACGAGACAACTCCTTATGCGCCTCACAGCCCCTATTCCGCAAGTAAGGCCAGCTCGGACATGCTGGTTAAATCCTATATGGATACCTATCATTTCCCGGCGAACATTACCAACTGTTCCAACAATTACGGCCCTTATCAGTTCCCGGAGAAGCTCATTCCGCTGATTATTAACAATGCGCTTCATGGAAAGAAGCTGCCCGTTTACGGAGACGGCAAGAATGTGCGTGACTGGCTGTACGTTGAGGATCATGCAAAGGCCATCGATATGGTACAGGAGAACGGCAGGCTTTTTGAAACATACAATATCGGCGGACATAATGAAAAGCAGAATATACAGATCATTGAGATTATCATAGATACCCTCCGGGAAATGCTGGCTGAAGACGATCCGAGAAGGGCGCTGGTTTCCAGAGATCTGATTACCTATGTGGAGGACCGCAAGGGCCATGACCGCAGATATGCCATTGCGCCGGATAAGATCAAGGCGGAAATCGGCTGGGAACCGGAAACCATGTTTGCGGAAGGCATAAAGAAGACCATTGCATGGTACTTTGAGCATGAGGATTGGATGAAAAACGTTACCAGCGGTGATTACCAGAAATATTACAACGAGATGTACAAATAATGGTAGCGGTTCGTAACAGTTCAGCGGGCAATGTCATTTAATTAAGACAGTGCAGACACTGCAGTGTGACAGCCTTTATTTGGCGGCAACACTGCAGTGCTTTATGAAATAAGGTTTCAGGTAAGTGATGAACGGCCCGGCGGAAAAAAGGGCCTCTGAAAGGAGCAGCACGACCATGAAAGGAATTATTCTTGCAGGAGGAAGCGGAACCAGACTGTATCCGCTGACCAAAGCAATATCCAAGCAGATTATGCCGGTATATGATAAACCGATGATTTATTACCCTTTGTCCATATTGATGCTGGCGGATATCCGTGAAATCCTCATCATATCCACACCGAGGGATCTTCCGATATTTAAGGAACTTTTAGGGACCGGAGAGCAGCTTGGGCTGACTTTATCCTATGCCGTACAGGAAGCTCCGAGAGGACTGGCGGATGCATTTATTATCGGAGAGGAATTTATCGGAAAAGACAGCGTGGCGCTTGTACTGGGAGACAATATTTTCTATGGGCAGAGCTTTTCCAAAGTGCTGCGGACCGTTGCTTCCCGGGAGAAGGGCGCTACAATTTTCGGTTATTATGTACGCGACCCCAGGGAATACGGCGTAGTTGAGTTTGATGAGGACGGAAAGGCACTTTCCATTGAGGAAAAGCCGGAGCATCCCAAGAGCAATTATGCGGTTCCCGGGCTGTATTTTTATGATAATGATGTGGTGGAAATTGCAAAGAACGTAAAGCCCTCCGCAAGAGGGGAGATAGAAATTACGGCTGTAAACAATGAGTACCTGCGCAGGGGGACTCTTCGTGTGGAAACTCTGGGAAGGGGCTTTGCCTGGCTGGATACGGGAAGCCACGATTCCCTGCTGGATGCGGCGGATTTCGTATCCGCATTCCAGAAAAGACAGGGCCTGTATATCTCCTGTATTGAAGAAATTGCCTTTAAGCGCGGCTTTATATCCAGGGAACAGCTTTTGAAGCTGGCGGAGCCGCTGATGAAAACGGATTATGGAAAATACATGGTAGAGGTTGCCAACGGACTGTAAAGGCCTTCCTTTAGCGGGCGGCTGTGCTAAAGCAAAATATTGATATCAGAAACGAGGAATTACAGAAATGGGAAAAATTACGGTAGAAACATGTGAAATTGAAGGGCTAAAGGTGATTACGCCCACCGTTTTCGGTGATAACCGCGGATATTTTATGGAAACCTATAATTATAATGATTATAAAGAGGCAGGAATCGATCAGATATTCGTGCAGGATAATCAGTCTGCTTCAAAAAAAGGAGTGCTCAGAGGCCTTCATTTCCAGATACATTATCCCCAGGATAAGCTGGTGCGCGTCCTGAAGGGCGAGGTGTATGATGTGGCGGTGGATTTAAGAGCTGATTCCCCCACCTTCGGAAAGTGGTTCGGCGTGCTTCTGACAGAAGAGAATAAAAAGCAGTTTTTTATTCCGAAGAATTTTGCCCATGGCTTCCTGGTGCTTTCTGACTATGCCGAATTTGCCTATAAGTGTACGGATTTCTATCATCCGAATGATGAAGGCGGCCTTGCATGGAATGATCCGGATATCGGCGTGGAATGGCCTATTCCCGAAGGTATGGAGCTGATCCAGTCTGAAAAGGATACTAAATGGGGCGGAATCAAAGAGTATAAAGCGGAGTGAACCGGAAAACAGGAATGAATAACAAGAAGAGAAAAGAGAAGCCCGCGCTCAGACAGGGCGTCAGCAAAAAGACAGGACTAACTATATTCACCCTCGTAATGTTAATCATGGGGGTGATTATTGCGTGTTACCATAATCCGCTGGCAAACCAGACGGACGAGCTGATAAAGAAGATCATCGCCTGCACGTTAATTGTGGTGGTGGTAGTAGCTGTACTGAAATTTTATGATAAGATAATCCTCCTCCCGTTTGAGCTTTACCAGAACCGGCGGCTGATATGGCGTCTGGCGAAGAATGATTTTAAGCGCCGGTATGCAGGTTCCTATATGGGAGCCATTTGGGCCATGGTGCAGCCGGTGGTCACTGTGGCGATGTATTATGTGGTATTTCAGGTAATTATGCCGCAGAAGGCGCAGCTTCTGGGAGATGGGATTGAAGTCCCTTACCTGGTATTTCTGACGGCGGGGCTGGTACCCTGGTTTTATTTTTCCGAAGCGCTCACTAATGGGATGATGGCGCTGCTTGAATATGAATATCTGGTAAAAAAAGTAGTATTTAAAATAAGTATTCTGCCTATTATTAAAATTATTGCAGCCACGTTTATCCATGGCTTTTTTGTGCTGGTGCTTTTAGCCATAGCCTTTCTTTATGGTTTTACCCCCAGCCTGTATACGCTCCAGATTTTTTATTACAGCTTCTGTATGTTTGCTCTGGTGCTGGCCATCAGCTATACCACCTGCTCCGTGGTCATTTATTTCCGCGATCTTCAGCAGATAGTGGGCATTGGCCTGCAGATAGGCATGTGGGCGACTCCGGTTCTCTGGCAGCTGGGGACTTTGAGCAAAAAGGCACAGATGCTGGTGAAAATCAATCCGCTTGTCTATATTGTGGAAGGCTACCGCAGCTCCATTTATGAGAAACAGTGGTTCTGGGAGGATTTTTATTCCACGATGTATTTCTGGATTATCACGGTGGTGCTGTTCTGTATCGGCGCGCTTGTTTATAAACGCCTGAAGGTGCATTTCGCGGATATCATGTAAGCGCCGTATCGTCAAAAACGCGCAGTTGGGAGCAAAAATGGAAGAAAGACAGCTTGCCATCCATGTGGAGGGCTTAAATAAAGTATATAAACTCTATGATCATAACAGGGACCGTCTGGTGGATTCCCTGGGCCTGGCCCGCAAGAAAAGGTACAGGGAGCATTATGCCCTGCGTAATGTGGATTTGGATATTTATCAGGGGGAATGCGTGGGGATAATCGGTACCAACGGCTCCGGTAAATCCACAATTCTTAAAATCATTACGGGTGTACTCAATGAGACGGACGGCGTGGTGGCAGTCAACGGGCGGATTTCCGCGCTGCTGGAGCTGGGCGCCGGCTTTAACATGGAGTACAACGGGATTGAGAACGTATATCTGAATGGAACCATGATCGGGTTTTCAGAAAAGGAAATAGATGAAAAGCTTCAGGATATCCTGGATTTTGCGGATATCGGAGAATATGTATACCAGCCCGTCAAAACGTATTCCAGCGGTATGTTTGTAAGGCTGGCTTTTGCTGTGGCCATCAATATCGATCCGGAAATCCTGATTGTGGATGAGGCGCTTTCCGTTGGCGATGTTTTTTTCCAGGCAAAGTGCTATCATAAGTTCGAAGAATTCAAGAAGCAGGGAAAGACCATTCTTTTTGTCAGCCATGATTTGAGCGCCATCAGCAAATACTGCGATCGGGCCGTACTGCTCAATCAGGGCGTAAAGCTTGGTGAGGGCAGCCCCAAGGAAATGATTGACGCCTACAAGCGTGTGCTGGTGGGACAGTATGAAATGCCCGAAACAGGCGGCAAAGGCGGATTGCTTCAGGATAAGGACATACGGGCCGCAGCGGCAAAGGCGGACGGCGGTACGGTCAATGAGAATGTTTTCGGAAACGGCAGCGCTCAGGAAAACAACAGTAAAGAAAACAACGGTAAAGGAAACAACAGCGCGGAAAACGAAGCCTCCGCCAGTGAAAAGTCAGGTCGGACTGCGTTGAAAAAGCATCCCCGCACACAGGCGCAGGGAGTAAATCCTCAGGCGCTGGAATACGGAACGAAGGAAGCGGAGATTATAGATTATTATGTAACGGACGGAAATGGTGTGGAGACAACAACCATACTGAAGGGTGATCCCTTTACCATGCATATGAGGGTGCATATCCACGAGGATGTGCCCGCGCCGATTTTTGCGCTTTCCATTAAAAATATCAAGGGCGTGGAAATTACCGGGACGAATACCATGGTGGAGCGGGCGTTCCTGGAAGGGGTAAAGGCCGGGGAAGAGCTGGAAATTACTTTTTCACAGAAGGTGAGGCTGCAGGGCGGCGATTACCTTTTGTCCCTGGGAGTGACCGGATATAAGGGAGATTCCTTTACGGTATACCACCGTCTGTATGATATTATGAACCTGACCGTGATTTCTGACAGGGATACGGTGGGATATTTTGATATGGAATCTGATGTGAAGGTTGCCAGATTATAGAGTGCGAAAGGCAGGGGCCAAAGATGACTGAGCAGATAGGGAAAGTGAAACTGGACTTATCCTTTTACCCCGGAGAAGACTTCTACTGTGACGGAACGGTAGAGGATGAAATATTGGATATTGTAAAAAATTATCCGCCGGAGGAATACCAGAAAAAAATAGAGGAAAAGCGCAGCTGGCCTGTGTTTTATCATCTTTCGCCGCAGCGGGAAAATATTGCGGCCTGGCTTCCCATGGATAAAAATACGAAGGTGCTGGAGGTAGGCAGCGGTATGGGAGCGGTCACAGGAGTGCTGGCCCGTAAGGCCGGCAGCGTCACCTGTGTGGATTTATCCAAAAAAAGGAGTCTCATCAATGCCTATCGCAACCAGGAATATGACAATGTAACGATTTATGTGGGGAATTTCAATGATATAGAACCGATTCTGCCCTGCGATTACGATTATGTCCTGCTGATAGGCGTTTTCGAATACGGGCAGAGCTACATTCCCACGGAAACGCCCTTTGAGGATTTCCTGAACATTAACCAGAAGCATGTAAAAAAGGACGGCAACCTGGTCATCGCCATTGAAAACAAGATGGGGATGAAGTACTGGGCTGGCTGCGCGGAGGATCATTTATCCCGGTTTTTCGCGGGGATTGAGGATTATCCTGACGGCGGCGTAGTGCGCACCTTTACCAGGAACGGCCTGGAGAAGCTGATGCGTAAATGCGGTGTTGCGGACTATCATTTTTACTACCCTTACCCGGATTATAAATTTGCCGACACCATTTATTCCGACAGACGCCTTCCCAAGGTGGGCGAGCTGAGCAAGAACCTGCGGAATTTCGATGCGGACAGAATGCTTCTTTTCGATGAGAAAAATGCCTTTGATATGGTGATCCGGGAAGGCATATTCCCCATGTACAGCAACTCCTACCTGGTGATGACGGGGCCTGCGCCGGACACCGTTTATACGAAATTCTCCAATGACCGGGCGGATATTTATGCTATCCGTACGGATATTGTGGAGCAGGAAAACAGGCGTGTCGTCCGCAAAATACCGGATTCCCCGGCAGCGGCCGAGCATGTGGAAAATATAGCGAAATTTTATAAGGAACTGAAAAAAAGATATGAAGGAAGCGGACTTTTTATAAATGAATGTCATCTGATAAAGGACGGGAAGGGCCTGCCGGAAGTACAGCTTGAATACCTGGAGGGCTGTACGCTGGAGGAAATGATGGATGACTGTCTGGATCGGGAGGACATGAATTGCTTCCGCAGCCTTTTCGGGGTATATCTGGATAAAATCCGTTACAGGGCGCAGGTGCCGGTATCGGATTATGATCTGGTATTCGGAAACATTATTGTAGATAAAGAGGGCCGCTGGAACCTGATTGATTATGAGTGGACCTTTGAGGAATGTGTGGATTCCAATGCGCTGGCTTTCCGTGCGTTGTACTGCTATCAGATGGGGGACGGCAAACGTAAGGGACTTCCTGTGGAGGAATTCCTGAAGGAGCTGGGAATCAGCGAGGAGGCGGCGCAGGAATACCGGGCCAGGGAACGTCGTTTCCAAAAGGCCGTTACGGGCAATCGTGTGTCAGTTTCCGATATGCGGGTGCTGCTTGGCAGAAGGGCGATCCCCTGGCAGGAGTTTTTTTCAAGGCTTGATCGCAAAAAGGTGGAGATATTCGAAGATTACGGCGCGGGCTACAGCCCGGAGCATTCCTATTATCATTTTCCAAGCTATCTTGTGGATGATCACATGCGTATCAGTGTGCCTGTGAAGGAGGGCGTCAGGGGAATCCGTATCGATCCTGCGGAAAGCTCCTGTATTGTACGCATGGAGAGCGCCGTGCTGAACGGCATGGAGCTGCCGTTGTCGGATCCGGCTTATCTGGCGATGAACGGATGGGAGCTGACGCCGAAAAAGGATCCCCATCCCGTATTCTTTTTCCACAGCAATGATCCCAACATCAATATCCGGCTGGATAAAGTTCCGGAGGGCGGCGACGGGATTTTAGAGGTGGAGTTCGAGATAGAATGGCTGTCGGAGGAAACGGCGTCCGCGGTGGATGCCAATCTCAAAAGGAGGCACTGGTTTTGAACCTGAAGAAAATATTGCAGGCTCCCATGCGGAGACGACAGACTTTAAAATATGAAAACAGAATCGTGAGTCAGACGGTTGCCTATCATGACTGGATTCTGAAAAAGGAACAGCAGGAAAGGGAAGGCTCTGTCCTGCTTGGGCAGGATCTTTCCATGGAATATATCGCCTACAGCGGCTGCGGGGAAAAGTTTTCCTTAAAGGAGGTTGAGGCGGACATTGCGGTGTTCTATGGGGACGGCGGAAAACCGGAGAAGGAAGAAATGGCCCTTCTTGCAGATTATTTTTCCAGACATCCCAAGGCGCTGCTGGTTTATGCGGACGAGGATGAAATCGACAGCGCTTCAGGAGAACCCAGGCGCCGGAATCCATGGCTGAAGCCGGACTGGTCCCCGGATACGCTGATTTCCTATTTTTATTTCGGGAACCTCTTTGCGGTGAGGACTAAAAGCCTCCAGGATATCCCGTGGCTGGGCTCCGGGGATTTCAGAAGCAATCTGTATGATTTCTGTTTGAAGGCGGTGGAAAAGGCGGGGGAGGCCTGCCATTTTGACAGCGTGCTTTTCCATAATACAAGCCCCATCCGTCCGTTCGGTATGGAAGAAAAATATGAAGAGCTCAAAAGCGCGGCATACATAAGACGAGGATGGCCCCTGAAGGCGGAAGGCATGGTTTCCATCGTGATTCCCTCCAAGGACAATCCGGGCGTCCTGTCCACATGTATCCATTCCGTGATGGAAGCCAGCACCTACCGTAATTTTGAAATCATCGTCGTAGATAACGGCAGCAGTGAAAAGAACCGGAGGCGCATTGAACTCATGCTGTCCCTGATGACGCCGGAGTGCCGGTTCCGTTATGTGTATGAGCCGATGGAATTTAATTTTTCCGCCATGTGCAACAAAGGCGTGGGGCTGGCGCGTGGCGAATATGTAATGCTTTTGAATGATGATATAGAAATTATCCAGGAAGACTGGCTGGAAAAAATGATGCGTAAGGCCGTGCTTCCCCATGTGGGGGCGGTGGGTGTGAAGCTTTTCTATCCGGGCAGCCATACCATCCAGCATGCCGGCATCACCAATATCCGTCTGGGCCCGGCCCATAAGCTGCAGTTTCGGGATGACAGGACGGATTATTATTTCCTCAGGAACCGTCTGGCCTTTGATGTGCTGGGCGTGACCGGGGCCTGCCTGCTTGTGAAAAAAAGTATTTATGAGGAGGCCGGAGGTCTGTCCGAGGCGCTGCGCGTGGCCTTTAATGATGTGGAATTCTGCTATCATGTCTATGAGATGGGCTATTATAATGTGATCTGCAATGATGTGGCGCTTTATCATCATGAGTCCTTAAGCCGGGGCATGGACGACAGCGTGGAGAAGCTGAAACGCCTCCATCAGGAGCTGAACATGCTTTATGAGCTGCATCCGGATATTTACGGACGGGATCCTTTTTACCACAGATATCTGGTGAAGGATGTGCTGGATCAGGAATTTTACGCCGGAAACAGATATGAGTATACGGATCGGCTGGATACCGTGGAGCCTGAAAGCCTGCGGGATGGTTTACGCCCGGAGTGGTGCAATGAGGTGCTGCGCATGGGGATTGAATTTGCCGGTGATCTGTGTAAGTGGGAAACCGGCCGCAGCGGCGGCGGAAATTATTTTATCCAGGGCTGGTGCTATGCGCTTCAGGTGGACAACAGCCAGTATCGTTTTAACCTTCTGTTAAAGCCGGTGGATCGGGGCGACGGCCCGTCGGCGGAGAATGGCGGGGAGGAAGGCGCTGTGTGGAAGCTGCCCGTCAGCAGGCAGTACAGGCCGGATATCCAGGAAAATCTGGGCCATCTGCAGATGGTGGCGCTTACGGGCGTATGCCTGCAGTTTGGAAGAGAGGCGCTGCCTGAAGGGGAATACCGCATCGGCTTCCTTTGGGAGGACTGCTGTTCCAGGCAGAAGCTGTATCAGTGGACGGCGGAAACCATGGAGATCGTACACTGAGCGGCAGCTGTGGGAATGCCGGCCGGCGGCCGTCTGGCTGTATGAAAAGGAAGGCGGCCGGCCGCGGCGTACTTTGAGAGGAGCAGGACAATTCGTATGGATCAGAAGAAAGAAAAGAACGGCGGACAGGAATCGGTCGTGCCGGAAAAGGATTATAAAGAGGCTTACGAGCAGGAGCATTATAAAAGCACCTATCTTGCGGGCCGTGTGGCGGAGCTGGAGGATCAGGTGGATGACCTGCAGTTCAAGCTGGACAGGATTAAAAACAACCCTGTGTGGAAGGCGAGCACGCCGCTGCGCAAATGCATGCATTTTGCCATCCGCCAGGTGGACCGTGTGAAAAACTGCGGCAGCATCGGCGGTGTTGTGACGAAGATGAAGTATAAAGCCAATGAACGCAAGGCCATGAAGCATTACGGTACGGAGAGCTTCCCTTCGGAAGAGGAAAGGAAGCGGCAGGAGGAAACCGTTTTTCCAAATATGGTGAAAATCAGTATCCTGACCCCCCTCTGGAATACGCCGGAAAATTTCCTGCGGGACATGATCGGATCCGTGCAGAAGCAGACCTATGGGAACTGGGAGCTGTGCCTGGCGGACGGCTCGGATGATGCCCATGCTTACGTGGGAGAAATCTGCAGGGAGCTGGCGGGGAAGGATGAACGAATCCGTTACAGGAAGCTGGAAAAAAACGAAGGGATTGCGGGAAACACCAACCAATGCTTATCAATGGCCACGGGAGAATATATCGGCCTGTTTGATCATGACGATATGCTGCATCCCTGTGTGCTTTTTGAATATGTAAAGGCAATCAATGAGAAAAATGCGGATTACGTTTACTGTGATGAAGCCACCTTTAAAAACGGCGACATCAACCAGATGATTACCATGCATTTTAAACCGGACTACGCTATCGACAACCTGCGGGCCAATAATTATATCTGCCATTTCAGCGTTTTTTCCAGAAAGCTTCTGGACGAGACCGAGCTGTTCCGCACGAAATTCGACGGCAGCCAGGATCATGATATGATTCTGCGGCTTACGGATAAGGCGGAGCATGTGGTGCATGTGCCAAAGCTTTTGTATTACTGGAGACTGCACGCAGGCAGCGTCGCCTCGGGAATCGAAGCCAAGCCCTACGCCATTGAATCGGCAAGGGGTGCGGTGGCGGATCATCTGAGAAAGCATGGTTTTGAGCATTTTACCATCACAAGCACCAGGGCCTTTGAGACCATTTTCAAGATCACCTATGAAATCATCGGGGATCCGAAGATATCCATTATCATCCCCAATAAGGATCATGTGGAGGATCTGCGCAGATGTGTTACTTCTATTATAGAGAAGTCCACCTATGACAATTACGAAATCGTCATTGTGGAAAATAACAGTGAAACAAAGGAGATTTTCTCCTATTACGAGGAGCTTAAGAACAATCCTTCCATAAAAATTGTAACCTTCAAAGGGGCCTTTAATTACTCTGCCGTGAATAATTTTGGGGTGGGCGCGGCCACGGGAGATTACGTCCTGCTTCTGAATAACGATACGCAGGTCATAACCGTAAACTGGCTGGAGGAACTGCTTATGTACGCACAGCGTGAGGATGTGGGTGCTGTGGGCGGAAAGCTGTATTACGCGGATAAGACCATCCAGCATGCCGGCGTGGTAATCGGCCTTGGCGCCCACCGGACGGCGGGGCATACACATTACCGTCAGAAACGGGAAAACCTGGGGTATATGGGAAGGCTTTGCTATGCGCAGGACGTTTCCGCGGTAACCGGGGCCTGCCTTATGGTGAAAAAAAAGCTGTATGAAGAAGCCGGCGGCCTGGACGAAGGCTTTGCCGTTTCCCTCAACGACGTGGATTTCTGCCTGAAGCTGCGGCAGCTGGGCTATCTGAACGTATTTACCCCTTTTGCGGAGCTGTATCATTATGAATCCGTGTCCAGGGGACTGGATACGGACGGGGAAAAGGCGGCGCGCTATAATGAGGAATCCGCCCGTTTCCGGGAAAAGTGGAAGGTGCAGCTGGAGGCGGGGGATCCCTATTACAACCCGAATTTTACGCTGGATAAAAGTGACTTTTCTTTACGGGTATAAAAAAATGTAGTATACTGAACAAGGACAGTATGACTTCTTCAACGATTGAGATCAGAGATAACCGCCCGGCGGGGCGGCACATTTGCTGCACAGGCCCGCGGAAGCGGAAGAAAAGGAGGAGAAACACATGGGATATATGGAGGAATACAAATTCTGGCTGGAAGCTCCCTATTTTGACCCGAAGACAAAAGAGGAACTGAAGGGAATCGAAGGAAACGAAGCGGAGATCGAGGACCGGTTTTATAAGGAACTGGAATTCGGCACCGGCGGCCTGCGCGGCGTAATCGGCGCGGGAACCAACCGCATGAACATTTATACGGTAAGAAAGGCCACACAGGGCCTGGCAAACTATATTTTAAAGCAGGGCGGAGAGAAAAAGGGCGTGGCAATTGCCTATGACTCCCGTTTCATGTCCCCTGAATTTGCGGACGAGGCGGCTCTGTGCCTGGCGGCCAACGGCATTAAGGCCTATGTTTTTGATGAATTACGGCCCACACCGGAGCTTTCCTTTGCGCTGCGCACCCTGGGCTGTATTTCCGGAATCGTGGTAACGGCAAGCCATAACCCGCCGGAATATAACGGCTATAAGGTATACTGGGAGGACGGCGCCCAGGTGACGGCGCCCAAGGATAAGGAAATCATCGATGAGGTGAAGGCGGTTACCGATTATGCCGATGTGAAGACCATGGATAAGGATGCCGCCGCGGCAGCAGGGCTTTACCAGGTAATCGGCTCCGAAATCGACGATGCTTATATGGTAGAGCTGAAAAAACAGATCATCCATCCCGAAGTGATTCAGGAAATGGCTGACGATATCAAGATTGTATACACACCCTTCCACGGCACGGGCAACAAGCCGGTCAGAAGAGTGCTTTCCGAGCTGGGCTTCAAGCATGTGTATGTGGTTCCGGAGCAGGAGCTGCCTGATCCCGAATTTACCACGCTGGATTATCCCAATCCGGAAGATCCCAAGGCATTTACGCTGGCGCTGAAGCTTGCTAAGGAAAAAAATGCGGATATCGTGATGGCAACCGATCCGGATGCCGACCGTCTGGGCATTTATGCGCTGGATACAAAGAGCGGTGAATATGTGCCGTTTACAGGAAACATGTCCGGCATGCTCATTGCGGAATACATCCTGAGGGAACGCACCGCCACAGGGACCATGCCCGCCAACCCGGCTATGGTGAAAACCATCGTTACCACTAATATGGCAGACCCCATTGCGGCGGATTACAACGTAAAATTGATTGAAGTTCTCACAGGCTTTAAATTTATCGGGGAACAGATCAAGCTGTTTGAGCAGACCGGATCCAACAACTACGTATTCGGCCTGGAGGAAAGCTATGGCTGCCTGGCAGGAACCCACGCGAGAGACAAGGATGCTGTTGTAGCGGTTATGTGTCTGTGTGAGGTAGCTGCATGGTGCAAGAAGCACGGCCTGACACTGTGGGATCAGATGCTTGCCCTCTATGAAAAATACGGATATTTTAAAGAGGATCTGTACACCATTACCTTAAAGGGCATCGACGGCTCCAGGCAGATCGGGGAAATGATGGATAAGCTGAGAAAGAATCCTCCCGCCCGTTTTGGAGAGCTGGAGGTGGTAAATGTCCGCGATTACGAGACAGGAATTACCAGGGAGCTGGCAACCGGGAAAGAAACCCCTACGGGACTGCCCAAGTCCAATGTCCTGTATTTTGACCTGACCAACGATTCCTGGTGCTGTGCAAGACCTTCCGGAACCGAACCCAAGATCAAATTCTACATGGGCGTTAAGGGAACCAGCCTGGAGGATGCGAAGGCTAAGAACGAAAAGCTGACGGAAGAACTGAAGGCAGTGATCGAAGCATAAAGCAAGGGAAGCTGCAGGGACGTTATTATTCTACGTGTACGGACTGCGCAGTGTATGCGCAGTACCCTGACGGAAGCTTATTTTTACAGTAATGAATATCACGGCGCAGAAAGCCGGCAGGTATCGGTGCCCATCCGTTCTTTTTCGGGTGGACACCGCTTCTTGCACTTTAGAGTTTAAAAACAGGAGAGTTGCATGGGACATATTCTGAACCTGTCCAATTTCACAAAGGCATTCCGTTATCTGAAAAAAAACGGCTTGGGCGCGGCATTTTCTGCCGTGGAAGAACGTATTTTACAGGAGCGTTCCCAGGCGGAGGAGGCCGGAGGCAATGGTACGGGCAGCCGGTACCAGCCGCCCACTGAGACAGAACTGGATGCCCAGCGCAGACGCAGCTGGCCTGAACCGGTGCTCTTCAGCATTGCGGTGCCGGCTTATGAAACCGATCCTGTTTACCTGAAGGAGCTTTTGGATTCCCTTCAGGAACAGACCTACCCCTGCTGGGAGCTTATCCTGGCGGATGCGGGCACGGGAGACAGTGTCAGAAAAGCGGCCGAAGCCAGGGCTGATGAGAGAATCCGCTACATCAGGCTGGCCTCGAATGATGGAATTGCCGGAAATACCAATGCGGCGATAGAACTGGCACAGGGAGCCTATATCGGCCTTCTTGACCATGACGATATTCTCACCCGGGACGCTCTTTACGAAATGGCCTGCGCCCTGGAAAAACAGGAACAAAACGGAATACATCCTGTATTTTTGTATTCCGATGAAGATAAATGTGACGGCGAAGCGCAGAATACCTACGAGCCCCACAGAAAAATGGACTTTAACCTGGATCTGCTGCTGTCTAATAATTATATCTGTCATTTCCTGGTGATGGACGCTGCGGTTATGAAACGTCTGCGTCTGCGCACCGGATTTGACGGCGCACAGGATTATGATCTGGTGCTTCGCGCGGCGGGACAGGTTCTTGAAGGGACGCCCGAGGAAGCCTATGTCCATATCCCAAAGATCCTCTACCACTGGCGCTGCCACCGTAATTCCACGGCCTCCAATCCTGCCAGCAAGAACTATGCCTATGAAGCGGGGAGGAGAGCCCTTGAGGATTTTGGCAGGGAACACGGCTGGAAAGTGCAGGCGGAAGATACCAGGCACCTGGGCTTTTACCGCCTGGAGTTTATGCCGGATGCGCTCAGCCAGCGCAGTGATCTGGGCGCTGTAGCCGGCCCCCTTCCTTCCAGGAATGGCCGTCTGGTGAGCGGAATATACGACGAATCGCCCGATTCTACTGTGACCATGCGCTATGACGGCCTTAAACGCCGCTTCAGCGGGTACATGCACCGGGCGGTCCTCACTCAGGATGTGGAGGCCGCAGATATCCGTACCATGCAGGTCCGGCCTGAATTCAGGAAGGATTTGGATCTGGCCCTGCAGGAAATACGCGCCGGCGCCGATCCGGTCAGGACAAGCATCGCCTTCTGCCTGACCTTAAGAAAACGAGGCTTCCGCATTCTGTGGGATCCGGACAGGAAAGAGGGAATCCATTGAAAACAACCGTAGTTATCCCCAATTATAACGGCATACAATATCTGGAAAACTGTCTCCGCTCCCTGGAACACTGCTTCCCGGAGCACGGCGGACCCACATTTGCAGTCATTATCGTTGATAACGGTTCCGACGACGGCAGCGCGGAAATGGCGGAACGTCTTTTTCCCTGGGTACGTCTTATCCATTTTCCGGAAAACAAAGGCTTTGTGGAGGCTGTAAACGAGGGAATCCGACAGTCGGCAACTCCTTATGTCTTCCTGCTGAACAATGACACCACCGTGGATCCCGGCTGCATCCGCAGGCTGGAACGCCGCATGGACAGTGATCCCACCCTTTTTTCCGTCGCAACCAAAATGCTTTCCATGGCACAGCCGGACGTCATGGACGGCGCCGGGGATCTTTACAGTGCCCTTGGCTGGGCCTATGCAATAGGAAAGGGACGGCCATCCGCCGACTACAATGCTCCCGTGCCCGTATTCTCCGCATGTGCAGGCGCCGCCCTCTACCGCAGGGAATACCTGGAAAAAACCGGGCTGCTGGACGAAATCCACTTTGCCTACCTGGAGGATGTGGATCTTGGCTACCGCGCCCGAATCCTGGGCTACAAAAACTGTTACGAACCCACTGCCAGGGTGTACCATGCCGGCAGCGCCACCACTGGTTCCCGCTACAACCCTTTTAAAATTGCCCACTCCTCCAGGAATAACATATACCTCATTTACAAAAACATGCCGTTTTTCCAGTTATTGCTGAACCTCCCCTTCCTGGCCGCAGGATTTTTCATGAAAATCCTCTTCTTCTGCGCCAAAGGCTATGGAGGCGTATACCTTAAGGGCATGGGCCAGGGCTTCAGGCTCTGCGCAACGCCCGAAGCCCGCGCCCGAAAAGTCCGTTTCAAACCCGCCAATTTCGGGCACTATATAACCATACAGCTGGAACTCTGGCTCAACATGTTCCGCCGTATATAAGCCGCCGGCTTAAAAAGCACACAAACCGCCGGAAAAATTAAAAAAAATATTTATTTTTAAAACTTTCAGACAACCAATTACATCTTAATATAAGACACACCTTAGCTCCCCTCAATTTGCCCCGGCAATGTCCTCATAACCGGCTTTCGAAAGCTTTCCGACGTTATGTCTGTGGTACGTCAGCTATCGCTGCCCGGTCTGGGTCCGCTTCGGGTGGGAAGGGTCGCGGGTGAGGGGGATTTTCAAATGCCTGGGAAGCCTTGGAGCTGTTTCTTAAAGCCTGAAACGGCAGGTTAACCTGCCATACGGCAGCTGTCTGAGGAGCGCCAGCGACGAGTTCCTGCCGTATCAAGGTCGTCCAAGCTGCCGTTTCAGGCTTTTAGAAACAGCCCAAGGCTGATATGGTAATTGAAAATCCCCCTCACCCACGCCCCTTCCCACCCGAAGCGGACCCAGACCGGGCAACAATACCTAACGCATGCGCCACAGACGCAACATCACTGTCGTAAAATGGCGATTAAGGAAAATTTAAGTTGTGCTTTTAAGATTATTATTGTACAATACAATTTGTATATGGGGAAACAGGTGAAGCCATGATTAAGGACAACCAGCAATACTTTAACCGATTGCATGTCATAGTAGATGCATTTGTTATTGCAGGCTCCTATATACTTGCGTGGTATTTGAAAATAGGGAGCAATTTAAAAGATACGGGTCCTGAGGTGGGCGTGTTGGATATGAAGATATATTTCAGCGCCCTGTATTTTGTTGTGCCGGGATATCTGATTCTGTATTACTGGTTCAAGCTTTACTCACCCAAACGGGTTCAGCGCAGTGAATCGGAAATCGTTAATGTCTGCAAGGCGAACATCGTTGGCGTGACAGTTTTTCTGGCGGTGCTGTTTACGGTAAATAATACCTTCAGTTCCTTCCAGGTGCACGATTTTTCCCGTGGCATGGTTGGTATTTTCTGTGCCGTTAATACGGTAAATACCCTGCTCATGCGCGCCCTTATCCGCTATATACTGTATTATGTAAGGAAAAAAGGCTACAATCTCAAATACATTCTTCTGGTAGGATATTCTAGGGCGGCGGAAGAATATATCAACAGAATCAATTCCAACCCTCAATGGGGATATGTGGTAAGAGGAATTCTGGATGATAAAGTGCCCAGAGGAGCAACCTATAAGGGAGTGAAGGTATTAGGATCAATTGACAACCTTCTCTATATTTTACCGGAAAACAAACTGGATGAAATCGCCATCACGCTCTCCCTGGAAAGCTATGACAGACTGGAGGAGCTGGTGGATTTATGTGAAAAATCGGGCGTCCATACCAAATTTATACCGGATTATAATTCTCTGATTCCAGGAAAGCCTTACATGGAGGATCTGATGGGGCTTCCGGTAATCAATATCAGGTATGTGCCGCTTTCCAATACGCTCAGCGCGCTGGCGAAGCGTTGTGTGGATATTGCAGGATCTTTTTTCGGACTGATCCTGATATCGCCGCTTTTGCTTGTTGTGGCGCTTCTGGTGAAAGCTACCAGCAAGGGGCCGGTTATATTCAAGCAGGAAAGAGTAGGGCTTCATAATAAAACCTTTATGATGTATAAATTCCGGACGATGCGGCAGCAGCAGCCCGGCGAAGAGAAAAAGGGCTGGACAGTGAAGGGCGATCCCAGGATTACCAGAGTTGGGGCATTCCTGCGCAGAACAAGCCTGGATGAACTGCCTCAGCTGTTTAATGTCCTGCTGGGAGATATGAGCCTGGTGGGGCCAAGACCGGAACGGCCTCAGTTTGTGGAGAAGTTCAGGGAAGAAATTCCCCGCTATATGATAAAGCATCAGGTGCGCCCCGGAATGACCGGCTGGGCACAGATTAACGGCTACCGGGGGGACACGTCAATCCGCAAGCGGATTGAATATGATATATACTACATTGAGAACTGGAGCATGGCCCTTGATATCAAAATCCTTTTTCTTACTTTTTTCAAAGGATTTATCAATGAGAATGCTTATTAGAAATACAGGAAACAGGAGAAAAAAGTATGGCATCATCATCGCAGAGAGGTAATGGAGGGAACCGGAACAGCGGTTCCCGCAACAGCGCGTCACGAAACGGCAGCTCCCGCAGTGCAGGCGGACGTGATGAATACAGAGAGCCCCGCAGAGGCGGTTACCGTGACGAATATGACGAACCCCGCAGTTCCCGCGGCAGTTATGGCGACGGAAGGAATTCCGATGGAAGAGGCAGCAGTTCCAAAGGAAAAAAGTCCATGTCCAAAAAGAGGAAGGCCAGAAAGAGAAGAAGGATCATTATGTTTACAGTGGAAATGGTCGCTCTTGTTGTGCTGGCAGTTGTTCTCTGGGCGGTGCTGAAACAGACCTCCATTCAGAAAATCAATGTTAACGAAGAGGACATTGTAATCAACGATACGGTAGAGAATAATACAGCTATGAAGGGATACCGTAATATCGCTTTGTTCGGTATTGATGCCAGAAATGATAATCTGGATAAAGGAAACCGTTCCGATACAATAATGATCGCTTCTATCAATCAGGATACGGGAGAAGTGAAGCTTTGTTCCGTATACCGTGATACGTATATGAATCTGGGTAATGATAAATACAGCAAATGCAATGCTGCCTATGCGGCTGGCGGGCCGAAACAGGCGATAGATATGCTGAACATGAACCTGGACATGAATATTACCAATTATATCAGCATTGGCTTTGAGGGTTTGATAGAGACCATTGACAGCCTGGGCGGAATACAGATTGATGTTAAGGAAGATGAAATCAAGCATTTGAACAATTACCAGGCCAGTATGTTCAGTACGGAAACCAAGGAAAAATTAACGGATAATTATGTCAAGGTAACGCAGCCCGGCCTACAGACACTGAACGGACTGCAGGCTACGGCGTACTGCCGTATCCGTTATACGGCAGGGGATGATTTCAAGCGGGCGGAGAGACAGCGTACCGTACTGCTTGCCTGCTTTGAAAAGGCGAAGACCGCTTCCGTATCCACTTTGAACTCGATACTGGATTCGGTTATGCCGCATGTGGCCACCAATTTAAATACGGCGGAGATGCTGGAGGTATTGGGAGAACTGACCAAGTATAAGGTAGTGGCAACCGACGGCTTCCCGTTTGAAACCAACAGGGTTACCGGAAAGGTCGGTAAGGCCGGAAGCTGTGTTATCCCCACCTCGCTGGAGGATAATGTAGTGCTTCTCCACAAGTTCTTCTTTGAGCAGGAGGAATATACACCTTCTCCGTCTGTGAAGAGCTACAGCGCTATTGTGTCAAGGGATACCGGAAGGTAACCGGAAATCAGGACAAAAAAGAAGATATTACCTGAAATGAGCTAAAAGGGGCCAATCCAAGGCCCCTTTTTCTAAAATTAAGGATAACTGTTTATAGTTATTCTTATGTGCTTTAATCCGGCAATGAATGATGCTGGCCGGAAGGAAAGGGAAGTTACGAATGAAGATTGATGTTATTATCCCTGTATACAAGCCGGAGAAAAGGTTTTTGGAGCTGATCAGCAGGCTGGAAAAACAGACTCTGAAGCCGAATCGGATCATAATAATGAATACGGAAGAAAAATATTTTGAAGCTCTTCTGTATGGTACAGATTTTGCCAGGGAGCATCCGAACGCCGAGGTGCACCATCTTTCCAAGTGGGAATTCAATCATGGTGGAACCAGAAATGATGGAGCGGCCCGCAGCACAGGGGATATTTTCGTATGCATGACTCAGGATGCGCTGCCGGCCGACAACAGGCTTCTTGAGGAGCTGACGGCGGCGCTGAGCGCGGAAGAGGACATTGCTGTTTCCTATGCAAGGCAGCTGCCTGAAAAGGACAGCGGAGAGATAGAAAAATACACCAGGCAATTTAACTATCCGGAGGAGAGCTGTGTAAAGGGGAAAGGGCAGCTGCCTGAAATGGGAATTAAGACCTATTTCTGTTCTAATGTGTGCGCTGCTTATAAAAAAGAGGTTTTCCGTAAGCTGGGAGGCTTTGAACGGCATGTGAATTTTAATGAAGATATGCTGTTTGCGGCTAAAGCGGTGCAGGCGGGATGGAAAATTGCTTATTGCGCCGGGGCGAAGGTGTATCACTGCCATAATTATACCTGCGCGGAGCAGTTCCACCGTAATTTTGACAACGGAGTATCCCAGGCGCAGCATCCGGAGGTTTTTAAGGGGCTTCCTTCCGAGTCGGAGGGGGTTAAGCTGGTAAAACAGACGGCGGCCCATTTGTGCAGTATCCATAAGCCCTGGCTTGTACTGCGGCTGTTTGCGGAAAGCGCGGCCAAATATGCGGGATTTTTCCTGGGAAGGCGTTATAAAAGCCTGCCCGCAGGCGTTGTAAGGGCCTGTGCAATGAATAAAGATTATTGGAAACAAGTGTAATGTGATTGAATGGAGGCAAGTATGTGTGGAATTGTAGGCTACATCGGTAAAAATCAGGCAGCACCCATCGTCCTTGATGGACTCTCCAAACTGGAATACCGCGGATATGATTCGGCGGGGATGGCCATTTTTGACGGCAGCAAAATCAACATCACCAAATCTGTGGGAAGACTGAAGGTATTGCAGGAGCTTACCCATGATGGGGCGACGATGCCGGGAAATCTTGGAATCGGCCATACCAGATGGGCGACCCACGGAGCGCCCAGTGATGTGAATTCCCATCCGCATTTTAACGAAAAGGGCACAATTGCCGTCGTACATAACGGAATTATTGAAAATTATCTTCCGCTGAAGAAAAAACTGGAAAGCAAGGGCTATCATTTTATTTCGGAGACGGATACGGAGGTCCTGGCCCATATGCTGGACTATTATTACAAGGGAGATCCCATGGGGGCTATCGTAAAGGTGCTTCATCGTGTGGAGGGCTCCTACGCGCTGGGAATTTTGTTCTCGGATTTTCCCGGGGAAATGTTTGCGGTGAGGAAGGACAGCCCGCTTATTGTAGGGCAGAGTGGGGAGGGCTGCTTTATCGCCTCCGATGTGCCTGCCATACTGAAGTATACCAGAACGGTCACCTATATTGACAATCAGGAAATCGTCCGTCTGACTCCGGAAGGACTGCACATCTATAATGTGGATGAGGAAGAGCTGGAAAAAGAAAGCGTTACCATCGACTGGGATGCGGAAGCGGCGGAAAAGGCCGGCTATGAGCATTTTATGCTGAAGGAAATGTATGAGCAGCCAAAGACGGTAACCGATACCATAAGCCCCAGGATCAGGAAGAATGATATCGTCATTGAAGAGCTGGGAATGAGTGATGAGGATCTTCTGTCCGTAAGGAAAATCCATATCGTTGCCTGCGGCTCCGCTTATCATGCCGGAGTTACCGGGAAATATGTGCTGGAAGGGCTGGCACGTATACCGGTGGAGGTGGATCTGGCCTCCGAGTTCCGTTACCGCAACCCGATCCTGGAGGATGGGGGCATGGTGGTGGTGATCAGCCAGTCCGGGGAAACTGCGGATACCCTGGCCGCGCTGCGGGAATCGAAGAAACGTGGCTTTAAGGTTCTGGGCATCGTCAATGTGGTGGGAAGCTCCATCGCCAGGGAGGCGGATAATGTTATGTATACCTGGGCAGGACCGGAAATTGCGGTAGCTACGACAAAGGCCTATAGCGCCCAGCTGATTGCGCTCTATCTGCTTGCTTTAAAGCTGGCCCGGGTGAGACACACGGTAACGGAAAGAGAATTTGAGGGCATGCTGGAAGATTTGGGTCGTCTGCCCGATCAGATAGAACTTCTTCTGAATAATAAAAACAGGATTCAGAGATTTGCCAACAGGTATATTGCGGCAAAGGATGTTTTCTTTATCGGCAGGGGAATTGACTATGCCATTTCCATGGAAGGCTCTCTGAAGCTGAAGGAAATTTCCTATATCCACTCGGAGGCCTATGCGGCGGGAGAACTGAAGCATGGCACAATATCCCTGATAGAGGAAGGAACGCTTGTGGCGGCGGTATCCACGCAGCCCTCGCTGTACCAGAAAACCATCAGCAATATGGTGGAGGTAAAATCGAGAGGCGCATTTGTGCTTGCCGTGACCTGTGAGGGAAACAGGGAAATCGAAAAAGCAGCGGATTATGTAATCTATATCCCGCAGACCAATCCTTTCTTCGCCAATTCGCTGGCGATTATCCCGCTCCAGCTTTTCAGTTATTATGTGGCGGTTGGAAAGGGCTGTGATGTGGATAAGCCGAGGAATCTGGCAAAATCTGTTACTGTGGAATAGTATTTCTGGCGCTAAAGTTTAATGCTATTTTTAGTAGATATATTTAGTTTATTAAAAAAACTGTAACGTATTAAATCGTTGCAGTTTTTTTATTATTGTGTATAAAATTTTAGTGTTCTAAGGTCAGAATAATAGGTTGATCATAATCACCCGCTTTTTCACCGAAGAGATTAATGCCGCCGCAATATTTACTTGATTCTCGACATTCAATACGAAATTTAATATAGCTTTTTAATTCAACCATTAATTCCTGAATTTTTAGACTGCTTACATATTCTCCATTGATGAAAGTGCCATCCTGGTTTATCTGCCAGGTGACTAATTTACCATATTGTGTTAATCCACTTTGCCAGAATTGAGGGGTATAAATACCGCGTCTTGCCCCAAAGTCACCAGCTGAATGGTAATGGCCACAGCTTCTATCATTAATGGAAAGATAAATATCCGAAGGATAATTTTCATTATATCCAGGTGCTTCTGAGCATAGCTCCATCGATAAAGAAAGTTGTTTGCATTGTTTATGTTTAGGAAGGATATTGGGGACTTTGTATTCAAGAAATCCCTTGGCCATCCATATGAGTTGTGCATTTATTTTATCAAAAAGATAGAAAGAACGAAGCTCGTCTTCTGTACCAATAAAACTATCTTCGGATATAAGGCCGCATGGCATTTCAGCATAACAGTCAGTATAACTTCCTATTGGAATTTCTAAAGAAGATATATGATTGATGCTTGGTGAGGAAGAGCGCAATATTATATTTACCAAAAATTTTTCAACATAACATATTTTAAATACAGAGCCATTTCTGATTATTCTTTCTGAGCGTATTATTCCGGCATCTTCCAAAATTTGAATATGCACACCAGCAGAGGATTGAGGAAGGTGCAGTTGTTCAGCAACTTCCTGAACTGAAAGGGGATTTTGGTACAATAATCCTATGATATCAATCCGTGTAGGGACAGAAAGAGCTTTAGCCACCTGGCACAGAAGTTCTTTATTTTCCGAATTTAATTCAAATAAACCTGAAGATGACATGTTCATTCCCCCTATATTTTTAATATAAAATATTATACCAACAGTATAACGGGTTGTCGATTTCAAATATAATTTATTAATTGCTCCATAAAAACTGTTGTGATAATAGTTTTTTATAATAATATTTTTACAAAACAGAAAATATGGTTTGATATAGAAAAATGCCATATATTTTAAATAAAATGAGATATAATTGATTGACATATACAAAAGTTAACAATATATTAGTTGTATAATTTAACAAATTTATTATGGAGGGTCGCACATGAGAAAAATGATTGGGGTAACTTTATTGGTAACTTTGACGATGTTGTTTGGGGGATGCAGTTCCGGTGGAGAAGCTGCACCGCAAAATGTTGCGGATAATACTGGAGATTCAGGTGTTGTGGAAACTACAGCTGCTCCCGGTGATGCCGTTGTTCCAGAAGGAAAGAAGGGGACTCTGGAAATATGGACTATGTTCACAGGTGCAGATGGGGCTGCATTTCCTGATATTGTGGATAAGTACAACGCCACTAATCCAGATTATACCGTATTACACCGTCCTATGACTGCAGAAGATTTATATTTAAAATTACAGATGGCCGAAGCTTCAGGTGAAGGAATTCCCGATATGGCAATGAACCATATAGAGAGGGTTCCCTTATATCAGGAAGAGGGAAGAATTTTGGATTTAACCCCCTATTTAGAAGCATCTGATATTAAAAAGGATAATTATAATTCGAAAGCATGGGAAATGACTGATCTCAATGGCGGGCATTATGGAGTTCCTTTGGATGTACATTCTTATGTATTGTGGGTAAATATGGACTTATATGAAAAGTACGGATTAAAGGATTTGGACGATGGAGTTCTTACATGGGATGAATTAGCAGCTACTGCAGAAGTGGTTAAACAGGATAATATTATACCTATTGGTTTAAGCTGGTTCCGTCCTATATTCTTAGGATCCTATGCACAGTTAGGTGGAACCCTCAGTGAAGATGGAACAAATCCTTCTTTTAATAATGAACTTGCTGTTCAGACTCTGGAACAATATTGCAGTTTGGTGCAGGATGGAAATACTCAGAAGGACGGAGACGATTCTTGGAAAGCATTTTTAGGAGGAAATGTTCTTTATGAACCTGAGGGAGTATGGATGTATAATGCTGTACGGGATTCCGGATTAAATATAAAGGCTTATGACTTTCCTGTATTTACGCCAGAAGAAAAGGGGAACTGGACTTCATCACATCAGTTTACCATACCGGTACAGCCAAAACAGGATGAGGAACGAGTAAAGGCTTGCCTTGATTTCATTAAATTTGTAGAAGAAAATGCAGCAGATTGGTCAATTGCAGGTTTGGTTCCAGCTGCCAAGAAAGCGTTGGAGAGTGAAGAGTTTACGAAAATGCCTCAATATTTTCTGGCATCTGAAAGCGAGGAATTAAAAATTTATAACTATAAATATTATGGATATGCGGTGGACGCATTGGATAAAGTTCTGGGTGATATTATGTTTGGAAAAATTAGTATTGAGGATGGACTTAAGCAGGCTGAGATGGAAACAAAAGATAAAATTTCAATGGAATAAATTCTAAAAATATTAACGGGCGGCACTGATACATATCAGTGCCGCAACAAGAAAGGAGGGTATAATGGAAAAAGGTAAAAGCAGAAAAAAAGGATCTAAGGCACATTATTTTTTTCTCGCACCACATATGCTTATATTCCTTATCTTTTTCTTCATTCCTTTTATTTATGGAATATATATATCTTTTACAAAATGGGATATGTTTTCAAAACCGCAATGGATTGGTTTTGAAAATTACTTGACACTATTTACTAATAAAGATTCTTCGTTTTACAGGCAATTTTGGAATGGTTTTGGCAATACATTAAGATTTGTAATTATGATTGTGCCATTTCAAATTGCTGTCCCTTTGATTATTGCTTTGGCTCTTTATGCAAAGCCCAAAGGAGCCAGAATATTTCAGGGTATTATATATATACCCACATTGTTCTCAATTTCAGCAGTTATTTTAACTTGGTTTTTTATTTTGCATCCAAGTTATGGACTGATAAATAAATTGTTTGGACTGGAAATAAATTGGTTTGGAGAACAGCCGTATGCCTGGACTTCCATAATTATAGTAACTATTTGGTGGATTATCGGTTTAAATATGGTTATTTATGTAGCAGCTCTCGGAGGAATCGATTCAAGCATTATAGAATCGGCTCAAATTGACGGGGCGGGGTGGGGGAGAAGGATTATTCATATTTATATTCCTTTAATTAAATTCCCTTTATTATTTACTATTTTATCCGCAACTACTTCTCAATTTAATATTTATGGTCAACCTTTAATGTTAACAAAGGGAGGACCAACTGAAAGTACGTTTGTACTCATTATGTATATTAGAAACTTAGCTTTTGGTTCAGGTAAGCCTATTGCAGGCATTGCCTCAGCAATGGCTGTTATATTAGGGGTTGTAATAGGAATCTTTTCGGTTGCACAAATGATAGTTCTTATTAAATTGCAAGACGAATAAAGGAGAATCAATGAAAAATAAAAAGTTTAATTTTGAAAAAGCAATATCCTTTATTATTTTGCTTATTTTTTCGATTTTATTTTTAGTACCTATTATATGGGTATTTCTTTCGGCATTTAAAGTAGATGCAGAACTTAATCGGGCAGGAGGATTTTTGTTTTTGCCTAAAACTTGGACGTTGCAAAATTTTATTGAAGTATTAGATCCTAAAAATGTGAAAGTCCCAATTTATAAATGGTTTGGAAATTCGGTTTTAGTGTCCGCAATATATACCTTGCTTTCAATACTTATTGTTTCTATGTCGGCTTATGCTTTTGGTAAACTTAAATTTAAAGGAAGAAATTTTCTTTTTTTAACAATATTATTTATTTCGTCTTTTCCAAGCATAGTAAATATTGTGCCTCTTTATCATACCATGAAACTATTAAAATGGGTAAATACTCCCATGGCGTTAATTTTTCCGGGTCTGGCAGGTACATTTAATATTTTTTTGGTAAAACAGTTTATGATAGGAGTGCCGGATAGTATAATCGAGGCCGGTAAAATTGATGGCGCTGGTGATATACACATTTTTTTTTCTCTCATTTTTCCGATACTAAAACCTATTCTGGTTGTAGTTGGCATATTTAGTTTTACCGGGATTTGGAATGATTTTTTATGGCCTTCTATTGCGATTAATGATATTGAAAAGCTTACATTAACGGCAGGGTTGCAGTTAGCCAGGGGAACTTATGAAACTTTTGTATCAAAGCTAAGTGCTGTATCGGTGGTTTCAATTGTTCCTATGATTGTTTTATATTGCTTTGCTGAAAAATGGATGATAAAAGGAGTTCAAATATCGGCAGGCGTGAAGGGATAATGATTAGCAGAGGAGAAAGGTTTTATGTGGTCAAAAAACGAAATAATGGAGTGGTATGAAAGACAGCCGTGGATTGTAGGATTCAATTATGTAACATCTAATGCAGTCAATAGTACAGAAATGTGGCAGGAAGAGAGTTTCTCTCCAAACTTGATTAGAAAAGAGTTAATGGCAGCAGCAGAATTGGGTTATAATTCATGTCGGATATTTCTTCAGTACATTTTGTGGAAAAGTGAAAAAAGGACATTTCTAAAAAATTTTGAAATTTTTCTGCATATAGCAAATGAATGCGGATTAACCGTGATGCCGGTATTATTTGATGATTGTGCATTCTCTCATAAGGAACCTTATCTTGGAAAACAAGATTATCCAATTAAAGGAGTCCATAACAGTGGTTGGACACCAAGTCCTGGATTCAGAATTGCTGACGATAAAAACGAGCGCCCTTTTTTAAAGGAATATGTATCGGAAATAATTGAAAGTTACAAAAAAGATAGAAGAATTCTTTTATGGGATCTGTATAATGAGCCAGGTAATAGTAACAGAAATGAAAAGTGTCTTTCTTTATTAGAAGATTCTTTTAACTGGGCACGTCTTTGCGAAGCTGATCAGCCATTAACAGCAGGCATATGGGCGTTTCGGGATTTCGATATGGAATGTGCCGGCTTATCTGATATAATAACATTTCACGATTATACCGCTTTGCCAAATACAAAAAAACGTGTTGAAGAATTGCTTATTTATGGTAAACCTATGATCTGTACTGAGTGGATGAATAGGATTACTGATAACAGAATTGATACTCATTTGTCTTATTACAAAGACAAAAGGATTGGAGTTTTTAATTGGGGACTGGTAAAAGGAAAAACGCAGACTTATTTAAGTTGGGATGCTGAAGAAAATTGTATAGATGGTGAACCAAAGATCTGGCAGCATGATATCTTTTTTGACAACCTTGAACCATACAGCAAATTAGAAGCAGGAATAATCAAAGAACTAACTCAAAATGAAAATATTAAAATTAGAATTCCGATAAGGGAAATGACACATGAATTAATGGATGAATTAGAGAATAAAGGATTAATTTTACGGTTGTATCCTTCGCATCATCGTAATATAGTGGATTTGGATAAAAGTGTAGGCAAAGACATCTATATTAGCAGTAAAAAAGCAGGAGCGCATAAATTACTTTCGGTAACTATTAACAGAACAGATTTCAGCGCTTTTGGTATGCATGACGAAAATGAGGAAGTGCTTCTGATAGGAGGAGAGGGAGAAAAGGATCTGTTCATCTTGTTTGGTCTTGGCACGTGGGATAGCTTCATGAAAAAAAAGAAAGAAAAAACACTATGTGAAGATGATTTTATTTGTGTTCATTGTAAATATAATGATCCTTTTGTCAGTTTTTTTACAATATGCAAAGGAGTTCTTCATGGGGAGGCAGTAGCGGGGGAAATGGGGATGCCTGCGACATTTTATGTGACTGAACCATCTGATATTAAATTAATGATATTTCCATTTAATAATTATAAAATTACATTTTAAAAAAATGCCAATGGGTTTAGGTGTAACCCATTGGCATTTTTTTAAAATGTAAGTATTGGATGTGATAAGATTTTGAGGTTAATATTAGGGATTTAACATATTTTCTATAGATTTATCACAGAAAGAACACAATTCCTGTATATACTGTAAATAAAGCTTGGGATAAACCTGAAATGATAAAGGAGAAAAGAGGTAAGCGATATGTTTGAAAACAATAATTATTCAAACGAAAACGTGAATGAACAAAATAATTCGCAGACTGTCCAGAGCGGCAGTGATGCTGCTCATACAGAACATAATAACGGACAGACGGCCGGCGGCGCCGCTGGCAGTGCGGACAGTACCGGCAATACCGGAAGCTATACCGGAAGCGGCTATACAGGAGGTTATTCGGGAAGCGGCTATACGGGCGGCTATTCCGGGATGAATGCGGGCGGCTACCAGAACGGCGGACAGGGCGGTTACCAGAATAACGCAGGTTACCGGAGCAGTGCGGGAGCGCAGGGCGGATATCAGGGCAGCCCTTATCAGACTGGCGGATATCAGAATGCGGGACAGAACGGAACAGGACAAAACGGCGCCGGACAGGGTGGCATGGGGCAGAACGGACAGCCTCACGGCAGCTACAGCGGTTATGGCAGCTATCAGTCCCAGCAGGGAAATTACCAGTACGGCAGTACTTTTTCCAATAACGATTATGGCGCTGCACCCGGAGGCGGGCGTCAGGGAAAGAAGCATAAGGAGAAAAAGCCCAGGAAGCCGATGAACCCGCTGATGAAAAAAGTGATAGCTGTGGTGGTATGCGGCGTATTTTTCGGTGTATGCGCGGGAGTCAGCTTCCTTGCGGTGAATTCTCTTGGAAATGATAAGCAGCCCAAGGAAATCACCCAGGCCACTGCGGATGGAGCGGAGAACGCGCAGGATACACAGGAGTCTGGCGCAGCGAATGATTCGGGAATCAAATCCACAGTAACGCAGGGAACCTCCAGCGCGGTGGTAACGGATGTGACAAAGGTGGTGGAAGCTACCATGCCTTCCATCGTTTCCATAACAAATCAGATGATTATTTCCGGCACGGATTTCTGGGGACAGAATATGGAACAGGAGCAGGAAGCGGCGGGCAGCGGTATTATTATCGGTGAAAATGATAAGGAGCTGCTGGTGGTGACCAATTACCACGTGGTTGCGGATTCCACTAAGCTTTCTGTGAAATTTATTGACGATGAAGTGGTTGAAGCGCAGATTAAGGGAACCAGCCCTTCCATGGATCTGGCGGTGATTGCCGTTAAGCTTGAGGATATCAACAGCTCCACCAAGGGCAGTATTGCCATTGCGACTATGGGCGATTCCGATACATTGAAGGTAGGCGAGCCTGTTATAGCCATCGGCAACGCGCTGGGCTATGGGCAGTCCGTAACCACAGGCGTGGTCAGCGCCCTGAACCGTACGCTTGAGGTAAGCGAAACGGGTACCAGCAATGCATTGATTCAGACCGATGCGGCGATCAATCCCGGTAACTCAGGCGGCGCTCTGCTGGATATCAAGGGCCAGGTTATCGGTATTAATTCCAACAAGATCGGCGGAAGCACCATTGAAGGTATGGGTTATGCCATCCCGATTTCTTCTGCAAAACCGATTATAGAAGAGCTGATGAACCGGGAGACCAAGGAAAAGGTAGATGAAAGTAACAGAGGATTCCTGGGAATTTCCTGTATCAACGTAACAAAGGCCATGGGTGAGGCATATGGTATGCCGGAGGGCATTTACGTTGCACAGGTATATCCTGCCACAGGCGCGGATAATGCAGGTCTGGTAAAGGGAGATATCATTACCGGTTTTGCGGGCGCTACGGTAACAACGCAGGATGATTTGACCAATTCCATGCAGTATTATGCTGTAGGAGACACTGTTGAGTTAACCATTATGCGCGGCAACCCGACGGAAGGCTATCAGGAGCAGAAGGTGAATGTAACCCTTACTTCCCAGGAAGCCATGAATACATCCGGCAGAAATTAAAGCCGGCGGGAAATTATGGATATAGAGCCCATAGGGCGGATCTCAGGCGGATTTTGGGTCTGCTGAACGGGTACAATAAATGAAGCGGCTGCAATAAATGAAGCGGTTACAATAAATCGAGCAGCAATAAAGGAAGCAGCTGCAATAAATTACAGTAAGAAACGGCTTTGTTTTTAAAATACAGCCGTCAGATGAGGACAGATGCCCGGCAGTAAGGGCGCCTGTCCTTGTTTTTGCCTGTTTTATTTAGTTTGTTTATAGAAACTTAACTTGTATGGATATACACGATGATTTATAATGAAAACAGTTGCAGCTGCCCAGCTGATTGGGCTGGCTGCGACAGCTGCTGATACAATGTCTGTTGGCCGGAAACGGGAGCTTATGCTGTTGCGGCGGTGTCAGCGGTGTGTATTAGCACAGGACTGCCGGAAGGGCACAAATTAAATCAAACGGAGGATTGCCAGATGAGCGATTTTGATAATAGAGACGAAGAAGAAAAGAAGGAAACAGGCCTGGAAGAAAATAAGGGCAAGGAGCCTTCGGATAAAAAGGAAGAAAAGACGGATAAGCCGGAAAAGGAATATGAGGATGTTTGTTTTATCTGCAGGCGCCCTGAAAGCAAGGCAGGCAAGATGTACCATCTGCCCAATAATATCTGTGTCTGCGACGACTGCATGCACAGGACTATGGATGCAGTGAGCCAGTATGATTATCAGGGTATGCTGAACAATCCCGAAATGATGAACATGCTGAACAACATGAACAAGGACGGGAAATATCCCAATATCAGCTTTGTCAATCTGGCTGATCTTCAGGGAAACGACGGTATTCCCAACAAGCAGAAGATTAAAAAGAAAAAAGCGAAGGAAAAAGAGACTGAGCCTGTATTCAACATCCATGATATTCCGGCCCCTCATAAGATCAAGGCCAGCCTGGATGAATATGTTATCGGCCAGGAGCAGGCCAAAAAGATAATTTCTGTGGCGGTTTATAATCATTACAAGCGTGTTGTGACGAATACAATGGATGATATTGAGATAGAGAAATCCAATATCCTGATGATCGGGCCCACTGGTTCCGGAAAGACCTATCTTGTGAAAACCCTTGCCAGGCTTCTGGATGTGCCGCTTGCTATTGCGGACGCCACCTCTCTGACGGAGGCCGGGTATATCGGCGATGATATTGAGAGCGTGGTATCCAAGCTTCTTGCCGCGGCGGACAACGATGTGGAGAAGGCGGAACGGGGCATTATTTTTATAGATGAAATTGATAAAATTGCCAAAAAGAAAAATACAACCTCAAGGGATGTGAGCGGCGAGTCCGTCCAGCAGGGGATGCTGAAGCTGCTGGAGGGTTCCGAGGTGGAGGTGCCTGTTGGTGCGAGCAGCAAGAACGCCATGGTTCCCCTTGCCACCGTGAATACCAGGAATATCCTGTTTATCTGCGGAGGGGCATTCCCCGATCTGGAGGGCATCATCAAGCAGAGGCTGACGAAGCAGACCTCCATGGGCTTTAACGGGGAACTGAAGGATAAATATGATAAGGATCCGGATATCCTTTCCAAGGTAACTGTGGAGGATTTAAGGAACTTTGGCATGATTCCCGAGTTCCTGGGAAGGCTTCCCATCATCTGTACTCTGCAGGGCCTGACAAAGGAGATGCTGGTCAGAATTCTGAAGGAACCCAGAAATGCCATCCTGAAGCAGTATCAGAAGCTTCTTGCGCTGGATGAAGTGGATCTGCAGTTTGAGGAAGAGGCGCTGGCGGCCATTGCGGATAAGGCCACGAAGAAGGATACGGGAGCCAGGGCGCTGCGCGCCATTATTGAGGATTTTATGCTGGATATCATGTATGAGATTCCCAAGGATGATAACATCGGCAGAGTGACGATAACGAAGAATTATATTGAAGGGACCGGAGGGCCGGCTATACAGATCAGGGGGGCGGGCTACGCCATCCCGGATAAGCAGGCTGAGGCGGCGGAATAACAGACGACAGCATCGGAATAGCAACGGCGGCGAAATAATAAGCGGCGGAATAACAGACTGCGGAAAAAGCATGTATGCCGGAAGGGCAAGCGACATACATTGATAAAAATGGTGTAGGGAAGCTTGACGTCTATGGCATCTATGACATGTAAGGAAAAAATATTGTCAGAGGACTACATGGATCTGATTAACTATTTTATTCTTCCGGAAGGCAGCGTGCAGGGAAATGATGATGTTTTCTGCTATATCCCGATTAATGAAAGGTTTCTGTCCATTTATTACAGCAGGGCGGTGCTGCCGCCTTTGGAGGTTTCCAGTTATTTTTACAGATATATCCCCAGGCTGTACGGACTGATGGATTTGTTTGTGCCGGAAGCGCTGGACAGGAATTTCGATCCACAGCCGCTGATACGCAGCGGGATTTCCTTCGTACAGAAGGAGCCGCTGAATCTGACGGGCAGGAATGTTGTCCTTGGATTTGCGGATACGGGAATAGATTACCGGAATCCTGTTTTCAGACGGGAGGACGGAAGCACAAGAATATTGGCCATCTGGGACCAAAGTGTGCAGACCGGCACACCTCCGGATGGCCTTATTTATGGAAGTGAATATACAAGGGAGCAGATCAATGAAGCGCTTCAGCTGGATAATCCGCTGGAGCTGGTGCCTGTTACCGATGATATCGGACATGGTACAGCCATGGCATCCGCTGCGGCGGGAAGTGCGTTGAACGGCGGCATTGATTTCCTGGGGGCAGCGCCGGATGCGGATATTGTGGTGGTTAAGCTGAAGCAGGCGAAGCAGTTTCTGCGTGATTATTATATGACGCCTCCCGGAGTCCCGGCTTATGGGACCAACGATATCATGCTTGCGGTAAAATACCTGAGTTCCTTCTGCATCCCCTTTCATCGTCCGGCGGTTATCTGCCTGGGGGTGGGAAGCAGCTTCGGGGATCATACCGGAAACTCCGCGCTGTCCCAGTACATTTCCACCGTTGGGACACAGATTAACCAGGTGGTGGTGGTGGCAGGAGGCAATGAAGGTAATTCTGCCCATCATTTCAGCGGACATATTGATGGTACCGGTTCGGTCAATGTGGAGATACGGGTGAGTGAAGGGACAAAAGGCTTCCTTCTGGAAGCCTGGGGAAGCGTGCCGGACTTCTTTTCCATTTCCGTCCGTTCGCCGGGCGGGGAGGTGATCCCACCGGTAAGCGGGCGGCTGGGACAGAGCCTGGAGTATACCTTTGTGTACGAAAAAACGAGAATCCGCCTGGATTACCAGCCTGTGGAAGCGGAAACGGGAAAGGAAGTGGCAGTGCTGCGTTTTGAAAATCCCACCCAGGGGATTTGGACGGTTATTGTCATCCGCGAGGGCGGAAACGGGAGCGGGAATTTTAACATGTGGCTTCCGATAAGGCAGTTTATTAATGGGACTGCAGAGTTCCTCCAACCCAACCCGGAGACTACGCTGACCTCTCCGTCGTTTGCGCAGCCGCCTATGGCGGTCACTGCCTATAACAGCAGAAACAACAGCTTTTATTATAATTCGGGCCAGGGGTTTGGTGCAAACGGTGAAATCAAACCGGATTTGTCGGCCCCGGGGGTGGATATCTCGGTGGCTACAGGCACCATACAGGGTAGAACTGTTGTGGGAACCGGAACGGGAACCTCCCTTGCCGCCGCGCTGACGGCAGGCGCTGCCGCCCAGTTTATGCAGTGGGCTGTTGTGGAATATAATTCGCCGTATGCCGGAGGAGTTTCTACAAGGAATTATTTCCTGAGAGGGGCCGCAAGGGACGCGGCCTATACCTATCCCAGCCGCCAGTGGGGGATGGGGAGGCTTGATATGGAAGGCGTATTCAACTGGATTGCCGGAATACCGCCATAAGAGGGACAGATGAAAGATAAGGACAGATTTGGGCGGCGGTGCTGCGGCTTAAATCGGAAAGGTACGGGTGGCCGTATGGTATATGCAGGCATTATCGCGCTGATATTTATCGGGGAACTGTTTATTAAGAACCATGTGGAAAAAAACAGGAAGGACGGGGAAGAGAAGGAGATACTGCAGGGCAGGATATTGTTGAGAAAATATCACAATAAGGGAGCCTGCATGAACCTGGGAGAAAAGAAGAGGAGCGTGGTGGCGGCAGTTTCACTGATTCTGACGGCTGTTCTTACTGTTGTGTTTCTCGTTACCCTTACGGCGAAGGGAAATGCATGGCTGAAGGCGGGGCTGTCTCTTCTGCTGGGCGGGGCGTTCAGCAATACCTATGACCGGCTTAAGCGGAAATATGTGGTGGATTATTTCAGCCTGGGCGTAAAATGGGCGCCTTTGAGAGCTGTGGTATTTAATATATCGGATTTCTGTATTCTTGCAGGTTCGCTGATCGTGGCGCTGACCGGCGGGAATGGAGTGGAATAAGGGGCCCGGACGATAGAAGCAGGGCCTTTGAAAAAAGCGGCGGAGCGGAACTTCGGCCGCTTTTTTTAGTGCGCCGCAGCATGGCGGGGCAATGAAAGAACAGTATAATACGTATGAAATAGTGCACAAATTTTTATACATTTTTCTGGGAATTACTACAAAAACGTACAATATGTTAAATGGTTAACCAAAAATAGATTGACGTATTGCAAATTCTTTTTCGGAATGGTAAGATAATTGATGTATTACAAACAGTATAGGAATGTTTAAAAATATGATAATCCACCCGGGGATGATTGTCGGCTTTTTCGCATTCTGCAAAATCAGAGGAGGCAGACATGAGTATGACGAGAAGTGTCAAAACAGCCAGAAACACGCAGCTTATGAAGCAGGTGAAGAAGCATGTCCCTTTTTACTTCTTCCTTTTGCCGGCGCTCGTTCTGGTTGTTGTATTCTGTTATTTTCCTATGTGGGGTATAGTCATTGCATTCAAGGATTATAAGATGGCGAGGGGGATCCTGGGCAGTGAATGGGTGGGTCTTTATCATTTTAAAAAGGTATTTTCCGATCCGAATTTTTACAGGGTACTGGGGAATACGATTAAAATCAGCATACTGACCCTGGTTACGTCTTTTCCGGTTACAATCTGCTTTGCCCTGCTTGTAAATGAGATCCTGAATATGAAATTCAAGCGGGTGGTGCAGACGATTACCTATATGCCCCACTTCCTTTCCTGGGTTGTTGTCGGGGCGTTTGTATATCAGATGCTTTCTCCCTCAAGCGGTATTATAAATGCGGTGCTGGTTAAGCTGGGAGTCCTGGAGAAGCCCATATTTTTCATGGTACAGCAGAACATGTTTGTTCCCATATATCTGCTGACAAACCTGTGGAAGTCTACCGGCTACAGTATCGTAATTTATCTTGCGACCATCTCGGGAATCGATCCTCAGCTGTATGATTCGGCGGCCATTGACGGCGCTAACCGTCTGCATAAGGTTCTGTACATCACTCTGCCGGCGCTTTTTCCCACGATGTGCACGCTGCTGATTCTGAATGTGGGTTCTCTTATCAGCGTTGGCTTTGATCCGATTTTCAACCTGTATAATGATGCGACCTATCCGGTGGCGGATGTTATTTCCACCTATGTTTACCGGAAAGGTATGGTGGACAGCCAGTATGATCTTTCCACAGCGGTGGGGCTGTTCCAGAATGTGGTCAGCCTTGTGCTGGTGCTGGGTGCGAACTGGCTTGCCAGAAAGGCAAATCCGGATTACAAGATTATTTAGGCCTCAGGAGCCGTCCGGGACAGGAGCTGCGGGCTGCGCAGATCCGGCTGCCCGGAGGCAGGCCATTGCTATGGGAGGGAGGATGCCATGAATAAGCATGCTTATACTAAGAAAAATAAAATAAAAAAGTCAAAGGCAAGCAGGATATTCGATACCTGTAATGTTATCTTTATGATACTGTTCTGTATTACCATTTTGATTCCTTTCTGGGATATGATAGTCCGGTCCTTCTCCAGGGCGCAGGATATTTCCTATATGCATATTAATTTTTTCCCGAAAGTATGGACGCTGAGCGCCTATCAGTACTGTCTTCAGAATAATGAAATACTTGGCGCGGCCTTTGTATCGGTTGCGAGGACCGTATGCGGCACTGTTTTCCATCTGCTGGTGTGCTGCCTGGCGGCGTATTCGCTCACAAGGACACAGATGCCGTTCCGGAAAATTATCACGGCAGTGCTGCTGATTCCCATGTTTTTTTCAGGCGGCATGATTCCTGCGTATTTAAATATGAAGAATCTTCATCTTCTGAATAACTTTATGGTTTATATCCTGCCCAGCGGGTTCAGCATTTTTAACTGCATTATCATCCGGAATTACTTTTTTTCGGTGGATAAGGGAATGGAGGAGGCTGCAAGCATTGACGGCGCATCCCAGACGAGGATTTTCTTTTCCATTATGATGCCTCTGTCTAAGCCGGTTATCGCCACGGTGGCGCTGTGGCAGATGGTCGGCCAGTGGAATTCCTGGTTTGACAACATGATTTACTGCCGCAGGAGCGCCAGCCTGACAACTCTACAGTACCTTCTGCGCAGAATGCTGGACAGCCTCAACCGGACGCCCGATACCCCTTATGAAATCGAGGCCATGGGAGAAATGGTGGATATGAACCCTGATACGGTAAAGGCGGCCACAACGGTCCTTGTCGTGCTTCCTATCATTCTTGTTTATCCGTTTTTGCAGAAGTATTTTGTGAAAGGAATCATGATTGGGGCCGTGAAGGGCTGACCGGAATTGGGACGCAGTTGCAGCAGAATGCGCGTCGGAACGCGCAGCCGGGAGGCTGTTGGACAGCTTCTTTCAAACTGCTGATTGATGCGGTATTGCAGGAAAATGCGATATCGAGGGAGGAGGATGAGTATGAAAAGAATGGAATTGGGGAGTGTAAGTCTGGATCTGGTCCCCGGGCCGGACAATCCCAGAAACAGTGAGGGAGCGTTCCTGACGCTGCCGGATGGGGAAATTCTGTATGCGTACAGCCGCTATAAGGGGAAGAGCTGTTCGGATGAGGCTACAACGGATTTATGTCTTCTGCGGTCACGGGATGACGGAAGAACCTTCGGCGAGGAGAGCACCATTCTGACCTGCGAGGGTGAGGACGGCGTCAACGCCATGTCTCTGTCCATGATGCATATGGAAAACGGGGATATCGGACTTTTTTACCTGGTCAGGACCACGTATACGCTGCTGCGGATGTTCCTCCGGCGATCCCGGGACGGGGGAAGAACCTGGGGGGAACGGGTGCTGTGCACACCGCAGGAAGGTTTCTTTGTTGTAAATAATGACAGGGTGATACGGCTTTCCAACGGAAGGATACTGATCCCGGCAGCATCCCACAGGTCTGGGCTGCGTGGTGATATGGAGGAAGGGAGCAGATTTTTTGACAGCCGGGCGGAGGATATGTTTTTTTATTCCGAGGATGACGGCGCCACCTGGAAGCCTGCTTCCGGGAAATGCAGCATGCCTTACTCTAGCTGCTGTTATTCGGGACTGCAGGAACCGGGAGTTGTGGAACTTACGCCCGGACATCTGTGGGGGTGGGCAAGGACCGATTTGGGGCGGCAGTATGAAATGTTTTCCATGGATTACGGCAATACCTGGACCGCGTGCCAGCCATCCCGGTTTACTTCGCCCAACGGTCCCCTGAGCATGAAAAGGGATGAAAATGGGGTGCTGTATGCCATTTGGAATCCTATCCCACAGTATAACGGGAGAGAAGAGCCGGGGAAGGTTTTCATGGGAGGCAGGACGCCTTATGTGATTGCAGTCAGCAGGGACAATGGACAGACCTTTACGGAGCCGGTGAGCTTTGAAGAGGAAGAGGATCACGGTTATTGCTACTGTGCCATTCATTTTACAAAAGATGCCATGCTGCTGGCTTACTGCGCAGGCGGGCCGGAGGACGGAAGCTGTCTGGCCAAAACGAGAATCCGGAGGATACCGCGTTCCCAGCTGGAGGAAATACGCTGAGCCGCAGGGAGTTTTCATGATTATGTAACTGAAAATGATTGGGAGGAGGAGAACAAATGAAGTTAAGAGCATTGAAAAAGGGGATTGCATTGGGGCTGGCCTGTATTCTTACGGCATCGCTTGCAGGATGCGGAGGAAATACCGCGGGCGGAAATTCAGGTACGGCGGATGCCCTGGCAACACAGGAACAGGGAAGCGCGGCGGTGGAGTCTGCCGGAAGCGGGGAAACAAAGGACGCGCCTGTGGATATTCCCCAGCCTGACCCGGATGAAAGGTACAGCATCAGCTATACCGGCATGTGGTCGGGAGCGGATTATGAGGATGGATCCTACATAGAGACCATGATTGAGGATGCGCTGAACGTTGACATCACGGTGGAAAAGGCGGAAACCAACGATACCATCGACCTGCTGCTGGCCTCCGGGGAGATGCCGGACTGCGGATGGTTCAACAAGACGGTGAACTGGATGTATGAGCAGGAACTGGCAAGGACGATACCCAGGGCAATGGTGGAATATTACTGCCCGAAGCTGATTGAATATTATGAAGAATTCCCGCTGATGTATGAAATGACGCTGGATCCGGAAAATGAGGATCAGTTCCGGTATCTGACGGGGATCACCTTCCAGTTCGTGGATTATTATCTGCCCAATGATTATTACCGTTATGACTGGATTCTTGACCTGGGCATTGATTTGGGCGTGAATGTGGAGCAGATATCAGATAATATTTATGTGGCTGACGACGGGATTGAACTGAGCAAATTCCTGGAAATTATGGATGCCTTTGTAAATAAGGATCCCAACCATACCGGGGCCAGGGATACGGTGGGCGTTACGGCTCCCAGCCTTACCCAGGGAGTATTTTTCTCCGGCTATGATTTTTACACCGGCGTGAATGATGTAAACGGCAGGGCGGAGCAGTATTATGTGATGGATGAATATAAGGAATTCCTGAAGGGCTTTGCGGATATGTATAAGAGCGGTCTGATTGATCCGGAAATCATCACGGGCGACAGAACCCTGTCCTGGGAAAAAGTGAACAATCAGACGGCAGGCTACTGGATTACCTCCACCAACTCCCTGAATTCCTGGGCAGTGGAACGTCCTCCGCTGACGCTGATTGAAAAATACCCCGATGTAAAAATCCTTGCTACGCCCGGAGTGAAGCCGGACGGCGGAGAAGTGAAGGCCAGAACCAATGAATCCCCCGCTTACGGCAGCTTTTTTGTGAATGCCAATGTGGATGATCAGAAGCTGGCGAAAATACTTCAGTTCCTGAACTACACACTGTTCGGAGATGGTGATCTTGATATCCATGCGTCCCTGTTTTACGGTGAAAAGGGAGTTGACTGGGAATGGGATGAAACCGGGGAAATGCCTGTGAAGCTCAACGTAATGCCTTCCGGAAAGAAGGGAACCTGGACCTTCGGCCAGTACGGACAGGATCGTGACGTAACCAGATGGACCACCTATGAGCCGCTGTTTGTTGCAGGGCTGAAATACTGGTCGGCGGAAGAGAACGGAAGCTGGATGAAGTGGCAGACGATCCCTTATAAATCCGATATCAGGAGCGAGACAGATTATGCAACCATTTCTTCCGAAATCAGCAGCGATGTATGGGCCTATGTGAACAATTACTGTACGGAAGCGGTTCTGGGACAGATAGATGTGGATGCCACCTGGGATGATTATCTGGCGGAGCTGGATCGTATGGGCTATAACAAAATGATGGATGAACTGGAAAAGGTGGAACCGCTGGATGACATTATCGCCAGCTATGGAAAGTAAAAGCGGTTCTTATTGACAGCATGGAGCGAGCGAGAGATGAATATTTATTTTCAGGACATCATGGAAAGAATCCGGATGCACTATAAAAAGATGACGAATACGGAGCGCATTATTGCCGATTTTTTCCTCAGCAATACGGAAAAGATGGAATTTTCCGCCAAGGCGGTGGCTGCCAGGCTGCATGTTTCGGAGCCTGCCATGACCAGATTTTCCAAAAAAATCGGGTTTTCCGGGTATCGGGAATTCCAGTATTTATATGAAATTAATTTTCAGATGGTACAGTGTGATGATGAGGAGCTGCTGCACAGAATTATTGATACCTACCAGAAAATACTGCTGCATTTTGACGGCGGGATTACCAAACAGGTTTACCAGTTCTGCGAATCTTTATCCGAGGCTGCCAGGGTTTATATTTTCGCCCTGGGCAGCTCCGCCTGTGCGGCGCGGGAGTTCAAGCTGCGTTTCATGCGGCTGGGGCTTTTGGTGGAGATTATCGACAATCCGCACCTGATGCAGATGCAGGCGGTGCTTACCAAGCCGGAGGATCTGGTGATCGGCATGAGCATCAGCGGGGAGACGGAGGCAGTGCTGGACGCGCTGCGCACAGCCGGGCTCCATCATACGGAGACGGTGCTGATCACAGCCTGCCGGAAGCAGCATTTCCAGGAGCAGTTCGGACAGATTCTGACGGTCCCGGCAGTGGAAGGGCTGTCTCTGGGGGACAATATATCCCCGCAGCTGCCGTTCCTCATAATTACGGACGTGATTTACAGCCTTTTTATGGGAATGGATTCCAAGTACAGGACGGCGCTTTTTCAGGATACGCTGACCGCTATCGGGAAAAAAGAAAGCGGACGGAGAGGGACGGAGGATGAGGTGTGCTGAATAACAGGCCTTGCCCATATTGACATATTGTTGAAGAGGATTGCCCTGGTTTTCCGAAAATTACCGGAAAATCAGGGCATTTTTCCGACTGCGGAGGGCGGAGAGGGGGAAGGGATGGACAAGGTTTCCCGCAGGCAGAAGCTTTGCAGAAGGGCGTCTGATAAATCTTACGAAAATTTTGAAACCGGTTGCGAAGAAAAAATGACTGCGATAAAATAAATGGGAAATAATATGGATAAAGCATATTTCGTGTCGGGACACGACGAGGAGGAAAACAATGGAAAACACAATGATTGCTGAAAAGCAGCCTCTGACGGAGGAGTATCTGCAGAAGATGGACGCCTATTGGCGCGCAGCCAATTATCTGGCGGCGGCACAGCTGTATCTGCTGGACAACCCGCTGCTTCGCAGGCCTCTTACCCTTGAGGATGTTAAGAAAAAAATTGTGGGACACTGGGGAACAGTGCCCGGACAGAACTTTGTATATACGCATCTGAACCGTGCCATAAAAAAATACGATCTGGATATGATCCTCATTTCCGGGCCCGGGCACGGCGGCAACTTTTTCGTGGCAAACTCTTATCTTGAGGGAACCTACAGCGAGGTATATCCCAATGTGAGCCAGGATATGGACGGACTGAAGAGGCTGTGCAAGCAGTTCTCCTTCCCCGGAGGCATTTCCAGCCATGTGGCTCCGGAAACACCCGGTTCCATCAATGAAGGCGGCGAACTGGGCTATTCCATCGCCCATGCTTTTGGTTCTGTTTTTGATAATCCGGATCTGATCACCGCATGTATTGTGGGAGACGGCGAGGCGGAGACCGGCCCGTTAGCCACGGCATGGCATTCCAATAAATTCCTGAATCCTGTAACGGACGGGGCGGTGCTTCCCATTCTGCACCTGAACGGCTACAAGATCAGCAACCCTACTATTTTTTCCAGAATTTCACATGAGGAAATCGAGAGCTTCTTCCATGGCTGCGGCTGGAAGCCTTACTTTGTAGAGGGTGACGACCCCATGACCATGCACCGGAAAATGGCGGAAACGCTGGATCAGGCAATAGAAGAAATCAAGGCAATCCAGAAAAATGCCAGGGAGAACGGTGATACAGCCCGCCCGTTCTGGCCTATGATCGTCCTGCGCACACCCAAGGGCTGGACCGGCCCTAAGGAAGTGGACGGAACGCAGATTGAAGGCTCTTTCCACGCCCATCAGGTGCCGATTCTGATGGATAAGCCCGAGGAGCACCTGAAGGTGCTTAAGGAGTGGCTGGAAAGCTATCATCCGGAGGAACTGTTTGATGAGGATGGCCGTCTGATTCCGCAGCTTCGTGCGCTGACTCCGGAAGGAAACCGCAGAATCAGCGCCAATCCCCATGCCAACGGCGGACTGCTGCTGCGTGATCTGCGCCTGCCGGATTTCAGGGATTATGGGATTGAGGTCCCTGCGCCCGGTTCTGTGGAATCCCAGGATATGATCAATCTTGGCAGCTTTGTAAGGGATATTTTCAAATTAAATGAAGAGACGAGGAACTTCCGCATTTTCGGACCGGATGAAACCATGTCCAACCGCCTGGGCGCCGTATTTGAAGAGACGAACAGGAGCTGGAATGCCGAAAAGAAGGAACAGGATGAATTCCTGGCTGCGGACGGAAGGGTTATGGATTCCATGCTCAGCGAGCACATGTGCGAGGGATGGCTGGAGGGCTATCTGCTCACCGGACGCCACGGCTTTTTTGCAAGCTATGAAGCGTTTATACGCATCATTGATTCCATGGCGGCGCAGCATGCAAAATGGCTGAAGGTATGCAATGAGCTTCCCTGGAGACAGAAAATCGCTTCCCTGAACCTGATTCTTTCTTCTAATGTATGGCAGCAGGATCACAATGGATTTACCCATCAGGATCCCGGTTTCCTGGATCATATCGCCAATAAGAAGGCGGATGTGGTGCGCATGTATCTGCCGCCGGATACGAACTGTCTGCTTTCCTGCTTTGATCACTGCATCAGAAGCAAAAATTATGTGAATGTGCTTGTGACCTCCAAGCATCCCAGGCCGCAGTGGCTGACCATGGAGCAGGCGGTGAAGCACTGCACCCAGGGCGTGGGAATCTGGGAGTGGGCAAGCAGCGACCAGGGCGCGGAACCGGATGTGGTAATGGCCTGCGCGGGCGAAACACCTACGCTGGAAACGCTGGCTGCAGTTACCATTCTGCAGGATGCCATGCCGGAGCTGAAAATCCGTGTTGTGAATGTGGTTGACCTGATGAAGCTGCAGTCCGCATTCCAGCATCCTCATGGCCTGAGCGATACGGATTATGATGCGTTGTTTACGAAGGATAAACCGATCATATTTGCGTTCCATGGCTATCCGACCATGATCCATGAGCTGACCTATTACCGTACCAACCGGAACCTGCATGTGTACGGCTATCAGGAGGAAGGGACGATTACCACGCCCTTCGATATGCGCGTACAGAATGAAATTGACCGTTATCATCTGGTGCAGTCGGTGATCAATAACCTGCCCCAGCTTGGAAACAAGGGCTCCTATCTGCTGCAGAAGATGCGCGACAAGCTGGTGGAGCACAAGCAGTATATTGCGGAATACGGACAGGATCTGCCGGAGGTGCGCGACTGGAAATGGCATACGCCGTTCGGAAGATGATATAACAGTCCTGCCAAAACAGCGTTACTTTTTCTTTACAAAAGCATTACAGTACTTTGATGTTAGAACTGCCCTTTTCCGGGTAGAATAAAACTGCGGGGATATTTGATTCAAATGGAACTGACTTTTTTATCCGGAAAGGGGTTTTTTCATGAAATTTACACAGAATTCAGTGAAAAAAAGAATGGGATTGCTGGGGCTGGGCTCTGCGGTGCTGGTTGCGGCCGCCGCCCTGGGGATGCATGGGTTCCAGATCCTGGGAACGGAAGCGGGACAGGAGGCGCGGCTTGAAGGACAGGAGTCACAGCTTGAAAGCGGCGCGGAAAGGGATGCGGCCGGGACTGGGGAGAATGCGGTTTTGGATGTGTATCCGGAGGAAGAGTTCTTTGAGACGGAGACGGATATGACGGAGTTTGAGGGGAAGCTGGAGGATATTAGGGCCTGATAGGGCCTGGGGGATGCAGAGCCGAAGGCACAGGAAGGCTGCGGTTATCGAAAAAGAATGTATGCCTGGCGGCAGGACGAAAAAAGAGGATGCCTTTAGCGGGGCATCCTCTTTCTGGATTTACAGACTTAATTTATGTCCAGTATAGACCTGGCAAAATCCTTCTTTTTTTCCAAAGAACCCTGACGGGAGATCATAATCCGCTGTGCCTGCGGACTGCCTGCTCCATGCATGGATTCTGTCAGATAACCGACTGCCGCTGATCCGAGAGTCAGATTTTCAATAAGACGTAATATTTTAAGGCGGTCAGAGGTAGAAAAAGAGGAGGAAGCGGCCAGGTATTTTTCAATGAAAGGCGCTGTTTCAGGATTTGTGCGATCTTTTTCTGAAGGTGCGGTAACCATCAGTCCTCCGGCAATATCCTGTGACAGTCTTGCAATTTCATACGGAAAGCGAGTGACATTCTGTTTACAGACATTCGCCAGCAGCGTATCTATATCATAGATACCACTGGGAGTCTTATGCCCTTCACAGGAGCAGGCAATTCCGCAGGCATAAAGGGTTTCATTCAGGTGTATCATCTCTATCAGCTTATCCTTTATATGTGATGCCTTTGCAACGCCGTTGGATTCGGCGGCAAGAGCTGTGGCTCCAATCAGCACATCTCCAACGCCGGCCTTACATCCGCCGTAGCTCTGTCTGTGGTAGCCCGCGAAACGTTCTACCAAAAGGCCTGCATATTTTGTCTCACCATCCATGAAAATTCTTTCATTGGGTACAAAAACATCATTGAAGATAGTAAGCGCCTCAACACCCCCGAACCTGCAGTTGCCGGCATCGCGGCAGGAATCTTCAAGCTTTCTGGTATCACAGCTTTGTCTGCCTATAATCATGGTGATACCTTCGGTATCGGTCGGGACGGCAAAAGATACGGCATAATCCCGATCTTCCTCTCCAAGGGCAATGGTAGGCATAACAAGTACCTCATGTGAATTGCAGATACCTGTCTGATGTACTTTTGCACCTCTGACGATAATCCCATCAGCGCGTCTATCCACAACCCTCAAATACAGATCCGGATCCGCCTGCAGATGAGGAGGAAGACTTCTGTCACCCTTTGGATCAGTCATAGCGCCGTCAACTGTTAGATCTTCCTCCTGGCAACGAATAATAAATTTTTTGAATCGCTCGTTATAATTGGTGCCGTATTTCTGATCAATATCATAGGTCGTGCTGTATACAGCATTCATGGCATCCATGCCCACACAACGCTGAAAACAGGACGCGGTTTTCTGACCGAGAACACGCTGCATTTTAACTTTGTTTATAAGATCATCAGTATTTTGGTGCAGGTTTGTAAAACGGTTTATTATTTTGCCTGTTAAAGGGGAAACAACGGTCATCAGTTCTTTGTATTCCGCATCTTGGGCAAGATCATAGGTCATTTTTACAGAATTAAGCGCAGGCTGCAGCATAGGATGCCCAACAGCTGTTTCCAGTTCTTCGCCCAGGCAGAAAATATGCATTTTCATGCGTCGGATGCTTTCAATATATTGTTCACCTGTCATCATAGTGTATATTACTCCTGTCTTTATTCTTCCAAAGCTGATATATAAGAAATTCCGAATTCATCCAGCTTTCTGGTTACGGAAAGCTCAGGCAGTTCCAATATGGCTAATTCGGCAAGATACTGTACTTCGCAGCCGGGTTCCATGTGACCTGTATAAACCCGTTTGGAGTCTGAGACGGTAAGATGGAAGTGTGGCTCGCCATTTATAATAAGTCCCTGAGCACTGCCAAGTTCAATGGGATCTGTGTAGGTAAAATATTCATTAGTAGGAAGATCCTCCAGTGTGGTAATCGCATGAAGCTTTGCACATCTTAAGGATCCTATAGCTGATACTAAAATGCCGTTCCTAACATTCAGACGATTGATTTCCGACTGGACGGAGGACAGAATATCCTCGCCCTTTCCCAGATGGATAATTATTATTCTTCCGATTTCATTTGTTGTAAATGTGTGCATGGCAATCCCTCCCGATAAAATATAGTTATATTAAAATATTAAAAGCATATTGTTTAAAAGTCTGTCTTATTTTTGTCCTGTTATTTTTATTTTTTGTTTTCCTCTCTTTAGCAGGGAACATTAACCGTTCATTTAGAAACTGTTGGCAGAGCTGCGGCAGGAGTTGAAAAAAACATTGTTTTCCTCTACAATAGAAAGGTAGCATGGCAACAAATATGAAGGAGATAAGATGGCTGATAATTGTACCATTATTAGGATGCTTGTTGAAGACAATATATACGGCAGTGTTGTTACGCATGGATTTGCAATCTGCAATCACTGGCATAATGAAATGGAGTTTATTTATCTGGATAAGGGAAAACTGGACATTGATGTAGACGGCAATATGTACAGTGTAGTGGAAGGGCAAATAATGATTGTCAGTTCCAATGCCATGCATGCATATATGAAAACCGAGCCGGGTACTGTGATATGGGTGGCAAAGGTATATTTGAAAAACATACTGAGCTATCTGGATACAAAAGAAAGATTAACGGAAATTTACAGGAATACTCTGATTATAAAAGCTACGGATAAGATGAAAAGTATTTTTAAGGAGCTTATAAATGCCCAATATGGAAGGATGAATGAATGTTATTCCGGGATAAAGGCATCAGAGCTGACGATAGAAATATTAAGCAATAAAAATACCATCAAGCAGTATATTCCGACAAAAACAGTTGAAAACACAGAAAATATTTATAAAATGCAGCAGTTTATGGAAGATAATCTCCACAAGGATATTACATTAACCATGGTGGCGGATTATCTTGGATTCAGTACAGCTTACTGCTCTAAATATATTAAAAAGAAAACGAATCTAAATTTTCTGGATTATGTGAATTCTATTCGGTTGAGAGAGGCGGAAGAACTGCTTCAGACATCGGAAATGTGTATCACCGATATAGCATATACTACCGGATTTAAGAGTATTCAGTGCTTTAACCGTATTTTTAAAAAGCACAGGGGTGTGACACCCAGTCAATATAAAAAGAGCTTGAAAAGCAAAAAGTAAATTAAAACGGACAAAAAATGAGTGGAATGCGGCTTTATATTTGTGTATATTTTCAGCATGAACAGGGGAAATGAAACAAAGAGCTGGCATATTCACGAATTGTTTTTTGTGCAGTGCTTGCAATATGTTTCTTGAAACGGGCAGGCACTGTTTTTTTGTCCATTTTTTGGAGGAATGTATGAGACTTTGGAAGGATAATAAAAATCTATGTATGCTGATGGACGGGATGCTGTTACGTATGATGCCATGGGGGATGAATTCTCTCAGAGTTGTCATGCAGCCAGCTGGTTCAGAGGATGAAAGAAACTGGGCGCTGACAGAGGCGGTGCCGGATGCGGAACCGGAGATTGGGATACAGGAGTGTGAATTAAAAGCACCGTGGGAGGAGCAGGGGCAGACAGCTCAGTGTGGATACATGGAAAATGGACGTATCCGGGGGGAAATCAATCCGGAAGGCTGGATATGTTTTAAAGATTGTACCGGTAAAGTATTATTGCAGGAATATTGGAGAAACCGGAACCGTCTGGAACGCTACGCTGTTCCGCAGGATACCTCTGCCAGAGAATTTAAGGCTGTACAGGGGGCAGCGGAATATAGGCTGACAGCAAGATTTGAAGCATATGAAGATGAAAAAATTTATGGTTTAGGCCAATATCAGGAAACAAATCTGAACAAAAAAGGTGAAATTCTTGACCTGGAACAAAAAAATACACAGTGCAGTATCCCTTTTTACCTGTCAAGCCGTGGTTATGGTTTTCTATGGAATAATCCGGCTATCGGGAAGGTGATATTTGGAAATAACAGAACAGAATGGACTGCAGAACGGACAAAAAAACTTGATTATTATATAACCGCGGCTGAAACACCGAAAGAAATACTCAGACAGTTTACACAGGCCGTAGGCCGTTCTCCCCTGATGCCTTCTTATGTGCTTGGCCTGTGGCAGTCAAAGCTGCGCTACAGGAATCAGGAGGAAGTGCTGGCAGTAGCCAGGGAATATAAAAAGCGTCAGGTTCCTGTTGATGTCATAGTAATAGATTTTTTCCATTGGACTAAACAGGGAGAATTTCGATTTGATCCGAAGGACTGGCCGGATCCGGAAGCAATGGTAAAGGAACTGGAGGAATATGGTATCAAAGTTATGGTATCGGTATGGCCTACGGTAGATGCAGGTGCGTCAGGGAAAAAGGAAATGGAGGACAAGGGTTATCTTGTTAGAAATGACCGGGGACTCCAGATACATATGAACTGGATGGGAGAAACCCGATTCTGGGATCCGTTTTCTTCAGAGGCCAGAGAATTTGTCTGGAACCTGTGCAGAAAAAATTATTATGATAAGGGAATCAGAATGTTTTGGCTGGACGAGGCAGAACCGGAATATGGCCCTTATGATTATGACCTTTTCAGGTATCAGGCAGGACCTGCACTGGAGATAAGCAATTATTATCCGGTATTGTATGCCAGGACGTTCTGGGATGGAATGACAGGCAGCGGCCAGAAACGGGTAATGAATCTGATACGCTGTGCGTGGGCGGGAAGCCAGAAATACGGGACGCTGGTCTGGTCGGGAGATGTACACTCATCATTCCGGGCGCTGAAGGAGCAGGTACAGGCAGGAATAAGTATGGGAATTGCCGGAATTGCGTGGTGGGCAACCGATATCGGTGGATTTTTAGGCGGTTATCCGGGGGATAAAACATTCAAAGAGCTATTGATCCGCTGGTTCCAATGGGCGGTTTTCACTCCGGTACTCCGGATGCATGGTGCGAGGCAGCCCTTTGAAAAACTGGAAGAGGAATTCCGAAATGGGGTAAAACAGTTTACCAGCGGACAGCCTAACGAAATATACAGCTACGGAGAAGAGATTTACGGAATTTTATTGAAGTATGTATTAATCAGAAAAAGCCTTGAAGAATATCTTACAGATTTAATGCAGGAAACGCATGAGACCGGAATGCCGCTTATGAGGGCTTTGTTTTTGGAATATCCTGAGGATCCTGAGTGCTGGAATGTAAAGGGCGAGTATTTGTTTGGGCGGGATATTCTCGTAGCGCCGGTTACGGAGGAGGGACAAAGGGAAAAAATGGTTTATTTCCCGGGGAATGAAAAGTGGACAGCGGCTTCCGGTAAAGAGGAATATTCCGGAGGAACCAGTGTGATGGTGGATGCGCCTGTTGATAAAATCCCTGTATTTATCAGAAACGGCGCAAAGATTGAATTTGATTTATAAAAGAAAGGAGTGTTACAGGTGAAAAAAAATGTCAAGGAAGGAATTGCCGGTTATTTGTTTTTGCTGCCCTGGTTAGTCGGTTTCTTTGGTCTTACATTGATTCCGATGATTGCATCACTTTATTTTTCATTTACACAGTATGATATGCTGACACCGGCTATCCCTGTGGGATTGAAAAATTATGAATCCCTGTTTGCAGACGGAAGATTTATAAACAGTTTAAAGGTAACCTTTAAATATGTTATTGTCAGCGTACCTCTGCAGCTGGCCTTCGCCCTGCTGGTTGCCCTGATGCTTAAGAAAAACAGGCGGGGAGTGAAGGTTTACCGGGCAATGTATTATCTGCCGTCCTTATTTGGGGGATCGGTTGCAGTATCTATTTTGTGGAGGCAGCTGTTTAACAAGGAAGGCGTATTTAACCAGATTCTTGCTGTTTTTGGAATTGAAGGAAAGAACTGGATTGCAACGCCCTCATCTGCCCTGAATACGCTGATTGTCCTGGCAGTATGGCAGTTCGGCGCATCCATGGTTATTTTCCTGGCATCACTGAAGCAGATACCGGAGGATTATTATGAGGCGGCAACGCTGGATGGGGCGGGTAAAATAGCGCAGTTTTTCAGAATTACGCTTCCGCTGCTTACTCCAATGGTATTTTTCAATATCGTCATGCAGGTTATTAACGCTTTCCAGTCGTTTAACTCCGCGTATATTATCAGCAATGGTTCCGGCGGACCGCTGGATTCCACCTTGTTCTATTCACTGTATTTGTATATTAAGGCATTTAACCACTTCCAGATGGGATATGCATCCGCGATGGCCTGGATATTGCTTCTTATTATTGCAGTTGTAACCGGACTGATGTTTCTGTTCGCTAAATTCTGGGTATTTTATGATGATTGATGGGAGAGGCAGGGTATGAAAAGAAAAGTTGGAAATGTATTTTATCATGTATTTATTATTACGTTCGCATTGTTAATGCTGTACCCTCTGCTGTGGATGATCAGTGCTTCTTTTAAGGATACGCTGGAAATTTTCCAGGGAACCCATTTTTTGCCTGAGACCTTTAAAATGGATAATTACTCACAAGGCTGGCAAGGGCTGTCAGGCGTTACCTTCGGAAGATTTTTTATGAATTCTTTTCTTATTGTTATTGTAGCCATGATTGGGAATCTGTCTTCCTGTCTGCTGGCGGCAAATGCGTTTGCCAAAATCAAGTTTCCGCTGAAGGGATTTTGGTTTGCACTTATGATGGGAACGCTGATGCTTCCCATGCATGTAAAGCTGATTCCACAGTATATTATGTACAATAAACTCGGCTGGATTAATACTTATCTGCCGTTAATGGTGCCGAAATTCCTGGCTACGGAGGGTTTCTTTGTATTTCTGATGACACAGTATATGAGGGGGCTGCCGAAAGAAATTGATGAAGCGGCTATTTGTGATGGCTGTGGACAATGGCAGCGTTTTATCCGCATTACCGTCCCGCTATCCGTACCTGCAATTGTAACAACAACAATTTTTACCTTTATCTGGACCTGGAACGATTTCTTTTCACAGATGCTGTACATAACGGGAATTGAGAAATTTACTGTGGCACTGGCGCTGCGTCAGTTTGTGGATGCTACAGGGAACAGTTCCTGGGGCGCGTTGTTTGCCATGTCAACCTTATCATTGCTTCCTTTGTTCCTGATGTTTGTTTTCTTCCAGAATTATCTGGTGGAAGGAATAACTGCGGGAAGTATTAAAGGATAAGCGGCAGGCAAACGTAAATTATATTTAAAACCGTGCAATCTGACAAACGGATTGCTTTATAATACGGTTCAAAAAAAATAATACGGGAGGTTTTAGTATGAAACACAACAAAATGTTAGCGGTGCTTCTTGCGACAGTAATGGCATTAACAGCCGTAGGATGCGGAAGTAAGGCAACGACGGAAAATCCGGCGCCGGCAGCTGAAAGTAAGGCAGAAGGAACGCAGGCGGCCGAAACTGAGGCAGAAAAGCCGGCAGACGGGGAAAAGGTGGAAATCCGCTTCTCCTGGTGGGGTGATACCAAGAGGAATGATATGTACAATGAGATCTGTGACAGATTTGAGGCGGAGAATCCCAATATTAAGGTTATGAGGGAGCCTATGTCATGGTCCGATTACTGGACCAAGATGTCAACACAGGTTGCCGGAGGAAATGCTCCCGATATGTTTGGAATGCATCCTCAGTATGCTGCTGATTATGCACTTCGCGGCGCTTTGCTGGAGATTCAGCCCTATGTGGATAATGGCACCATTGATTTGTCAAAATTTTCAGATGCAATTATCGACAGCGGAAAATATAAAGACAAGCTTTATATGGTTTCCATGGGGGTGAGCTTTACCTGTTATCTTGTAAATAATGAGCTGGCCGAACAATATGGTGTTACGCTTCCGGCATACAATGAGGACTGGACATGGGCTCAGTTCCAGGAGGAAGCTAAGAAGTTTACGGATGCGGCAGCAGGTACAGGAATTTATTTCTCAGGAGACAGCTCCGCTGATATCAACTGCTTCCGTTGGGCATCAAGAGAGGCGGGCGGAGATAACTATACCGCGGATGGCCAGCTTGGGTTTGAAGAAAAAACTGTGGTTGACTTCCTGGATATGTGGAGCGCCCTTAGGGAGGAAGGAGCCATCCCGGATGCGGCAACAGCTTCTGAAGATGGTTCCCTGGCTCTGGAGCAGAGGCTATTTTCATTAGGTAAAATGGTTCTTCATAATGTTCCGATAAATCAGCTGTATTTATATGCAGATGCAATGCCTGACAATAATATTTCGGCAATCAGAATTCCCACTGCGGATGACGGAACCCGTGCGGAATATCTTGAAGGCGCACATTTTGCGATATCTTCCAACATTGATGAAGCCCATCAGGAAGCGGCTGCAAAGCTGATTAATTTCTTCGTAAATACAGAGCAGTCAATGGAACTGTTTAAGATGGATCAGGGTGTGCCGGCTAATTCCGATATGGCAGAATTTATTAAGCCTCTGTTGGATGAACCCAACCAGAAAGCAATTGATTTTGCACTGGCACTGATGCCTCTTTGTGACACAGCAACACCGGCGGCAAAGGGAGCAAGTGAAATTGCAACGGCCTATCAGACTGCTGCCGATAAGGTAAGATATGGACAGGAGGATTCTGCTACAGCTGCTGCGGCATTTATGAAAGAAGCGAATTCTATTTTGGAAGCAAATAAAAATTAACCGGAGGAAGTTATGAACAGCGAAGACAAAGAATTACTCAAACTTTTTGAGCCACTGCGTGTGGCGGATGTAAGAGATGGCATGGATTGGATGGGATATCATCATTATGGGACTCTTGATTATAAAATCAGGCCCCTGTACCGGACAAGAGCCGTTGGGATTGCAAAAACGGCCAGATATCTTCCTTACGAAGGTCCGGATCCGAAGGTGATCGGAGATGAATATACCCAGTGGTCCAACTGGTACTATGGAAATGTATGTATTTATCCCTGGTTTGATGAAATTGAAGAAGGAAATTTTGTGGTCCTTGACGTATCCGGTGTGGATGTGGGGCTTATGGGTTCTGAAAATGCGCTGGGAGCTAAGATTAAGGGGGCCAGAGGCTTTCTGACAAACGGCGGCGGAATCAGAGATACTGATGAGGTCATCCAGGAAGAAATTCCGGTCTGGAGTTATTTTGTATCACAGAAAATGGATCAGGTCAGGCTGCAGTATGATGCAAAGGATGTTCCTGTTGCAATCGGCGGCGTAACAATCAGACCCGGAGATATTATTGTTGCAGATGGCGACGGTGTGATTGCCGTGCCCAGAAAGATAGCAAAGGATGTGGCGAAATACGCTCACAGAGAGTTATTCAATGATAAAAATGCCCGTCGGGAAAAATATGAAAAGCTTGGCTGGGAACTGGACGAAAGCGTCGTTAATAATCAGGAAAAGTTTGAAGGGTAATGAGTTGTAAGAACGGCTTTTCGTAACAGATAATTACCTCCTCTGCCGGGAACGGCGGGGGAGGTTTTTAAATCGGAGCACTGTGCCAAAGACGGAGGGAAAATGCAAATTGGTTGTACATTGTTAAGTCCGCAGGATTTGGATGTGGCAAAGGAAACAGGCTTTGATTATGCAGAGTTTATGGGTAAATATCTGGTTTCCTTATCATCAAGTGAATATCTGGAATTACAGAGGGCTGTAAAAAGGAGCTGTCTCCAGGTGGCGGGGATTAATGGTTATTGTCCGGAAACCGTGAAAATAGCAGGCCCGGGGTTCGAGCCGGAAATCATCCGGAAATATGCATGTCAGTGCGCACAGAAAGCAGGCGGCCTGGGAATCAGGTTTGCCGGAATTGGCTCCCCCAGGTCGAGAAACCTTCCAAAAGGCTACTCCAGGCTGACGGCAGTGCAGCAGCTTAAGGAATTTTTGAAGATCACGGCGGAGGAATTTGAAAAATACGATATTATAGTATGTCTGGAACCGCTGGCCCCCTGTTATTGTAATTTTATCAATTCTATACCAGAGGCCGTTTCGATTGTCGAAGAACTGAATCTGTCGAATGTGGGGCTTGTTGTAGATTTTTATAATATGGAGTATGTAAATGAAGCGGATCTGAATCTGAAAAAATACAGAGGCATTATTAAGCATGCACATATTTCGGATGATGACGGTACGCCCAGCCAAAGATCTTACCTGAAGCCGGAAAAGGAAGAAATCCACAGAAACAGGATCAGAAGGCTTTATGAAAATGGTTATCAGGGGGCTATAAGTCTGGAAATAGATTGCAGGATTGATGCGGCCCGTTCGGCGCGTTCTCTGGAAATTATGAAATCTGCCAAAGTCAGATGACAGGAGGAAAACGGAATCATGTATATAAAGGATAAAAAGATTATTATCAGCGCAGCAATCACGGGAGCGACACACGTCCCCAGTTTGTCAAAGTATCTGCCAAAGAATCCGGATGAAATTATATGCAGCGCGATTGAGGCATGGAGGGCAGGAGCGGCGGTTGTGCATATTCATGCCCGTGCACAGGATGGAAAGCCTACTACGGATCATGGCATTTTCCGTTATATTCTCTCCTCCATATCTCAGGAGTGTGATGCGGTAATCGGAATTACTACAGGGGGAGCAAACGGAATGAGCGTGGAGGAACGTTTTTCCGTGATTGAAGAATTCCGGCCGGAGCTGGCTTCCGCAAACGGCGGTTCCATGAACTTTTGCTATAACAGGCTATTGGCCGGGGTGGAAAAGCCGGAATATGACTGGGAAAAAGAGTATGTGGAACGGACCTGGGATAACGTATTCCGCAATTCCTTCCGGGATATGGAATATTGCATCCGTACAATGAATGCCTGCAAAACTCTGCCGGAATATGAGATATTTGATTATGGCCAGCTCAATAACCTGAAAATATTAAAAAAACAGGGAATTATCACGCAGCCTGTGTATATTCAGTTTGTGCCAGGTGTACAGGGAGGAATGCCTGCCAATAATGAAACGCTGATGTTCATGATCGATCAGGCTAAAAAGATACTTGGAAATGATATTCAGTACAGCAGCGTGGGAGTAGGCAGAAAAATGTTTAAGCTGGAAGTGATGAGCGCGTTGAACGGAGGAAATGTGCGGGTTGGTATGGAGGATGGACTTTATATCAACCCGGCGGGGAGTCCGGCTAAAAGCAATGCACAGCAGGTGGAGAAGATAAAAACTATTCTGGAAGCGCTGGATTTTGAAATTGCAGACAGCAATGAGGCGCGGCAGATGCTTCATTTAAAGGGAAAAGAGTACGTGAATTTTTAAGGAAGGGAGTGCTGCTGATGAGCTATAAAGTCGGAACAAAAGCGAGCTTTTCAAAAACAATTGCGGAATGCGATGTATATGGCTTTGCGGGGATTATAGGAGATTTTAACCCTTTGCATGTAAATGCTGCCGAGGCGGAGGAAATGTTGTTTGGCAGGAGGATTGTTCATGGAATGCTGACGGCATCCTTTCTTTCGACCGTGATTGCGAGCCGTATGCCGGGACCGGGAACTATATATATGGAACAGAATTCCAGATTTTTAAAGCCGGTTTTCTTTGGGGATACTATTACAGCGGAAGTTGAGATTACTGAGCTTTTGGAAAAAGGGAGGGCCCGTTTAAAAACCACAGTGGTCAATCAGGACGGGGTAGTGGTGGTAGACGGAACGGCTCTCGTAAAATTACCGAAGCAGGAGGAGTAAGGATGGTACATAATATCAGTAATATTGTAATTGCAGGAGCCGGTATAATGGGTTCCTCCATAGCGCAGCTGTTTGCAGGGCATGGATACCGGGTGGTTTTGTATGATATCAATGATGAGGTGCTGGAAAAAAGCAGAAAGTTGATTTTGATTAATCAGGAGGCATTAGCTCAGTCAGGTGGGTTATCCGGCAAAAACAGGGAAAGTATCCGGGATAATATTACATTTTCCTGTAAAAAGGAGAGCTTTGAAAGAGCGGATTTTGTAATTGAGGCTATAATTGAAAAAATGGAAATCAAGCATAGTTTCTGGAGCGAAATATCCGCATTGGTTCCGGAAAAAGCTATTTTAACCAGTAATACATCAGGACTGTCACTGACGGAGATTGCAAAGGCAGTCAGGAAACCGGAGCGCTTCTGCGGTATGCACTGGCTGAATCCGCCTCACATCTGTCCGTTGGTGGAAATTATCAATGGGGACAAAACTGCACCTGAAACGGCGGATATTGTTTACGATCTTGCTTGTGACATTCATCGTTATCCGGTACGGCTGAAGACAGAGGTTCCGGGATTTTTGGTTAACAGGTTTCAGTTTGCTGTTTTAAGGGAGGCTATGAGCCTGGTGGAAGCGGGAGTTGCGCAAAAAGAGGATATCGATAAGGTATTCAAGTATGGTTTAGGACTGCGGTATGCCTGTCTGGGACCTTTTGAAATAGCGGATCTGGGAGGTTTAGATACCTTTTATAATATAGCCAGTTACCTGTTTGCAGATATCAGCGATAAGAAAGACGTGCATGAGATGTTGGAACAGCTGTATAGGAAGGGGGATTTCGGAGTAAAAACCGGAAAAGGCTTTTATGATTACAGCGGTGGCAGGGACAGGGAGATTATTGAAAAACGTGACAAAGATTTTATGAAGGTGGCAAAATGTCTGTACGAAGAAGAATAAAAAGTAATTGGTGTATCATATGATAGTAGTTCTGTTAATAAAAAAGACGACTGCGTTATTTCTTATTATGTGCATGGGAATGCTGCTTGTTAAAAAAGGAATACTTAATGCAGGCGACAGCAGAGTTATATCGGCGATTTCCATACATCTGATTCTGCCCTGTGTAATATTAAATGCATTTCAGGTGGAGTTTTCACCGGAAGTAAAGGAAGGGCTCTTTCTGTCGTTGGCAGCAGCCGTAATTATAAATGTGGGGCTGATTGTGCTTATAACATTATTTTCAGGAATACTGCGGCTGGATGCGGTAGAACAGGTTTCTGTCATATACTCAAATGCCGGGAACCTTGTGATTCCCATCGTATCCGCGATTCTTGGTTCGGAATGGGTTATTTATTCCAGCGTTTTCCTGGCGGTGCAGATGTTTCTGATATGGAGCCATGGCAAAATGGTGCTGTGCGGGGAGAAAAAACCGGACTTGAAAAAGGTATTTGCAAATATTAATATGCTGGCAATAGCTTTGGGTATTTTATCCCTGATTTCCGGGCTGCATTTTCCGGGGCCGGTAAAGGATGCCATTGACTCTGTGGGGGGAATGGTTGGTCCGCTTGCCATGTTGGTAACGGGGATGTTGATTGCCGGTATGGATTTCAGGGCTATGCTGTCATATAAAAGGATTTGGCTGGTCGCATTTCTGCGGCTGCTGCTTTGCCCGGCTCTTGTTCTGGCTGTTGTCAAATATAGCGGCATGGCTTCGTGGGCTGCTGCAGGAGACAAGATACTTTTGATTACATTAATTGCCTGCATTACTCCGTCGGCATCCACTATTACACAAATGGCGCAGATTTACGGTCAGAACGCGGACTATGCCAGCGCTATAAATGTTATAACAACTATCTTATGCATTGTGACAATGCCGGTTCTGGTATTGCTTTACCAAATGTAAAGTCGTTATTAAGAATGCCCGCGGAAAAGCATTTCCGCGGGCATTCGGTAATATTGGTTTCAGCTTTTGCTTGATTGGCAGACGGAAGAAGGATTTTAACAATATTTAAGAGGTAATCACCGTCCCGGCCTTCCCCTTCACCGCGTCCGCCACGAAATCCAGCGATGTGATCAGCACGCTTCCGGTAGGAACCGCCTCCAGATAAGAGATAGCGGCTTCGATTTTGGGAAGCATGGTGCCGGCTTCGAACTGGCCATCTGCAATATAAGCTTTGGCTTCCGCTGTATTCATACGGCGGATAGGGGCTTCCGTTTCCTTCTGGTAATCCTTGTACACCTGTTTTACACTGGTGAGGATGATCAGCTGATCAGCTTTCAGATCCACGGCCAGCTTGCCTGCGATGCAGTCCTTTTCGATGACTGCGGAGGCGCCTTTTAAGGCATGCTCCTGAGGGATGACGGGGATGCCGCCGCCGCCGCAGGCGATGACCTCCTGGCCTGCATCAGCCAGGGCGCGGATGGCGTCGATTTCCAGGATATCGATGGGCTTGGGAGCCGCTACGATACGGCGGTAGCCTTTGCCCGGTTCTTCTATTACAAAGTTGCCTTTTTTCTGTTCTATTTCCGCATCTTCCTTTGACATATAACGGCCGATGAGCTTGGTGGGCTCATAGAACGCTTCGTCATAAGGGTCAACGGTGACCTGGGTGAGGATGGTGCTGACTGACTTGGATATCCCGCGGCTTAACAGCTCTGCGCGAAGGGAATTCTGGATATCGTAGCCTACGTAGCCCTGGCTCATGGCATTGCAGACGCACATGGGAGCGGGGGTGTAATCAATGTAAACACGGCGCAGCTCTGTCATGGCCTTATGGATCATGCTTACCTGCGGGCCGTTGCTGTGGGTGATGGTCAGCTGGTAGTCCGCCTCAATTAAGTCGGCCAGCGCTTTTGCCGTCACTTTCACGGCGTCCAGCTGTTCTGTGGTAGTATATCCCAGAGCCTGATGCCCAAGGGAAACAACTGCTCTTATTTTGCTCATATGCGGTTCCTCGCTTTTATAGTTTGTTGGCGGCCCCGGCGGACCGGGCGCCCTGTCTGTATCATGTTTCTTCCGGCAGCTGCCCGGATGATTGGACAGTTACTTTTTTATGTTCCTATTATAGCAAAAACAAAAAAGTTTGTATACCGCAAAGATGCCGGATGACTTTTACAGTGAAGTATGCTAGTATGCAATTAGACTACATGGCGGCGGTTTTTGGGGCCGGGAGGGCGGCCGTCGCTGCAGTAAGATAAGGGGTGAAGAATATGTATTTTAAGCTGATGAATAACAGGCCGGAGCTTCTGACCGGAATGAGAGAGCTGCTGGAGGAAAGGCGCCATCAGGTGGTTACAGACGCCCAGACGGTGAATCCGGTGCTGAACGGCGGGCTGGAAATGCCTGTGGAGGTTACAATGGATCTCACCGGCGTGGAAGATGGCAGGGAGGTGTCGGTTTCCTACAGCTGCTGTGAAGAAAAGGGCTGCCGCAAAGGGAAAGCGGTGCTCAGGGCCTGCGGGAAAACGTTCCTTTTCCGTGCGCTGATGACGCTTGTACGGGAACTGGAAAGAAAAGGGACGGACGATAGCTTTGAAAAAAAGGAAACCGTGTACCTGGATAAAAACGGTACCATGCTGGACTGTTCCAGAAACAGTGTACTCAATGTGGAAACGATAAAGAAGTATATCCGTATCCAGGCAGCGCTGGGCATGAATACCATGATGCTTTACACAGAGGATACCTATGAAGTGCCGGAGTATCCTTATTTCGGCGCGTTCCGCGGCAGGTATACGAAGGAAGAACTGGCTGAGTGCGACAACTACGCAGCCCTGTTTGGAATTGAAATGATTCCCTGTATTCAGGCGCTTGCCCATCTGAAGACGGCGCTTCGCTGGGATGTGATGCAGGGAACCCGGGATACGGAGGATATTCTTCTGGTGGGTGAGGAGAAGGTCTATGATTTTGTAAAGGCCTGCATCAAGTCCGCTACGGAGCCTTTCCGCAGCAGGAGGGTGCATCTGGGAATGGATGAAGCCTGGTCTCTGGGCCTTGGCAATTACCTTCTGAAAAACGGGTATCATACCAAAGCGGAAATTATGACCGAGCATCTGAAGCGGGTTGCGGATATTTGCAGGGAACTGGGGCTGGAGCCCATGATATGGTCGGATATGTATCTGCGCATGGTATCGCCGGCCAGCGAATATTATGATGTGCCGCTGGATTCCGATCTGTCGGATGCCGTGAAGCCGCCGCAGGAAATCGGGCTGGTTTACTGGGATTATTACCATGATGATGAGAATTTTTATAAATCATATCTGCGTATGCACAGACAGCTGTCGGAAAAGACTGTTTTTGCCGGGGGCGGCTGGGTATGGAACGGCGTGGCTCCCAACTTCCGGGTGGCCTTTGCAACTACGGAAGCGGCGATGCGCGCCTGCAAGGCGGAGGGCGTCCGGGAAGCGGTATGCACCATGTGGCAGGATGACGGTGCGGAAACTCCCATGGCGGCAGGCCTTCCCTCTATCGTGCTTTTTGCAGAGCATGGATTTTCCAGGGAGCCTGACAGGGAGTGCCTGAAGGAGCAGTTTGAATTCCTGACGGGCAGCAGCTTTGACGCGTACCTTGCCCTGGGTGAATTTGACGCGGTGCCGGGAAGCGAAACCTTTGACAATCCTTCCAAGTATCTTCTTTATCAGGATGTGATGATGGGATTATTTGACGGGCAGGTGAAGGAGGCCGACGGTTCCATGAAAGCCGGCGGCGCGGCGGAATCCTGTCTGGAGCGTTATTATGAGCGGCTCCGGGAGAAGCTGCAGGGGCTGGCGGGAAGTGAGGCGGCCATTGAGGATGAGGTGCTGGAGCTGTATATTCATCTGGCGGATGTGCTTTCCGTAAAGGCCGGCATGGGCAACCGCCTGTGCGCGGCATATGCGGCTGGCGACAAGGCGGCGCTGAAGGAAATCGCGGAAAAGGAGATCCCTTCCTGCATGGAAAAGATAAAGGAGTATAAACGCTGCAGAGAGGAAATCTGGGATTCGGAGAGTAAAATTTTCGGCTATGAGGTGCTGGATATCCGTCTGGGAGGACTGCTGTCCCGTATGGAAACAGCGCAGCGCAGGCTGAAGAACTACCTGACCGGGAGGCTTGATAAGCTGCCGGAGCTGGAAGAGGCGCGTCTGCCTTACCGGCCGGTGAAGGACGGGGAGGAGCATAAGCTGTGCAGCTGCAATAGCTGGAGGATGATTGTTTCGGCTTCGCCGGTGTAAGAAGAACAGCAAAAGAACAACAAAATAACAGAGAGAATAGACTGAAGGGAACTGCTCGTGAGGGCAGTTCCTTTTTTTTACGCTTTGGGGAGAGGATGGGATGATGAAAAATAATTGGGGGAGAAAGTGGTTTTTATTGGATTGGAAAGATATTAAATTTTATTTAATAAATCTTTTTTTTTAACCTACTTTTTAATTACGGACTTAGAATATCAGTTGTAAGGCATTTTATTTACGTTAAAATTGCTAAAATCACTCTTTTGATTTTATGCATATATACAAAATAGATGCAATTATTAAAAAAAGTTTAATTAGTAGTTGATTTATTATTAAAGATAGTATATATTGATATCAGAAAAAGAAATGGCACATAAATTTATTGAAAAGCTAATTTTTGTATACATAGTGCCTAAAAGTTTTGTGGGGAAAAGGAGAGGATAAATTGAATTCGAAGAAAAGAAACAAGTACGCGTATCTTTATCTGGCACCATTTTTTATAGTTTTTTTAATATTTAGCGTATTCCCGATTGTATATTCCTTTGTGCTGAGTTTTTGCAACATGGATGTACTGTCCGGGAAATTTACATTTACGGGACTGGATAATTACAAGCGGATGATAGATTCCGGATATTTTTTCAAATCCATTCTAAACACGCTGCTGATTTGGATTATGTCCATTATACCACAGCTGACCATTGCTTTTATACTGTCATTAATTCTCAGTAATAAATGGTTCCGCGGAAAATTTATTTTAAGAAATCTGTATTATTTCCCAAATCTGGTTACACCGGTTACCATTGGCCTTTTATTCGGGGCTTTGTTTTCCTATCCTGGCGGCGCGGTCAACAACATTATTACAATGCTGGGACTGGAGGCGGTGGATTTTCAAAATCACCAGATGCTTGCAAGAATTGTTATTGCGATAGCAATCTGTTGGAAAAATTTCGGTTTTAATATCATTTACTTTACAGCCGGCATCAATTCCATATCAGATGAGGTTATGGAGGCTGCGGAAGTGGATGGCGCAAGCGCATGGCAGAGAATTACCAAGATTACCATTCCACTGATGAAGCCGATTCTGATTTACGTTATGGTTACCTCCATCATCGGCGGCCTGCAGATGTTTGATGAGTCTAAGCTGGTATTTACCTCTGTGCCGGGAGATGCAACCACTACAATGGTAAAATATATGTACGATTCTGCATTTGTGAGATTCCAGTTTGGATACGGCGCTGCGGTTGCCTATGGTATTTTCGTAATTATTGCAATTTTCAGCGTGTTTTCGCTTCTCGTAACGAAGGACAAGCAGGATGAATATGGAAAGAAGAAGGGAGGAAAAGCCTGATGGACAATAAAGATAATCTTGTGATTCAAACTAAAATCAAACGTTTTATAAGCAGGGGGCTGATATATCTCTTCGCAATACTGGTGGCGGTTGTGGCGTTTTATCCCTTTTTTGTCATGATTATCTCTTCCACACACGACAATTACAATATCGTTGCCAGAATCAATATTCTTCCCGGCACGCATCTGAAGGAAAATTTCGAGCGTCTGACACAGAATATAGATTTGTACAGAGGAATCATTAACAGCCTGATACTGGCAGCGGCTGTCACCATAATACAGAATTACTTTACGATGATGGCGGCGTATGCTTTTTCGAAATATAACTTCAAGGGAAAGAATTTTCTTTTCTCCGTCGTCTTGGTAGCTATGATGCTTCCCGGACAGCTTGGGATTATCGGTTTCTATAAAGAAATCCAGGCACTAAAGCTGCTGAACAGTTATTTTACACTGATAGTCCCCACAATTGCCAACTGTTTTGCAGTGTTCTTTTATAAACAGTATATTGACGGGGCGCTGCCCAATGAACTGATCGAAGCTGCCATCATGGACGGCTGCGGAGAACTTACCATCTATCATAAGCTGGTGCTTCCGCTGGTAATCCCGGCGCTCGTTACCCAGGGGGTAATGACTTTTATCGGAACCTGGAACAGCTATCTTACGCCTTTGATTGTATTGAATGATAAAAAGAAATTTACGCTCCCTCTGATGATTGCAACGGTGCGTGATGCAACACATGCCGATTATGGAGCGCAATATGTGGGTATGCTGGTTTCCATTATTCCTATGGTTATCGTATTCTGCTTTGCATCCAAGATTATTATGGAAAAAATTTCAATCGGGGCAGCGGTAAAGGGATAAACAGAGAGAACTTTAAAAGATATTTAATCAGTTACAGTGCTGATGAATATAGAAACTATGTTACAAAACAATATTTAAGGAGGGTTTTACTATGAAGAAGAAATTATTGTCAGTTCTTTTGAGCGCCGCTATGCTGGCCGGTGTCCTTGCCGGATGCGGAAGCAGCGCACAGACAGAGAACACCAGCAGCAATACAGAGGGCGCGCCTGCAGCAGAAAGTACGGCGGCTTCCGAGGCTGCGGCGGAGACGACGGCAGAGAGCGCTGCGGAAGTTGATCCTGCAAGCGTAACAGGAGAATTTACATACTGGACCTATACGGACAGTGCAAATAATCTGGTAAGTGCATTCAATGAGGTTTATCCCAATGTGAAGATTGATCTTCAGGTATTTGGCGGTGATGAATATAAAACCAAAATCCTGACAGCGCTTCAGAGCGGCGATAATGTGCCGGATGTATTTGACCTGGAAGAAAATTATATGTACGAATTCCTGGACAGCGATTTGATTGCGGATCTGTCTTATATGAATATTGAAGAGCTGACAAAAGACTTCTACGACTTCCAGACCGCAGGAATGAAGGATTCCAATGGAAAGTTTAAAGCGCTGTGTTTCCAGTCTTCGCCGGTTGGATTCTGGTATCTGAGAGACGCCTGCGAAGAATGGCTTGGGACAAGTGATCCGGATGAAATTTCTGCAATGCTTACCGACTGGGATACAGTAATTGCAAAGGGCGAAGAGATTTATGAAAAATCCAATGGCACAGTACAGCTTTGGCCGAATATTACCGAGATGGTTAAGGTGGATGCCTTCTCCTTTGACCCGCTTGTAAGAGACGGTAAACTGGAAATAACCGATGATTGGACTGGTTTAATTGACAATATGCGCACCATGTTCGGCAGCAAGGCAAATGCTGAGCTGGGCAGCTGGGGATCCGAATGGGCTGCGGCATGGAATGACGGGACACTTCTTTTCAGAGTAATGCCTTCCTGGGATTTCTTTACCGACTGGGATGCCAATAAAGGAAATGTGGGAATTGCAACACCCTTTAATGCTTCTTATGAAGGCGTTACCGGTACGTGCGTATACAATGATTCAGAGAAAAAGGATCTGGCTGCAACCTTTTTAACCTATATTGCTTCCGATGATTTCCAGAAGCTGAATATGGAACAGTATAATCAGGTTCCTGCAAGCAAAAAAGTATGTGATGAGCTTGCGGAAGGATTTTCCTCAGAAGACTTCGGAGGACAGAATCTGCTGAAGACCTATAGTGAAATCTGTGATAAAATTGTTGGTATAACACCCGATAAATATACAAGAGCAACACAGAATTTGTTCCAGAAAGTAGCAACAGACGGAATTAAAGCCGGCCTGGATAATGATGGCATTATAGAAGAATTCAAAAAGCAGTTACGTGACCAGTATCCTGAAGTTACGATTGAATAATCTGCCTGATTATCCGGAGCCTGAGTAAGAAGTTTGGACAGGAAGCGATTGCGCTTCCTGTCCGAAAATGATAAAAGGAGCGAGGGGCAGATGGGAGAACAGACAAATCAGGTACAGCTGAAAAATTTTAACAGAAGGACAGTCCTGAATTACATCAGAAAAAATGGAACCGCAACCAAAGCGGGGCTGGCTTCGGTTACCGGACTTACCTTTATGGCAATCAAAAAAATACTGGAGGAGCTGGAAGAGCTTCAGCTGATCCGGTGTGATGAAATGGAAGCGGGCGGTATGGGGAGACGTGCGGTCACCTATGCTGTCAATGAAACCTACAGATATACGGTAGGAATACATATCAACAAGTTTGTAACCAGCATTGCACTGCTGGATCTTCGGGGAGAAATCCTTGAGATAGAAAGATGCTCCATGCAGCAGGAGTTCCCAAATCAAAGCGCGTTTGTGGAAATGCTGGCTGCTTCTGTGGAAAATATAATCCGCAGATCCGGTGTCGGTAAGGAAAAGGTTCTGGGAATCGGTGTGGGTGTCCCCGGTCCGGTGGATACGGAGACCGGTGTGATTATGACGCCGCCTAATATGCCGATGCTGAACTATCTGCCTTTGAAGGAAATACTGGAGCAGAAATGCGGATGCAGTGTTTACGTACAGAAGGATACCAATGTAATCGCTTTCGGTGAATATTGGTATGGAGAAGAAAAAGACTGCTATGACCTTGCCTATGTGGATGTGGATATGGGTATTGGTTCCGGCTTGATAATAGATGGAAAGTTAAATATTGGCGCCAACAGCATCGCAGGTGAGTTCGGACATATTACAATTGATATCAATGGTCCGCTGTGTAACTGCGGGAACCGGGGCTGTCTTGAGGCCATGAGTTCAGGAATCGCGGTGCTGCGGGAATTAAAGAGCCAGCTGGTAAAGGAGCCGGGGCATCCTCTCTACGAAAAGAGAGAGAGCCTGGTGATTGAGGATGTATTTGAAATGGCGGAAAAGAAGGATTTGCTGACGATTTCTATTTTGAATCAATCCGCCTTTTATGTGGGAGTTGCCATCAGCAATCTCATAAATATATTGGATCCTCAGATTATTATCCTGGGAGGGATCCTGATACAAAAATATCCCAGATATTTTGATATTGTTTCAAATGTGGCAAATGCAAGGAAGGTAAAGGGTGCTAAGGAAAACCTCCTTGCGATATCAAAGCTGGGAGAAAATGCGGGAGTTATAGGCGCAGGCGAAATTGTTGCTGATAATTTCTTTAATGAATTGGTTAACGAAGTATTTTCCAGGAATACCTGAAATGGAGAAAAAACATGTTTAGAAATAATACCGGAAAAGAATTCCCTGTATCAAGCTCAATTGTTCTGGAAACGGAAGAAGGCGTAAAGGTAAGTCTGGAAACACAGACGGATACCGGGGAAGAACAGACAGAGGCTTCCGGGAAAATCCAACCGGTTATAAGCGGGCTGCAGCTTTTGGGGGATGAGAGTACCGCTGCAATTTATCTTCATGCCAGGAAACAGCCGGAAGAACCTTTTTTCGGACCGCAGACTTTCCTGGATGCCCGAAAGGGTGTCAGCTACCGGATGAAGCTGTCGGGAGTAAAACGTATGCTTGCTATTTACCAGCATAAGGACTGGTGGATACGTCCGGCATTTCCCGAAAGCTGCGAAGAGGTGCCTGAAAGGACACAGCTTTTGATTGCGGAAGGGGAAGCTGGTTATCTTGCCATACTGGCTGTGTGCGGGGAGGAATACCGCACTGATATTGCAGGGGCGGGCCGGGAGCTTCGAATTACAGCAGCCTCCAACTGCATTAATAAACGCAGTGTGGATGATTTGGGGGTGGTTATGGCATCAGGGGCAAATCCTTATCAGTGCTGTGAGCTGGCAGTGAAAAAAGCGCTTGCGCTGCTTGGAAAAACGAAGATGTTCAGACGGGAGAGAACCTATCCGGAAATGTTTGAATACTTTGGCTGGTGCAGCTGGGATGCTTTTTATCATGAGGTTTCACATAAAGGGATTATAGAGAAAATGCAGGAGCTGAAAGACAAAAGGATTCCTGCAAAATGGGTGCTTATAGATGACGGCTGGCTGGATGCCGATTATAAAAAACAGGTTCTGAAGGGACTGGATGCGGATGCGGATAAATTCCCGGACGGACTGGGGGCGTGTATTCGGGAAATTAAACAGGATTATGATGTAAAGCAGGTGGGCGTATGGCATGCGGTAATGGGTTACTGGAACGGATTAGAGAAGGACAGCAGTGCCGGCCGGAAACTCAGAGACGAAAGCAGGACACTGGAGGATGGAAGGATCGTGCCTGATACGGAGCCGGGCAGAGCTTTTGCATTTTATGATACCTGGCATAGCTATCTGAAAAACAGCTGTGATGTGGATTTTGTCAAGGTCGACGGTCAGAGTGCAATTTCCTTATTTTATGCCGGCAGAAAGGAGTACGGCAGAGCTTCGGCCGGAATTCAAAAGGGTTTGAATGCTTCGGCGGCGCTGCACTTTAACAACCGGATTATTAACTGTATGGGGATGGCAGGGGAGGATATGTGGAACCGGCCCAGCAGCGCAATTTCCAGAAGCAGTGATGATTTTGTACCGGACGTGCCCCACGGATTCAGGGAACATGCAATTCAGAACGGCTACAATTCTTTGCTGCAGGGACAGTTTTTCTGGGGAGACTGGGATATGTTCTGGAGTGATCATGAAGAAAACTGGCAGAATTCCATACTTCGCGCCGTAAGCGGCGGCCCGGTTTATACGAGCGACAAAGTAGGGTGTACGGATGGAAGGTTTATTACGCCGCTGATGAAAAAAGACGGCAGGCTGATCCGTTGTGAAGAGGTGGGGATGCCCACTGTGGATTGCCTGTTTGAAAATCCGGTGGATACGACACATGTCCTGAAGCTGTTTAACCGCTATCATGAAAATTATGTGATTACGGCCCTTAATATTAATAAAGAAGACAGGGTATGTGAAGGACGGATTAAGGTCAGTGATATTCCGGAGCTTGCCGGTAAAGAGTGGATATTGTACAGCTATCGGGAAAGAAAAGCGGCCCTGCTTTCAGAAGCGCACAGCTATGAGTTCAGGCTTGCACCCAATGATGGAGAGCTGTTTCTTGTTCTTCCTGCGGCAGATTTTATCCCGTTAGGTATTCTGGAAAAATACATTGGCCCGGGCTGTGTGGAAGTTGTGCTGCAGGAGGAAGGGCGGCAGACCGTAATCCTTTCAGAGGAGGGGACCTTTGGTTTTATCAGCAGCAGGGAACCGGAAAGGTTTTTGTATGATGGTAAGGAAGAAATGCTGGAAAAGGAAACGATAACAGGTTCCGAAGCCTGTCTGTATCATGCGCAGCCGGGAAACTGCGGGCCTGACAAAAAATATCATATGGCGGAAATTTTCTGCAAAGGGAATGACAGCAGCAGGGCTGATATGTCCGATGGAAAGGCTGCGGGAAAGTAAGCAGCCGGAATCTGAAAGGAGCGTTAACTGCCATGAAATCACTTGGAATAGATATTGGGACAACCTCCATATGCCTGGTTTGTTATGAGGAAGGAGCGGAGAGGCTGTTATTTACCGCATCCAGGCAGAATGCTTTTCTTCACGGAACCTTTGCACAGGATCCCGAAGCGATTATGGAAAAGATATATTCATTGCTGGAAGAAGCGGAAAACAGCGGTTATGGCCCGGATTGTGTATCTGCCGTGGGCATTTCCAGCCAGATGCATGGAATTCTCTATGTGGACGGAGAAGGGCGTGCGGTGTCCCCTTTTTATACCTGGAAGGATGAAAAGGGAAAACAGCTTATGGCGGACGGAGAAACCTATGAGGCATATTTAAGCAAGAGGACAGGAATGCCATTGTTTTCGGGGTATGGAACCGTAACCCATTTTTTCCTGTCCCGGAATGGGATGATACCCGGGGAAGCAGTTGCAATTGCCAATATAGGCGATTATGCTGCCATGCGTCTGACAGGAAGGAAACAGCCGCTTACAGACGAGTCAATTGCGGCAAGCTTCGGCGGTTTCTCTCTGAAAGAGGGCTGCTTTGAATGGGACAGGCTGCGTATGGCAGGCGTGGCGGCCGAATATTATCCTTTGCTTTCAGGAGAAAAGGAAGCGGCGGGATTATACAGGGGAATTCCGGTAAGCTGTGCTTTTGGGGATAATCAGGCAAGCCTTTACGGCGCGCTGGACAGGCCGGAGAAGCAGATAAGCATAAATGTGGGGACAGGTTCACAGGTATCCCTGTTTGACAGGCGGCTGATACCGGATGCGGCGGCAGATATCCGCCCGTTTTTTCACAAGGGGTTTCTTTATGTGGGGGCATCATTGAATGGCGGGAAGGTTTATGAAAAACTGGCCGCTTTTTTTGAGGAAATAATATACGAATTTACGGGCCGGAAAGTACAGGCTTTTGACCAGATGGAACGAATCGGGAGTGAAAAAAAGGATACGGATCTTTTAATAAATCCTTCTCTTTACGGGGTGAGAGGAAATCAGGGCATAAAGGGGAGCGTGCACAATATTTCCTTTGATAATTTGCATGCTTCAGATTTTATTCGGGCCTATGTGAAGGGGATGGCAGAGGAGCTGTACAATATGTATGCCGCTTTTCCGGAAGAAATCAGAAAAGGGCGGTCAGAAATTGCAGCCAGCGGAAACGGCATCAGATTGAATCCGCTTATGGCGGAGGAAACAGCAAAAAGGTTCGGCATGCCTGTAATTTTTGGAAAACTTCAGGAGGAAGCGGCGGCAGGGGTTGCAAAAGCGGCTTTGGAGCTTCTTTTTTAAAAGGATATCGACAGTCAATACCCGCGGTTTCAGCCGGGAGCAAAAAGGAGTACGGAATATGAATGGAAAGCTGATAAGACCCGCAGATAGGATTGATTTGGGCGGCACGGACTGGAAAATGAAGGAATTTGTGGGAATGGACTGGATTTGGCGTGATTCGGTAAAGCAGGAAAGTCCGGATGTGCGTTGGTGGTATCCGGCCAGTGTACCGGGAAGCGTACTGCATGATTTGATGGAAAACGGGCTGGTTCCCGACCCGTATTATGAATTGAATTCCAGGCTGGCAGAATGGGCGCCGGAGAGAACCTGGGTTTATAAAAAAGAATTTTATATTCCGGAGGAACTGGAAGGCAGACAGATAACGCTGGTATTTGAAGGAATTGACTATAGCTCGGAGATTTTTCTGAACGGAGAATCGCTGGGAAAGCAGGAGGGGATGTTTGTTCCCTGGAGCTTAAATATCAGTGAAAGACTTCAATATGGCAGCAATAACCTGCTGGCCGTAGTACTGGAACCTGCGCCGTTTGAACAGCCTCAGGTAGGGAAGACGAGTCTGGTGACCACACATAAATCAAGAATGACCTATTGGTGGGATTTCTGTCCCCGGATGATACATCAGGGTATCTGGCAGGAGGTATATCTTCTGGTGAACGGGGAAGCCAGGCTGACGGATGTATATCTGCATTCTTCTTTGTCTGAGGGAATGTCTGAAGCGGAGGTGTCCATCGAGGTGGAAGCGGAGGGTACGGAGGGCTGCAGGCTGGAGGGCAGCTTCGGAGAGCATGCTTTTACGGGGATATTGGAAAACGGCCGGTGCACGGTCGTGCTGCATATAGATAATCCAAGGCTATGGTGGTGCAATGGCCAGGGCGAGCCTTATGAATATCCGGTGGAGGTGAGGCTGCTTGACCGTCTGGGTGAAGTATCAGACAGACGTACGCTGGCATGGGGAATACGGAAGATAGAATTTCTTCCAAACGAGGAAACGGTTCCGGGAAGGGAGGATGTGACAGCCTCAAAAACAGGAAGCTTCACACTCTGCCTGAACGGAAGAAAAGTATATATGAATGGTTATAACTGGGTGCCCGCAGATGTGATGTACGGCGCCGTCCCGGAGGATACCTATGCCCGGCTCATCCGTCTGGCCAGGGAGGCAGGAGTTAATATACTCCGTGTGTGGGGAGGCGGTCTGATAGAACGCGATATTTTTTATCGGATGTGTGCGCAGGCGGGAATTCTTGTATGGCAGGAATTTATTCTTTCCAGTTCAGGAATCGATAATACGCCTTCGGTGTCCGAAGCCTATAAGGAGCTGATGAGAGGGCAGGCAGAGTCCATTATCAGACAGAAGAGGGGATTTACAGCGCTCGCGGTCTGGTGTGGAGGAAATGAACTGCAGGATGAAGCCGGGATGCCGCTTTCGGAGGAACATCCCTTGCTGCAGGTGATGGGAGAACAGGTAAAAAGGCTGGACAGGGACAGAAAATGGCTGCCCACATCCCCTTCGGGCGGCGTATTCCTCAATTCCTTTGAAAATCTGGAGAAATGTCCGGGAGAGCTTTTGGATGTGCACGGACCCTGGGAGCATCAGGGACTGGAAAAACACTGTGAGCTGTATAATCAGGGAACCTGCATGCTGCATTCCGAATTCGGTGTGGAGGGAATGACGAATTATGAGGCGCTGCGCAAAACCACGGCGCCGGAGCATTTCCTTCCGGCCAGCAAGGATAATGCGTATTATTTCCACAGGGGAGCCTGGTGGAATAATGAGCCTCTGGTACAGAAAACCTTCGGCGGTTTAAAGGAAATAGAGAAAATACGTAAGGGAAGCCAGTTTATGCAGTATGAAGGGCTGAAGTATGCGGTAGAGTGCAACAGAAGAAGGGCTTTTCATAACAGCGGCACCTTTCCCTGGCAGTTTAATGAACCATATCCCAATCTGTACTGTACCTCCTCCCTGGATTACTACGGTAATCCCAAGCCGGCCTATTATGGTGTAAAAAAGGTATATTTGCCTTATCTGGTAAATGCATCCTTTGACAGTGCTTCTCTTTATGGACAGGAAGCATTGGAGGCGGATATTTATATGGCGGCCAACGTTGAAACAGGTGTTGCTCCCGGAGGCTATGAAGTACTGGCGCAGGTATATGCCATGGACGGCAGAACACTGATGGCAGAATGCTTTTCCAGTGATAAAGCCGCTATGAGCGCCGCCAAGGTAGGGAACATCCGCCTGCCGCTGGAAAAGCTGGAGGAGGAGCTGCTTTTGCTCAGACTTTTTCTGCGCAGGAAGACTGACGGGACTGTCCTTGCTGAAAATGAATATTTGTTTACCAGGGAATGCGATTTGGGGGCGGTGTTTAGAATGGAGGAGCCAGAGCTGAAAATGGCGTGCCTGGATACGGGTGTGGAAATAGAAAACCTGGGAAAAACAGCGGCGCTGTTCCTGTTTTTAACCCGGGAGGATGGAAATCCCGTGTACTGGAAGGAGAATTATTTTACGCTCCTGCCGGGAGAAAAAAGAATAGCAGCCGGAGAAGGGGAGCTGAAGGAAGCCTCTGTCCAGGCGCTGAATGTGGAATATCGGAAAATCAGGAGGTAACACAATGCAGGTAGTGGTAGGAATAGATATAGGAGGAACGAAGTGTGCGGTATCCTTTGCCAGACAGCATTCCGACGATATCATATTTCTTGATAAAGTGCGGATGGAGACCGAGACGGAGGATTTTGACAGGGCGATGGAAAGCTTTATCGAAATCATCCGGGAAAGATTCAGACGGAACCCGGACTGGAAGCTGACATCCATCGGCATATCCTGCGGAGGGCCGCTGGATGCCGGAAAGGGCCTGATACTGTCGCCTCCCAACCTGCCCCGGTGGGACAGGGCGGATGTGTACACACCGCTGAAGAAGGCCTTCGGCGTGCCGGTGATGCTGCAGAACGATGCGGATGCCTGTGCGTTGGCGGAATGGAGCATGGGAGCGGGAAAAGGCTGCAGGAATATGATATTCCTTACCTTCGGGACAGGTATGGGAGCGGGACTGATTCTGAATAATGAGCTGTACAGCGGCACTACAAGCATGGCCGGTGAAGTGGGGCATATCAGGATGGAAAAGGAAGGCCCCTTTGGTTACGGAAAGTATGGATCGTTTGAGGGCTTCTGCAGCGGCGGCGGGATCGCCAAGCTGGGCCGGATGATGGCGGAGGAAGCGCTTCGGGAAGGGAAAACGCCTCTTTTCTGCCAAAGCGAGGCGGAGCTTGACAGCATTTCCTGCAAGTCCATCGCGGAGGCGCTGGAACAGGGAGACGAGCTGGCGGCGGAGATTTTTGATATTGTGGGAACCTATCTGGGAAGAGGGCTTTCCGTGCTCATCGATATCCTGAATCCGGAAATGATAGTGATTGGCAGTATTTACGCCAGGCAGAAAAACGTACTGGATAAAAAGATGAGGGAAGCGCTGGAGCAGGAGGCGCTTCCCGTATCAAGAAAGGCATGCAGAATCGTTCCGGCAAGCCTGGGTGAGCTGATTGGGGATTACGCGGCGGTTTCCGTAGGAATCAAGGCTTATCAGGATCTGTACCGGCATGCGGAGCGGTTCAGCGTGCAGATGAAGTTGGATACGGAGGAATATCAGATATGAAGCTTTTAACGAATATATACCAGGTTGGCGGCCCCAGCCTGACCCATTTCTTTGATGCCACGGTTACTCTGCTGAAGGGGAAGGACGGATGGTTCCTCATAGACTGCGGTACGCCGGAAGGGTATGAGCAGGTGAAAGAAAATATCAGAAAGGCCGGCGTGGAGCCTTCGCAGATAAAATTTATTCTGGGAACGCATGGACACTACGACCATGTGGGGGCGGCGCATCTCTGGAAGGAGGAATTCGGCTGCCGGCTGTTCCTCCATGCCTTGGATCGGGAGCAGGTGGAAGCGGGGGATTCCGTAAAAACCTCCGCTGCGCTTCTGTACGGAACGCAGTCCGTGCCCTGTCATGTGGATGGGCTGATTGCGGAAGGCGACGCCTGGGAAGGAGAGGGCTTTACGGTGGAAGCGCTGTATACGCCCGGACATACGATGGGATCGGTAAGCTTTGAGGTTACGGCAGGCGACTACCGGCTGCTGATAGCGGGGGACGCTGTTTGGGGCGGCTTCAGTGAGAAAATCGGTTCCAGCGAGGAAGCATGGCGGGAGACGCTGGATAAAATCACCTCCAGACATTATGATTTTTATACCTTCGGGCATGTGAATCCGCAGCTGATAGCGGATGCGGATGAACGGCTGAAGGAAGCGAAAATGGCTTTTGGAAATTATTATAATCCCTGGTTTAAGACCTTCTTCGAAACCTACAGGTATTAGATGAGTGGGGCCCCGGTTCGTCCTGTTTTTACCCGGCGCAGCCTTGCGGGGCTGTGGGCCTGCGGTGGGGCGCTCACCGGTTGCCGTTTCAGATTTGGGCGGTTTCCAGGAGCAGGCATTTCCTGCTTTGGCGTCCCTTAATGCGGCATGAACTCGTCGTAAACTCCTCAGACAATGCCGCATTTGCGGGAAAAGCAGTCTCTGCCTGCTCCAGGAAACTGCACCAAATCTTCAAAGGCAACCGGTGAGCGTCCCACCGCAGGCCCACAGCCCCGCAAGGCTGCGCCGGGTAAAAACAGGACGAACCGGGGCTGCGGAGGGTGTTGGAAGGGGAGAAGGGCAAAAGATAAAAAGATAAAAGGGCAAAATAATAAAAGATAGAAATCGGTTGGTTATTTGGGATTGGATGGGATTGAGTGTTATGAAGAATAAGATTATGTTGATTACGTATGCGGACAGCTTCGGGAAGGATTTGAAGGAGCTGAAATGGGTGGTGGATAGGTATTTTAAGAGGGAGATCAATGGGATTCATGTGCTGCCGTTTTTCCCTTCTTCGGGGGACCGGGGGTTTGCGCCTGTGAATTACAGAGAGGTTGATCCGGCGTTTGGGGACTGGGAGGATGTGAAGGCGCTGGCGGGAGAGTATGAGCTGATGTTTGATTTTATGATCAATCATCTTTCCCGGAGGAGCCCGGAGTTCCTGGATTTTATAGAGAAGCATGATGCGTCGGAATATGCGGATATGTTTCTGCGGTTTAAAAAGTTCTGGCCGGGCGGGGAGCCTACGCAGGAGCAGGTGGATTTGCTGAATAAGAGGAAGCCGTGCGCACCTTGCGAGGAGATTCGTTTTGCAGACGGAAGTACGGAAAAAATATGGTGTACATTCGACGATGAGCAGATGGATCTGAATCTGGAATCGGAGGCGGCATGGAAATTCGTGGAGAATACGCTGCGGTTTCTGATAGAGCAGGGAGCGGGGATGATTCGTCTGGATGCTTTTGCGTTTGCCACGAAGAAGCTGAATACCTCCTGCTTTTTTATTGAGCCGGAAATGTGGGATATGATGAAGCGTGTGCAGGGGATTCTGGATGAGAAGGGGATTCCCATGCTGCCGGAGATTCATGACCATTATACAGTGCAGCTGAAAATTGCGGAGCATGGGTATACGGTATATGATTTTGTGCTTCCGGTGATGGTACTGCATACGCTGTACAGTCAGAGCAGCAGGCGTATCAGGCATTGGCTTTCCATCTGTCCAAGGGATCAGCACACTACGCTGGATACGCATGACGGGCTGGGGACTGTGGATGTGGAGGATCTGCTTTCCGAAGAGGAGCTGCAGGCGGTAATTGCTCAGACGGAAAAGTATGGGGCGAATTTTAAATGGGATTACAGTCAGAAGGCTTTGGGAGAAAAGCGGGTGTATCAGATTAACTGTTCTTATTATTCCGCAGTGGGTGAGGATGACGACAGTTATCTGCTGTCCCGGGCGATTCAGTTTTTTACGCCGGGTGTGCCGCAGGTATATTATATGGGGCTGCTGGCCGGTGAAAATGATTATGAGCTGATGGCGCGGACCAATTATGACAGGAATATCAGCCGGCATAATTATACGGTGGAAGAGATTGAGGCAGCGGTGGAAAAGCCTGTTGTGAAACGGCTGCGGCGTCTGATGCAGTTTAGGAACGCGTATCCGGTGTTTGATGGGGAAATGTCCCTGCCCGGGACGGAGGATTCCAGGCTGGTGGTCAGGTGGACAGACGGCGGGCTGGAGGCTGTGCTGGATGCGGATCTGAAGGCGAGGACGTTTGTGATTACCTATCTGGATAAGAACGGTATGGAAATGATTTTGAACCTGGAAGAGGATTTTTACTGGGATGAGTGAAAAAATAACTGGTCTGCCCATAATCGGTGATGTGGATCTGTGCGTGCTGGGAGGAAAACTGCATACAGTGTACCGGGCGCTTTCGTTGGCCAAACAGGGAAAGAAGGTGCTGTTGGCGGTGAAGGAAAGCTGTCTGGGTGAGGATATCTGTCAGACCTTCCGTTACCGGCTTTCGGAGGAGGAGTGTTCTTTTTTCCCGGAGGAGACGCGTACGAAGAAGCTGGGGCTGCTGCGGCCGGATGAGGGAAAGAGACTTCTGGAGGATTGCTGCCTGGAGGCGGGGATAACGCTGCTTTATGGGATCTGGCCCGTGGATTGCCCGGAGGAGGGCAGGGACGGACGGAGAGATAGTTCCCGGGAGGAGGCCGGCAGCAGGAAGAGGCTGGTCCGCGTTGCTGCAAAGGGCGGCCTGTTCGGGATTCTCTGCGATGAAGCGTGGCAGGAGGAGGAAGCTGCCGCTGCGCAAAAGGGGTATGAGTATACGGTCCTGGCAGGCGGTTTCCCGGGAATGGATGCCTTTGAAAAGAAGGGAAGCGTACGGTGCGGGGAGAAAGAGGTATTCTTCTGCCTGGAAGGGGAGGAGGGAAAAGGGCTGCTCACCATTTCCCTGCCGGACGGCGGATTGCGTAAGAGATGGGCCGGACAGACGGATGGGTCTGCATGGCTGCTGACAGAGGCGCAGGAAACAGCGGCTGAAGTGTTCGGCAGGCTGAAGCGGGAGCTGCCGTGGCTGCAGCTGGGGCGTTTTGCGCCGCGGGCGGCGGTGACGGTGGATGCTGCGGAAGGAAAAGGCGGGGAACATAAGGCCGGGATGGCAAAAGGACAGGAGAACCGCCTTTACGGGCCGGATTGGAAGCGGTTTTCGGCGAATAAGGCGGAGGGCTGCAGAACGTGTGCCATAAGTTCGGGAGATCCCTCGCTTCGTCGCGAGGAGGCGGGAATTTACAGGAAGCTTCCGGTGATGGATTCGGCGGCACTCCGGGAGGAGCATTACGACCTGGTGGTGGCAGGCGGCGGGACGGCGGGTGCTATGGCGGCTTTGTATGCGGCCAGAGGAGGCCTGCGCACCGTGCTGCTGGAGCCGATGTATACGCTGGGCGGCACGGCCACGGCGGGCGGCGTGAGTACCTATTGGTTCGGGAACCGGTTCCGTGATGTACGGGAGATTGATGCGGAAACGGAGAAAATGGCGGCGCCGCTGGGGCTTCCCCGCAGAGAAGGGATCTGGGATAGGGCGGATGATTTCCATCCGGGGATCCGCGGGACGGTTTTAGCCAGACTGTGTCTGGAGGCTGGTGTTGAGCTTCGGTTTGGCAGCATGGTTTTCGGAACCCTTTGTGAGAGGACTGCAGAAGGCAGGCGTTGCTGCGGGGCTGCGGCAGCCGGGCCTGACGGGTTGTACGGAGATTACGGCAGGGCTGTGATCGATGCCACGGGCGACGGGGATCTGGCGGTATCCGCAGGCGCGGACGCCGTATACGGTTCGGAAAGGGATTGTATCACCTATTGGGCTTCCCTGGCGCAGTATACGGATGTGAACCGTTACCGGAACAATTTTTCTTCCATGGTCGTTTCTGCGGATCCGGCGGATATGACACGTTTTATATTGCTGGGAAGGCGCAGGGGGGAACAGACCTGTGATCACGGCGGTTATGTCAGCATGCGGGAGAGCAGGCATGTGAAGGGAGTATACACGGTAAATCTGAAGGATTTGATGGATTTTCGCACCTATCCGGATGCTTTGTATACCTGCTACTCCAATTATGATCCTAAGGGAAAGCTGGATGCGGACGTTATCTACTGCGGTGTGCTTCCTCCCCAGGTAAAAATACAGATTCCTCTTTCCGCACTGCTTCCCTGTGAGGAAGGGGGCGGACGGATAGAGGGGCTTTATGTGGCGGGCAAGGCTGTGAGCGCCACCCACAATGTGTTCCCAAGCATACGTATGCAGCCGGATTTGATGCATCAGGGAGCCGTGCTGGGCGGGCTGCTGGCTGAGAGCCTGAAGCAGGGCATACTGCCGGAACAGATGGAGTGCGCAAAAAGAAGGGAATTCCTTTTAAAGCTGACGGAGGATCCGCTGACGCTTCCTGCTTTGGAAGGAAAAAACGGAGAAGCAGGAAAACAGGCTCCGGAGAAGGCGGTTTACAGGATAACTGCCGCGTCCAGGACCCACTGGGTGGATGTGCCATTTATATATGAAGAAACAGAGTTGTCTCCGGTTACGGCTGCAGTGACGGCAGAGTCGGAGGAGGTCCTTCCCCTTCTGCTGAAAAGGCTTCAGGAGGAAACCTCGCCATATGACTGGAAAAAAGGCGGAGCTTCGGATGGATGTCCGCAGGAGTGTACAGGAGGCCTGCGTATCCGGCTGATTGGCCTGTGTCTGTGGCATGGCTGGGAGGAGGAGGAGGAGGAATACGCCGCATTCGTAGAGCAGGAGCTGTCCGGCAGCGGGCTTCCGGAAAGAGCCGGATCTGTCATGTGTGCACAGCTGCTTCCGGATCATGGCGTGATGCCGGAGACGGTTTACCATATGAATCTTCTGGGAAGAAGCGGGAAGGACTGTATTCTCCCTGTTTTTGAAAGGGCGCTTATGCTGCTGGCTGTGGCGGACCGGGATTATCAGGATATCCATCGGGGAATTTACCATTATGTGGAGAGCTTTGCTTATGCTGCGGAGCACAGCGGCAGAAAGGAGTTTATTCCCATGTTGCAGAAGCTGATCCGTTTTCCGGAATTCACAGAGTGCATGAAGGAGGAACGGCAGGTAGCGCTTATGACGGAACGGCTGCAGATTTTGTATCTGATTCTCTGCCGCGCGCTGGCAGGGCTGGGAGAGGAGGACGGCGTGCGGGGACTGCGCACATTGCAGAGTTATCCGGCAGGCCTTGCCGTCCGCCTTTCGGCAGGAAAAGCCGAAAAGGAAGAGAGAAAGCGAAAAAACCAGAAAATATGGTAGCGGTTCAGCCCCGTCTGAACTGTTACAACGATTCAGTCACAGGAAAACAGACAGAAAGAGGCGGCGGGAACCGCCGGAAAAGGGTTATATCGTACTATGAATAAAAAAGAGCTTTACATGATAGGAAATTCACATATCGATCCGGTCTGGTTCTGGAACTGGGAGGAAGGGATGCAGGAGGTGAAGACTACCTATGCATCGGCCCTGGAGCGGATGAAGGAATTTGACGACTTTAAATTTACCTCTACCTCCACGCTGTTTTTTGAATGGATAGAGGGAATCCTTCCGGAAATGTTTGAGGAGATCAGGCAGCGTGTGGCGGAGGGAAGATGGGAAATTACAGGAGGCTGGTTCCTGGAGCCGGACTGCATCCTTCCCTGTGGAGAGGCTTTTGTCAGGCAGGGGCTGTACGCCCAGAGGTATCTGCTGGATCGTTTCGGGAAGCTGTGTACCATCGGTTCCAATGTGGACAGCTTCGGCCATAACCATGTTCTCCCCCAGATATTGAAAAAAAGCGGCATGGATTCCTATGTGTTCATGCGCCCCAGGCTGGATACCCCGGTTTTTGTATGGGAGAGCGATGACGGCAGTCGTGTAAATGCAATCAGCCTTCCTGCGGAATATACCACCTGGTTCCATGAACCCACGGTAAAAAATATAGAAACCACGCTGGAACGCACCATGGAGTATGATAAAATGCCCTGCTGCTACGGTGTGGGCAATCACGGCGGCGGTCCCACGATAGAAAACATCAACAGCATACTGAGCCTCCGGAAGGATAAGGAAGCCTTTGCCGCCTATGGGGACGTACAGCTGAAATTTTCCACCTATACGGAATTCCTGGAAGCGATAACCGGGGAAGCGGCCGCATCAGGTACGAAGCTGCCTGTGTTGAGAGGCCCTTTTGAAAAGGTAAATGAAGGCTGCTATTCCATTGATTCAGAGTTCAAGCGACTGAACCGGCTGGCGGAAAGCAGGCTGATGGAAGCTGAAAACCTGATGAGTATGGAGGCGATGCTTTCCGACGGCGGTGACGGGAGCGAGCTGGCCTGGAGGAAGCAGACCGGGGAAATGGAAGCGCTGTGGAAGGTTCTTTTGTTCAACGAATTCCATGACACCATGGGCGGAACCACCATCAAATCAGCCAGGGATGAAGCCATTATGCAGCTTTCCGGCGTATGTGCCCAGGCCGGCAAAATAAAGGCGCTTGCAATACAGGGAATTGTAAACAGGCTTTCCGCCCGGGGAGAGGGCTTCCCGCTGGTTCTGTTCAACACGGACAGCCAGCCGTTTGATGATTATGTGGAGGCAGAGCTGGAATGGTTCTGCCAGGCCCCGCTGAAGCTTCTCGGCCCGGCGGCGATAGCTGCGGATGCATCCATGGAAGGTGAAGCATCCAAGGAAGCTGAAGCATCCATGGATGCTGTCTCTTACCAGGAAATCCCCTACCAGAGAATCCATACGGATGCTAAGGTAAGACATACCACGCTGGGCGGCAGGAGGAGATTTGTTTTCAGGGCGCAGGTACCGGCCTTTGGCTTTGCCGTATACCGTACGGTGAAGGAGGAGCCGTCCCTTTGCTTCAATAATTCCATGGAAATTGACAATCCCTGTGCGGACACCCTGGAAAATGAATACATCTGTGCTCGGTTTGACACCGCTACGGGAGTGCTGGTTTCCCTGACGGATAAAGAAACGGGCTACGATGCCCTGAAGGGACCGTGCGGCGTGCGCGTGTACACGGATGAAAGGGATGCCTGGGGCGGACTCCAGGGCAGGAGATATGAGGACAGGAATGCTTCCTTCCATCTGCTCAGTATAGAAAAAGTGGAAAGCGGCAGAGTCCGGGAGGTTATCCGTGTGCGTACGGCCTTTGAAGGAACCACGCTGGAGCAGCTGTATTCCCTGGGGGCGGAGGAAAAAGAGCTGAGGGTGGAAAACAGGCTGATTTTCAATCATAACTGGACGCTGCTGAAGGCGGCCTTCACCACCGGAAAGGAATGCATCTATACGGCGGCGGAAACGGCCTATGGCATTCTGGAAAGAGATCTGAAGGGGGATGCCGCGGAGTATTATATGCAGCGCTTCCTGGATGTGCAGGATCAGGAGGGCAGAGGGCTGGCCATTGCCAATGACGGGAAATACGCCTTTAACATTACGGAGGACAGAACCCAGATTACCCTTTGCAGAAGCGCCATTTATGCCCAGGGCAACAGCCCGGACTGGTACAACGGAAAGGAAAGCTATCAGTATACGGATATTGGGCCTCAATGCTTCCGGTTTGTCCTGAAGCCTCACGGAAGGAAGCTGCCGTCCTCAGAATACTACCGGATTGCCGTTAAAATAAATTCTCCGGTTTCTTATCTGGCGGACAGCGCCCATGCGGGAAGCAGGCGGCTTACTGCATGCAGCCTTGCAGGAATCAGAAAAGGCGGAGCGGCCGGAGGGGACTGCGACAATGTCCGCATCATGCTGATGAAAAAATGTGAGGACGACAATTCCCTGATAGTCAGGCTTCTGGAAACGGAAGGAAGGGACACACAATGTGTACTCACGGTAAATAAAATAAGCTATCCGGTGACCATCGGCCACCGGGAAATCCTCACCCTGAAGCTTCCCGGCACCCGGACGACCGCGGGGGAGGCCACGGAGGTAAACCTGCTGGAATTTGCAGACTGTCAGGCCCCGGACGGCGGTAATACAGAGTAACCTATAAATTTTCTGATATACAGTGCGGCGCACAGCAGCGCAGACAGGAGAGAGTATGGAAAAAGAAAAGACTTTATATATGATCGGCAACGCCCACCTGGATCCGGTATGGCTCTGGCAGTGGCAGGAGGGGTATCAGGAGGTTAAGGCCACCTTCCGTTCGGCCCTGGACAGGATGAAGGAGTATGACGACTTCTTTTTTACAAGCAGCTCTGCAGCCTACTATGAGTGGGTGGAGGAAAACGAACCCGCCATGTTTGAGGAAATCAGGGAACGGGTCAAAGAGGGCCGCTGGGTAATCGTGGGCGGCTGGTGGATTCAGCCGGACTGTAATGCGCCGGGCGGGGAGTCCTATGTGCGCCAGGGGTTGTACGGTCAGCGGTATTTTCAGGAGAAGCTGGGAGTGACTGCGCAGACCGGATATAACGTGGACAGCTTCGGCCACAACGGCATGCTGCCGCAGATTCTGAAAAAATCGGGAATGGACAATTACGTATTCATGCGTCCGGGACGTCATGAAAAGGGACTGGAGGGTGAAACCTTTACCTGGACCTCCAATGATGGTTCCGCGGTGACTGCTTTCCGGATTCCCTTTGAATACTGTACCTGGCCCAGGGAGCTGAAGGAACATATAGAGCGCTGTGCCGGAGAAATCAAGGATCCCAGGGGCAGCATCATGTGCTTTTACGGTGTGGGAAACCACGGCGGCGGCCCCACAAAGCAGAATATTGAAAGCATCCATGAGCTGAACCGGGCCGAAGATATGCCGCGGCTGATCCTATCCACGCCGGATGACTATTTTCAGGCGGTTAAGCAAAGCGGAAGGACGCTGCCTGTGGTATCCGGCGAGCTGTTCCACCATTCCAGCGGCTGTTACAGCGCCCATTCCGAGGTGAAGCAGCTGAACCGTCTGGCGGAAAACCGCCTTATTATGGCGGAAAAGCTTTCTGTTGCAGGAAAGCACTGGGCAGGCGGAAAATATCCGCTGGAAAAGTATACGGAAAGCTGGAAAAAGGTGCTGTTTAACCAGTTCCATGACATCATGGCGGGAACCTCCATAGAACCTGCCTATGAGGATGCCAGGGAAAGCTATGGCGCTGCGCTGGATACGGCGGCGAGAGGGCTGAATGCGGCAGTGCAGTCCATATCCTGGCATATTGATATCCCCATGGAAGAGGATATGAAGCCCATCGTGGTATTCAATCCCAACGCCTTTTCCGGTAAATTCGAGGTGGAAATGGAATCCCCCTGCCTGAAGGAAAATCAGGTTCTGGTGGATGAGGAGGGCACGCAGATACCGCTGCAGACCGTACAGTCGCTGGCCTCCAGCAACGGACGGACGAGGCTTGTGTTTATCGCCGAGCTCCCGGCCCTTGGCTACCGCACCTACCGTCTGGTGATAAGGGAGGCGGCCAGGACCTTCCCGGATGTGGAATGCAGCGGGAATACGGCGGAAAACAGATGGTTTAAAATCGCCTTTGATGAAAAAACAGGCTATATTTCTTCCCTTTACAAGAAAAATGACGGTACCGAATATTTCAGCGGTCCGGCGGCCGTGCCTGTGGTGATAGAGGATAAAAGCGATACCTGGTCCCATGGCGTGCGTATTTTTGACAAGGTGAAGGGCCGCTTTGAAGGCGTTTCCGTAAAAAGAGTGGAATGCGGTCCAGTAAAATGTGTGATCCGTGTCACCAGCACCTATGGAAGCTCCCGTATTTTCCAGGATTTTTCCATCTACAGGGAACTGGATTATATCCGCGTAAAAACAACGGTGGACTGGCATGAAAAAATGTCCATGCTGAAGCTGCGGTTCCCGATGCAGCTTAATTACCTGCGGGCCAGCTGGGAAATCCCTTACGGCGTGGCGCAAAGAGAACCGAACGGAGAGGAATACCCCATGCAGAATTTCCTGGATACGGAGGGCGCCAATCCGGGGCTGGAAACGGCAATAAACGGACTTTCCTTCCTCAATGACGGGAAATCCAGCGGCAGCATTGCGGGAAAGGAAGTCTCCCTGACCGTGCTGCGCAGCCCGATATATGCCAATCACGAGCCTTACCAGCCGGATGAAAATCTGGAATATGTATATGTGGATCAGGGTGTGCAGACCTTTACCTACGGCCTTTACCCCCATGACGGCAGCTGGGAGGATGCCTGCACCGTACGGCGCAGCCGGGAGCTGAATGAAAAGCCCATTGCCCTGTTTGAAACCTATCATAAGGGCGAGCTGCCCCAGAGCGCCTCTTTCCTGAGCGTATCTGCGGACAATGTGCTTGTGACCGTTATGAAGGAAGCGGAAGATGGAAGCGGGGACCTTATCCTGCGCCTTGTGGAAACAGCGGGCAGGACCTGTGAAACACAGGTTGCAGTTCATGGGCTGCACAGGGAATTTTCCCTTGCTTTCACCCCGTTTGAAATCAAAACCGTGCGTATTCCGGTTCACAGCCAGTTGGAAATCCTGGAAAATGATCTCCTGGAAAGGGAAGAAGCGCACAGACAGGAGGATTAATGCAGTATCACAGGCAGAGATGTGATATGCAGAGGAGAAATTATGAAAAAAATAGCAGTAATCCATACAACCCCTGTAACCATACCCACGTTGAAAAAGCTGCTTGCTGCGGCTGTGGGACAGGGGGAGGCAATTGAAGTTGTGAACCTGCTGGATGACAGCATGCTGCCGGAAATCAACCGGGAGGGGCGGATAACGGAGGGCGTGAAGTACCGCCTGAATTCCCTTCTGCTGCTGGCGCAGACCACGGGGGCGGACGCCATTTTGTGCGCCTGCTCTTCCATCGGCGGGCTGGCGGAGGAGGGAAGGGCGATTGTAAATATTCCCGTATTCCGCATTGATGAGCCTATGGCTGGCCTGGCGGCCGGTTATACGCGCGTAGGCGTTGCGGCAACCCTGCAGTCCACCATTTTTCCCACCACAGCGCTGATCCGCAGAAAAGCGGAGGAAGCGGGGCGCGCGGAAACACTTGTCCTTAACAGCCTGGTGATTGAAAATGCGGGCAGCCTGCTGGCGGAAGGCCGGGAAGCGGAGTATGACCGGATGGTGGGTGAGAAGCTGAAGGCGCTGCTTGCCGAAAATGAGGTGGTGGTACTGGCGCAGGCGTCCATGGCAAGAGCCGTGGAGAACTGGCCGGAGGAAGAGAAAAAACGCTGCCTGACCAGCCCGGTCAGCGGCACGGAGGCGGTCTGCGCCTGGCTGAAGCAGAGGTAACAGGCAATGGAATTATTTCTGGGAATTGATATTGGTACGACGCATATGAAGGTATGTGCGGTAAGGCCGGACGGTTCCGTCTGCCATACCGTCCTCAGGGATCAGTCCGTGCGGGAGCTTCCGGGCTGGGGGAGCTGCTTTCGTGCAGAGGAGCTTTGGGAGAAAACGGAGGACTGCCTGAAGGAGCTTTTTTCTCAGATTGACCGAAAGCAGATCAGGGCCATAGGCATTACCAGCATGGCGGAAGCGGGAGTGGCGGTGGATGCGGATGGCGTTCCCCTGACGCCTGTTGTGCCATGGAACGCCGGGCAGGGAGGACCGGAGGAAGCGGATTTTCCCGCCTCCCTGAGAGGTTTTTCCCTGTATCGGAAAACAGGACTGATCTGGCACCGGAAATATACCATCAACCAGCTGCTTTCCCTGAAAACCAGCAGGCCGGAGCTGTTTGAAAGGATGGACTGTTTCCTGTCCGTTTCGGATTATCTGTTTTTCCGTCTTACGGGAGAACGCAGGACGGAGGAATCCCTGGCCTGCAGGACGATGCTTTATAACATATTTGAGGGCCAATGGGACAGTGAACTGACAGCATTTGCCGGCGTGACCGGGAAAATGCCTCCCGTGGGAAAAGGAAGCACCGGATGGCCGATCCTGAAAAAAGAACTGGCGTCAAGGTACGGGCTTCCCGATGAGATAAGCGTTCGAATTGGCGGGCACGATCATCTGTGCGCTGCCCGGGCGGAAGGGCTGGGCGAAGGCGATGTCCTCAATTCCATGGGAACCTCGGAGGTTTATCTGGGCTTTCCGGACAGGCTACCTGAGCTTTCCGGGCTGTATGAGCGGGGGATTCAGCTGGGAGTTTTCCAGGGGCGGTTTTACTGGATCTGCAATATGCCCTCTTCAGGCGCTTCCGTGGAATGGCTTCGCAGTTTTCTGCAGGCGGCGGGAGGGCAGGCCTCTTATGAAAGCCTGATGAAGCAGGAACGGCAGGTGCCGTCTAAAGTCATGTATCTTCCCTTTGTCAACGGAGGTGGGACACACCGGAAAAAAATGATCCCCGGAGGCCTTCTGGGACTGGATATGACCACAGGGCCAATGGATGCGGTCCAGGGGATTTATGAAGGAATAGCCTGCGAAGCGAGGGTAATCCTGGAGCTTATCGAGGATGCAGGGCTTCATGCGGATCGCCTGATCGCTGCTGGCGGAGGAACCCGGAATCCGCTGCTGATGCAGGCAAAAGCGGATATGACAGGAAGGCGTTTTATCCTTTCACAGCAGACACAGGCAACGGCTGCAGGCGCGGCAATGCTGGCGGCAGAGGCCGTGAAGGAACCGAAATGCCCCGGGGATTTCTCCGGGGAGGGTTCCCGGAAAGAAGCGGATATCGAACGGAAAACGGCGGCTCCCCGGAAGGAATATGGGGAAGCCTGCCTTGCAAAATACAAAACCTATCTTGCCCTGACGGAAGCGGCGGCGCGGGAAGGAACAAAGGAAAGGCAGGAATTTTTATGGAATTGACAGCAGTGACGAAGATGCTTAAGGATGCAGAAAAAGGGGGCTATGGCGTAGGTTCCTTTTCCGCCAGGAATACCTTTTTAATTGAATATATTCTGCGGGCCGCACAGGAAACAAAGGCCCCTGTTATCGTACAGATATCAGCCAATGAATTTAACTGGTTTGATGTTACCGCAGAAGAATTTGCCCGGCGTTTTTATGAAATCCACGAAAAATATCAGGGAAAAGCGGCGCTGCATCTGGATCATACCAAGGATATGGAGATAATCAGGGCAGCGATTGACGCCGGTTTTCAGTCCGTCATGATTGACGCTTCCCAGAAAAGCTTTGAGGAAAACGTGGCCATTACCAGGGAAGTGGTGGAATACGCGCACGAAAGAAATGTGGAGGTGGAGGCCGAGCTTGGTAAAATAGGGGCCACGGATAAGATAGAAACGGACAATGACGAGAGCCTGTATACCGACCCGCAGGAGGCGGAGGAGTTCGTTGCCAGAACGGGTGTGGATACCCTGGCTGTTTCCATCGGGACGGCTCACGGCGTATATCCGGTAAAAAATCCGAAAATCGATCTGGACAGACTGATTAAAATCCGGGAACGGGTGAGCATTCCCCTTGTTCTTCATGGCGGCAGCGGCCTTCCGGCCCAGACGGTACAGGCGGCAATCACCATACCCGGAGGGGGCGTCAGCAAAATCAACATTGCCACGGATCTGGAGCAGGCCTTCCTGGGTTCTCTGGGATGCGCAAGGAAATCCAACCGGGAAATCCTGCAGATGGACAGGCAGGCGCTGGAAAAAGCGGGTGAGGCCGTTTCACGTGTGGTAGAGGATAAGATCAGGAATTTCCTGCTTTGGAAATAGGACGGGAGCGGATATGAAAAAAAGAATCGGGGTTGTTGCCGATGATGTGACCGGCGCCAATGACATAGGGGTTATGTTTAAAAAAGGAGGCTTTCGCAGTGCGGTGTTTCCGCAGAGCTTCATTTCCCTCTGTGATATACGCAGGGAAAGCGAAGGGCTGGATGTGATTATTATTGATACAGACAGCCGTTTTGATGCTCCTGAGACTGCAGCGTCAAAGGTTGCCAAAGCGACGGCGCTTTTGCAGACGCTTCCCTGTGATGTTTATTTTAATAAAACCTGTTCCGTGTTCCGGGGAAATATTGGTTCAGAATTCGACAGCATGCAGGATGTGCTGGGAGTTGGATGTTCCATGGTTATCGCAGGCTTTCCGGGAAATGGGCGGACGACGGTGGACGGCATACATTATGTCTATGGGACGAGGCTGGAGGATTCGCAGTTTCGCACCGATCCCATCCATCCCATGGACTGCTCTTTCCTTCCGGATATTATGCACAGACAGACTGACCGGCCGATCGGGCAGATTACCTGGAGCGATCTGGATCAGGGCCTGGAATTTGTAAAAAGAAAAAAAGAAGAACTGAAGCGCAGCTGCGCTTATATATTATTTGATATCCGGCATCAGGAAGACCTGAGGCTGGTGGCGGATGCGGTGGCGGATGAAGTCAATATCTGCGGAAGCTCGGCTATCGGACAGGAGCTGCCCGCAGCCTATCGCAGGCTGGAACCGGAAAAAGAAGTGCCTGTGCTGCTGATTGCGGGAAGTCTGACGAAACAGAGCATTTCCCAGACGGAGCTGCTGCGCCGGAAGGGGTATCCCATATTCACCTTTGATACGGAAACGATTTTTGATGAAAAAGCGCTCGCTGCGGAGGAAAGACGTCTGACGGAAAGCGCCGTCAATGCCTTAAGCGGCTCCAATTCCTCTAATGCCATGGTTCTTGTGCATTCGGTGCAGGAGAAGGAAAAGGTGCGGCGTACCAAGGAAACCGGTCAAAAGCTGGGGCTGACCCATGAAGAAATCGGGAAGCGTATTTCCGGCTGCCTGTGCAGGGTGGCCCGCAGTGTGCTTGTCCGGACGGGCTGCCGCAGGCTGGTGGTGGCAGGCGGCGATACCTCGGCGGCTGTTACAGGAGAGCTGGAGATTTACCGGATGGAAATCGGCGAGGAGATCGAACCGGGCGTCCCGGCCATGACCGGAACTGCAAATCTGGGAGAATTGCAGTTGGTTTTGAAATCAGGGAGCTTCGGGAGCGAGTTTTTTCTGGAAAAGGCGGCCCGGTATCTGCAGGGAGAACGGGCATATGACTGTAAGCAGGAGGATTAAGAATGAATTATCTGGAACGTTTGGTGGAGAGATATCCGGCTTTGGACGGAATGAAGGATACGATTGAAGAAGCCTTTCAGATCATGAAGGCTTCCTATGAAAACGGCGGGAAGCTGCTGGTATGCGGCAACGGCGGCAGCGCTTCCGATTCTGACCATATTGTGGGAGAGCTGATGAAGGGCTTTTATAAAAAACGTCCCCTCAGTGAAGCCGAAAAGGAAAAATTCGGCGGGCTTTCCGAGCATCTGCAGGGAGCGCTGCCGGCGATTTCCCTGGCGGGCCATCCTGCATTATCCACCGCTTTTCTGAATGATGTGAACCCGGAAATGATTTTTGCACAGCAGGTTTATGGATATGGCCTGAAAGGGGATGTCCTGATCGCCATGACCACCTCGGGCAATTCCGCCAATGTCCTGAATGCGGTCAGGGTAGCAAAGGGCAAGGGGATGAAGGTGATCGGTTTTACGGGTCATGACGGCGGGGCGCTGAAGGCGCTGTGCGATGTGTGCCTCATTGTGCCCAGCAGCGTTACGGCGGATATCCAGGAATACCATCTGCCCGTTTACCATACACTGTGCGCGATGCTTGAGGAACATTTCTTCCCGGCGGCCTGATATATTTATGCGCTGTCGGGACGGGATTGCGGAAGGCGGCGGGCAGAGCGCGGGTAAGCAAATAAGGGATGGACTGGAATAGGGAAGAAAAAAGATATGGAAAATAAAAAAGAAATAGAAGATAAAAAAGAAATAAAAATTAAGAAAGAAATGGAAAATATAAAAGAAATGCAGAATAAAAAGGAGCTGATTTGCCGCATCGCCGGACTGCTTTTTGAAAAGGGGCTGGTAAGCGGCAAGGATGGAAATATCAGCATCCGTACGGGGGAGGATGAAATGCTGATCACACCCTCCGGTATCTGCAAGGGCTTTCTGGCGCCGGAAATGATAATCAGACAGCGGTTTGACGGCGCGGTAATTGAGGGAAGCTATAAATCCACCAGGGAGGCGGCCATGCACAGCAGGCTGTATGAGCTGCGCCCGGACATCGGAGCGATTGTCCATACCCATCCGGCTGCTGCTACGGCGTTTGCCGTCTGCGGAAAAGGATTTCCCGAAAACTGGGTGCTGGAGGTACCTTCCCTGATTGGGAAAATAGGAATTGCCGGTTATGCGCCCGCAGGCAGCAGGCAGTTGGTGGAGGAAGTGGAAAAAACGGCGGACAGCGACGTCATTTTTCTGCAGAACCATGGAGTTATCACGTATGGGCCGGATATTTACGACGCCTTTAGCAGGATGGATGCGGTGGAAAATACGGCGAAGACCATATTGTATGCACAGTTTTTAGGGGGTGCGAGGGAATTTTAGACTGTCGGCGGGACTGCCGGCAGTCCTGTTACGTTATCCAGAAATGCTTTTGAACCTGTTGCACCTCTTTGTCCCTGATATTTTCCCCTGTATGGATGCAATGCATCTTTATCAAGCTGGGCAAATACTAGCTGCCCTACTCTGCGTCCTGCATTTAATTCAATGGCACATCTGTTTGCATTAAACAATTCCAGGGTTATTTCACCCTTAAATCCAGGATCAACCCAACCTGCATTTTGAATGAACAGTCCCATTCTTCCTAAAGAACTGCGTCCTTCAACAAATGCTGTGAGATTATCAGGCAATTCGAAATATTCCATTGTTGTTGCCAGTACAAATTGTCCCGGAAGCAATATATATTTTTCTGCGGTAATCTGCTTGTATGATATTTCATTATCCAAATTAATTATGCCTGAAGACGAGTCCTCTACAATACTGTATGTGTTTCCAATACGAATATCAATGCTTGCAGGCTGTATTTGTCCAATTTCAAGAGGATCAACGATAAGGGTATGTTCATCAAGCATTTTCATTAATGTTTTATCTGAAAGTATCATTTTTCCCTCCGTATATTTCAATTGTCTTTATCTGTTTTTACATTATATCATTCAAATAGGATGTTTTCTATTATTTCACCTCAGAAAAATATCACCTCAGAAAACCCAGGTACCATTCGGCCGTTTCATATTATTTATAATACTATCTGTCAGGTCTTTGGGTTATATTTTCCCAATTCATTTCTACATGATATAACAAAAAAGAAAAACATATAATTTTCTTGACACTGAAAAAATTCAGTAGTATAGTCAATTCATAATAAACCTACTGAAATACTAGGAATACAAACATCGTAACAGCTCAGCAGCCCGGACTGTTACAATACCTCGGCGGCAGTCAAATAAAAAAGGAGAACAGACTATGGCAAATATTAAAAAAAGTGCGGAAGAACTCATTGGAAGAACCCCTCTTATGGAGCTGGTGAATTACGAAAAGGCAGCAGGCGTTACAGACGCTGTGATTCTGGCGAAGCTGGAGTATTTTAATCCGGCTGGCAGCGTAAAAGACAGGATTGCCCTGCAGATGATTCTGGATGCTGAAGAGCAGGGGCTGCTGAAGCCGGGAGCCACCATCATTGAACCCACCAGCGGAAATACCGGAATCGGCCTGGCGGCTATGGCTGCGGCCAAGGGCTACAAGGCAATTCTGACCCTGCCGGAAACGATGAGCGTGGAGAGGCGCAAGCTGCTGAAGGCCTATGGCGCGCAAATCGTCCTCACCCCGGGGGCGGAGGGAATGAAGGGAGCCATTGCGAAGGCGGAGGAGCTGCACAGCCAGATTCCCGGTTCCTTTATCCCCGGACAGTTCGAGAATCCGTCCAATGCCAAAGCGCACAGACTTACTACCGGTCCTGAGATTTGGGATGACACGGATGGAAATGTGGATATTTTTGTGGCGGGAGTAGGTACCGGGGGGACACTGACCGGCGTAGGCTCCTATCTGAAGGAAAAAAATCCGGCGGTCAGGGTGGTTGCGGTGGAACCGGCCCAGTCGGCCGTGCTTTCCGGCAAAAAGCCCGGCCCTCATGCCATCCAGGGAATCGGGGCGGGATTCATTCCCGGCGTGCTGGATCAGGAAATCTACGATGAAATCATACAGGTGGAAAATGAAGATGCCTATGTTACAGGAAGGGCTATTGCGCAGACCCAGGGCCTGCTTACGGGAATTTCCTCCGGAGCCGCCCTGTATGCGGCAACTCTTCTGGCGAAACGCCCTGAGAATAAAGGAAAAGTAATTGTTGCGCTGCTTCCGGATTCCGGCGACAGGTACCTTTCCACCCCGCTTTTTGGCGAGGAATAGACGAAGTCCCGCAAATGTCCGCCAGGGAAGGATTTATGAAAAAGTCTTTTTTCTGAAAATTATGGGACGGTATAACCGTTCAATTTCTTCACAAAGACTGCCAAAAACCATCCTGAATCGCCTGCAGGGATGCTTTTTGGCAGTCCTGGATCACTTTCCTGCGTTCAGCACAGTAAATGTGCCGGCCTGCGTGACAGTTACGTCTCGTTTACTATTTACAGGATTAGAAGAAATGTGGTATGATAAAGCTTGCGCGGGAATCGGGGAAGCCTGCCGGATTCTGACGGCAGCCTTTGACAGGCGGCAGAATTGCTGCGTTCCTGCAGTACTGGTTTGAAAACATTTGTCCGCATGTGACGGACAGACAGAAGCTAAAGCGAAAGGGCTTGAGAAAATGGAACAGCCTATCATACAAATTAAAAATGTGACCAAAACCTTCCAGACGAGGGAAAACAGGGTGGAAGCCCTGAAGAACATCAATCTGGAAATCAATAAGGGCGATATCTACGGCATTATCGGTATGTCCGGCGCCGGAAAAAGCACGCTGGTACGCTGCCTGAACTTCCTGGAGAAGCCCACGGGGGGAACGGTTCTGATCGAAGGGCAGGATCTGTCGGCCTGTACCGATAAGGAGCTGCGGAAGGTGCGCAACAGCGTTGCCATGATTTTTCAGCATTTTAACCTGCTGATGCAGAGAACCGTGCTGGACAACGTATGTTTTTCCCTGGAAATTCTGGGTATGAAGAAAAAAGAGGCCAGGGAAAAGGCCAGGGAACTTCTGAAAATCGTGGATTTGGAGGCAAAGGCTGACGCATATCCGGCTCAGCTTTCCGGCGGACAGAAGCAGAGGGTGGCAATTGCCCGTTCCCTCGCCATGAATCCGAAAATCCTGCTGTGCGACGAGGCTACCAGTGCCCTGGATCCTACGACAACCCGGTCCATTCTGGCGCTGCTTAAGGATATCAACCAGAAATTTGGAATTACCATCGTTATCATTACTCATGAAATGGGCGTGGTACAGGAAATCTGCAGCCATGTGGCGATTATAGATAACGGTGAGCTGGCGGAAACGGGAACGGTAGAGGAAGTATTTTCCGCGCCCAAGTCCAGGGCTGCCAGGAAGCTGGTGTTCCAGGGAGAGAGGAAATACAGCCTGATGAAGAGCAAGCGCTGCATCCGCATTGCTTTTACGGAAAATTCCTCCTTTGAGCCGGTGATTGCCAATATGGTTCTGGAATGTAAAGCCTCTGTCAATATCCTCATGGCCGACACACAGGATGTGGGCGGTATAGCCAGAGGACAGATGGTCCTGCAGCTGCCGGAGGACATGCAGATTGCGGAGAAAATGATTCAATACCTGAAGGACAGGAATCTTACCGTAGAGGAGCTGGATGATTATGTGGAATAGTGCAACGGTTATGATGATCGTGGAAGGTACCTTTGCTACCTTATATATGACGCTGGTATCCACGCTGATGGCCTATGTAATCGGCCTTCCCGCAGGCGTGGCCCTGGTGGTGACCGGAAGGGAGGGACTCAGGCCCAACAAGACGGTGAGCAGGATCCTGGATGTGCTTGTCAATGTAATGCGAAGCATCCCCTTTCTCATTCTGCTGATTCTTGTCATACCTCTGACAAGAGCCATTGTCGGCAAAAGCTATGGCCCCAGCGCCACAATTGTGCCGCTGACTCTGGCAGCAGCCCCTTTTATTGCAAGACTTGTGGAATCCTCCCTGCTGGAGGTGGATAAAGGAGTCATTGAGGCGGCCCAGAGTATGGGAGCCGGGATTCCGACGATCGTCATTAAAGTAATGCTGCTGGAAGCCCGTTCTTCCCTGCTGAGCGGACTTGCCATTGCCCTGGGCACCATCCTGGGATATTCCGCCATGGCCGGAGCCGTGGGCGGCGGCGGACTGGGAGACATCGCCATCCGCTATGGCTACAACCGATACCAGCTGGATATCATGATCGTGACGGTTATCCTTCTGGTGGCGCTTGTACAAATCATGCAGGCTGTCTGCATGAAGCTTTCCCGGAAGCTGGACAAAAGAATTACCGGATAGCGGCGCAGCCGCTTCACATTGAAGCCATGTACCTGCAGGCACAGCCTGGCAGAGGCTTAACATAGAAATACATGTTTATGTATGGATGAATGGAGGAGAAAATTATGAAAAAGAAAGTTTTATCTTTTGCCCTGGCCGCTGTTTTATCAGCAGGCCTTCTCACCGCATGCGGTTCCGATGCGTCAACCACTGCCGCGCAGACCGATGCTGCAGCTCCTGAAAGCACGGCGGCAGCTGTGACCGAAGAGGCAGGCAGCGAAAGCACTGCCGGCCAGGAAGCTGAAAGCACAGCAGAAACTGCTGTGGAATCCAAAGGAAAGGTTACCGTTGCGGCAACCAGCGTTCCCCACGCGGAAATCCTGGAAGCAGCAAAACCCTTAATGGCAGCCAAAGGCTGGGAGCTTGTAGTAACTGAATTTACGGATTACGTACAGCCCAATGAAGTAGTGGAAGCAGGCGATATGGATGCCAACTACTTCCAGCACATTACCTACATGGAAAGCTACAACGAAGAAAAAGGCACACATCTGGTAAATGCCGGAAATATCCACTACGAACCTCTGGGAGTATATCCCGGAAAGCAGAGCGACCTTGCAGCCATCACTGATGGCGCTGAAATTGCAGTTCCCAACGATACGACCAATGAAGCCAGAGCGCTTCTCCTTCTCCAGGAACAGGGCCTGATCACCCTCAATGACGGAGCAGGCATCACCGCAACCGTAAACGACATCAAGGAAAACCCTCACAAAATCAAATTCGTAGAGCTGGCGGCAGAGCAGATTCCCAGAAGCCTTCCTGACTTTGACTTTGCCGTAATCAACGGAAACTACGCCCTGGAAGCAGGCCTGAACGCAGCCGACGACGCCCTGGCCGTAGAAACCTCCGATTCCGATGCAGTTAAAAAATATGTCAACGTCATCGCCGTAAAAGAAGGCAACGAAAACAACGAAGGAATCAAGGCACTCGTAGAAGTCCTGAAATCCGATGAAATGAAAAAATTCATCAACGACACCTACCAGGGTTCCGTTGTACCTTACGAAGGATAAGCTCTTCGATAACTTTTTAAGTTTTTGAAAATTCAAAGACGAACATTTATCTTTTCCGGATTCAAATTAAAATTAATATATCTACAAAAAATCTGCGCCCTCCGTTTCCCGCAAAGAAACCAGGCCGCAGATTTTTTATTCCCGCGAGCAACGAGCCAAGTAGCCATGCTTGCATGGATATTTGGCGACTGCCGCGAGGGTCAAAGACCCCGCTGCTCTGAAGCGCTACAAGTTTGATATCCCGTTGCGTGCAGCGGGGGCTTTGATTAAATGCAATTACCACAACCTGAACAACATACAACCTACAGAACTTACAACCAGACAACATACCTGCGCAGCTTTATTTTTGTGTTGGCGCGGCCTCTGTCCTCTCCCGGCCTCCGATGGCCCTGTTTTGCGGTTCCTCTCCGGGGCGGCTGGGGGATGTTTTACGGACCAACCTCAAAAACGGGATGTTTCTAAATGTCCCGCATGGCCGGAATCCTGCCAACGCGGCAAAACTCCTCCGCAGAGGCTTTCAGCCGTCTGCGTTCGTCGGACACGCCGCTAGGGACGGCAGGATTCCGGCCATACGGGGCATTAAGAAACATCACCGTTTTTTCCCATGGTCCGTAAAACATCCCCCAGCCGCCCCGGAGAGGAACCGCAAAACAGGGCCATCGGAGGCCGGGAGAGGACAGAGGCCGCGCCAACACAAAAATAAAGCCTCACCCCCCACTGCATATCGGCCTTGACTTATACTATTCATACTGGTATGGTATAGATACAGACAACCATGGAAAACAAATTTAAAGAGGTAGAAAATGAGTGCTATGAGAATTTCGACCAAAGGAAGATATGCAGTGCGTGTTATGCTTGATTTGGCAGTTAACAACACCGGAGAATATATCAAAGTAAAGCAGATAGCGGACCGTCAGGGAATTTCAGAAAAATATCTGGAGCAGATCATAGCGATTCTGAATAAGGCCGGCTTTGTAAAGAGCACAAGGGGCGCACAGGGAGGCTATCGCCTGGCAAGGGATCCGGCCGAATATACAGTGGGACAAATCCTCCGTCTGACGGAAGGCTCTCTGAATCCGGTGCCATGCCTGGACAGCTGCGGAGGGACAGCAGACTGCCTGCGCTATGATACCTGTGAAACCGTGGATGTGTGGAAACAGCTGGCGGATGCCATTAATGGTGTGGTGGACAGCATTACCATTGCAGATCTGGCTGAAAAGCACGCGAAACGTATGGAAAGTATGAATTATATGATTTAAAGCAGCCGCAGGGCTGCTTTTTATTTGCGGTAAGATGCTGTGCGGGCAAAGCTGCCGCCCTACAGGATGCGGCCGGCGATTCCGGAGGGCTGGTGCCCGGCCGCATCCAGAAGCCTGCGCACCTCCATCAGTATGGTGCCTGCCTGCAGATATTCATCCGGGGCAGGGGGCCTTTGTTCTTCTGCGTAATTGTTTGGTTTCCCGCATTCCCTGAAAATATGGTATTTCCCCGGAGGGCAGGTAAGGAAACCGGCGCTCAGGCGGGGAGGCACAGGCTTTCCGTGGAAGAGGACAGGAAGGCAGGAGGCCTGCCGTACCAGCTCCAGCAGCCTGTTTTGCAGCTCCTCATGGGATATGCAGCCGCAGGCGAGAAAGAAGATTGACTCATCATAACGGGCCAGAAAGCTTCCGTCCCCTGTGTCGGACAGTATTTCCCTGGCAGCATCGGCCACAGCGCGCAGTACGCCCTTACAGGCCAGTTCACCCAGGTCCCGGCAGATATCATCCAGATTATCAATCTTAATCAAGGCCAGATGGAAAGCTTCTGAATTCCAGCCGGAATACGCGGCGGCATTGATCAGATGTTCATCTATGTAATGCGGGTGATAGGCCAGGGTAACCGGATCAGTCACCATTTTATTGTTTAAAAAAAGGAATTCATTTTCAATTTCCTTTGGGGATTCCTCGCCATTTAATACGGATCCGGTGATATCGGTGACCAGCTCCATTATCAGCTCCCGATCCTCAAGCAAAATATAGCGGCAGAAAATCTGGTAGATATGATCCTGCATATATTCAAATTTTGTGCAGGAGGTTTTTGATTTCATTGCGCGGGCGGAGATACAGTTTACGCACTGCTGTTTTTTATCCCAGACGGAATAACAGGGCTTGTCCGGAGTCAGGGTCAGGATGCCGTCCGCCATGGAAATTTTTACTGTATGGCAAATGAAAGGATCCACAAGCCGGACAATGGCAAATGTGTTTTGTAATACAGACATTTCGGATTGTAATTCTGTATATGTATAATAATATTTCACAAAAATGTCTCCTTTCCGGCAGAAAACTCCTGTTTTTAGAAATTAACAAACCATAAGAAACAGATTATCATATTTTACATAAATTGGCAATGCGGTAAAATCTGCCAAAATCGGGGCGTTGCGGCAAAAACCGGTGCCGGTGCAGGCAGGGAAAAACATGTGTATTTCATGTTACGGGTATATCTTTTGCCGCCGGCGTATTGGGCGGAAAGAGTTGACATACCTTCCAGGTATTTGTAATATGAAAGTAATGCCAGCCGGAGCAAGGTTCGATTGGAGAAAGCATAGGGCGATAGAATGGATAAAAAGGTGCTGCTGTCCACGACGGACAATAAGCAGATTATGGAAGTATTTCAGGCGCTGAACCAGACAAGCGATGATTATTTTTTCATATTGGACATAAAAGAAGACAGCTGTTTTTTCTGCGACAGGGTGCGGGAGAGATTTCATATATCCTCCGATTTCATATGTCCGGCGGGAGAAGGGCTGCGGGAGCTGGTAGCAGAGGAGGATTTTCCCCTGCTTATAGAGGATTTAAGGCGCATCCGCGCCGGAGAAAAAAAATACCATGACATGGAATACCGCTGGTACAGTAAAGATAAGGAAATCATATGGATCCACTGCCGGGGAACGGTGATTTATGACGGGGAAGGCAGTATCCGTCTTCTTGTGGGAAGCATTTCCGAGGTAAACGGGGAGGAAAAGCGCGACCGTCTGACCGGGCTGCATGGGGAAGGCCGGTTTGCCCTTGACCTGGGACGATTGCTTCAGAAGAAACATGGAGCCGGATTTCTTCTGCTTATTGGCGTGGATGATTTTAAAGAGATCAATGAAAAATACGGGATAGAATCGGGAAATACGCTGCTCAGGGAGCTTACGGACATTATCAGGGAATGTATGCTGCCGGGAATGCAGCTTTACCGGCTGGTTGCGGATGAATTCGTTCTGTTCGGGCAGGATGATATGTGCTCCGCGCAGGTAGTGGAGTTATTTGAAAAGATCAGGCGTAATATTTTCAGACATATAGAAGAGGAGGATTACCGTAATTTCTATACGGTATCCGGCGGTTTGCTCCAGCTGCCTTATCCTTCTGCCGATTACAGCGAGCTGGTAAAATATCTGGAATTTGCCCTGAATGAAGCAAAGCGCCGGGGAAAAAACGCGCTTGTGGCATTCAGCAGGGAGGATTATGACGCCTATGTGGGCAGGCTGGAAATCAAGGAAGAGCTGCGTAAGGCCATATTTAATGATTATGAAGGTTTTTCCCTGCATTATCAGCCGATAGTGGATGCGAAGAACTATGAAATCAGGGGAGCGGAAGCGTTGCTTCGGTGGGACAGCAGCAGATATGGGAAAATGCCGCCGGGGGATTTTATCCCGGTGATGGAGGAAAGCGGGCTTATCATTCCCATGGGCTCCTACGTGATAAAGGAGGCGGTGCTCTGCTGCTGCAGATTGAAGAAGGTTATCCCATTGTTTCATATGAATATCAACCTTTCCTACGTACAGCTGAAAAAGAGCGATGTGCTTCAGGAGCTGCGTAACCACCTGGGAGTGGCGGAGGTGTGCCCTGAAAATATCATGCTGGAAATTACGGAAAGCGGATATATTGAAACTGATCCTGCCTTCCGGAAGGCCATGGAGGAAATCTGCGGGCAGAAGCTGAGGCTGGCCATCGATGATTTCGGAACAGGCTATTCAAATCTGCGATATTTGAAGGATCTGCGTGCCGATATGATAAAAATTGACCGCTCCTTTGCGGTACGGGCGTTGGAAAGCGATTATGACTATACGCTGTTGGGACATATTATTGAAATGGCCCACAGCATCGGCCTGCGGGTGTGTCTGGAGGGCGTGGAAACGGAAGAGGAGCTGGTGCGTTTACAGCGGCTGTCCCCGGATTACATTCAGGGATTTTTATTCGGCAGGCCCGTGCCTGAGAGGGAATTTGTTGAAAAATATCTGGGAAGCGGCGCCTATAAGACCTGGCAGGAGCAGGCCGGGCCGGGAGAGGGCGGCAAAAGGACCAGGGGAGAGACGGAATGAAAAGGTTTGGAAATGTAATACTGAAAAAATGGTACTGGTTTTTATTCGCGGCCGTGGTGCTGGGTGAAGCTGCGGTGTTCCTCTTTTTCGGGGAGGGCAGTTATATCGCTACGCATGATAACCTGGATCTGTTTATGGGACACTTCCAGGCTATGAAGCTTTGGGACGTGTTCTTTGCCCACAATGCTGAGGTGCCGATACTGGGCGGTATCACTAGGGACTATTTAAGCTCGGAATTCAATCTTTATAACATCCTTTTTTATCTACTGCCGCCCTTTGCGGCATACATGTGCGGGTATTTTCTGAAAATCCTGGTTGCGGAGGGCTCCGTGCTTCTGCTGGCAAAGGATATTTACCGGGAAAATTATAAGAAATATGAGCCTGCGGCAGTGATAATCGGACTTATTTACGGACTGCTTCCTCTGTTCCCGGCCTATGGGATCGCCTTTGCGTCCATTCCGCTTGCCGTGCTTTTGCTGCGCAGGATTTACAGGGGGGAAAGCCGGTGGGACTATCTGTTTTTGTTCCTTTATCCGCTTCTTTCCTATTTTTCTTATTTCGGTTTTTTCATCCTCGGATATCTGGTACTGGCTATTGTGATACTGGCGGTGCGGGATTACGGCAGTATGAAAAAGGCGGCGCCGGATGAAAAGAATGGGCAGGAGGATGTGCGGAAAAATGTCCAGGAGAACGCACGGAAGAACGCGCAGAAGGATGCACAGGGGAAAACGAGGCGGCCCTCCTTCCTGCGCTCCATTAGCCTGCGGCTTGCGGCGGCCCTGGTCATCCTTTCGGCAGGCTATATTCTGTTTGAATACAGGCTGTTCGGGGAGATGCTTTTTTCCGACGTGGTGACCATGCGCACCACGATGGCAGAGGATAACTTTACCGCAGGACAGATTGTTTCCTCCATATGGGAGGTGTTTTATCAGGCTATATTCCATGCCCAGCCTTCCCATACCAGGTTTGTGCTGCCTTTGTGCATGCTTTTTCTTATTTACCGTATTTTCTGCTTCCTTCGGGAAAAAAAGCCGGGGAAAATAGTGACGGACAGCTTCTGCCTGGTTATTTACTTTATAATAGGAAACTGTCTGGTTTATGGCTTCTATTATTGGGGCGGCTTCCGCAGACTGTTTGAGACGTTGGTGCCCCCGCTGAAGGGCTTCCAGTTCAACCGCACCGTTTTTTTCAACCCGTTTCTCTGGTACGCAGCGCTGTTTTTGCTGGTGAAGTACCTTATTGATAAAAGGCAGCAGTGGCTGGGTTATCTGTTTTCCCTGATTGCGCTGGCGGTGGTAGTCCTGACTCCGGCTGTATACAATGATTTTTATTCCACCTGCTATTACAATGCCTATCGGATTATAAAGCATACACAGGTGGAAAACCTGAACTACCGGGAGTTCTATTCGGTGAAGCTGTTTAAGGAAATCAAGGCGGATATCGGCTATGACGGAGAGTACAGCGCTGCTTACGGAATGCATCCCGCGGTGCTTTCCTATAACGGAATCGCCACGCTGGACGGCTATCTGGGCTTCTATCCCCAGGAATATAAAGAAGAATTCGGAGCCATGATCGCCCCCGCCACACAGAAGGTGGAGGAATGGAATACCTATTTCTGGGACTGGGGCGCCAGGGCATATCTGTATTCCGGTTCAGGGGAAAATACGTGGAACGCGGTCAGAACCATGGCCACGGCCGATGACAGGCTGTATATAGACGGTGACATATTCCGCAGGCTCGGCGGTAAATACCTGTTTTCCCGGATTAAAATCAGCAACGAAAAGGAACTGGGCTTTACCTTAACCGGAACCTATACCCAGGAGGAATCCCCTTATACGATTTATGTTTATGATGCCGGTTAACCATTGGTTGCAAAACTGCCCGGATCCAACTGGAAAGTGGGCGGATAACCGTAAAATGGTAAGCGACGGATTTGACAATGCCGTACCTGTAGTGTTATGATAAATAAGTCCGGGCTGTGAGGGCCCGGGCGGAAAGAGAAACGGATTACCCCAGAGAAGGAGAAATAAAATGCCAATCAGAATCCATAATTTCGCCGGTAAATTCGGATGGAATATGAGAAAATATTTTCCCAAGCTGGCAAGCGAGGGATATCTTACCTTTCAGTTTATGACCCGTGGTAAATCGCAGAATGAATACATCAAATATTTTATGTCAAGTGATCCGATACCGCATCCCAATGTGGTGAACCTGGAGACCATCAACCGCTGCAACAGCACCTGCGAATTCTGCACGGCCAACAAAAACGCGGAGAAGCGCCCTTACGCCCGGATGGAAGAAAGCCTGTATTACAATATTATTGACCAGCTCAGGGACTGGGGCTACAAAGGCCACCTGACCCTGTACGGAAACAATGAACCTTGGCTGGATACAAGAATTGTGGAATTTCACAAGTATGCCAGGGAACAGCTGCCGGAAGCGTTTATTTTCATGTCCACCAACGGACTGCTCCTGGATGTGGACAAGGTAAAGGCGATTGTCCCTTATGTAAACCAGCTGATCATCAACAATTACTGCCTGGATATGAAGCTCCATGACAATATCAGGGTGATTTATGAATATGTCAAGGCCCATCCGGAGGAGTTTAAGGATGTGGACATACTCATCCAGATGCGTTACCTGAAGGAGGTGCTTACCAACCGCGCCGGAAGCGCGCCCAACAAGGCGGCTACGGAAAAGGTGGTAAAGGAAACCTGCCTGATGCCCTATACGGACATGTGGATTACGCCGAACGGCAAGCTGGGTATCTGCTGCTGTGACAACTTTGAGGTTACGGAGGTGGGCGATCTGAACACAATGCCCCTGAAGGATGCCTGGAACAGCCCCGCATACCAGAAGCTGAGAAATGCGGTTAAGGATGGCCGCCAGAATTACCCGTTCTGCAAGCACTGCGATTTCATCGATGCCGGTTTACGTATGGATATTGTGAATGACATTTTGAAAAAGAATAAAAAGTAAGCTGTTTTTTAATAATAAAAAAGCGCAGCATGAAAAAGCCGTTCCTGTCAGTAAGCGACAGGAGCGGCTTTTATTATCGATTTTATTTGTAATTGATCAGTATCCCTCACAGTTACTGCCAAAATCAGTTCTGATTGGCTGTGGATTCCAGGTATTCCTTGTCCGTATTTACGTTCCAGATATTGGAGCGGTCACGGACGCCGTTCAGAATATTATGCACGGTTTCAAAGGAGGTCACCATGGAATGATCGATATTATTATACCGGTGCTGGCCGTTGCGTCCCACGCAGTAAAGATTATCAATGGTATCCAGATATGCCCTCAGCTCATCGATATCCTTGTAAGTATCAAAATAAGCAGGATAAGCCTTTTTCACCTTTTCCATATGGGTATCCATTACCTGGGAGGGACTGTCGATAAGTCCCATCTGTACCATTTCCTTCACGGCAAAGTCTGAAAATTCCTTTTCGCTCATCTGCCAGAGGGAATCCCCTTCATTACAGAAATACTCCAGACCCACCCAAACGGTATGCTCCAAATCCTTTACCATGTAAGGCGACCAGTTATTGTAAATCTGGAACCGCCCCATCTGAACGGTACGATCATGTACATAAATCCAGTCATCGGGAACGATATTGGAAATAGTCCTGATCTTCGTCTTGTTTTCCAGGTTCAGCCTGGGGACCAGGACGCCCAGAGTCATATAATCCCGGTAAGGAAGACCGGCGGCGATGGCTGCTTCCTTTTCCGGCACCCCGTTCATGCCGCCCACAAGATCTTTTACCGGCATGGAGGAAATAAAAATATCCCCCTCCATCGTAAATTCCTTCCCATCCTTTTCATAGGTCAGGGAAGTGATATGATTATTTTCATCCTTATGAAGCTTCGTAACACGGCAGCCGCGCCAAATCTGCCCGCCCAGCTTTTCGATTTCACTGCCGGTCACATCCCACAGCTCACCGGGACCCAGCTTGGGATAACTGAATTCCTCAATCAGGGAAGTTTCCACATGGCCGTTTTTCTTACCGGGAAAAATTTTGCGGAACATATCCACCACAATCGCCATGACAGAAAGCCCCTTGGCACGCTGCGCGCCCCAGTCGGGAGCAATTTCCCTCGGGCTCCTGCCCCACAGGTTCTCCGTATATTTTTCAAAGAACATGGAATAAAGCTTCTTCCCGAAACGGTTGATATAGAAATCCTCCAGGGAGTTTTCCTGCCGCTTATGAAGCACGGAGGCCAGATAACTGATGCCCGCCTGCATCGTGGTCAGGAAGCCCATGTTCTTAAAGGTTTCCCATTTCAGGGAAATAGGGTAATCAAAAAATTTCTTATCAAAATAAATTCGCGATACCCTGTTCCTGGTAAGCATGACCCGGTCGCATTTCTCCGGATCAGGGCCTCCCGCAGCCAGCGGCGGCGTCCTGTGCAGGACGATATCATCATAAGCCGGCGCCCCCTGGGGCGGAAGCATTTCCTTCCACCAGGCATTCACCTTCGGATCCTTTGAAAAAAAACGATGCCCGCCCATATCCATGCGGTTCCCATTATAGTTTACAGTCTTGGAAATACCTCCCAGAAGCCCGCTTTCTTCCAATACAATGACTTCTATCTCCTCCGGAGGATTCTTTGCCTTGCTTCCCTTCAATAATTCATAGGCCGCAGTCAAACCGGCCGGACCGCCGCCTATAATCAAAGCTCTTTTCATATGAATGAGATTCCTTTCTATGGCATGCATCTGAACCGGCACGCCTGTTTCAGGTCGTTATTATTTTTATCTTACCATATTCTACGCCCTAATTCAAATAGGAAAGATTGGGTGGATGTAGATAAAAGCGTTGGGGGGTGAGGGCCGCCTCTCTTTGCGGGCTGTGGAGCCTGTGGCTTTGCCCGGAGACGGCGGGGCGGTTTTGTCCCTTCCGGCTGCGGAGGGCGTATTTCGTGTTCCAGTCTCAAAAAAGGGGTGTTTCTAACTGTCCCGGAAGGGCAGGTTTCTGTCAGCGCGGCTGAACTCCTCATCCTTCGATGATAGCCGCATATTATATTTTTTTGGCATCGGCAGGTATTGGTGCGGCTATCGTCTCCAGGATTCGTCAGACAAGCCGCTAGGGGCGACAGAAACCTGTCCTTCCGGGGCAGTAAGAAACATCTCCTTTTTTTCCAATGGAACACGAAATACGCCCCCCGCAGCCGGAAGGGACAAAACCGCCCCGCCGTCTCCGGGCAAAGCCCCCGGCTCCACAGCCCGCAAAGGTTTTTATCTACATACATCCGGATGTGGCAAGGAATCCCTGTTTTGCGGAGATGTCATCAAGGCCGGCGAGATAATCAATGGTACATCCGAAAGCAAGGGAAATCTTTAAGACACTCTTTAATGAAGGATTACAGATCTTGCCACTGGCAATTTTTTTGATAGTTTCATACGGTACACCGGATTTGTCAGACAAAATTTTCAAAGACCAGTTATGCGCAGACAATTGACTGGATATTCTGCACATAAGAACCTCCGCAAGCTTCAACTCTTCTTTCTTTTGATCATAAACATCCATCTCATTCTCCTTCTTTCCTGATACAACTTAATTTTCTGCTTTTGCAATTGTTCAGTAATTCCACAATCACTTGTTTTTTCCTCATCAGTCTCATTTGGACTTTGGGCTTTTCGATACCCCTCGGGCAGTTGGGAGCGTGGTTTGTGGGGCGGCTTTGGGCCTGCGGCCGGGGTGGGACGGGGATTTTGGGATGGGGCGGGCGGCGGCGGGAGGGTTCCTGTAAGGGTCGTATAAAAACGCCGGTCCTTGCGTTGTGTCCTTTACAACGCTAGTACCGCTGCGTTTTTAACCGAGCGAGAGCGTGCCCATACAGGAACCCTCCCGCCACCGCCCGCCCCATCCCAAAATCCCCGTCCCACCCCGGCCACAGGCCCAAAGCTGCCCCACAAACCACGCTCCCAACTGCCCGAGGCCGGTTCTAACACCCCTCAAAATCCAACCATGCAACTACCTATCTATCCCGGTTGGTGCCATAAAAGGCACGGAAAAAATAAAATTTTTCTAAAATTGTGCCATAAATTACCTTTACAAATAAAAATTATCTGATAGAATAGTAAAGTAACTGCTAATTGTTAATACAATTTTGTGGGGAATGATACGAGAGGAGAAAGCATATGAGTTGTATGTGGGTATCTGTGTCTGACTGTAATCAGTCACACATATTTCAACTTACCCAGTTACTAAGGCAGGACAAGGATCTTCAGATCATTTTATCCTACGGGGCGCCTGGTGGAGACAATAGGGGGAGTGGCTCTGCACAAAGGCGTATTGAACGGCTTCTTTCAAGAATTGGAATGCCGTCGCATCTGAAAGGATATCAGTATCTTAAGACCGCTCTTGAGATCTGCCTTAATGACATGGAGGCGCTGGATGGAATTACCAAAAGGCTATATCCGGAGGTCGCCAAAAAGCACAAAACAACAAAGGAAAAAGTGGAGCATGCCGTAAGACATGCTATTGAGTCTGCCTGGAAACGGGGAGATGAAAGAGAACATAAAAATCTGTTCGGTTATTGTCAGACGGAAGGAAAACGTCCGACTAATGCTGAATTTATTACAAGAATGGCGGATTATCTTTTACATGACACAACTTCATTTCTATCCTGATAACGAGGAACAGGAGGACTTAGAAGGTGCGCAGAAAAGAAAATCAGGGATATAGAGAAAAAGATCTAAAGAGCGTCTGGAATCGGCAACCGGGCGCTTTTCTTATACTCAAAAAAAGGAAAGTGAACATTGTTTGTTTGTGAATAATGCATATTGTGGTTTGATTTTGTCGGTGGTATACTTAGTTGATATGGGCAATATGACAAACTGATTTGAAAAGAATGGGCATATTGACGATATAAAGGCAGGAGGTAGCGTATGGAAAAAGCCGTAGATGAAGTGATCAGCAGGCTGGCGGAGATTGAAGATACTGCCAACCGGATGAATGAAGCGGTAGAAGTTCGAAAGAAAGAAATTTCTGCCGAAATGGAGGCGAAAACAAAGGATTTCGATGACAGGCTGGCTGCTGAGACAAAACGCAGGCTTGATGAACTGCAGCAGAAGCTTGAAAAAGAAAAAGAAGAAGCGCTCGCCGGCCTGAAGGAGGAAACAGCGCAGCGGCTGGAGAATCTGCAGCGTAAGTATGACAGGGAACACGAAAAAATGAGTGACGGGCTTGTGAAGGAAATGGTCCGTATCTGAAAGGACAGGTATTATGAGTTTATTCCGTTACAGCGGGCTATCCACGAAGGTGAAGGCCATGAAGGGCCGTCTGCTTTCGCCGGAGCAGTTCCGTGAAATGAGTGATCTGCACAGCGTACCGGAAGTCCTTTCTTATTTGAAAAAAATGCCTTCTTATGAGAAGGTATTGGCTGACAAGGATGAGGCTCATCTGCACAGGGGTGCGGCGGAAGCGTTGGTAAAGCAGTCGCTTTATTATGATTTCGGCAAGCTGTACCGGTTTGCCGATTTGGAACAGAGAGTTTTCCTTGAGGATTATTTCATGCGCTATGAAGTAATCTTTCTGAAAAATGTGCTGCGTTATCTGTTTGACAGCAACGAGGACAGGGTGGATATTGATTTGTCTGCCTATCAGGCGGTGTTTGAGAGGCATTCGGAAATGGATCCCAATGTGCTGATGCAGGCGGAAAGCGTGGAGGGCCTGATTGGGCTGCTCCAGGAAACCATCTATGGAAAAACGCTGGAGATGGTCGGCCGGTCAGGGAAAGCGAATCTTTTTGATTATGAAAGCGCCCTGGATATGCTTTTTTTCAAACAGCTCTGGCTGGATGCCAGGAAGCATCTGAAGAAGGCGGATCTGCAGGTGATCCAGAGGTCGGCGGGGCTGGAGGCAGACACGCTGAATATCCAGTGGATCCACAGGGCGGGAAAGTATTATCATATGGCACCCGCCGATATTTATGAATTCCTGATTCCCATCCACTACAGGCTTTCCACTTCCCAGGTGAAGCAGCTGGTGGAGGCGGAAAGCGCCAAGGATTTCATGGATGTGCTGCAGGGCACCGTTTACGGAAGGGATATGCAGGAGGCGGGCACAGCCCAGCTGGAGGGCATCTGCGGCCGGCTGATGGACAAAGTGCATGCACTGAATCTGCGCACACAGCCCTATTCTGTAGCCTGTCTGGATACATACCTGTACCAGAAGGAGCAGGAGGTCAATAAGGTTATTAAGGTAATAGAATGCGTCCGCTACGGCCTGGCCGCAGAACGGATTAAGGAATATCTGGCGTGACTGTGAAGGGACTGGACAGTTACGCCTGTACAGGAGGTGTGAGCAGTGGTAGAAAAAATGAAGTTTATCAGCATCGTCGGACCAAAGGAAGAGATTGACAGGGTGACCTCCCAGTATCTTTCCCGGTACGAGATTCAGCTGGAGAATACTTTATCAGAGCTTAAAGATCTTAAAAATATCACTCCCTGTGCGGACAGCAATCCTTACCGGGGTGTGTTGGCCAGGGCGGAAGAACTGGCCGGCCGCGTCCGGAAGATTGGGAACGCTGCGCCGTCGGGAAAAAGAATGGAAACGCAGGCTGCTGTTGCCCTGACTGAGGAGCTTTATGCAGAACTGGAAAAATGCAGGGAGCAGAAAAGCGGGCTGGAAGCCGAGCGGAAAAAAGTTGTGGAGCTGCTGGTGAATATCAGGCCATTCCAGAATCTGCATTATGATGTGGCGTCCATTCTTCATTTCAAGCATATTAAATTCCGTTTCGGGAAAATTCCTGTGGAATCCTATTCCAAACTGAAGGAATATCTGATGGATGATATCTGCACCATCTTTGATGAATGCGGAAGAGATGAGAATTATATCTGGGGCGTTTATTTTGTCCCTGCCGCGGAAGAAGAGAAGGTGGATGCGGTTTATGCATCCCTTCATTTTGAGCGTACCTTCATTGATGATGATTATGAAGGCACGGTGGAGGAAGCGTTCGAAGCCCTGACCAGACGGCAGAAGGAGCTGGAGGAGAGCCTTGCACAGATAGAGGATTCTTTTCAGGAAAAGCTCATGGCGCGCGGGGGAGAGATGCTTGCTGCCGCCGAAACGATTTCTGACAGCGCGGAATATTTTGATGTGCGCCGCCTGGCAGCCTTTACGAAGGCAAAGGACACGGTTTTCTTCATCCTCTGCGGCTGGATGACCAGGGAAGATGCGGAACGGTTCGAAAAGGAAATCGAAGGGGATGCGGATGTTTTCTGCATGGTGGAGGACGGCAGGAACGAAAGCCTGGAAAACAGATTCCGAAAACCGCCCACTAAGCTGAAGAATCCCAGGATTTTCAAACCCTTTGAAATGTTTATCCGGATGTACGGCCTGCCGAATTATCAGGAATTTGACCCCACGATATTTGTGGCGGTGACCTATTCTATCATATTCGGAGCCATGTTCGGGGACGTGGGACAGGGGCTGTGCCTGTTTATCGGCGGTATGCTTCTGTATAAATTCAAAAAGCTCAATCTGGCGGCCATTGTGGGAAGCTGCGGTATTTTTTCCACGATATTCGGCTTCTGCTTCGGCAGTGTGTTCGGCTTTGAGGATGTGATTGAGCCGTTGTGGCTGCGGCCTACAGAGGCCATGACCACGCTGCCCTTTATCGGGAACCTGAATACGGTTTTCGTGGTGGCGGTGGCCCTGGGCATGGGGCTGGTGATCCTGATGATGGTTTTCCATATCATCAACAGTCTGCGCGCAAAGCAGCTGGGTGAGGCATTGTTTGATACCAACGGCGTGGCCGGGCTGGTATTTTACGGTGCGGTGGCCGCAGTGGTGGTCCTGTATATGACAGGAAATGCCCTTCCGGCAGGAATCGTGCTTGTTGTGATGTTCGTGGTGCCGCTTCTGGTGATTGCCTGCAAGGAGCCGCTGACGAACAAGCTGAACAAAAAGAAGGAGCTGATTGAAGGCGGAAAGGGAATGTTTGTGGTACAGGCATTTTTTGAAATGTTTGAAGTGCTGCTCAGCTATTTTTCCAATACGCTTTCCTTTGTCCGTATCGGCGCCTTTGCAGTGAGCCACGCCGCCATGATGCAGGTAGTCATGATGCTGGCCGGCGCGGAAAACGGGGGAACCCCCAATATTATCGTAGTTATTATCGGTAACCTGATCGTACTGGGCATGGAAGGCCTGATTGTTGGAATCCAGGGCCTGCGTCTTCAGTATTATGAATTTTTCAGCCGTTTCTATAAGGGCGACGGCAGGGAGTTCAAGCCGTATGCGAAGGCGGCAAAGAGCAGCTGATGCACAGACGGGGCGGCTTTGGCAAATCGTTTAAAAAAGCTGTACCACATAAAAAAGCTATACCACATAAAAACTGATTGATTTTAAGGAGGTCATTATCATGGCAAAAGTTTTGTTATTCACAGCATTGATTTTAAGCATTGTAGTTCCTTTCAGGATGTATTTTAAAGGGGAGAGAAGCAAAAGAAGATATAAAATCTCCCTGGCGGTGAATGCGCTGGCATTCTTCGGCCTGATGCTCGGCGCCGGACTTGTGATGTTCGGAGGCAACGCCTTTGCAGCGGAGACCGCAGGGACAGCAGCGGCTGCTGCAGGAACCGCAACAGGCCTTGGCTATCTGGCTGCCGGCCTTTCCATCGGCCTTTCCTGCGTGGGCGGCGGTATCGCCGTAGCCAGTGCGGCAAGCGCAGCGCTGGGCGCAATCAGTGAAGATTCCTCCATCCTTGGTAAGTCCCTGATTTTCGTAGGTCTTGCCGAAGGTGTCTGCCTGTACGGTCTGATCATTGCCTTCATGATCCTTGGTAAGCTGTAATGAAAATGTATCTTATCAGCGACAACATTGATACCTACACCGGCATGAGGCTTGCCGGCGTAGAGGGTGCGGTGGTTCATGAGAAACAGGAGCTGAAGGCAGAAATCGACAAGGTGCTTGCCGATAAGGAAATCGGTATCCTGCTTCTTACGGAAAAATTCGGAAGGGATTTTCCGGATGTCGTCAACAATGTGAAGCTGAATTGTAAAGTGCCGCTTGTGGTTGAGATACCTGACAGGCATGGTACCGGCCGGAGGTCGGATTTTATCACGGCGTATGTAAATGAGGCAATCGGTATCAAGCTGTGACGGGCAGGGCTGCGCAGCGGCAGCGAGTTATAGGAGGAAGGCTTTATGACAACAGAGGAAAAGTTAAAGCATTTTCTGGATGTGACGACAGAGAGCACCAACGCCAGAAATGCCAAAATCCTTGAGGATTATACAAAGGCCCTGGAAAAGGCGTTTGAAGAACATAAGGAAGAAAGCACCAGGAAGGCAGAGCTTCAGGTGAAGCTTTCCGAGGACAGCTTTAAGAAAAAGCAGAATACCGAAATTGCCAGGGCGCAGCTGGGAATCCGGGAAAAGGTGAGCGAGCTTTCGGAAGAGCTGAAGGCAAAGCTTTTTACCGAGGTACGGGATAAGCTGGAGCGCTATATGGACACCAGGGAGTACCAGGATTATCTGGTGGCGGAAATCCGGAAGGCGAAGCAGTTTGCAGGCGATGAGGAGGTGCTCATCTATATTGATCCCGCCGATTCCGGCAAGCTGAACTCTCTTGCCTCCATGACCAACACAACGGTTGAAGTGAGCAAATACGGGTTCGGCGGAGGCATCCGTGCATTGATCCGCGCCAGGAATATATTGATAGACCAGTCCTTTGAGACGAAGCTGAAGGAAGCGGAAGAGGCGTTTGTATTCAAAAGCTGATGCGTGTGCTGCGGCTTACGGGATATGCTCCTGATAACCGCCGCAGGCTGTAAAAGCGGCAGAAAGAGAGAGCTTGTAATGGAAAGAACAGGAAAGATTTATGGTATCAACGGGCCTGTTATTACGATAAAAGGCGATGTTGGTTTTTCAATGGGGGAAATGGTCTATGCAGGGGAGGAACGGCTGATAGGCGAGGTGATTTCCCTGACAAAGGAATTTACAACAATCCAGGTATATGAAGAAACCTCAGGAATGAAGCCCGGTGAAATCATTACGGGAACAGGAGCCACGCTGTCTGTAACGCTGGCCCCCGGCATCCTCAATAATATTTTTGACGGTATCGAACGGCCTCTTTCCGAGGTGGCGAAGGTATCAGGTGATTTTATCAGCAGGGGCTTCGCCGTGGATTCCCTGGATGTGCATAAGGAATGGGATACCACCATGGTGGTGAAGAAGGGTGATAGGGTCTACGGCGGAACCATTATCGCCGAGGTGCCGGAAACCCCTGCCATCATCCATAAGGTGATGGTGCCTCCAGGCATGGACGGATATCTTGTAAGCGTGGCTGCGGACGGTAAATATACCGTCAATGACACGCTGGCTGTCCTGCAGAAGGCGGACGGCACGGAGGTGAACCTGACCATGGTGCAGAAGTGGCCCATCAGGCGGCCCCGCCCTTCAGCGAGAAGGTTTCCGGTTTCCCAGCCGTTAGTGACAGGGCAGAGAATCCTGGATACGCTGTTTCCCATTGCCAAGGGAGGTACGGCGGCAATTCCCGGCGGTTTCGGCACGGGGAAAACCATGACGCAGCATTCCATTGCCAAATGGTCGGATGCGGATATTATCATATATATCGGCTGCGGCGAGCGGGGCAATGAAATGACGGAGGTCCTGGAGGACTTTTCCAAGCTGATCGATCCCAAGTCGGGTAATCCCCTGATGGACAGGACCGTGCTTATCGCCAATACCTCCAACATGCCTGTGGCAGCCCGTGAGGCCAGCGTTTATACAGGCGTGACATTGGCGGAGTATTACAGGGATATGGGGTATCATGTAGCCATCATGGCGGACTCCACCTCCCGTTGGGCGGAGGCGCTTCGTGAGCTTTCCGGACGTCTGGAGGAAATGCCCGCGGAGGAAGGCTTCCCGGCGTATCTTGCCAGCCGTCTGTCCGCTTTTTATGAAAGAGCGGGTATGGTTCAGAACTTAAACGGCACGGAGGGAAGCGTTTCCATTATCGGTGCGGTATCCCCCCAGGGCGGCGACTTCTCCGAACCGGTAACGCAGAATACAAAGCGTTTTGTCCGCTGCTTCTGGGGGCTGGATAAGGCGCTGGCCCATGAGCGGCATTTCCCGGCCATCAGCTGGCTGTCCAGCTACAGTGAATACCTGCCCGATCTGGCCAGCTGGTATGCGGACCATGTGGGGAGCGATTTTATCGATAACAGGAACCAGCTGGTTTCCATTCTGACCCAGGAGAGCAGCCTGATGGAAATCGTCAAGCTGATCGGCGGCGATGTGCTTCCCGATGATCAGAAGCTGACCCTGGAAATTGCCAGAGTGATCCGCCTGGGCTTCCTGCAGCAGAATGCGTTCCATCCGGAGGACACCTGCGTGCCCCTGGCAAAGCAGAAGCTGATGATGGAAACAATACTTTATCTGTACCAGAAATCAAAGGTCCTGATTTCCATGGGTATGCCCATGTCCGTGCTGAAGGAGGATCCGATTTTTGACCGGGTGATTTCCATTAAGTTCGATGTGGAAAATAACAGGCTGGACAAATTCGATGATTATAGAAAGGCAATCGACAAATTCTACGATGATGTCATTGCCAGAAATGCGTAAAGGAGGCACGTCATGGCAGTAGAATATTTGGGCCTGAGCAGTGTGAACGGCCCGTTTGTAGTATTGGAAGGCGTACAGGGAGCTTCCTTTGACGAGGTGGTGGAAATTACCTCCACAGGAAACGACGGCCTGCAGGAAAAGAAGCTGGGCCGTGTGGTGGAAATCAATGATGATAAAGCGGTGATACAGGTTTTCGAAAAGACGGAAAACCTGTCCCTGCAAAATACCCATACCCGTTTTACCGGAAGTCCCATGGAGATCGGCCTGTCGGAATCCTTACTGGGAAGAACCTTCAACGGCATCGGGGAGCCCATCGATAACCTGGGCGAGATCGTGGCGGAAAAAAAGGCGGATGTAAACGGCAAGCCTTTGAATCCGGTGAGAAGGGAATATCCAAGAAACTATATCCGGACCGGGATCTCCGCAATTGACGGCCTTACCACGCTGATCCGCGGACAGAAGCTTCCTATTTTTTCCGGAAACGGACTTCCCCATGACCAGCTGGCCGCGCAGATCGTGCGTCAGGCGTCCCTGGGAGACAATTCCGATGAAAAATTTGCTATCGTATTTGCGGCCATGGGTGTAAAATACGATGTGGCGGAGTATTTTAAAAGCACCTTTGAGGAAAGCGGCGTATCCGATCATGTGGTGATGTTCCTGAATCTGGCGAATGACCCGGTGGTGGAAAGGCTGATTACCCCCAAGGTGGCGCTCACCGTGGCGGAATATCTGGCTTTTGAGAAAAATATGCACATCCTGGTAATCCTGACGGATATGACTTCCTTTGCGGAGGCCATGCGTGAGGTTTCCTCCAGCAAGGGGGAAATCCCTTCCAGAAAGGGTTATCCGGGCTATCTGTACAGCGAGCTTGCCACCATTTACGAGCGCGCAGGCATTGTGGAGGGCGTGGACGGCTCTGTAACGCAGATTCCCATTCTTACCATGCCCAATGACGATATTACCCATCCTATCCCGGATCTTACCGGGTATATAACGGAGGGGCAGATCGTCCTGGACAGGGAGCTGAACGGAAAAAGCGTATATCCTCCTATCAATGTGCTGCCTTCTCTTTCCCGTCTGATGAAGGATGGCATCGGGGAAGGGTATACCAGGGCGGATCATCAGGACGTGGCCAATCAGCTTTTCGCTTCTTATGCGAAGGTGGGAGACGCCAGGGCGCTTGCCAGCGTTATCGGTGAGGATGAGCTTTCCCCTCTGGACAAAAAATATCTGGAGTTCGGCAAGGCCTTTGAAGCTCATTTCGTAGGCCAGGGGCAGGATGAAAACCGTACCATTCAGGAAACCCTGGATATCGGCTGGAAGCTGCTGCATATGCTGCCCAGGGAAGAGCTGGATCGTGTGAATACCAAGATTCTGGAACAGTACTACCCGGCGGAGGAAAAAGAACAGCAGCCGGCATGACGGCAGTTTTGGCATTTGAACTGCATCCGGCACTGTTTTTGCAGGAATGCCGCAGTACTGTGAAGAAAGGAGGTAGTACATGGCGGAAAAGAATATTTTCCCTACCAAGGGAAATCTGATCATAGTGAAAAATTCCCTGGAGCTGGCAAAACAGGGATATGAGCTGATGGATAAGAAGCGGAATATCCTCATCAGGGAGCTGATGAACCTGAACGAGGAAGCCAAGGCCATCCAGTCCGAAATCAATGAGACCTTTACCAACGCCTATGAGGCCCTTCAGCAGGCAAACATTGAGGTAGGCATCCATTATGTCCAGGAAATTTCCCATGCTGTGCCCATCGAAAGCTCCATACGGATTAAGACCAGGAGCATTATGGGAACGGAAATTCCCAAGGTGGAGTACACCCCGGAGGATGCCGGTCCCAGCTATGGTTTTTACAGCACCAGGGAATCGGTGGACAGGGCCAGGGAGGGCTTCCTGAAGGTAAAGGATCTGACGATAAAGCTGTCCATGGTGGAAAATGCGGCCTATCGCCTGGCCATGAATATCCGCAAGACGCAGAAGCGGGCCAATGCGCTTAAAAATATTACCATCCCTACGTATACGGTTCTTGTAAAGGACATCAGCAATGCGCTGGAGGAGAAGGAAAGAGAAGAATTCACCAGACTGAAGGTTATTAAACGGAATATGAATAAGAAAGCATAACGGTTCCGGGTATCGGGGCTGTTATGGAAAATCCCAGGAGGCCGGATGAAAGAAATTACGAGAATTCCCCTGGAGGGGCTGCATAATACAAGAGATTTAGGCGGTTTTGAAGCGGCGGACGGCAGGCATATACGGCCGAAGAAGCTGCTTCGCAGCGGTCAGCTTGCCGGTATGACTAAAAAGGATCAGCGGGTTTTGCTGGAGGAATACAGGCTTCGCACGGATGTGGATTTCAGGACCGGCCAGGAAAAGGCGGAGGCACCGGATCCGGCGCTTCCTGGCGTAGAGTATGTGGAGAATCCCATACTCAGCGATCAGGCCATAGGCATTACACGGGAGAAATCCGCGGAAACTGATATGATGAAAATGCTGGTGCAGAAAATGAGCAGCAGTGAAACAGCGGCGGAGGAATATATGGACGGGCTGTACCGTGATCTGGTGATGGAGCCTTTTTCCAGGCAGCAGTACCGGCACTTTTTTGAAATCCTTCTTTCCCATGAGGAAGGCGCCCTGCTCTGGCACTGCAGCGCAGGCAAGGATCGTGTAGGCGTGGGCACGGCATTGCTGCTTTCGGCGCTGGGCGTGCCGCGGGAAACCATTGTCAGGGATTATATGATGGTGAATGAATTTACCGGGGATGTGGTGGAAGGCCATCTGGAAAAGCTGAAGGAACGTCTGCATAATCCACAGCTTATCAACTGCCTCCGGGAGCTGATGCAGGTGAAGGAGAGCTATATTTACAGTGTATTCGCCGCCATCGATGAGAATTTCGGCGGGATGGAGAATTTCCTGAAAACGGAAATGGGGCTGGACGGCGGAAGGCTGGAGCTGCTCAGGGACAAGTATCTGGAGTAGAAGCGGTGTGCGGGTATCTGCATTGGTGCAGTTGATGATAAATTTATAAATTTTTTGAGAAAACGTGTTTCCAATGGCGGAGGGCGTTTTCTTTTTTATTTCTCTTTTAATTGAGAGCCTTTTCCTGTCAATCATTTTAGGCATTTGAACAAAGAGTTAGAAAATGCTTTTTGGGCTGAATCGGCTGAATATATTGCAGACAGATATTTTGCCGAGATGGCATAAAGTTAGTATTTCTTTGGTATATCCTTTTGCTTAAGCAGCCGAATAGCCCGCTGGGCAGTTCTTTAATTAAAACCCGGAGGAGAGCGGAACGCGGACGAAAACTTCAGTTCCCTTGCCCGGGCGGCTTTCGAAATAAAGGTGAAAATCAGCGCCGTAATACAGCTGGAGGCGGGAATTAACGTTCTGGATTCCGTAGCCGTGGCCTTCGTCGGGGATCTGCAGATTCTTGTTCAAAAGAGCAAGCTGTTCCGGGGACATGCCCACGCCGTCGTCGGCGATGATCAGGCAGAGGAGCTGCGGCTCTTCATGCCAGGAACGGATGGATATGGTCCCGCCCAGCTCGTCCTTTTCAAACAGTCCGTGCTGAATTGCATTTTCCACCAGAGGCTGGAGAATCATTTTGATGATGGGCTGGTTCATAAAACGCTGCTCTATCTGGCAGTTATATTGTATCGTATTTTCAAAACGCAGGTTTTGCAGCCGTATATAGGCTTCCACCTGTGCCAGCTCATCCTTCAGGCGGATCTGTTCCTTACCATTGCTTAAGCTGATGCGGTAGAAGGTGGCAAGGGAATTTACGGCAGTATCAATTTCCGTTACCATATTTTCTTCTGCAAACCAGTGGATCATATCTAGGGTGTTGTAGAGAAAATGGGGATTGATCTGTGCCTGGAGGACACGAAGCTCCGCGTTTTTTATTTCTTTTCCGTTCTCATATTGGGTTTCTATCAGAATCTCCATTTCCCCAATCATGTAATTATAAGTATCCATCAGCTCATCAATTTCATCCCAGGCGTACTTAGGTCTGGCCTGGGGCAGAGGGGTGAGCTTTCCGGTGCGTACTTCACGCATCTTGCTGTTGACGTGGGACAGCCGGCCCGTAATGTTGTCGGCGGTGGTGTTGGCGAAGAAAAAGCAGGCGGCAACCAGAGTGACGCCGATAACCAGCATGATGTTGCGCAGAACGGTGATATCCTTTACCACATTCTGATAGGGTATCAGGGTGGTAAGTGTGATGGAGTAGGATTTCATCGGATCGGTTTTCATCAGATAGCGCACATTTTGAATGGTTACCTTGTTCCATTCCGCTGTCCGGTAATCCGGCGAAGAGGCAAAGGCAAGGCTCTCTTCATATAGAGGAAGCAGGCCGGTATCGGAGCAGGCGATCATATTGTCGTCCGCTGCAGTGACAAAATTGACAACGCCGTCCATGTTGGTGTTGCTCACAGAAGAATCCAGGTAGGAGTGGGGGATATCCAGCACGATGACAGCAAGGGGATTGAGATAATAGGAGGTATCCACGATAACCCTGGCCAGGGAAAAGCTGTCCCGGCCATAGGAGGAAGCCTGATTTTCCGCGGGAGTGATAAGGTAGAAGGAGGTTCGATCTTTTTTATAGCCCTCCATAATTTTCCGGAACCATTCTTCATCCTGTGCATCCCTGTAATTATAATACCGTGTGTGGTTATTAAAATAGGGAAAGGTATCATTAAAGTAAATACGGATATCACATACGGTATTAGAATTTTCTATCCTGGTGGGGATGCAGGAAAAAAGCGTGCTCTCAAAATTAAGCTTATCCAGCTTCTGACGGTTGATATTGTAATCCGTCAGATCCTGTCCAAGCAGGTTCTGCACACTTCCAGAAAAGGAGTAGGAAAGTGTAAGCGCATCATATTTGTTAATGAAGCTCTGCAAAGAGTTCTCCGTCTGCTTGATGGTATCGCTGGCAGACTGCAGCAGCCTCTTTTCCATCAGCCTGGCGCTGGCAAAATAGGTTGCTACGGAAAGCAGGCAGAGCAGGGTGACGCTTGGGATCAGATAAGAGATCAAAATTTTAAATTTAAGCCTGTGCGGCTGTTTATACCAGGCAAAGCATTTTTGTTTCATAGATTATCCTTCCACGTGCAGATCCCTGTAAACAGAGGGGGAACATCCGGCCAGTTTTTTAAAGGTTTTTGCAAAATAATTCTGATTGGCAAAGCCTACAGCATCTGAAATATCAGCGATTTTCCGGTTGGTATTCACAAGCAGCTCCTTCGCCTTCCAGATACGGTATTCATTCATATAATGATTAATGGTTGAACCTGTCTCCTGTTTAAAAAGAAAGCTGAGATAGGATACGGAAAGGTTCAAACGGTCACTTAAAAACTGAATATCCAAATCAGGATTCTGATAATTGTCTATAATCGTATTCTTGATCAGCACGGATACAGAAGCTTCCCGTCCTGACTGCATGGCGTCAAAGGAAAGGGAAATATAGTTCCTGGTAAAGGAAATCAGTTCATCCAGCGTGTTGGCTGAGGAAATAAGTTCCCACAGATAGTTTTCCGTATCCAGGACATCGGAGCCGGTTTTGTTTTTTACATAGCTAATCAGCCAGGAGAGCAGGCGGTAAAAATTTTCTTTAGTATTGCTGATAAGAGTACCGGGATGGGAACGGAAAGACTCTTCAAGTTCTTTTAACATCCGGAAGCATTTTTCCTGTTCGCCGTTGTGAATAGTCTGCTTTATGGCATCCAGCAGCTCCTGGGACATGGAATAACTGTCTGTGGGCATTTCATCAGCAAAGGAAATGGAGTTAATGCCGGTATAAAACAGCGTCTGCAGGTTTATGGCAGCCGCATTGTAGGAGCGGTATATTTCCTCGGGAGAGGAAACGATAGGGCCGATGCTGACAAAATGAGGATAAGCAGCGGTCTTTTCCGAGATCTCCCGCATCAGATTTTCCCAGAAAGCCCTGGAAAAGGAGGATACCATCCTGTCAGGAGTGGAAAGAAAATGAAGGATCAAATGATTTTCCCTGTAATCGGTAATCAGGAAGGGAAGATGCTTATTGCGGATAATTTCCGATATCATTTCCTGACATTGTTCCAGCGTGTCATGAAACCCCAGTTTTTCATCAGAGGCATCCGGCCCGGGGAGAAACTGGAAAATGACAGTGAGACTGTCCCTGAAATCTTCATAGGTATGTCCGCTTTCAGACAGCGCGACAGCCAGCTGGCCATTGGACGGCGGGCTGGAAAGGAGAAGGCGGGCAAGCCTTTTCCGGTTGGCTTCCCTGACAAACTTCCGGGAATAGCGGATTTCGTTGCAGTAGCTGACTGCCTGGGACAGGGCCTCCTGCAGCGCTCCTGTGTCCACCGGTTTGTCAATGTACTGCAGTGCCTGCATGCTGATAGCGGAACGCAGATATTCCTTATCCGAATAACCGCTGAGAAATATGATGACACAGTCAGGATAAAGACGGCGGATTTCCTGACACATTTTAATGCCGTCCATACGCGGCATGCGTACATCGGACAACACAATGTCCACGGGAGAGTATTTTGCAATAGCCAGGCCTTCTTTCCCATCCCTTGCTTCCAGAACCTCAGATATTCCATCAGGTTCCGTTGGAACCTTTTTAATGATTCCCTTTCTGGTAAACATTTCATCATCCACAACAAGAAGTGTGTACATATCTCATAATTCTCCTTTTATATACCGACAGTACAGCTGTGTTCTTTTTTATTTTACTTCATATATTAATATTTTCAAACTGAAAATCTTAGAGAAACAGGCTTTTCAAAGAAATTACCAATCATCAAAGGATATTGCTAAATAGTAGAAAAAGATAGTACAGATATCCAAGGATTGTCTGATTGTATGCGGAGGGAAGGGTTGTTAAAATGAAAACCGTAAAAAACGAAAACGAGGAGGGAAACAAGATGAAAAAAACTGGCCTTTTTCAAAAGGTGCGTAAGAACAGAATCATGCTGCTGATGTTACTGCCGGCAATTGCCTATACAGTGATATTCAGTTATATCCCCATGACGGGCATTGTTCTGGCATTTAAAAAATATAACTATCACGATGGAATTTACGGCAGCCCATGGGTGGGACTGAAGAATTTTGATTATATGATTGTTTCCGATAAGCTGTGGTCGCTGACCAGGAACACACTTCTGTATAATATAGCTTTTATCGTGCTGGGAATCGTATTTGAAGTGGGTTTTGCCATAATGCTGAGTGAAATCAACAACCGGATTTTTAAAAAGGTGTCCCAGACAGTAATGTTCCTTCCATATTTCATTTCCTGGGTCGTGGTATCCACGGTCATGCTGAATATTTTTGGCGATAACGGAGTGGTAAATAACATTCTGGCCTCTATCGGAGGGGAACCCTACAGTATTTACAGCCATGTAAAAACCTGGCCGATAGTAATGGTGTGTGTACGGCTATGGAAACAGACCGGCTATGGAACGGTGGTCTATCTGGCTGCCATAGCGGGCATCAGCACGGAAATGTATGAGGCGGCGGAAATTGACGGCGCCAACATCTGGAAGAAAATTACCTGTATTACCATACCCAGCCTGAAGCCCACCATTTTTATAATGGCACTTCTTGCTATCGGAAACATATTCCGCGGGGATTTCGGAATGTTCTATCAGCTGGTGAAGAATAATCAGCTCCTGCTGGAAACCTCCGATGTTATTGATACCTTTGTTTACAGAACCATGATTACCACTAATGATTATGGGATGTCGGCGGCAGCCGGCCTGTACCAGTCGGTTCTGTGCTTTGTAACCATCTGTACGGCCAACTTTATTGTAAAGAAGATTGACCCGGATTACACACTGTTTTAAGGGGAGGTGCAGTCATGAAAAGAAAAAGCAGGGACAAGATTATTTTTGCCGTAATATCCTATACGTTGATTGCGCTGTTTGCTTTAGCGTGTGTCATACCGTTTTATCTGATTATTGTAGGCTCCTTTACCAGTGAACATTCCATACTTACCGAAGGATACAGTTTCCTTGTAACTGCGGATCGTTTTTCTCTTGCCGGGTATGATACAGCGCTGAAAAATCCTATGGAAATCCTCAGGGCTTATGGGGTTACCATTTTTGTTACCGTATTGGGAACAGTGCTATCCATTTTCCTGATGACAATGACCGGCTATGTATTGTCCAGAAAGGATTTTCCCTGGAAAAATGGTTTTTCCTTTTTCTTCTTTTTTACCACGTTGTTCAACGGCGGGCTGGTACCCTGGTATCTGCTTTGTACACAGACCTTTCAGTTCAACAATAAGCTGTATGCGCTGATTATTCCGGGCCTGTTTTCCGTATGGAACATGATTATCGCAAAAAGCTTCATGAAGGGAATTCCTTATGAAATGGTTGAGGCAGCCAAGGTTGATGGCGCAGGGGATTTCTGTATCTATTATAAAATTATGATACCTATGGCTAAGCCGTTGATTGCCACATTGGGACTGTTTACAGCGCTTGCCTACTGGAACGATTGGTATAACTGCATGCTGTTTATCAATGACAACCGGTTCTGGAACCTGCAGTATACGCTGCAGAATATCCTGAACAGTTCAGAGGCCTTAAAAAGGATTGCGGCCCTGACCGGGCAGCAGGTACAGCAGCTTCCCAGTGAATCCATGAAAATGGCTATGACGGTGATTGCCACCGGACCGATTATCCTGTTATATCCTTTCCTGCAGAAATATTTTGTGAAGGGGCTGACCATCGGAGCGGTGAAGGGATAATTTCCCACAAAAAACGGTCTGCGTCTTGGCATCCGAAGATTGTAAAGAAAAAACAGAAGAAGTTAATCTTGATACCCTGGGCCTTTGGCCTTAGTATAAAAAATATATGGAGGTTGGTTATGAGAAAAATGATGAAAAAAGCAATGGCGGCAATTCTGAGCGCGGCAATGTTAATTTCCCTTGCAGGCTGCGGAGGAAATGCAGGGCAGTCTGCACAGAGCAGTGCCGGGACGGCAGAAAGCGGGCAGGCGGAAACGGGGAATACCGCTGCATCCAATGATGGAATCAGCGCGGACAGCCCTTATGCGGATAAAGGACTGGACCTTTCCGAACCTGTAACGGTGATTATGTACGCACTGGGGGACAGGCCCGAGGATATGGACAAGGTATTGGAGGAACTGAACAGCAAATATCTGAATCCCTGGCTGAATACGACACTGGAAATGCAGTTTCTCAATTGGAGTGATTATACTACAAAATATTCTCTGGTGCTGGCAGGAAGCGAGCCTGTAGATTTAATGTATACCTCCTCCTGGTGTTACTATAATGACGAAGCGGCAAAGGGCGCATTCCGGGAGCTGGATCAGGAATGGCTTGAGAAATATATGCCCATCAGTTACCCGCAGCAGCCTGCAGAAAGCTGGGATCAGATTTCCATTAACGGCAAAATATTTGCAGTGCCCAAATCCAATGCAGCGTTTAACGGCTACAATTTTATTGCAGTCCGCCAGGATTTAATGGAGAAATATGGAATTGAAACGATTGACAGCTGGGACAGCATGAAAGAATATCTGTACGCGGCGGTTGACGATAAGGGAAGCGGGATCTCTGCAAGCGGACAGACGGCCAACAGAGAAGAATATCTTAATCTGTGGAATCAGAATGAAGGCCTGAACGTATTGGCGGTTGGATTTGACTTTTTATATCCCCATCACAATTCTGAAGCAGCTCCGGATTTTGATAAGGATGTTTTCTACAAATATACTTCGGAAAGTTTCAAAAATTACTGCCTGGAAATGGCTGAGATGGCAGCCAGGGGCGTATGGTCAAGCAATGCCATCAATGATACCAATGAATCAAGGGCAGCCTTTGAAAACGGAACCTCTGCAAGCTTTGTATGGAATGAAACCATTTATGATGCCGGAAAGGCTCTGGAGGAGGCTGGCCTGGGAACCTACGCAGCTTATGATATTACCCCTGATGTATCCCGTGCACGCGGCAGTTATGCGGATGATGCCGTAGCCATCACCACAAACTCTAAAAATCCGGAAAGAGCGGCACTTGTTCTTGATTGTCTGAAAGGTTTCACGGAAGTCAATAATCTGATTCTCGGCGGTATCGAAGGTGTTCACTGGACATTAAATGAGGACGGTACCAGAGGCCTTACAGAGGAATCCGGTAAATATGCATGGAATTCCTGGGCATGGGGAATCCAGAGAGGTGATCAGCCTGATGAAGAGGGAATGGATCCCCGGAAGCTGGAGTTCAGAGAAAAATGTGAAGCAAAGGAATTCGTTCCTGAAACAGCCGGCTTTACCTTTGATAAAAGCCCGGTGGAAACAGAACTTTCCGTTATCAATGCAATCCGTGATGAATATCTGACAAGCTTTTTCCTTGGTGTCTTCGGTGACCAGACAGAAGCGAAGTTTGAGGAGTTCAAAGGAAAACTGGAAGCGGCCGGACTGGACAAGGTAACTGCGGAAATGAAGAGGCAGTATGAAGCATTCTGTGAAAAGAAGGGCTATAATCAATAAAATGGGTATCACACAGAAATAAAAGGGATAACTGTCCCGGCAGTTGAAATATCTGAATAGGTAACTGTTTGGTACTCTTCACAGTTACCTGAATATTACCAGTAAGGCTCCCGCCTGGCACGCGCCGGGTGAGGGCCTTTGCGGCACAAAAATAGGAGAGGGCATTCTATGGGAAGAAAAAAGGATAACTGGAATCTGGGCTGGTTTTTTTATCACAAAGCAGGGGAGGGGGACGGGTGTCCGCCGGATCCGGCGGGAAGCGGATTAACGCCGGGATACCGGCCGGTAAAGCTTCCTCATGACTGGAGCCTGGAGTATCCCTTTGATGAAAAGGCGGCCTCCTGCGGCTCGGGAGGCTACGTGGAAACCGGGATAGGATGGTATAAAAAGATATTTACCGTGACGGAGGAGGAAGTACGGGGAAAGCATCTGTTTCTGTGTTTTGACGGGGCTTATATGAAGACCCGTGTGTGGCTGAATGGCAGCCGGATAAAGGAACATATATATGGATATACGCCTTTTTCCGTAGAAATTACGGAGCTGGTGAAAACAGGTCGGGGAGAATGCAATGTGCTGGACGTGGAGATAGACAATTCCGGACAGCCGGGTTCCCGCTGGTATTCCGGCTCCGGGATTACCAGGGATGTGTGGATACTTACTGTAGAAAATAGTTATGTGGCGGAAAATGGAGTGTATATCCGGCAGAAGAAGGTGACACGGCAATATGCGGAGCTGATGATCACAACCTTCTGCCGGAATCAGGAGGAGCTGACGGTAAAGACCAGCATCATTTCGCCCCGGGGGACAATCGCAGCTGAGAAGGAAACGGTGGCTGCTCCTGGAAATGCCGTCTGTACACAGCTTTTTTCCCTGGAGGATCCCTGCCTCTGGTCCGTTGCCTCTCCCTGTCTGTATGAGGTAATTACCCGGCTCTACAATAAGGAAGGTGTTCTTATGGATGAGGTACATACAAGAACCGGGCTGAGAAGCGCCGTATTCGATAAGGACAGGGGCTTTCTGCTGAATGGGGAACAGGTGAAAATCAACGGTGTATGCATCCATCATGACGGTGGCTGCATGGGGGCGGCAGTGCCGCTGCAGATATGGAAGCGGCGGCTGGAAAAACTGAAGGAAATGGGAGCAAACAGTATCCGCATGTCACATAATCCTCCCGATCCGGGGCTGCTGGAGCTATGTGATGAAATGGGTTTTCTGGTGATGGATGAGGCCTTTGACGAGTGGAAAATCCTGAAGGGCAAGGAATTAGGCTCCAATACCCATGAAAGCCGGGGGTATTCGGAATGGTTTGCGCAGTGCCATGAGGAGGATTTGAAAGCCATGCTTTACCGGGACAGGAACCATCCGTCCGTCGTGATCTGGAGCATCGGCAATGAGGTGCCAGATCAGACGGATCCGGCAGGATATCTGACGGCCAGGCGCTTAAAGGAAATCTGTAAGCAGCTGGATCCGGAAAGGGCGGTAACCCAGGCCAATGATCAGATTTGTGCGGAGCCAAAGGCCGCGACGCAGGAGTTCCTGAATGAACTGGATGTGGTGGGCTACAATTATGTGGGCAGATGGAGAACCCGGTCGGAGACACTGTATGAGGATGACAAGCGTGCCCATCCTGACTGGTGCGTTATCGGAACGGAAAATCCGGGAATGGGCGGCATCCGGGGGGAATATGACCGTGGAAGAGAAACGGGCAGCTGGTGGAAACGGCCCTATTACAGCACGCCGGTAGCCGTAGGAAAGCTGTTGAGGTATACCATGACCCATGATTATGTTGCCGGAGATTTCATGTGGACGGGAATCGATTATCTTGGCGAGGCACACTGGCCTTACCGGTCGGCCAGCGCGGGAGTGCTGGATACCTGTGGTTTTGAGAAGGACGGTTATTATTTTTACCAGAGTATCTGGAGGCGGGATATTCCCATGGTCCATCTTCTTCCGCACTGGAATCTGGAAGTGGAGGAGGGGACAATCCTGCCGGTGCTGGGCTTTACCAGCTGTGAAAGTGCGGAGCTTTTCCTGAATGGAAAATCCTATGGGAGAAAAGCATATTCCTACCCCGCCTACGGTATGACACAACGGTACGGTCATTATGACAAAGAACCAGGTGCGGTGAATACGGAGGATTTGTTCCTCTGCTGGGATGTGCCGTATGAGCCGGGCTGTATTGAGCTGGCTGGTTTCGTGGATGGGAAAGAGGTTTGCCGCCATCAGGTAAAAACCGCCGGTGAGCCTGCCGCGCTCAGGGTTTCCTGCTATCAGAAGGAGGCGGCTGCCGATGGACTGGATGTAGGGCAGATTGAGGTGGAAATTCTGGATAAGGACGGGAACTTCTGCTGGCAGGCGGATAATGAGCTTACCTTCAGTGCGGAAGGCCCCGGTGAGGTTATCGGAGTGGACAACGGCCGTCCCGACAGCCTGGAAAGCATGAAGGCGGATCATATCCATGCTTTTCATGGCAGGGCTTTGGCTGTACTTCGTTCCGACGGGAATGCAGGGAAGTGCGTGCTTACGGTGAGCGCTGCAGGGCTGCCTTCTGCGGCGGCTGAGGTGATCTTTGTGACTTTAAGATAATATTTTATAAGAGGCATATTCCGGTACGAAAGACGGTTCAGGATGGCGTCTGGCAGCAACTGTGATGGGACCGGAAAGCCGCAGCTAAAAAAGGAGAAGTCAATGGAAAAAATATTGGGTATTGTATATGCGTATGATGTAAAAGATGGCTATCAGGAAATTCTGGACTTGGGTTTTTCCTGGGTAAGAATGGAGATTTGTTTCCCCTGGGAGGATAAAATGTTCGGCACTCTCAGCCCGAAATACCTGAAATGCAAGGAGGAAATCCGCAGGGCGCATGAAGCGGGCATGCAAATCATGCCTTCCACGCCGGGAATGGGCGGATACTATTATGACGAGGTAAAAAAGGAGACTTATTACCAGGATGCCTGGCCTGCCTTTGCAGGGGAAAAGGGCAGTGATATCTATTATAAAAATGTGGCGGCGGCCTGTGAATTCATCTGCAGTGACCTGGGGGAGCTGGCAGGAAATCTGTGGCAGTGCATGAATGAGATCGATATTCCCACCTTTTCCGGCAGCTATCCGCCGGAGGTTACCACAGGAACGGCCAGGGCTTCTGCAGAAGGGATCGTCCGCGCCAATCCGGAAGCAAAATGCGGCATCAATCTGTCACGTTATCATGAGGATGGGCTGAAAATCGCAGATATGGTATATGCGCCGGGGCATAAGTTCGGATATATCGGGGACGACCAGTATTTCGGCTCCTGGCAGGGAAAGACGGTGGAGAGCTGGAATGATGTAATAGAGGCATTATATGAAAGGTATCAGCTTCCTGTCGTTGCCAATGAATGGGGCTATTCCTCCGGCGGCAGGGTGATGGAGGAGCGGCCGGACCCTTCAGTGCTTCCGGAGGGTATTCCGGATGTTTGCTATGAGAAAAGCTGGTTCCACCAGGTGGAGGGCGGACATACACAAGAGGTTCAGGCAGAATATCTGAGAAGAGGCCTGCAAATCTTTGCGGAAAATCCTCATGTACTGGGAAGCTTCCTTTTCTGCTTCAAGGATGCCGCCCATTGTTATCACTGCGGTGCGTCCGACTGCCCTTCGGAATGCTACTGGGGAATTACGGATGTGGAAGGAAAGCCGAAAAAGGCTTATGAGGTTGTCAGAAAGGCAATAAAAGATTATTATTAAATAACCGTATGGCAGTTGGCAGGCCGGCACATTGGGCCGACTGTAAAAAATGTAATTCAGGAATGCCGGCATATAATGCCGGAGTCTTACAGTCTCCGGACTGCGGATAAAAAAGGAAGGGAAGGGTATGGACAACACAATCAGAATTACAGGAAAAATGAGGGAAGCAGTGAAGCTCCCCATGTGTGGAAAAGACAGTCAGGGAAACCTGTATGAGGTGGATAACTTAAGCCTGATGAAAAACGGCAGACGCTTTCTGCCGGTAATGGGGGAGTTTCATTTTTCCAGATATGAGCCGGAGGACTGGGAGGAAGAACTGCTGAAGATGAAAGCGGGCGGCATCACGGTGACGGCAACCTATGTTTTCTGGATCCACCATGAGGAAAGGCGCGGTGAGTGGGACTTTGGCGGCTGCCGTGATCTGCGGGTCTTTCTGGAGACCTGCCGCAGAGTTGGCATGCAGGTGTGGCTGCGCATCGGGCCCTGGGCCCATGGGGAATGCCGCAACGGCGGGTTCCCGGACTGGCTGACGGAAGAATTCGGCAGCAGGCTGCGCAGCAATGATCCCGGCTATCTGAAGGAGGTGCGCCGCCTTTATCAGAAGATCGGGGAGCAGGCGGCAGGAGAGATGGCAAAGGACGGAGGCCCAATTATAGGCATCCAGCTGGAAAATGAATACGGACACTGCGGAGGCGGCCCTTCCTCCCAGGAGGAATGCATGGAGCATATGCGCACGTTGAAAAGGATGGCGCTGGAAGCCGGGATGGAGGTTCCTTATTATACCTCCACCGGATGGGGCGGCGGTATCGTTGTGGACGGAGAAACACTTCCGGTGCTGGGCGGCTATGTGGATGCGCCCTGGGCGGAGCATGTTCAGGAAATGCCCGCCAGCGCCAACTTTTTATTTTCGTCCTATAAACAGGATGAAAATATCGGTTCCGATCTGAAGAGACAGGAGAGCAGGCAGTTTACCTTTGACATCAGCAGAAACCCTTATCTGACCGCAGAGCTTGGCGGCGGGCTGCAGCCAACCTCCCACAGAAGAACTTATCCCTGGCCGGAAGATATTGAAGCCCAGGCGCTCTGTATGCTGGGCGGCGGGGCCAATCTGCTGGGATATTATATGTACCACGGCGGCATCAATCCGGAGGGAAAGGAAACAAACCTTCAGGAATCCAGGGTAACGGGATATAATAATGACCTGCCGGTAAAAAGCTATGATTTCCAGACCTGTATCAGGGAATCCGGTGAGGTAAATGAAAGCTATGGAAGGCTGCGCAGGCTGCATCTGCTGCTGCAGGATTTCGGAGAAGAGCTGGCGGGGAGTGAAACCTGTTTCCCGGAAAAGCTTCCCGAGTCGCCGGAGGATTTACATACACTGCGCACCACGGCCCGGGTGAACCCTGAGAGCCGGACAGGCTTCCTTTTTATTAATAATCATCAGAGAAAACGCCGGATGGAGGAACGGAAGGATGCGGCCGTAAAGCTGGTTTTCCCGGAAAGGGAGCTGGTGATTGACCATCTTTTCCTGAAGCCGGGAAGCTGTGCGGTGATTCCTTTTTCCCTGCCTGTGGGCGAGGCTTTTCTGGAAAAAACCAACGCTTCTTTGTTATGCCGTCTGGGCAGCAGGTACTTTTTCTATGGAAGTAAGGAGGTCTGTGAAAATCCTTTTTATCAGTGGAGAGGGGAAGCCGGGGATGTGGTCACGCTGACGGAGGAACAGGCGGCCAGGGCCTGCCGTCTGGGCGATGCGTTGTATGTGACGGAATATCAGGACAGCTGTCTGATAGAGCAGGAAGGAAAAATATATCTGATTTCCAGCCATGCACAGGAAAAGGTGATCTGTTATAGAGCGGAAGGCGGGCCGAAGGTTTTTACTGTGAAGGCGCAGGAGACAGATGTGCCTGTCCGCTTTACGCCGCTGGAGGCGGATGCAGAAAACCGGGCGGGGAGCGAAGCTGTCGGTAAAGCTGCCGGATATTGTGAATATGAGGTGTGTATTGGGGATGTTCCTGTGGATAAACTTCACCAGCTGTATCTGGAAGCGGATTATGTGGGCGACAGGGCGGAGCTTTATCTGGATGGTCGTCTGGCGGATGACTGGTTTACCAACGGAGAGACATGGCATGCGGCGCTGAAACGCTTCGATTACCCTGCCAGCCTGGTGCTGCGGATATATTCCAGCGATAGTCCGATTCCCAATCCTTATGACAACCAGGTTTATTATGATCTTCCGGTGGAAAAGGGCTGCGCGCTGCGGGGAGTGAAAGCGGTTGCGGAATATAAAACAGAACTGTAAATTATATTCCGATAATTCAGAGAAATATAGAAGAAAAAAATATGGATAAGACCTGTAGGGCAGGTTGACAAAAGAAGCCGGAGAAGGTCAGATTTTTCCGGCGGGTCAGCGGATGAGCCGGCGAAACAATACAGGAAACAGGAGCTTTTACAAATAAGGTAAAGGCTTCTGTTTTTTTGTCCGGGAAGCATTCCGTGCCCTGGAAATTCCCGGCAGCCGATGAATTGTCTGGGATTATGCTGCACCGACAGGCTGGGTATCCGGGCGGAGAGGCAATTCGGCGGCGATTATCCCGGAGATAAAATGAGGTATATTGTTTACCGTTTAGTCTCAGTGGATTATTGGTGGGGGCGGCTGAACTTATTGAATCGGTTTGAATTGGGGGGAGAGGGGGTTGCAAAATGGGTGGAAAGGCAGTATGGTAGAATGGCGTGGGAAATTAGCGGGGAGTTTTTGGGGCGTGGCTTTGGAACAGGGCTGCGATCTGGGAGCGGAGATAAAATGAAGGAGTTGAAGTTATGAAAAGTTCTGGTATGAAGATGTATATGAGTAAGACTTGGGTGGTATTTGTTTGTGCTTTGGTTTGCTGCTTTCTTTGGGGGAGCGCTTTTCCCTGTATTAAGATTGGATACAGTCTGTTTTCCATCGGTGCATCGGACAGCGCGTCACAGATCGTGTTTGCCGGAACCCGTTTTACGCTGGCGGGGATTCTTGTGATTCTTTTCGGGAGTCTGATAGGCAGGAAGCCGCTGGTGCCTGCCAGGACAAGTCTGCACATGGTGGTTAAGCTGGCTTTGGTACAGACAGTGGCGCAGTATATTTTCTTTTATATCGGCCTGGCCCATACCTCCGGGGTGAAATCTTCCATTATCGGCGCGTCGAATGTTTTTCTTTCGATTCTGGTGGCTGTGGTGGTGTTCCATATGGAAAAGCTTACGGCAAAAAAGGTGATTGGCTGTATCGCCGGTTTTGCAGGCGTGGTGATTATTAATCTGAGCAGCGGGAGCCTGGATATGAATCTGTCCTTTTTAGGGGAAGGATTTATTTTCCTCTCTGCGGTGAGCTATGCTTTTTCCTCTGCGTTAATCAAGCGTTATTCGGAAAACGAAAATCCGGTGACGCTGAGTGGGTATCAGTTCCTTTGCGGGGGAATATTGCTCACGGGATTCGGGCTGGCGATGGGAGGGCGCATCAGTTTGGCGGGCGCGGGACTTCCGGCGCTGGGGCTTCTTCTTTATATGGCGTTTATTTCAGCGGCCGCGTATACGCTGTGGGGAATTCTTCTGAAATATAATCCGGTGGCGAGGGTTGCGGTGTTTGGATTTATGAATCCTGTATTCGGGGTTCTGCTTTCCGCGTTGTTTCTGGGAGAGAGCAGCCAGGCCTTCGGGCTTACGGGAGTGGCGGCTTTGCTTCTTGTCTGTGTGGGGATCATGATCGTAAACGGCTCGGCAGGCACGGCAAAAGAGAGGAGTCAGGATGAATTGGAAAGCGTTTGAAAAAACAGAGGCGTATATGCTTTCCTGTATGAATGACAGCGCCCATGATAAGGAGCATATTTACAGAGTGTTGTATACGGCGCTGGATATCGCGGCGTATGAGCAGGATGTGGATTACGAGATTTTAATTACGGCGTGCCTGCTGCATGATATCGGACGGGGAGAGCAGTTTGAGAATCCGGCTTTGTGCCATGCGGCTGTGGGTGGTGATAAGGCATTTGCCTTCCTCATGGATTGTGGGTGGACGCAGGAGCGGGCCAGGCTGGTGAAGGAAGCGATTGCCGCGCACAGGTATCGTTCAAAGAACCCTCCTGTTTCGGTGGAAGCGAAGATATTGTTTGATGCGGACAAGCTGGATGTGACAGGGGCCATAGGGATAGCGCGGACATTGCTTTATGCGGGAGAGACGGGATGTCCTCTTTATACTATGAACAGTGACGGAAGTGTCAATGATGGTTCCGGAGACGGGGAGGATTGCTTTTTCAGGGAATATAAGCGTAAGCTGGAAAAGCTGTATGATCGTTTTTTTACTGAGCGGGGAACAAAGCTGGCGGCAAAGAGACGGGCTGCGGCGGAAGCTTTTTACGGCAGTTTACTGATGGAGGCTGAGGGGACTTACCGGATGGGGAAGGAACGGCTTTCGGAGGTGCTAAAGGGCTGTTAGCAGTGTGCAGAAGAATAAGCGGTATCATAGAATAAATGGAAACCCTATATTTTTTTTGAAAAAAGTGATGTAGGGGACAGAAATTGGGCAGTTGCCAGGGGAGAGCAGGATTCCGCCTGGTAGCTGTCTTATTTTTATGAGTCAGGAGTGGCTTTTGCAAATTCTGATGGAGGCAGACTTATAAAATAAGATGGTGCTGCAATGCCGCATCATGTAAAAAAGCCGTACATGCATTGATATGTTACCATATAATGCATGGCGGCTTTTTTTACAATATATAGCAACGTACCTCAATACTAAAAAATCGGTACAACATTAACAATTTCATTCTCTTCCACATCAAACTGCCATACGGAATGCCCCGGAATCCGGTGCTCTGTCAGGTAGAAATGGCCATCAAAGGAGGTGATATAGTAGGGGGTCCCGCCGCCGATAAAGTTATCATAAATGTCCTCATAACCGCCGGAAGCAAGGGAATTCAGGTCTTTTGTACGGATGAAGGTGGCATAATCCTGATTGAAATCCACGTCGGTGGAAATGGTGATATAGTAATAGTCCTCTATTTTGGTCAGCTGGACCATCCCCGCAATTTCCGGGCTTACCGGATATTCCTCCAAAATTTTCAGATCCTTCAGCCGGGCGCGGATGATGGTGGAATTGCCGGAAACAAAATAAATTTCCTTTCCGATGATGGTGAAGGAGCGGACATAGACACCGTTTAGTTTTTCTATGGAACGGACTTCCTTCAGGCCCATACGCGTTGAATTTTTTTCCCGGGAAAAGACATACAGTTCACCGGTCATGGAGCTGAGCGCGTAAAAATAACCGCTTGTTTCATCATAAACGATATAGTGGGGGCGTATGCCAATGTCGGAAAAGGTCTGGGTGTGGATAAACCGGCCGTCCTCTTTTTCGAATACCAGAATACGGTTATTTTCCGTATCATCCGTCAGATATACCACACCGTCGCTGGCAATGGTGTGTCCGCGGTTGATTTCATCGGTCATAACCTCCCATTCGTTCAGTTCCCTGTCCAGGGAATCGCTGTAAATGATTTCATCGTGATAGCAGTCCACCAGAAAGTAGGTATCCTGTAGCTTAGTAATATAGGTGGGGACGCTCAGGTCAAAGTAGGGATTGACCGGTATGGGGATGTCCTTTTCTTCCTTGGAGGCCTCGCTGAGCTCTGAGAGCTGGAGGAAGGCTTCCTGTGTCCTGTTTCGGAAATAAAGCAGGACTCCGGCAGCTGTTACGATAAATAAGATTATAATACAGACAGGAAGAATATGAGCTTTCTTTTTCTTCATGTAAATTCCAGGCCTTTCATCAGAAGTAATAAGTTTAAGTATAGCACAAGATGGACAGGGCGCAAAGAGGAGGGGAAAAATGAACTATACAGAATTTATGGCCAGGGTGGAAGATAAATTGCAGGAAAGTTCCGGTTTCCCGGTAGCTGGAATGAGCGTACAGGAAATGGAAAGATTATGCCTTGAGATCGGACACCGGAGTTTTGGGGGCAGCTTGTATTGTGGCGGAAAAGGGTATTTGCCCCGGAGGAGTGACCAGAGGGCGGATTAGAAGCCTTCATTCCTGTACAAGTGCGTTTAAACGGGAATTAGTTGCATTAAAGTGGCAGAAAAGGCCGAATTATGATAGAATATTTTTAATAAAAGAAATTACATAAGAGAAAGGAAAACTTGGCAATGAAAAACTTTTTAAAGGAATTCGAGAAATTTATCATGCGCGGCAATGTCATTGACATGGCGGTAGGCGTTATTGTCGGCGCAGCGTTCCAGGGCATTGTGAACAGCCTGGTAAATGATGTGATTTCGCCGCTGCTGGGACTGATTGCCAACACGGATCTGAGTTATCTGGTGCTTACGGTGCGGGGCGTGGACATTAAGTACGGTTCCTTCCTGACGGCGGTTATTAATTTCCTTATCATGGCCTTTGTCATTTTCCTGCTGGTGAAGTTCATCAATAAAATTGCTGAGCTGGGGAACCGGAAGGACAAGGAGAAAACGCCTGAGGAACCGGCAAAACCGGCTACGAAAATCTGTCCTTACTGCAAGAGTGAAATCCCTGCGGACGCGGTAAAATGCTGTCACTGTACCTCTGATTTGGCGGAAAAAATATCGGAGACTGTCTGAAAAAATGTTGCAACAGCTGAGTATGGTAATGGTTATACGGACTGTTACCGGTTAACCGGGCTGCTGCGCTCTGTTCCCATAAGCAGCAAGACGGGCGGACTGTGCGTGAACTGCGGTCCGACTGCACATCAGCCATCCGGCAGGAAAGGCCGGACAGGAAAAGGAGGGACTTGTTTATGCAGAAAAAAGTAACGGTTACCATCGGTCGTGAATATGGAAGCGGCGGACGTGAGGTCGGGGAAAAACTGGCCGAAAGGCTTGGCTTCACCTTCCTGGACAAGAACATCCTGAATGAGATTTCAGGAAAAAGCGGCATCAGTGTGGAAGAACTGATGGAAAATGATGAGAAGCCTTCCAGCCCGTTCCGGGAATCCTTTATCCCTTATGATTTTGATGCGGATACCCTGAGCGAGCGCCTGTTTGACATGCAGGCTGATTTAATCCTGAACAAGACAAGGGAGGAATCCTGCGTGGTGGTGGGACGGTGTGCGGATGTGATTCTGGCCTATCAGGACAATGTGGTGAATGTGTTCATCTATGCGGATATGGAAGATAAAATTGATCGGATCATGAAGCTGTATTCCCTGGAGGACAGACAGAAGGCCGCTAAGCTGATTAAGAAAACGGAGAAAATCCGCAGGAATTATTATCAGTACTATACCGATGAAGTCTGGGGAGATAAGAGAAACAAGGCTCTGATGATCAATACCTCTGCCGCCGGTGTGGACGGCGCGGTGGATTTGATTGAGGCGTATCTGAAAATGAAGGGGTATGTGGAATAGCCGCTGTTTTTCAGAGAGTGCAGGAAAACAGAGACTGTCTGATGTTGGATTGTACTGATTGCAGACAATGATGATATGCTCTGTTACATAATATTTTTAGAATTAAAAGTACTTTGGTAAAGCAATATGCCTGTTAAGGCACAGGGAGGAAAGAAAGACTGCCGCACCAGCCGGGATTAAAATTGGCTGATGCGGCAGTTATTTATTTGGCAGTAAGAATCATTTATGGATATATCTTATTTTTATGGTCCGATTCCCGGAAAATATCTAAAAATTCTTTCCGGAAAGTAATTCATCCCCAAAGGCAACTCATCCCCGGAATCATCCCGTCCTTCCGCTATCTCATATGGTAAAGCAGTCTGCGCAGCCGTCCGCAGCCATGCAGATACTGCTTTTCCAGGGAATCAGTGTACTGCTCAAGCTGCAGGATTTTTGCTTCCCCGGCTTCTTCCCCGCCGAAGCGGATGCTCTGGTACAGCGTGCAGATATCCGCAAAGGAACCGGCGGCGGTATCCAGCCTTCCGGCGGCGCGTTTCCCATAAGCGGCCAGGGTTTCCCCGGCTTCCAGGCGCAGATCCTGCATTTCGCCCAGCAGCAGGACCTTGCGCATCCGGTTTTCCAGTTTCCCAGCGGCATCCAGACGGCGGTAGGAACGTCGCCTGAATGCTCTGCGGCAGAAGAGGAACAGCGCAAGAAGCAGGAAAAGAGCTGCGATGAGCAGGACTGCCTCCAGAAAATGAATCAGCAGTCTGCCGCTTTGCTCTGACAGATAACGGGCCGGAAGGCTGTCCTGCGTCCAGTCATCAGGGACAGCGGTTTCCTCCTCCTGGCTTTCCGGCGCCGGCAGTGCCGGTGCGGGAGTGCCGCCTTGCGCGGGTAAGTTCCAGGCGGTGTTTGCAGCCTCGTAATAGCGGGGCGTAGGTTCAAAAGGAACCCAGCCGATGTTGGGGATATAGCCCTCAGCCCAGGCATGGGCGTTGTCTGAGGTAATCATTACCTGGTTTCCCTCTGTGCGCCGCGTACCCGTGGTCACGAAGCCCTCCGCATAGCGGGTGGGAATACCGCAGCAGCGTCCCAGGACCGCCATGGCTGTGGCAAAATAAGTACAGTAGCCTGTCTGGCTGTCAAACAGGAAAAAGTCCGTAAAATCCTGTCCTTCCGGGCACTGGGGAGGAGAGGTGGTATAGGCAAGCCGGTTCAGCCAGCCTTCAATGGCCTTCATACGGTCATAATCTGTGGATAACCCTTCCGTAATTTCCTCCGCCAGTGCATAAACTCTTTCCGGGACCGTATCCGGAAGCTCTATATAATTCTCATAGATATAGCGCTCTCTTTTCTGCTGCTCCTCATCCAGGGCCGGAGGCTGCGCCCAGGCCTCCTGGCGGAGAAGCTTCTGTACCTTTTCACTGCCCCAGTTGATATCCATGCAGAGGAAGGAATAGGTGAAGCCCACGCTTTGCGCCTTTGGCAGGAGGATACTGTCATTACGGGCATCCGGCTCCTGGTTGATAAAAAAGAAGCTGGCTGTAAAAGGCGGATAAAAAACGGTCTGCGTCTTCAGGCCTTCAAACCGCAGGTCAAAACGGCAGGAGCGCATCATTTCCAGCTGCTCCTGGGAGGTATAGATGCTTGCATCGAGAGCATCCGTCAGTTCCTGATAGTTCAGCAGATATTCCTCGCCGGAATAGGTTTTATCCAAAGCCCTCTGTTCCCAGCCGTGTCCATTATAAAAGTCATGGACTGTGCCGGTTAGGTACAGGGGGGATTTGGTCCGGCTCCCCGTGAGGGACAGCTGGACTGCGGAGGAGGAAAACAGCCCGCCGTTTAAGTGCCCGCTGCCAGTGTAGCCGGTAAAGGAAAGTGCATAGGAATCCTGTCCCCCGGAAAAAAGAGAGCCGATATGTATGATCAGGGCATTTGCCTTATCCTCTGCGGCGGCGGTCAGCTTACGCAGGGTGTCCCAGTGCATGGGCGCTTCCTTTGCCGGCAGCAGTCCGATAATAAGTACGGCGGCCAGAAATACAGGAGTCAGATAAAGCAGGTTTCCGGCGGGCGGCGCCAGAAAGACAGAAAGACTTTTCCGCAGGGAGGGAGACTGATTTTCCATCCCCTGGTTCTGAAAGCAGGCGGCGGTTTCCGAAAGAAAAAGTAGCAGGCAGAATAAAACAGGCAGCACATTCCATTTGGAGAGCGGAATTTCCTGCGCGGCACACAGAAGAAGGATTACAGTCTGGATTAGCAGAAGAAGTCCCTTCAGCCACAGGCGGCTTTCCGACAAATATGACAGAAGCCCGCAGAGCAGTACGGCAGTTCCCAAAATCAGAAGGAAAAAGTAGAGCTGCAGAGCGGTTCTGGCGGAAAGTGCCGGGAGGAGCCGTGCGGAGGAGGCGGATTGGGGCAGGGAAGATAAGTTCCGGGCACAGGCCTGAACCAGGGAAGCTTCTTCCTGTGAAAGTGCAGCGAAGGCATTTCTTTCCCGGAGAAAGAGGAACGCGCCGGCAAGCAGTGCCAATAAAAACAGCCCGCCCCACAGGGGAAGCCGCAGATTTTTTTCCGAGGACCATTTTAAGAGGAACAGGCACAGGGCAGAGACAAGGAGAAGGATGGCCGGGGAGAGGAGTTCCGAGGCCTTTTCTGCCGGAAGCGGGGAAAAGGCAGGCATGCCGAACAGATCCCAAAGGCTTTTCAGGATCATCAGGCTTCCCGCACACAGGCAGGAGGAGGCCGTTAAAGCATACAGTTTCCGAAGTTGCACAGAATCAGGTTTCATAAGGCAAGTTCTCCCACATTGATGAGCAGCGCTTCCGTCCCGGCCTGTTGTTTTTCACTTACGCTGCGGACAAGATCGTCCGTCACCGAGGCGGTTATCAGGATACAGGAGCCGCAGCCGGAGGAGGCCGGAACGCTTTCCCAGACCTGGTTTAGCGGATAGGGTGAGGAAAAGGAAAGTTCGGAGCATTTGTCGTAAAAGGGTTCGAAGCCGGTGCCGGCGTCCACCAGCATTTCCCGCAGCGTATCCTCCATAAACAATATCCGCACAGGGATATTTTTCAGATAATAATCATGGACGAAGGAAAGGGCGGTTTCTATAATGTTGTCTTCCTTCTGCAGCCTTTTTTCTTCTTCATCCTCTATGGGGGATAAATCCATAAAAATAATGGTCTCAAACAGCTCCTCCGGCATCTGTTTACGCACCAGCAGCTCACCGGCCCGTGCGGAATTTTTCCAGTGGATATATTTTATGGGATCTCCGGGAAGATAGGAACGCAGCTCAAAATCAGGAAGCTCCTGCAGCCGGGATACCGGAAAAAGCGTGTTTTTGGGATCCTGCTCCTGAAGCACCACCCGAAGCTGTTCCATGGGGATGATACGCGGCCTGGCGGTCAGGCGGATCTGGGACATCAGCGGATAGGGAATGGTGAACAGGCCCAGAAAATCCGTGACCTCCACGCTTTTTACGCCCACCGGATAGGTGCCTCTGTATTTACAGTACATTTGTGTGTCCACCCTGATTTCCTCATGGGGCGCAAGGGAGATTACGCCGGGATCAGAGGGCTTCATGCTGACCATGCTGTCGAAAAAGTGAAGCCGTATGTGGGTAAAGGGCAGGATATCCTCGTTGGCCAGCAGCAGGCGGTAGGGGACCTCCTGGGCCTTTACCACAACGCGGGATACCTCCTGGACAATTTTAAACCGGTAAAAAACATAAAGAGAATACAAAAATGCCAGGATGGGAAGCGTAAGTGCAAAATAGAAAAGCAGGTAGGAAATATTCCCGCCCCGCAGGCTCACCAGGGCCGTCGCGCCTGCAAGAAAAAGAAGGTAAAGCAGCCTTCCGGGCCGCCGGATTCTTTTATTTTTTTGTTTCGTTTTTTGTTTTGTTTCCTTTTTCATAGGACAGGCACTTTGGCTGCGCGCATGGCTTCCTGCAGCACATCCTTTTCTTTTTTTCCTTCCAGGCGGGCCTGGGCTGAAAGAATCAGGCGATGGAGCAGCACCGGCTGTGCCAGGGCGGCAACGTCCTCAGGCGTGGTGAAGCTGCGGCCTTCCAGATATGCGCGGCTTCTGGCGGCGCGCACCAGTGCTATGGCGGCCCGGGGGCTGGCGCCGAGGGTGAGATATCTGCTTTTCCGTGTATTGCGGGCGATTTCCACGGCATAATCCATAATGTCATCATGAACCGTGATGCCCTGGATTTCCTTTTTCATTTCAATAATATCTTCTCTTGCCGTTACGGGGGCAAGCTGCTTTACGGCCTCTCCGTTTAAGGCCCTGCGCACGATATCCGCCTCTTCCCGCTCCTTTTCCGGGTAACCCATGGAAACCTTCATCATAAAGCGGTCCAGCTGTGCTTCGGGAAGCCGGTAGGTTCCCAGCTGTTCCACGGGATTCTGCGTGGCGATGACCATAAAGAGCGCAGGCAGGGGCATTGTCCTGCCGTCCACCGTGATCTGGCGTTCCTCCATGGCCTCAAGAAGGCTGGCCTGGGTCTTGGGGGAGGTACGGTTGATTTCATCGGCCAGCAGGATATCGTTCATGACCACGCCCGGAACAAAACGGAATTCCCCGGTCTGCATCTGGTAAATGGACATGCCGGTCACATCCCCCGGCAGCGTATCCGGCGTGAACTGGATGCGGGCAAAACTGCACTGGATGGACTGGGCCAACGCCTTTCCAAGCGTTGTCTTGCCGACGCCCGGAACGTCCTCAAGAAGAAGATGGCCGTCGGAAAGCAGGGTGATGAGGGCATATTCAATGACCTCCCGTTTCCCTACGATAACGGTCTCCATGTTGGAAATGATTTTCTGTAAGGCTTCTGACTGGGGCATGAGGGAACCTCCTTAATTTCCACGGGGATTTGGCTTTCGCGGGCATTGGGACGGGTGCGGGCGCTAAGCCTGATAACGGTGCGTTATGGTTGTGGATCTTATTAATTATACCATAGCAGGGTGATGTACGGATGTAAATGGATAAAGAGGGGAAAAGTTGGATAGAATTGGGGCAGTTTTCACAGTCAGGGGAAGGAAAGAAATTTGGTTCGTAAATCGTTTCGGAATACTTTTTCCATTCTGTCAAAAGCAGGCGGCTGGAATATTAATACAGACAGAATTCAAACTGGAGCACGCCGGCCATTAGCCCAATAGCAGCATGCTGCAGCGCCGGAGAGAGGCAAAACGGTATCGGAGGGATTGCCGGGACTGTAGCAGGCGCGGAAATAGGTGACCGGATTGTTTTTAATCCGGGGCGGGCCAGACCTGCTCCTCTATGTAAACAGGAGATGAGCAGTTGGAATTATGCAGCTCGCCTCCCAGAATTAATAAGGGGCGGTCGTGTACGTAAAGTGTAGGGATGCCGTAGGAATTGGGCGCTATATTAGGTATCATCAGTAGTAAATTTCCTTCTTTCTTTTTCTGTTTTACAGGGATATTGTACACGCTTTTTTTATTTTCCTATAAAAATCACAGAAATTATACAATTCAGAAATATAGAAACAAAGGGTTTATGAAAAAAATACTGCATGATTATTTGCATTATACAAACAACAGCTGGCTTATAGCCGCCGCCTCCTGTATGAAGGAAGAGACAATGGAGTTAAAAGATGGTACAATAACCTTGACTCTGCCGCCCATGGGAGCGGCACTGATTACCATGTATCTATAATACACGGACCAAGGGAGGAAACATATCATGAGCTATGAAATTAAGAATCCGCTGCTGCCGGGCTTTTATCCGGATCCATCCATTGTGAGGGTGGGGGATGATTTTTATATGGTAACTTCATCCTTCTCTTTTTTCCCGGGAGTGCCGATTTTCCACAGCCGGGATCTGGCGCACTGGGAGCAGATAGGGCACGTTCTGGACCGGCCGTCACAGCTGCCTCTGGGCGCGGACTGGATTTCGGGAGGTATTTTTGCACCTACACTGCGTTTCCATGACGGGCTGTTTTATATGATCACAACCAATGTGGATCATGGCGGGAACTTTATTGTTACGGCAGAGGATCCGGCGGGGCCGTGGTCGGAGCCGCACTGGATTGAGGGGGCGGTGGGCATCGATCCTTCTCTGTTCTGGGATGATGACGGAAAAGCTTATTATACGGGAACCGGAACCGGGGATATGCGGCACAACCATATCTGGATCAGTGAAATCGATTTGCAGGAATTCCGGCTTGTGGGGGAAAAGAAGGACATCTGGGGCGGCTCCCAGGTGCTGGCCTGGTGCCCGGAAGCGCCCCACCTGTATAAAAAGGACGGCTGGTATTATCTTTTGATCGCGGAGGGCGGCACGGAGCATTTCCATGCGGTAACCATTGCGAGGAGCAAAGAGGTGATGGGAGAATACACAGGCTATGACGGCAATCCCATCATGACCCACAGGCATCTGGGGATGCAGGAGGAAATCGCCAACACCGGACATGCGGATATTGTACAGCTGCAGGACGGCAGCTGGTATATGGTGATGCTGGCCTCCAGGCCCTACGGCGGTTATCACAAAAACATGGGACGGGAAACCTTTATTGCCCCCATGATATGGGAAAACGGCTGGCCTGTGGTATGTCCCGGCACCGGAAAGCTGGATTGGACCTATCCTGCGCCGGATCTGCCGGAGTCGCCCACGGAAACAGCCTGGGGGATGGATGATTTTGACGGGGATAAGCTGGGATTTCCGTGGAATTATCTGGGGACCCCGCAGGAAGGCATGTTCCGGCTGGAGGATGGCGCTTTGAAAATCAGGGCGGCTGCCAGGCCGATGGAACCGACGGACGAAGAAACCATGGAAAAAATCCATGCAGGGGAGCTGCCCAACGTAAACTGTGCCGGATTCGTGGGACGCAGGCAGCAGCATATGAGCTATACCGCCCGGACCCGGATGCATTTTGCGCCGGAGGAAAAGCAGACGGCGGGACTGATTCTGCTGCAGAACAATTATCATTGTCTGCGGGCGGAGCTGACAAGGGAAAATGGGAAGCGTCTGCTCCGGGTGGTAAAGGGATACCTGACCCAGGATGGGGAAATCACCTTCCATGATGTGAAAAGGCCTTACCAGAAGGAAATCTGCGGTGAAATGGAATGGAATTCGGACACGGTGCTGTTGGAGCTGAAAGCGGAGGGACAGAAGAATACCTTTTGTGCGACGGACGCCGACGGCGAAGTTTCTGTGCTGGCTTCCGATCTGGACGGAGGCTTCCTGGGCTCTGAGACCGCAGGCGGATTTGTAGGCGCATATGTGGGGATGTTCGCCAGCGGAAACGGCAGGGAAGGGGAGAACTTTGCTTCCTTTGATTTCTTTTCCTATGAACCTGAGGAAGAGTGAAGTCCCATATTAAATGGAAAAATCCAGGACAATAAATAAAGCCTGTACCCGGCGGCGCGCTGTTCACGCAGCAGCAGGAAGGTAACAGATCGAAAAAAAAGGGTGACTGCCATGGCACTGATGCCGGGCAGCCTCCCTATTTCATTTGCGGATACTTTTTTATAATAATCCTGCCGCGGATTGAACGCCTGCCGCTATTCCGTCAGCCGTAATATTTCCGTAACGCTGTCTTTTGAAATCTAACGGTTATCCTGCGTGGGATAAGAAAACAGATCGCCATGACCAGCAGAAGCACGGAGAAAACTGTTCCGATTATCATAATGGATCCAAGGGATGTTTTGTTTGTTTCAATGCAGGTGCTTTGTGCAAGTATGTAAATGTCCGGATTTTCTGCCTGCATTTCAGTAAGGGTCTTGGGGGCGGCGTCCTGCGCCCCGTCATTTACATTTAATATTTTGGTGCTTGTTCAACCTGCTTGTAAATGATGAAGATTTCTGCTATAGTAAACCCATCGGGAAAAGTCACTTTCCCTAATTATTCTTATATCATATTTTTTAACGGCATTTCGCCAAAAGTTTCATTAACCAGCTGAAAAAAGATTGAGAGATACGGAAAGAATGCGTATAATAATAACAGAAGATCACTCTTTCCATCCTTTCCGTATTGGAAAGGAGTGCAGAGAGTGAAGATAATATCACCCAAATACGATTATTGCGCAAAGGAGCTTTTCCGGAATGAGGTAGTGCGCAACCATTTTTTAAGCGATATACTGGAAATACCTATGGAGGAAATACGCTCCTCCCGGCTGCTGAATACGTTTTTGTGGAAGCGGTACCGCGGCCAGAAGCAGGGGATTCTGGATGTGCTGATTGAGCTTAACAATAACATCAAAATTAATATTGAAATCCAGGTAAAGGCCAGCGCCGACTGGGACAAACGGCAGCTGTTTTATCTTGCAAAGATCTTTACGGCGGAGGCGAATAAGGGGGAAGATTATTCCCGGCTCAGGCGCTGCGTGGCCATCAGTATCCTGGATTTTAACCTGAGTGACGGCCCGGAATATCACACCGTATATCTTTTCAGGGACAAAAACGGGATCCCATACTCCGATATGATGGAGATACATACGCTGGAATTAAGGAAGGACCTGGTGGGACAGAATCGGATGAATGACTGGATTCGTCTGTTTAATGCGGAAAGCGAGGAGGATTTGGATATGATAAAGACAGAAAATGCAGGGATTCTTGAAGCAATTCGTGAGGTGAAGGTTATGAGTTTGAGCAAGCGGCTGCGCGCCCATTATGAAGCGCATATGAAGGATGTACGGGACCGGAAGGCGAGGGAGAAGTATGTGCGTATGGAAGGTGAAAAAGAGGGATTTGAAAAAGGGCTGCAGATTTTTATTTTAGATAATCTGGAAGAAGGGAAAAACAGACAGCAGATTATCGAAAAGCTGGTAAGGAGATTCGAACTGTCAGAAAAGGATGCCATAATGCTTATGGATAAATATACAGACAGGCAGCAGTAACCAGCTATTTTCATATTGCCTTCGGCAGTGTGGCAGAAGGCTGCATCCGGATTTCCCTGGCCGTTACTGAAATATATTTATATAAGGTTTCTGTTTGGCCTTTGGCATAACGCGCAAAAACACCAGCTTTTTTGCTGGTGTTTTTGCATGAAATTACAGTGATTTACTTTCTGTTTTTCCAGTCATCGCTATCGGCATAAGTGATAAATCCTTCTATTAAACAGTTATCTGATCGCTGCTGCGGCAGCTGCCATGGCTGTTCTGCTTGTCCCCAGCAATGTTGTATAGGATCCGTATCCCAGGGGAAGCAGATATGCTTCAATCGTACTTCCTGCGTATACATCATCACACCCGCCAATATAATAAATCCAATAGATATTATTAGAGTTACTGGCAATTATAGTAGTGACAACAGGCAGATATTCACTGTATTTAACCTCTGAAATCTGTACTACCTGAAGGCGTTTTAAATCAATGAGTTTGTCTCCGAATTTGGCCGGATTTTTTTCGAATTTCTTAAAACTGAATTCTTCATCAAGAAAGGAACTGTAATCGTCTATATTGTGTTCGAAAAAAAGCTGGTCATGCTCAGACAGGAAGTTGTCCGCTAACTCAGTAACTGTATAAGGGAAAGAACCTGAGGTACCCAATGAAGTAAAAAATTCCTGCGCATTTGGAGCATATTCACCCTCTATATAATTCCCGGTATAATCCATTAAATCTTCATTTTCCAATATCCTGGAACCATAACCATGAAAGAGTCCCTGTTTCCAGCCTCCCTGATATGTATATGGCTCATTATAAGTATTAACGGCTGAAAAAGTACCCTGCCCATCTGCCAGGCCGTCAATGGTATCTCCCTCATATTGCCCTACTCTGTCTACCTCGGAGAAATTAACCAGATAGGCGTTATCCTTTAATTTGCCGGCGCCCTTTAGCATACCATCCTCAAAACCGCCTTCATATATAAATGCTTTATCGTTTGAGGTAAATTGACCGCTGCCTGTTATTGCGAAATTATTTATGTCACCGGAATAAATCCCTTCTATCTTCCCTTTTCCGGAGGTGCAGTTATTGATAATATCACCTTGATACACCAGTCCGTCCATACCGGTAAATGTTCCGGAGAAACAGTCCCCGTTGACATCCCCCTCAAAGGTTCCCGTATATTTTTGCCCTGCCGCTTCGAGTTCCATGGGAAAGGATGCTACCCTGGCATCCGTCAATTTCCCGGATTCAAAATTTCCCTCGCCGTTCCATTTGGAACCGTCAGGTTCTTCTCCTGTGAATGCAGCAGTGCCTTCAGGAATCCCATCCTTGAGAAGGCCCGTATATTCCACAGCATAGTTTTCAGATGCCAGGCTGATTTCCAAAGGTTCGTTTTCCACTTCCTTTGAACATGCACTGAGAAGCAGTGCGCCGCATACTGCTGCAAAGATGAATTTCTTTTTCATAATATCCCCCTTTGTAAAAATACATCGATGTGTTGTATAGGAACTATTGTACCAAGTCTCCGGCGCGGCGGCCAGCCCTAAATACATGAAACTTTTGTTTTTCTAAAAACCGGGCATCATTCCCGCTATTCTATTGCCTGATTAGCGCAGTATCGGAAAAAAACTGCCGGCCGGCGAAAGGAAAAAGGGAAGACTGCGCTGTAACAGCGACAGCAGAATGAAGCTTTATTGAAGATAACAGAAAAATTTTTATGGACTTGACAAAACCCGTCAGGCTCACTATACTTTCTCAAATTTCAGGAAAAAGCAATTGAATTAACCGTTTGGTTAATCAGTCAGATACCCGGCGGGAAGCAATAACAAAGCCGTGATGGTTAATGTATCGGAAACAACACGCAGATCCTGAAAAGAAAAAGGAGGAGTTGAGATGGAGTTAAGAGTGCTCAAAGGTACGCTGATAAAAAATCTTCTGACTCAGTACAGGCTTTGTGAATTTCTTGGGTAACTAATTTCTGCACTGTGTATAACAGTACATAAAAAGTGTGCAGGCTGCCGTCAATGGTTCTTTCAGAACCAGGCTGGCAGGCCTGCACACTTTTATTCCCGCGAGCAACGAGCCAGGTATCCATGCAAGCATGGATATTTGGCGAATGACGCGAGGGTCAAAGACCCTGCTGCTCTGCAGCGCTGCAAGTTTGGTACCCCGTGGCTTGCAGCGAGGTATTTGATTTTCAAATGTCGGCTGATGCACCGCCGGCTGTTTTCACATATTAATAATTGGTATCCTTATCATAGAATGCCGTATAAGCGTCCTGCAGCTTTTTCAGGGTGGCAGGATCTTTTCCGCCCACAGGCTTTCCGTCCAGCTCCACGGCCCTGATGCAGAGTCCGCCGGAGCTGCTGATGATAATTTCATCCGCGTCCCTCAGCTCATCCATGGTGAAGGGCGCTTCCTTTGTGGGAATTCCGTTGGCCTGCGCCAGCTCCAGGAGATGCTTGAGCGTGATGCCGGGCAAAATCAGATTATCCCTGGGAGGCGTGCAGAGAACGCCGTCCTTAATCATCAGGACGTTGCTATGTGCGCATTCCGTTACCCGGTCGCCTCTGTGGAAAATGGTTTCCTGACAGCCTGATTCCATGCAGCGCTGATAAGCGATAACGCTGGGAATCAGATTCAGTGTTTTGATATTGCAGTGAAGGAAGCGGGTATCCTCCATGGAAATCAGCTTAAAGGCTTGATCCATAGGCACAAGTTCGCAGGGAACGGTAAAAATCATCAGGTTGGGCTTAACGTCCGCCGGAGGGAAATTGTGGGCGCGCAGCGCCGTTCCGCGGGAACACTGCCAGTAGAGCATGCCGTGATCCAGTTCGTTGGCATCGATACATTTCTGCAGCTCCTCTACCAGAGTTTCCCTGGGCATATCAAAGGGAATCTCCAGCATCTTGCAGCTGTTGTAAAAACGGTCCACATGATCCTTTACCGCAAAAATATGATTGTGTGCAAAGGTGGTTGCATCATAGCAGCCGTCGCCGAAGTATACGGCGCGGTCCAGCATGGGGATTTTCATTTCCTCAAGAGGGCCGATTTCTCCGTTGTAATAGCCTACATATTTCATAATCCATATCTCCTGTCTTTTATTTATATAATGATAATTGTTTGTAATAATTCAGACAGGTCTGAACTGTTACAATAGTTCTGTCCCTTCGTGGATGTTCAGATAACTGGCCTGCCGCGTTCTTTCACACTTACTGTTTTTTCTCTTTGTGACGGAGGATTTTGTATCCGCCGATAATCAGGGTGGGAAGCAGGTAGAAAAGGATGAAGCCATAGGACAGATAGGAATAGCCTTTTTCTATCAGGGTAACCACACCGATTCTGGAAAGCAGAAGGGCCGCAATCAGGGTTGCCACGGTAATCAGCCCGCGCTTGCGATCCGACATTTTGGCATTGCCTCTTTCCGCGAGAGCCACGTCAAAACGGTCGATGATCATATGGATACAGCCGGTGGCTGTTTCCACCAGGGTCCAGCCCATGACAAGGCTGAAAAGCCCCAGAAGCACCGGGCCGCCGTTTACCGCTTTAATCATTTCCATCCAGGGAGTAGCCACGTCCGCGCCTACAATCGAGGTGTCGCCGTAGAAGCACATCATTGCAAAATAGGAAAGGAACCAGGGAATTACCATCAGAAGCCCGGCGATAATTCCGGAAACCAGTGTTTCCTTCCGTTTTGTCTGCCTGGTCAGGGAAAACATGCCCATGGGGATTGCATTTATATTATAAGCCACATAGAGGATGCCTGTCCAGATGCACAGCGGGAGAGTAACGCTTCCGCCGACTGCGCTGGTATCCATGGCTTCAAATACCTGGGGGATGTTGCCGCCTTTTTTGACCAGTACAATGATGGTAAAGAGGATATAGCCGCCGTATAGGAGGACGGTGCCTACGGATTCGAATTTTTCAATGACCTTGGAGCCCTTGAAGTTCAGGAGCCCGCAGAGGAATACGATCACCACGGAGCCTAAGATATTCGGCAGGCCGACCTGTTCAAAAATGCTTCCTGTGGCTGCGGCCATAACGGCGATAAGGACAATTGCGATGAGCACGGTCAGGATGTCCATGACAGGCCAAAGCGGCCCTATGACCTGCCTGATATAATTTTTGTAGTCATAAACCTTGTAAATGCGGCAGATTTCAAAGGTCAGAAAGGCGAACAGCGCAAAGCCGATACCAATGGTCAGGCCGGAAATCCAGCCCATGGCGCCGAATTTAGCGCCGTAGGAATATATTTCACGCCCGGTAGCGTAGCCGCCGCCGATGAGAACGGACTGCAGGAGAACGCCCGGCAGGATGTATTTTGCATAGCCGCCCTCATAAAAGTTTTTCAATGATTTCAATTTTCTGTACCTGCTTTCTTTTGTAATTCATTAAATGAATTATAGGATAAAAAATAGCTGGTTGCAAATTGGAAGATTGCATATTACAATAAGTAAAACTTATTACAAGCCAAGAAGGAAGGGAACAGGCAAGATGAATCTGAAACAGCTGGAGTATTTTGTGTCGGTGGCAGAAACCTTGAATTTTACCAGGGCGGCCAGGAAATGTTTTATTTCCCAGACAGCCATGACGCAGCAGATCAGGGCGCTGGAGGAAAGCATAGGGGTTCTTCTTTTTATCAGGGATAAGCATCATGTGGAGCTGACGCCTGCGGGCAGGGTATTCATGAATGAGGCGAAGGCCATTCTGTCCCGGTCGGAGGAAGCGGTTAAGCTGGCCCGCTCTGCGGCGGAGGGGTTTTCCGGCACCATATCTATCGGATTTATCAGGGGCTATGAGCAGAGCCTTTTTTCAGAGACGGTACGCAGCTTTCATGAAGCCTATCCCAATATTTCCATCCGGCTGATCCGGGAAAATATGAGTGCTTTGTACAGCCTTCTGGAGGACGGGGAGTGTGATGTGGCCTTTAATCTGTCACCGTATGTACATAATTACCATGAGCTGAGCCACCGTTTCCTGAAGTCCTATCCGTTGATGGCCGTGCTGTATCCGGGGCATCCGCTCACCTCCAGGAAGCATTTGTCCTACCGTGATTTGTCCGGGGAGGAATTTATTATCATGCAGCCAAAGGGGCGGCCCAATGATGAGGCGGAGGAGGTTATCCTGTGCTACGACAGGGGCGGCTTCGCGCCGAATATTGTATGCCGGGAAAAAGAGGTGCAGACCCTCCTGCTGATGGTTTCAGCCGGGCTTGGGATTGCCATTTTGCCGGAATATGCTGTCAGGTATTACAGAAATACCCGGAATCTGGTGGTGATTCCTATGCTGAAGGAGGATTTGGAGGAGGAAACGCTGGATTTTGAGGTGAGCTGGCTGACGGAAAACCACAATCCGGCAATCGAAAAGCTGCTGGAATGGGTGCAGATTACTAAGGTAACGGAATAAGTTCCTGCGAAACAAGGCGGTTGTCTGAATCGTTACGATTTTGTGCTGGATGGAGGAAAAAAGGCATAAACTGAATAATAAGCGAGGAAGACAGAGACAACATATGCAGGAAATAGTGATTGAAATTATGAATCGGTTCGGTTATCTGGGGATTGGGCTTCTGATTGTGGTGGAGACCATTTTTCCGCCCATTCCGTCGGAGGTTATCCTGACCTTCGGCGGATTCCTGACGACCTGTTCGAAGATGACCATCGCGGGGGTCATTTTTGTATCCACGGCAGCTTCCGTTGCCAGCGCCTTTTTACTTTATGGAGCGGGGGCACTGCTGAGTCCGCAGCGGCTGGGCAGACTGCTGGACAGTAAATTCTGCAAAAGGCTGGGCTTTAAGAAGGAGGAGATTTCGGATACCCTGAAGTGGTTTGACGGCCGGGGCAGAAAGGCTGTTTTCTTCGGCCGATGTGTGCCGATTATCCGCAGCCTCATATCTATTCCGGCCGGGATGGCAAGGATGAACCTGGCGGTATTCACAGTCTTTACTGTGGCGGGGAGCCTCATCTGGGATACCGTGCTCGTTGTGTTGGGAGCGGTGGCGGGGGAATCCTGGGGGATTATAACAGAGTATCTGGATTCCTGTTCCGCTTTTATATGGATTGCCATGGGAACGGCGGCGGTGACGTTTGCACTGCGGGTTTGGAAGAAAAAAAAGAAGAAGGAACATGTGGTATGAGGAAAAGGAGGGGCGTGCGGCCCCTCCGGCTGTGTTATTCCTGTGTTTTATATTTTTGCACCTTTTCCTCCGCTTCCTCCCGGGTAAGAGAAAAATGCTTCTGGAGCTTTTCACAGATCCGCTCCTCGCAGATATCTTCCTCCAGGTTATCCAGAACCATGGCGCGGATGCCTTTTTCAACGCCGTCATTAAATATCATTCTCCCCAATGTCGTCATTGTAATCACCTCTTTCACGTTATCCAATTCATTTTTGTTCAGGAACTTGTCTGCAAACGTATATAATACCGCCTGCATTTTTTCCATTTCCAGCGGAGTTATGCAGTCCCTTGCCGTATACAGTATTTTCAGGCTCCGGATAATCCGCTCTTTAATTTTCATGCTGCCGGACATCAGCGGCGTCAGAAGAAGCGGTACAAGATCCGCTTTCGTCAGCGCCTCTCCTCCGGCCTTTTTCTCCTCCACAGTCTTGAAAAGAAGATCCGAATCCCGTCCTTTCAGCCGTATAATCCTGACACGGTACACATTAATGCCGGAGATTAACTGATAACGGGGGTTCTTGACGTTGGCGGAGCAGATGACATAAGTAATTACATCCACATTATGCGCCCGGCTGGTGGCGGCCTCGTATTCCCGGAAGCGTTTCAGGTCTTCATTTGTGATATGATCGCTTTCAAATTCGAAATGTATCCAGCTTTTTTCATTTGTCGCATAGTTGAAATCCTGATAAAAATGTCTTGCTTCCAGTTTCACGGTTTCGGTCGGCGCAATGTACTCCACTGTCCCCGGAATACTCAGCAGCGGCATCAGCTCTGCGCCAAAATATTGGGCAGCTGTTTTCAGGGCCATATCCTCAGAGTGCCAGACCGGCTTTTCCCCTGAGTTCTGTCCGTTGCTTTGTTGCGGATCGCGTTCTTTTGCAAACTTATGATAGGGAACCTTCTCCTTGGAAGCTTTCCATGCGGCAGAGTTTGCTTCTGCTTTTTTCCTGCGTCCTTTCACACAGCCTCCGTTCCGTAAGCTATGTATAAAGTTCTGCCTGTCATACAATTATAACTGAAAATCCGACACCGGACAACCGTATCTTACCTGTTTTTTGTGTTTTATTTTGTGCTTTTTCCTGGTTGACCAGGCATGGTATTTTTGATTCTTGATTGGAATTCATGTCCGAGACGGACAGAAAAATGAATTAGAAGTATGACAATAAATGAAGATAGGGATTGTTTGTTCCGACAGACAGGGCTTTCACATAATTCCGGCCGCCGGTGTATTCCTATTTTAACAGTATACCTGTGATCATACAATTAATTTTTTATAAAATAAAAACCCGGATTGCAATTGTCAGCCAGTCGGCAGTGGCTCACCTTCAGTTTTGGTAGTAACAGCCGGCATTTCATTTAATCCATGCGGCCAGGCCCTGGTGTGGGCGGGCTGTAGCCAGCGGTGTCATCATATTAACCATATAAAAGGACCGCAATATTTAGTCATCAGCAAGCTATATTTCGCAAGCCCCTCCGGTAAGGAAACTGATATAATCAAAACAACAGTAAAGCGTCTCTTTTTCCTGCCGGAAAATGGTACGAAAGCAGCCGGAAAAGGAATAGATATATGAAAAAACGGCGGCCGAAGCCGGAAAAGGGGCGTTTAAAATCTGAAAAGTGTGAACAGCGGAATCTGAAATATGGCTGGAAGGATAATCCCCTGCCCGCTTAGAGGTCGTATTTTGTCCGCAAAACAGGAGGAAATGTATGAGAGACAGAGAAAAGGCCAGACAAAAGGCAAAAGAGCTGGTTGCCCAGATGACGTTGGAGGAGCGCGCGTCCCAGCTGCGTTATGACGCTCCTGCCATTCCCAGACTTGGCGTCCCTACCTATAACTGGTGGAATGAAGCGCTTCACGGCGTAGCCAGGGCAGGTGTGGCGACCAGCTTTCCGCAGGCCATAGCAATGGCTGCCGCTTTTGACGAGGAGCTGCTGAAGACAGTGGGAGACGCGGTGGCAACGGAAGGAAGGGCAAAATACAACGAATATTCCAGGCATGACGACAGGGATATCTACAAGGGACTGACCTTCTGGTCGCCCAATGTGAATATTTTCCGTGATCCCAGATGGGGAAGAGGCCATGAAACCTATGGGGAAGATCCGTACCTGACCTCACGTCTTGGCGTTGCCTATGTGGAGGGACTGCAGGGCAGCCAGGATGACGAATATATGAAAACAGCGGCCTGCGCAAAGCATTTTGCAGTACATTCCGGGCCGGAGGGCGTGCGTCATGAATTTGATGCCAAAGCAAGCAAAAAGGATATGTATGAAACCTATCTGCCCGCTTTTGAAGCCTGTGTGAAGGAAGCCGGCGTGGAAGCCGTTATGGGCGCCTATAACAGAACAAACGGCGAGCCCTGCTGCGGTAGCCCGACGCTGATCCGTGACATTCTTCGTGGAGAGTGGGATTTCCAGGGACATTATGTATCTGACTGCTGGGCGATCAGAGATTTCCATATGCACCATATGGTAACAAAAACACCGGAAGAATCAGCAGCTTTAGCGTTGAAATCCGGCTGCGATGTAAACTGCGGCATAACCTATCTGCATTTGCTGAAGGCTTATGAGCAGGGTATGGTTACGGAAGAGGAAATTACCCAGGCAGCGGAACGGCTTTTTACCACCAGATTTTTGCTGGGCTGCTTTGATGAAAATGAATACGATAAGATTCCTTATGAAGTGGTGGAATGTAAGGAGCATCTGGAACTGGCTCAGAAAATGGCAAGAGAGAGCATGGTTCTGCTGAAAAATGACGGAACGCTGCCTCTTTGTAAGGAAAAACTGAACACAATCGGCGTTATCGGACCTAACGCGGACAGCCGTAAACCGCTGGTTGGAAACTATCACGGCACCTCTTCCCGCTATATCACCATGCTGGAAGGAATTCAGGATGCGGTGGGAGACAGTGTAAGGGTATATTATTCCGAGGGCTGCCATATTTATAAGGACAGAGTGGAAAATCTGGGCTGGAAACAGGACAGGATTTCAGAAGCGCTGACTGTTGCGGAGCACAGTGACGTTGTGGTTCTGTGTCTGGGACTGGATGAGAATCTGGAAGGCGAGGAAGGCGATACCGGAAACAGTTACGCTTCCGGCGACAAAAAGGATCTGGAGCTGCCGGAATCCCAGAGAGAACTTCTGGAGGCGGTGGCCGGCTGCGGTAAGCCTGTGGTATTATGCATGCTGTCAGGAAGCTCTATTGACATGCAGTTTGCGGCAGAGCATGTGAACGCCATCCTTCAGGTATGGTATCCCGGCGCCAGAGGAGGTAAGGCTGCGGCAGATATTCTGTTTGGTTCCTGTTCTCCTTCAGGCAAGCTTCCCGTAACCTTCTACAAGGATCTGGAAGGCTTCCCGGCTTTTGAGGATTATTCCATGAAGGGCAGAACCTACCGTTATCTGGAAAGAGAGCCGCTTTATCCCTTCGGTTATGGCCTGACCTACGGCAAGGTTTCGGTAAAAGAGGCTGCAGTCGTGGGAGAAATCAAAGAAGGCGAAGCCTTTGAGGTAAGCGCTGTATTGGAAAATAACGGGGCTTACGACACCGATGAGGTGCTGCAGGCATATATCAAGGATCTGGAATCCAAATATGCGGTGCCCAATCACAGCCTTTGCGCATTTAAGAGAGTAGCTCTGAAAAAAGGGGAAACCGTACAGGTAACAATGCAGGTTCCTTATGAGGCTCTTATGATTGTGGATGAAGAAGGAAAGAAGTACGTGGACAGCACCCGTTTTGCATTATATGTGGGAATCAGCCAGCCTGATGCAAGAAGCATCAGCCTGACAGGCCAGGAGCCTGTAAAGGTGGATATTACCCTTTAAAAAATAAGGTAACAGCCCGGATGGGGCTGGGCTGTTACCGCTGAAATCACTTTTTGGATCAGTGCGAAGCGCCGGCATGTATGACAGGCGCAAAATAAAGAATTCAGTCAGGGGAACCGGCAGTGTCAAGCCGCGTTCCCCTGTTCAGCGATTTGTAGGAGGACGGCGTGCAGTTTTTGGCAGTTTTGAAGATCCGGTTAAAGGTGGAAAGGCTGTTGAAGCCGGACTGCATGGCCACCTCGGTGATGGAAAGATTGGGCGTAAGCAGCAGCCGTTCCGCATAGGCGATTCTTCTGCCGATGAGGTATTCATAGCAGGACACGCCGGTAAACTGCTTGAACAGCCGGGAAAAATGATACTTGCTGAAGCCCGCCCTGGCCGCCAGCTTTTCAATGCTCAGATCTTCCGTGCAGTGGTCATTGATATAGGTACAGATGGACATGAATTTTTCTATATATTCCTGCTGTTTGCTGGGGGAAATGTCAGGGAACTTATTCCCTTCGGCCATATCACTGCGTCCGAGAGCTACAAAAAAACGAAGAAACAGGGAATAGACGCTGGGCTCCCGATAAGGATCCTCACTGGTGTATTCCTGTTTGATTTCTTCCAGATACTCACGAAGAGTTTCAGCCAGCCCATTTTGTCCACCGGCCCGGATAAGGCGGTAAGGGCGGAGCGTATGCAGGAGGGAATCCATGCCTGTCAGGCTGCAAAGCAGGGAGTAGTCAAACTGCATAAACAGGCGTTCCCCTTCAGGCGGAGCGAAAAGCGAATGCAGCTCTCCCGGGGGAATCAACAGTATGTCGCCCGGGACAACGTGGATGGTTTCTCCGTTGGTCCGGGCCGTATAGTCGTTTCGGATCGGCATGATAAGCTCCAGCGCTGTGTGCCAGTGGAGAGGAAAGTCTTCGGGATCTGTGTTGAGAAAAACCTTAATCCCTTTCATTTCCCGGTAGGCCACGGTTTCATGCGTGCCGTTCAGTATTTCTATCATTATGTATCACCTCGCCTTGCGGCAGTAATGGGGGCCGTATTTTTGCTATTAGTATAGCATCTGAAATGATAGCCGTAAAGTGTGAGAGCGGCTGGCGCTGCTTTACGCAGTGGAATATTGGTGTGGAGAAGGGATGATATGGAAAAAGGGGAAAATATGATATAATTCGATTTAAGATTCTTTTAGTGTTTTTACATAGTGGAAGGTTTATGAGCGTGGTTTGGGGCGCGGAAGGGAGCACTCGTGGATATTAAAGAATTGAGGATCGTGGATATTCAGCCGTCGCAGTTCTATATTTCTGAGGAGAAGCTGGAGCAGATTGGGCGTTGGTTTGAGCCGGGGGATTTGTCCGGGTTTGAGGCGGTGCCGGTGAAGGAGCTGGATGGGCAGGTTATTTTTACGGATGGGCATACCCGGGCTTATGCGGCCTGGCTTGCGGGGCTTGAGAGGATTCCGTTGGTCTGGGATGAGGATGAGCTGGACTGGGAGGCTTACAGGCTTTGTGCGGATGCCTGCAGAAAGCGGGGAATCCGCAGTGTTGCGGATTTGGAAGAGCGGGTGATTTCGGGGGAGGATTATGAACGGCTATGGAATAACTGGTGCGAGGTCCTGCATGAGGTTTTGGAGCTGCAGAGGGCAGACGGATTGGATTGATTGCAGGGGAAAGGATACGGGAGGATTGTTATGGAGAGGATGTTTCAGGAGGCAAACAGGCTGGTTTGCCGTTGGGATGGAGAGACGCTGATTGTGGAGCCGTGGGGAGAAAACGGACTGCGGGTGAGAAGCGCCATGCTGCGGGAGCCGGAGGATACTGATTATGCGCTTTTGCCGCAGGAGAGGGCGGAGGCTGTAATCACGGTTGGGGAAGAGAGAAGTGAAATCAGGAATGGGAAAATTATTGGGGTGATGGAAAAGGGGAAAAATTCCGGCGCTGTGCTTTCTTTTTACAACAGTGAGGGGAAATTGCTTTTGGCAGAGGCGGGAGAGGGCGGCGCGCTCAACCGGAGGAGCCGTTTTTTCAAGCCGGTCATCGGCGGGGATTACCAGCTGGCTGTGACTTTCGCATCCGATCCGGAGGAAAAGCTGTATGGGATGGGGCAGTATCAGCAGGATTTTCTGAATATCAAGTATTGCAACCTGGAGCTGGCGCAGAGAAATTCCCAGGCAAGCGTGCCTTTTCTGCTTTCCAGCCTGGGGTATGGTTTTCTGTGGCATAATCAGGCGGTGGGGCGTGCGAACTTCGGGGCCAATACTACGGAGTGGTTTGCCCAGAGCACGAAGCAGCTGGACTATTGGATTACGGCAGGAGATACGCCGGATGAAATTGAGTGCGCTTATTCAGCGGTCACGGGCAGGGTGCCCATGATGCCGGAATATGGGCTGGGCTTCTGGCAGTGCAAGCTGCGTTATTGGAACCAGGAACAGATTCTTTCGGTGGCCGAAACCTATCATCAAAAGGGGATTAAGCTGGATGTGATTGTATGTGACTTTTTCCATTGGCCAAGAATGGGGGATTTCCGGTTTGATGAGGAATTTTTCCCGGATCCGGAAGGAATGGTGAAAAGGCTGGAGGAGCTTGGCGTGCAGCTGATGGTTTCCGTATGGCCGGAGGTGGCCTGGACCAGTGAAAACTATGAGGAAATGAAGCAGAAGGGGCTGTTGGTTAAGGCGGAGAAGGGGATTGATCTGGCAAAGCTTTTTAATGAAAACAGTACCTTTACCGATGTGACGAATCCGCAGGCACGAGATTATCTCTGGGAAAAATGCAGGAAAAATTATCTGGAAAAAGGGATCAGGCTTTTCTGGCTGGATGAGGCGGAGCCGGGCTTTACCACCTATGATTATGACAATTACCGCTGCAGGATGGGAACGCAGGCGCAGGTGGGGAATCTGTATCCCCAGCTGTTTACGCGGACCTTTTATGAGGGGCTGCGCAGGGAAGGGGTGGAGAAGCCGGTGAACCTGGTGCGCTGTGCCTGGGCCGGGAGCCAGAGGTACGGGGCGCTTGTCTGGTCCGGGGATATCCACTCTGACTGGAAAACCTTCCGCAGGCAGGTATGCGCGGGGCTGAATATGGGGATTGCGGGAATTCCCTGGTGGACAACGGATATCGGCGGTTTTACGGGAGGGGATCCGGAGGATGCGGCCTTTCGTCAGCTGTTGGTCCGCTGGTTTGAGTGGGGAACCTTCTGCCCGGTGATGCGCCTTCACGGCGACCGGCTTCCTGCAGAAAGAGTGACGGGAAAGGACGGCAGACAACATCAGCATACGGGCGGGCCCAATGAAATATGGAGCTTCGGGGAGGAAAATGAAAAGATACTGGCAGCCTATATCCGGCTGCGCGATGCCATGAGGCCTTATACCAGGCGGCTGATGGAAGAAGCGCATCGGTACGGCAGGCCGGTGATGCGCCCCATGTTTTATGAATTTCCCGGACAGGAGTGCTGCTGGGAAATGAAAGAACAGTATATGTTCGGAAGCGATATGCTGGTAGCCCCGGTTTTGTACGAGGATACGATGGAAAGAGAGGTTTACCTCCCGGAAGGCCATACCTGGACGCTGCTTCATGACGGTACAGCCTATGAGGGAGGACAGACAGTTTCCGTAAAGGCGCCGCTTTCCGTGATACCCGTATTTTTGCGGGATGGCAGCTGCCGGGAGCTGATCGGCCGGATATAACAGGCTGCATGCAGCCGGAAGCCATGATTTTTACCTGTCAGGCATGCGCCCGGAAACTGTGTTTATACCTGGCTGACATGCAGCCGAAAGCTATATTTTTTATCTGTCTGATTTTACAGGGAAATAAATGCTGTATGGCTCATAGCCCACATCATGCAGCGGGATGAAACGGATGCCCCGTTCCTGGCCGGTGGTGCGGAAGGTGGATTTCCAGCTTCCCCATTCCCGTTCGTTATCATGGACAAGGATCTGTTCCGGACGGGAGAGGTCGGGAACGTGCAGTGTGCGCTCCTCATCGGTAAGACCCGCCAGCACTACGGGACCGTAAAGGAAGGCCGTCATAGTTTCATCATCGGGCAGGGGGCATGCCTTTACTGCTTTCGGCAGCAGGATGCGCACCACATCCCCGTCCTTCCAGGTGCGTTTCAGCGGGACAAAAGAGACGGCGTCGCTGCCGTGCCAGATTTCTTCGCCGTTTACCAGAATCTGTGCTTCGCCTGCAATCCACCAGGGGATGCGGATCTGGAGGGTCATTTCCACCGCCTTTGCCGTTTCAATTTTCAGACAGGGAACCAGACAGTCCGGCTGGGAAGGATACTTGCGGGTGTCCTCCAGTACGGACTGTTTTTCCGAGGAGGTGCTTGCAAGGTGGGAACTGCCTGTGAGCGGATCCTGTTTCTGCAGCAGGGTGACAGGAGTATCCTTTATGCTAAAGGTAACCTGGCTGTCACGGTACTGGCAGACGTAGAGCGTATCCTCCGACTGGTAGTAGAGTCCTCTGTTGAAAGCGGCGTTGGCCTGCACAAGCGTGCCGTGACAGCAGAAGAAATCGCTTTTCTGGCTTGACCAGCCTTTGCGGCTGCCCGCCTGCATGGGAAGAAAATAGGTAAGAAGCCCATGGGAAGGGTAAGGGCTGGTAAAGCCGTGGCTTAAAGTGCTCTGCCAGTACCCCTGCGCCATCAGGCCGTTGTAAAGCAGACGTTCCTGATAATCCGCATAAGAGGGATCCCCGGTCCAGCGAAACAGGAATCCGGCAAGCCGCATCATGTTGTAAACAGTGCAGTGTTCCTGTCCTTTTTGTCCAAGTCTCGCGCTTAGGCGTTTCATAGGCGTCCAGATTTCTCCACAGGTCTGTCCTCCGGTGGCGTACATTCCCCGGTCCGTTACGGCAAGCTTCCAGTAATTCTCCGCTATGGTACGCCATTTTTCATCCCCTGTCACATCATAAGCGCGGGCGCAGCCGATGACTTCGGGGATGGTGGTGTTGGCATGCATGTTTGTCAGCACATCTTCTCCGCGAAGGAGCGGATCGAACAGACGCTCCCTGTAATAACGCTCCATCAGCGTCTTATATTTTTCTTTTCCGGTAACGGCAAAAAGCTCCACCCAGATTTCCAGCATGCCGCCGGTCTCAAAATCCAGGATATCATTCATTTCTTCCCGGCTGAAACGGCCGGTCCAGTCGTAAAACCAGTCCGCAAAATTTTCAGCAATTTCCAGCGCGGTTTCATTTCCCGCGTATTCATACATGTCCAGCAGGCCCATAAATACCTTGTGGATTGTATAATGGGGCGCCCATACCTGCTTCCCCTGGGCGATCCGGTACAGGTATTTTTCCGGAATCGGTCCGGCCCATTGTCCGCCGTTTGCCTTCTGGCATTCCACCAGCTCGTCCACAATCGCATCGGCTTTGGCCTTGATTTCCTTGTCCCCCACAGCATGATATCGCATGGCGGCAGCGGACAGCCAGTGCCCCAGAAAGTGTCCCCGCAGCTGGCAGGTGGGAAATTCCCAGCCGCCGTGCATTCCTTCTATGATGTTGTCGGAAGTATCCCTTCCGGCCTCCAGATTGAAATTAAGCAGAAGAAAGCGGTTTTCCAGATGCATCATATAGCTTCTGTTTTCTTCTTCACGGCGCTTCAGCTCCGGATCATATAATCTGGTGCGAAGGCCGTCCAGTTCTTTTAAATGTTTGTTTGGTTTCATGTGTCCCCTCCTGTGTATCTTGTTAAATGAAATCAACCGGACTCCGCCTGCCGTTCCTTTGAAACGCGCCAGTTTTTAAGTGCGGAAAAACGCAGCGGCGCGGCGGATGTGCCAATATATTCATTATATAAAGGAAACCGGGAAGACGGAATGGACAGAGTGGCAGAAAGCATGAACAAAATGGAAAAAGTACGACAGTTTAATTTATTTCTGGTCAGACGGGAAATCAAAAGGCAGGGTACTTATGCATTGTATGATAACTTATATCCGTCCCGAATAATTGCAGGAGTCCCGGAGGAAGATGAGGAGATAAACAGGAAAGCCGGTCTGTATGTAAATTTGCTTCAGGAAGGGGCTGTCAAAAAAGATATACCGACATTGATTATCAACCCGACGGAAGCAGAAGCAGTAAAGCTTTTTGCCAATACGTATTTAGCGCTGAGAGTGTGCTTTTTTAATGAGCTGGATACCTATGCAGAAGTCAGAGGATTGAATACAAAACAGATCATAGAGGGCGTGGGCCTGGACCCCAGGATTGGCACCCACTACAACAACCCTTCATTCGGCTACGGCGGCTACTGCCTTCCCAAGGATACCAAGCAGCTCCTGGCCAATTACAGGGACGTGCCGGGATATGGGACAAGATCTACACAAGAGACCTATACCATCGCGATTGACGGTTATCCCCTCGGTTTGCGGCGCCGCCATTATTGCCGCCTGCAGTTTTTCAGCAGCTATTGCAACGGACGGTTTTGCACATTTTTGACAAATAAATCCCCATATTTGACTGGCGTCTTTTCTGAAACCCGGCTATGATATAATTGTAGTAAAATTGGAGGATTTTCTCCTCCAAATGGTTGCATACAGGAGGGTTAGCAATGGAAGGAACTATGAAAACGGCGGTTATGACAGGGATTTCCCAGGTAGAGATTCAGGAACGTCCCATTCCCGTGCCGGCGGATAATGAGGTGCTGGTAAAAGTGGAGTACGTGGGTATTTGCGGCTCTGATCTGCATTATTATGAATCAGGAAGGATCGGGGATTTTGTCGTGGAACCGCCTTTTGTACTGGGACATGAAGCGGGCGGCACCGTAGTGGAGACAGGCGCGGGCGTCACGGACTTAAAGGTGGGCGACAGGGTGGCTCTGGAGCCGGGAAAGACCTGCGGTCATTGTGAGCATTGTAAGGAAGGAAAATATAATCTGTGCGAGGATGTGATTTTCTTTGCCACACCGCCTGTGGACGGTGTATTTCAGGAATATGTGGCGCATGAAGCAGGGCTTTGCTTTAAGCTTCCGGAGAATGTGAGCACCATGGAGGGCGCTTTGATTGAGCCTCTTGCAGTAGGCATGCATGCGGCGAACCAGGGAGGCGCACATCTGGGCCAGACTGCGGTTGTGACCGGAGCGGGCTGTATTGGTCTGTGTACGCTGCTTTCCCTGCGCGCTATGGGCGTTTCCAAAATCATTGTGGTGGATGTGATGCAGAAGCGTCTGGATAAGGCGCTGGAGCTGGGCGCGGACTATGTGATTAATGGAAAAGAAGAGGATGCGGTGGAACGGATCAGGGAACTGACCGGAGGAAAAGGCGCAGACCTGGGAATCGAGACGGCGGGCAGCCAGATTACCGCGTCCCAGCTGATCCGTGCGGCTAAAAAAGGCGCTGTTATCGTATTTGTTGGCTACAGCGCAACAGGTGAGATGACCCTGCCCATCGGCATGGCGCTGGATAAGGAACTGACCTTTAAGACCGTATTCCGTTACCGGAATATTTACCCTATGGCCATTGAGGCTGTGGCAGGAGGGAAAATCCGTATCAAGGACATCGTTACCGATTACTTTGAGCTGGATGACATAAAAAATGCGCTGGATTCCTGCGTTCATAACAAAGCGGATATCGTTAAAGGCGTTATAAAAGTCTGCTGACGGATTCGGAAGAATAAGAAAAGCGGCTGTTTTTTCACAGCCAAAATGTACCGGAATCCTTGACTCTTCCCTGCAAAAAGGCTATGATTAGCATATAGACATAAGGAAAAACATGGTTCCCGTAAACAGCGTTTCAATGATGGAAAAGAGGTTGAGGATTATGATGGGAACAATTTTTGTTTTGTTGGACGGCGTTTTTCTTTTGTTGCTTTTTGCCTGGCTGGTAAGGGAGACGGAGGCGGGAAAAGGCTTTTGGAGTAAGGCATATCACATGCTGTTGCTTTCTCTGATGAAGGTGGATATTGCCATGGCTCAGGGAATGGAGTATGTCCGCATCAGCCTTTCACATATATTCAAAAGCTACCGGTACAATACCATCGGCGCACAGCGTATCCTTCAGAAGGAGCAGCGGCTCAGGGAGTTTAAGCAGGAGCTGCACGGCGGCCAGGAGGTTTATAAGAAGAAAGAAAAGTATAACAGAAAGATTCTGGAATAGATATAATCAGGTTGCGGCGTATCGCCGCAGAAAAGAAAGTTACGGCAGGCCGCGGATGGATTCCGCGGCCTTTCTTCGTGTCTGAAAATGGCGGGATGTACAGGGATGCCGCCGCCGTTTTTTTCTGCAGGGTTATTTTATATTTTTATCAGGAAGGGTAATAGTTTATGATTTATGTCAGTACATGATTTCGGGGAGACGGCGCATACTAATTTTGTTAAAATGAAGCGGCTGCCCGGCAAAAACTGTTAAGGTGCCGGGCAGTTACAGAATCAGTATGCCGGATGCAATGTGGCGTGAGTGTCCGGGGGAAGCAGGGGAAAGTGAAAGAGATATCATTTGATGCCGTTTATTATGAACCTGAGAGTCTGAATTATGAGCTGGGGAGGCAGTTGGAGGAAAAATTTGCGGGGGTGCCCTGGATACCGATTGAGAGCCATAATTCTATAAAGGAGATGCAGGAGAAGCCGAATTCGGAATTTGGGCGTATGAAAAGAAATTTGATCGTGGGAATCCGAAAGACACATAAATATACGGAAAATCATAAGGTTTCGGATTATCTGGTGCCTTATACGTCTTCGGGGTGTACTGCCATGTGCCTTTATTGTTATCTTGTGTGTAATTATAATAAATGCGCGTATCTGAGGCTGTTTGTAAACCGGGAGAGCATGCTGGACCGGATTATCAGGCGGTCGGCGAAGGAGCCGGGACGGACTTATGAAATCGGCAGCAACAGCGATCTGGTGCTGGAAAATACGATAACAGGAAATCTGCTTTATACGATTCCCCGGTTTGCCAGGGAGGGGGAGGGGTTCCTGACTTTTCCCAGCAAGTTTCATATGGTTGACCCGCTTTTGGTGCTGGAGCATAGAGGAAAAATAATCTTCAGGATGAGTGTGAATCCGCAGGATATTATCAGCCGGATTGAACTGGGAACCTCTTCCCTGAAGGAGCGGATCGGGGCGGTAAACCGTATGTGTGAAGCCGGTTATCCCTGCGGGCTGCTGATTGCGCCGGTGATTCTGGTGGAAGGCTGGAAGGGGCTGTATACTGGACTTTTGGAGGAATTGGCACAGAGCCTTTCCCCTAAAATGAAAAAGGAAATGTTCCTGGAGATAATTCTTATGACATACAGCTATGTGCATCGGGCAATTAATGGGGATGCTTTTCCCAAGGCGCCGGATTTGTATCAGCAGGAGCTGATGACTGGGCGGGGCAGGGGGAGGTATTGTTACCGTCCTGAGGCCAGGGCGGAGGCGGAAGAGTTCCTCCGGAGGGAAATCAGAAGGGTTTTGGGGGATACGCCGATTCTTTATATCAGCTGAATCGGGGCAGCTTAAGTCTGTGAATTGCCATAGCTATCAGGAAAGATTTATCATTTATGGTGCGCAGGGGCTGTTGCGTTATAACGGAAAGAGGAATATAATAGGATTTAGATAAATCATACTAAAAAGGTAGGAATTATCTGAATCCTATCTTTTTGCAGTCCTGTATGGTGGTGAATGACAAAAAGATTTTGAAATTCTTATGAAAGGAGAATATTCGAATATGAAAAAACTGGAAATTGAAAAAGTAACCGGCCGTGAAATTATTGATTCCAGGGGCAATCCCACAGTGGAGGCTGAGGTAACGCTGGCCTGCGGCGCTATGGGGCGCGCAGCGGCCCCCAGCGGCGCATCCACCGGAGAGTTTGAGGCGCTGGAGCTGAGGGACGGCGACAAGGGCCGTTTCGGCGGAAAAGGTGTGACCAGGGCGGTACATAATATCAATACTGTGATTTGCGACACGCTGAAGGGAATGGACGCTTCCGATACCTATGGCGTGGATAAGGCTATGATTGACACGGATGGAAGCGAGGATAAATCCAATCTGGGCGCCAATGCGATCCTTGCGGTATCCATCGCCTGTGCGAGAGCGGCCGCCGCAGCCCTGGAGCTGCCGCTGTATCGTTTCCTGGGCGGCGTTTCAGGCAACCGGCTGCCTGTGCCGATGATGAATATCTTAAACGGCGGCGCGCATGCGGCGAATACGGTGGATGTACAGGAGTTCATGATCATGCCTGTGGGGGCGGAAAGCTTCCGGGAAGGCCTGCGTTGGTGCACGGAGGTGTTTCATGCGCTGGCAGCGCTTTTGAAGTCCCGCGGGCTTGCAACTTCCGTAGGCGATGAGGGCGGCTTCGCGCCGAATCTGTCCAGTGATGAAGAAGCGATTCAGTTAATACTGGAGGCGGTACGGAAAGCCGGCTATGAGCCTGGAAAGGATTTTGTCCTTGCCATGGACGCGGCGTCAAGCGAATGGAAGGGAGAAAAGAAAGGGGAATACCTGCTCCCCAAGAGCGTGAAGAAATATACCTCCGGGCAGCTTGTGGCTCACTGGAAAGCGCTTTGCGAGAAGTATCCCATCTATTCCATAGAAGACGGTCTGGACGAGGAGGACTGGGAAGGCTGGCAGATGATGACAAAGGAGCTGGGGGACAGGGTACAGCTGGTAGGAGACGACCTTTTTGTTACCAATACACTGCGTCTTGGCAAAGGTATTTCCCTGGGCTGCGGCAATTCCATCCTGATCAAGCTCAATCAGATCGGAAGTGTTTCCGAGACTCTGGAAGCGGTTAAAATGGCCCATAACGCGGGTTATACTGCAATTGTATCCCACCGCTCCGGCGAAACGGAGGATACTACCATTGCAGACCTGGCGGTTGCACTGAATACCTGTCAGATCAAGACCGGCGCGCCCAGCAGATCGGAGCGCGTGGCAAAGTATAACCAGCTGCTTCGAATCGAAGAAGAACTGGGAAACAGCGCGGTTTATCCCGGCGCAAAGGCATTTCATATAAAAGAAAGACGGTGACGGTTTCAAGCTGCATCGGGATACTGCGGAAACGGGCGGCAGAAATGCGGCCCGTTTCCGCCTTTTGGGATGGATTCTGGCATTCCTGAACCACTTTCTTGCGGTCTGCGCGGCGGCCTGCGTGGTAAATGGGAAGAGCGGACGCACCTGTACTGAAAAATACAAGAATTCTTCCAGGAAATATGTCAGATCGTTAAAATTATGTGCAAAATATCAAAAAAGATGATACAATGGAAGAATACTTGATGGAGTAAAAGCCCTGTTAGGTGTTTTTTGATGGGGGAAAGGAGCATATCATGGGAGAGAAGGGAGCTGAACCGGCGGAGAATTTCCGGCCGGCTCAGCAGAAAGTGCGATGCTATGTCGGTGTGGGGGCTTCCGCAGGAGGTGTGGAGGCTTTACAGGAGTTATTTCAGAATATGCCGGTGGACACGGGGGCGTCTTTTATTGTTGTCCAGCATCTGTCACCGGATGCCGTGAGCCTGATGGATAAGATACTTCAGAAATCCTCCAAACTGCCGGTGCAGCTGGCTGAAGAGGGAGCAGAACCCAAGCCGAATCACATTTACTTAAACCATCCGGGAAAAACATTGACCATAAAGGAAGGACGGTTCCATCTGGAATCGGTCCATGACCGGAACCAGCTTTATCTGCCCATTAATCTGCTGTTTCAATCACTGGCTTCGGTAAGCGATGTGCATGCCGTGGCTATTATTCTGTCAGGAAGCGGCTCAGACGGAGCCATCGGGATCGGATCTGTCAAAGAAAACGGCGGGCTTGTAATTGTCCAGAAGCCGAGCGAAGCCCAGTATGCATCCATGCCGCAGAGCGCCATTTCCACAGGTATGGTGGATTTGACCCTGAATGTGTCGAAAATCGGCTCCTCACTGAGGGAATATCTGAAAAATCCCCACATTCAGTCCATGCACCAGGATGAGCTGGAGCATATGGAGCTGGCGGAGGATTATTCCTGTATACTCAATGCCATCAGCCTGTATTCGGATATTGATTTTACCATCTATAAGACGAATACGATTTACAGAAGGATCGAGCGGCGTATTGCCCTCAATAAATTCCATGGGATGGGAGAGTATCTGGACTATCTTCTCTCCACGGAGGAGGAGCGGGCACAGCTATACAGGGATCTGCTCATCGGAGTGACCTCTTTTTTCCGGGATGAGGAAGCGTTCCGTCATTTGGGAGAGAATGTAATTATCCCGATCTTAAAGAAGAAGAAAGCGATCCGTGTGTGGAGTATCGCCTGTTCCACGGGCGAGGAGGCGTATTCCCTGGCAATCCTGCTCTGCGAATGCATGGAATTCCTGCATATTTCCGCAGACGTCAAGATATTTGCCACGGACGTGGATCAGAATGCAATAGCCACGGCGCAGAAGGGAATATATTCGGAAAGCCTTCTGGAAAACATGGATCAGGCAATGCTGGATCAGTATTTCGAGCATACCAGCGGCGGTTATCTGGTCGGTGAAAAAATCCGTAAAATGATAGTTTTCGCAAAGCATAATATTTTCAGGGATGCTCCTTTTTCCAAGCTGGATCTGATTGTCTGCCGGAATATGTTCATTTATGTGAAGCCGGAGATGCAGCAGAAGGCGCTGGCGGCATTTTATCAGCTTCTGGCAGAGGACGGTTATGTGTTTTTGGGCAGCAGTGAATCCATGGGTGATATGGACGAGGCCTACAATCTGCTGGACAAGAAATGGAAGATTTATTCCAAAAACAAGAACTATGCAAAGAAAGATATTTCCATGTACCCTGCGTTGAATATGAGCGGGAACTTTTTAACGCATCAGCCGGAACGGAGCAAGAGGGAGCGCAGTGTGCAAAACGGCCTGCGTTCTACAGGCATTTCCGAGAAGCTGCTGTTTGCCATGGCGGGACCATCGGTGCTGCTGAATGAGGACTGTAAGGTCGTACAGGTAATCCAGGGCGGCGGACAGTATATGAGGATGCAGGACGGACAGTTTGACGGAGGGCTTAATTCCTTTTTCTCCCCCAGCCTGGCTGCCTTTATTAATAGTATGCTGCTGGATTCCCGGAAGATATCGGACGGCATCGTGGAAAGGCGGGCTACCGGCCTGTCGGATTATCCTAATGAAATCCTGTGCGTTAAGGTGCGCTATTTTAATCTGACAGAAGGGGAATATTATCTGGTACAGATCAAGGCGGAGGAAAAGCCGGAGACGGTGGATAACCTGCTGGATCTGCGGGAACTGAAGGACAGCCGGATCCAGGCGCTGGAGACCGCGCTGAATGAGAGCAACTGGAACCTGAAGCTGGCGGTGGAGGAATCGGAGTCCCGCAATGAAGAGCTGCAGGCCACCAATGAGGAGCTGCTGGCATCCAATGAGGAGCTGCAGAGCACCAATGAAGAGATGCAGTCGGTCAATGAAGAGCTTTATACGATAAATGCCGAATATCAGAATAAAATCGTAGAGCTGACCACTGCCAATGCTGACTTTGATAACCTTCTGCTCAATGCGGATGTGGGCGCGCTGTATGTGGATGAAAAGATGCACATCCGTAAAATTACGCCTATTATGCTCCAGCATACGAATCTGCGGATTACGGATTTGGAACGTCCGGTGAACCAGATTAATTTTCTGGATTCCTATCCCGACTTCAGACAGGATGTAACCGATGTGTCAAGACAGGGAAAAATTGTGGAGAAGGAGATTACGGATCAGAATAACGTAATCTGGCTGGTGCGGATCCGTCCGTATTTTGACCATGCTCATACCCCCAAGGGGGTTCTGGTATCCATGTTTGATATTACCAAGCGTCTGGAGGCGGCCAAGTTCGACCTGAAGCATCTGACGGACAGCGTCCCGGGCGGCGTGCTCCGTCTGAGATTTGACGATATACTGGTAATAGAATATGCAAACGACAGCTTTTTTGACTTAATCGGTTATTCAGCAGAGGAAATGCGCCTGGATTTACATAATCGTTTCGATAACCTCCTTCACGCCTCGGACTGGGTGGAATTAAAGGACGAAATCCGGATGGCTGTTTCAGACGGCAGGCTTCTTAAGGCGGAATGCCGCCTGTGGCAGAAGGATGGGATGAGCCGCTGGTGTTCCATGCAGGCTGTGGTATTCCGGCAGGAGCATCACATTGAACTGCAGTGTATTGTTACGGATATTTCTCTGATTAAGGAGTATGAAGAACAGCTTAAGAAGGAACGTGATTATTATAATAAGCTGTACCAGAACGTGGTCTGCGGAATAGTGCAGTATGAAATAGAGGATAACACACTGCGCTGCTATAATGCCAACAGCGAGGCGCTCCAGATGCTGGGATATGAATCCATGGAGGAGTTCCGCAGGCAGACGGCGCAGACGCTTCCCGAGGTATCTGTTTCTGAGGATGCGGATTATATTCGGCGCACGCTTCTTTCACTGAAAAAAGAAGGGGAGTGCGTTAAATTTGAACACCGGGTTTATACAAAGCATGACGGTGTACGCTGGGTAACGGGAGTGGCGAAGGTAATCATCACGCCGGACGGAAAGACGCTGATTCAGAGTACCTTTATGGATACCACGGAAAGAAAGCGTGCGTTGCAGCAGGTAGAGGCGGAGCGCGACAGGTATGACAGGCTCTATAAGCTTCTGTATAATACGGCGGTTTGCGGAATCGTTCAGGTGGATATCAGAAGTAATAAAATCCTGAGCATTAACCGGATTGCGCTTGATGTTCTGGATGAAAAAAATGGAGCGGATATCGAAAAGCAGCTGTTTAATGAGAATCCGCAGGACGAACACCAGAATTGTCTGGCAAAGATCGGCGCCTTCATGCATTCCCTGGGCAAGCCGGGGGAACAGAGGGAGGTCCGTTTCAACCTGACGAAGAAGGACGGAGGCTCCACTACCATCGAGGGAACCGCCAACTGGATTATGGAGGATAAAAGCGCTGCCATCGTCCAGTTTACCTTCCTTGATGTGACGGAACGGGAACGTCTGAAGGAAGCGCAGATGGAGCTGGCGGTCGCGATCCAGTCCAATGCGGCTAAAACAGGGTTCCTGTCAAAGATGAGCCATGAGATCCGCACGCCTATGAACGGTATTATGGGTATGATCGATATAGCGAGGCTGAATCTGGACGACAAAGACAAAATTACGGACTGTCTGGATAAAATGAAGCTTTCCATGCAGCACCTGCAGATGCTGGTGAATGATGTGCTGGATATGTCCAAGATTGAGAGCGGGAAGATGGAATGCCGGGAGACTGCCTTTGATCTGCGTTCGCTGTTGGAGGAAATCATCAGCGAATACAGCTTCTCCGCTTCCAGGAGCGGGGTCGGCCTGACACGGGCTATCAGCATCCGGCATTCCGGCGTGGTTTCAGATCCGGTTTTCCTGCGGGAAATTTTGGGCAACCTGCTGAGCAATGCCATTAAGTTTACCCAGTCCATGGGGATGGTGGTGCTGATTGCGGAGGAGACGCCCGGGGACGACGAACAGGCGGAATTTACGTTCCGTGTCAAAGATTCGGGCTGCGGCATCAGTGAGGATAACCAGGATGTGATTTTTGAAGCGTTCGAACAGGGAGACGGGGAAAATATCAGTAAAGTGCCCGGCACAGGGCTGGGGCTTGCCATCTGCAAGAATCTGGTGGAGCTGCTGGGAGGCACCCTCCAGATAGAAAGCCAGGTGGGGGCCGGTTCGGAATTTTATTTTACCATTCCCATGAAATTATCCGAGTGCCGGGAAAATGAGGAACCAAAGGATCAGGCAGAGGCGCAGGAAGGCGTTTCCTATAAAGAAAAAAGAATCCTTTTGGCGGAGGACAATGATCTCAACGCGGAGATTGCCCAGACACTGCTGGGCAGCTACGATTTTCAGGTGGAACGCAGGAAGAACGGAAAGGAAGCGCTGAAGAGCTATCTGAAAAGGCCGGTTGGGTATTATGATTTGATTCTGATGGATATCCAGATGCCTGTAATGGACGGTCTTACTGCTGCCAGGGAAATCAGAAAGAGCGGTAAAAAGGGCGCGCAGGAAATCCCCATTATCGCCATGAGCGCCAACGCATTCAAGGAGGATGTGGAACGCTCCCTCAATGCAGGGATGAACGCCCATACCACCAAGCCTATTGAGATTGAAAAGCTGGTTAAGCTTTTAAGCGAGTATCTGTCAAAGGCGAAAACCCGGTAAGCTTCCCATGAGGGCGTGCCATAAATGAAAACAGGAGATCAAAAGGTATTTATCTGATATGAAAAATACGGCGGCTATGCAGAAAGGATATCTGCGGTGCGCCGTATTTTTTATGAATTTTTTTCCCGGTATTCAAGGGGGGACATGCCGGTTTCCCTGCGGAAAAGATTATAGAAATGGGAGGTGCCGGAGAAGCCCAGCTCCTCAACAATTGCGGTGACGCTTTTGTTCGTCTTCGTAAGAAGCTGCCTGGCATGATCCAGGCGGTACTGTCCGGCCAGCTTCAGCAGGCTGGCGCCTGTGCGCCGTTTTACAATCTGGTTCAGGTATTCCGCATTATAATGCAGCGCCCGGGAAAGCTCCGGGCGTGAGATATTGCCGTGGCTTTCCTCCAGGCAGTTGGAAATGCGGGCGAACAGAAAATCCTCATTGCTGGAATCCAGGCGCATGAAATTGCAGTGGAATCTGGTCTTGTCCTCCAGGGTATAAAACAGGCGCAGCAGCAGGCCGCGCAGCAGGTAAGAATAGCCGGGCCGGGCACTCACCATTTCCTGCTGCAGCTGGTCAATGATCGTCTCCGCAGGGCTTACGGACGGAGCGGCAAGGGAATGCAGGGTGGAGGAAAATTCCAGATAATTTCTGGCAAAACGTTCCTCTCCCTGGAGGTTGGAGCGCAGGAAATCATGGATAGCCCCGCCCGGGGGTGTGATTTGGGGGCTTAATTCAAAAAGCACATCTTTTTCCATAAGCTCCAGGATATACTGCGCATGGAAGTTGATAAAAACTACGCTGCAGCGCTGGCCCGGGATGTCCGTATGCCGGGTGTTGCGGTTCAGAAGGCAGGCGTCCCCTTTTTTATAGGTATAGGAAATCCGTTCGATTTTATTTGTCAGCTCACCGTCAAGCACATACATCAGCTCAAAATGGTCGTGCTGGTGCAGGGCGGCGTTGTTGGGCTGGTAATCGCAGCTCATGGCGCCGGGATAGACTGCGGCGTTCAGGAGTTTCCCTGTTTTTTCATCCCTGATTTTATAGAACAGGGTCAGCGGAGTTATAATTGTCAGATGATCCGAAGAGGCGGTCCAGTTATTATGGACCAGCATATCCACGGCCTGCTCGGAGGAAACGGAAGCTTTTTTCTGTTTTTTCATCGGTTCTCCTGTGAAATATGTGTAAGGAAGCAACTGGGTTTTGGGCGTAGTATGGGAGCCGGAAACGGGAATCGGACGTTTAGAAGCTCCCATGGCTTATTATATAATAGCTGTAAATAAAAGTACAATCGGTTATGCGGCGGATAAGAAAAGGCCGCATTGCGGAAAGAAAACGCTGGCTGCAAAGCGGCCGCGCAGCTATGAAAGGGGAAAATATGGCGAACTGGATATGGTATCCCGGAGATTTTGAGATTTATCACGGCATGTGCCAGAATTTTGACAGGGAGGAGCGGGGCTTTTTCTGGCCGGCCTACTGGCATATAGCGGACTGCCGCCATCATGTGGTTTTCCATGCGTCCTGCCGGCTGGAAAAGGAGACGGCATTTCGGGTGACAGCAAAGGGAATCGGCCACGTGTTGGTAAAATGGGAGGAGAAGGCGCCGTCCTGGTTCCCGGAAGGACAGCCCTTTTATCTGGAAAAAAAGTATACGATCGGGGAATGGATTTCCTGTCCTGCAAAAGAAATAGGGATTGATGTGGTAATAGGAAACCGTACCGGGCTTCCCTGCATTTATGTGGAGGGAGAGGTAATCCGTTCGGGAAAAAACTGGACTGTAACGGATTTTGCGGCGCCCGAAGTGCCGGTGGGATGGAATGACATGTATGTAAGGGCACAACAGGATCCCCAGATATTCGAATATACGCAGGAATTATGCCGGCCTGTCTCCACAGAACGGGTGAACGGGGGAGTGCTGTATGATTTCGGCAGGGAGCTGACGGCGGATACGCTGATAAAAATAAACGGGGAGGAGAGGCCGGATCAGGTGACGTTGTGCTACGGGGAATCCCGGACGGAGGCGCTGGATACGCAGCTGTGTTATCTGAAGCAGGTACTGGAAATCCCGGGGAAAAAGGACAGTGTACCGGCGGGCTGTGCCAGCGGGCCTGAAAGAGAGGCGGACTGTGGAGCTTCCCCGTTCGGGCGCTGGGAGTCCGGGCAGCGCTATCATACCAAGCTCAGGGCTTTCCGTTATCTTTTTATACCGGAGGGGGAAAACGCTTCGCTGGTTACGGTGGAAGCGTTGTATAAATATGTGGATTTCCCGAAAAGAAGCAGCTTTTCCTGTAGTGACGGGCTGATAAACAGGATTTGGGAGGTGGCGGATACCACGTTCCGGTTGGCCAGCGGCATTTTTTTCCTGGACGGGGTGAAAAGGGATCGCTGGATCTGGTCGGGAGATGCGTATCAGAGCTATTTTATTAACCAGTACCTGTTTTTTGACAAGGATATCTGCAAACGGACGATTCTGGCGCTGCGGGGAAATGATCCGGTGGCGGAGCATATCAATACAATTGTGGATTATTCCATGTACTGGATTATCAGCCTGGAAAATTACTATAACATGTCGGGGGATCTGGATTTTATCCGCATGGTATATCCCAGGATGGAATCCCTTCTGCGTTACTGTATGGAGCAGACGGACGGGCAGGGCTTTATATACGGGAGGGAAGGCGACTGGATCTATATTGACTGGGCGGAGCTGGACAAGGAAGGGACACTGTGCGCGGAGCAGCAGCTGCTGGCCAGAAGCTATGAGGCTGTGGCTTCCGTGCGCAGGCTGCTGGGGCTGGATGCGGAGGAATTTGACGTCCGGAAGGAGGCACTTCTTAAAAATATCAGACAGTTTTTCTGGGATGAGGAAAAGGGCGCTTTTATTGACAGTTATCAGTCAGGGCGCAGGAATGTAACGCGTCATGCCAATATTTTTGCCGTGCTGTTCGGTTATGCGGATGAGGCGGAAACGGAAAGCATCCTTCATAAGGTTCTTCTGAATGAGGAGGTTGCCGCGATCACTACGCCGTATTTCAAGTTCTACGAGCTGGAAGCGCTGGCAAAGCTGGGACGCTTTGACGTGGTGATGGATACGTTAAAAAGCTATTGGGGAGGCATGCTGGAGCGGGGAGCGGATACCTTCTGGGAGGAATACAAGCCGGAACAGCCGGAGGAAGAGCAGTACGGCATGTACGGGGATAAATACGGCAAGAGCCTGTGCCATGCCTGGGGGGCGAGCCCCATCTATCTGCTGGGCAGGTACTGCATGGGTGTCAGGCCCACAGGGACGGCCTATGAAACCTTTGCGGTGGAGCCGCAGCTGGAGCTGTTTGACAGTTTTTCCTGCAGCTTCCCTGTGAATGAAGGGACGGTGTGGATGGACTGGAAGGACGGCGTGCTGGATGTGTATACGGATAAGGACGGCGGCGTGCTGAAGGCGGCCGGGAAGGAGTATACGCTGGAACGGGGAAAGCATGTTGTGGTGAAAGGGCGGTAGGGGATCTATATCATAACCTGGATTCCAAACCGCAACAGCCGCCGCAATCATGGAGCGGCTTGGATTAAAATCCAAAGAAACCTTTCGAAAGCATTATCCGGCTCCGGCGATGGAACTGAATATGGTAGAAATGACTATTCCTGATAAGCCGAGAAGCCGGAACCAGAGATATATACGCAGATAGTTTTTTCAGAAAGACATAACAAAAAGGGGCCGCATGCGACCCCTTTTACTGATGCTGCTTATCTTCCGGCACAAAAGCTTTTTACCTCCTTCAATTCCGCAGAAAGCTTTTGTTCTTCCAGCAGCTGTATCAGGTAATTCAGCCATTCAGCGCTGGTATAGTGGATACTGTATTTATCATCATATTCCTGGAAGGTACGAATGTCCTCCGCTTTGCACCTCTGCGCATATCTGGAAAATTTGCATAACTGTTGGGATGGCTTCCTGCGGGTTTCCCGCTGTATCAGGAGGGAACCGCCGCCAGCATAAACTGAAGGATGCCGTCCTCCACCTCGTCCTTGATATCACTGTAATTATGTATCTCATGCCGGTAGCCGGAATAGACCCTGGTGGTAACCTCATGCCCGGTTTCGCACAGCCAGTTTGAAACCTCATAAATGCCCTTGCCGTACTCGCCCACAGGATCCTGGTCGCCGCCGATATTGTAGAAGGCAAGCGACGTGGGCACCTTTTCCGCCCACTGTGTGCCTTCGATGGACAGCATCATCTGGGTAAAATCATACATGGACCGGTTGCTGGTGGGCCTGGTGAAGGCGTCGAAGGGATCCTCCGCGTGGTCGCGCTGGACATAAGGATCAGAACAGATCCATTCGTTGCCGATGGTAACGTCGTCACAGCGTTCACACATCCAACCCATGAGGGCGCCGGTAAATTCCGGATTGGAATCGGTCCCCAGGCCGTCGTCCATGGCTTTTTTGAGAAGCAGTGCGGTTTCCGCCGCGCCGCGGAAGCTGCCCGTGGTGCCGCAGATGGTGACGCCTGCCAGCTCATCGCCGTATTTTGCCGCGTAATCCCTGGCGATAAAGGAGCCCATGCTGTGCCCGAAAAGGAAATAGGGAAGGTTCGGGTATTTTTCACAGACCAGTTCCTTCAGCGTGTGTTCGTCTTCCATCATGGTGTGGAACCCTGCATCGCCCCAGTCGCCCCAGACGCCGCTTACCATTGCCGTTTTCCCGTGCCCCACATGGTCGTCGGCAGCTACGATGAAGCCTGCATCCATAAATTTGGAAATCATATGCAGATATCTTCTGGAATGCTCGCCGAATCCGTGGATAATCTGCACAATCCCTTTCGGCCTGGCAGCAGGGACATAAATCCATCCCTGTACCTCGTCACGTTTGTTGTAAGACGGAAAGCTTACCTCATGCAACATAAATAACACCTCCTGCTTCTTATTTTTTGTCTCAGCACACAACTGTCCGGTGCTTTCACCGTTTATGCGGTTACCTCTGTTTTCATTGTAAGTTACGAAAATGCATGTGTCAATTATTATATTTTTGTAATCATTGGTCCCCGGCTGCTGCCTGTATCCGCCGGGACGCCTGCTGTTGCAGCCCGGGTTTTTAGCATGTCCGGTATCGGTGATTTCCGGCGGGAATAAGCCGCACATTTTTAGACATGTCCGGAATGCCCGTAAAATGGGTGTTTTCGGACATTTTGCATAAAAATGTCTGGCTAAAATAAAAATCGTGCGTAGTAATTGCTTATAGATACATTTAAAATAAATTATAGTTCTGAAAGATGCACAAACTCAAGGGACTAAACAGCGATAATGGAGCTGATTTACAGAAAGGAGAGGGAGATTAATGAGAAAGCTGAAAAAAGCAACAGCGCTTCTGCTTTGCCTGCTCATGACATTCAGTCTGGCAGCCTGCGGCGGGGGCACCACAAAGGAAACAGGAGGTACCGGGGAGAAAGCGGAGAATGGTGAAGCACAGGCCGATTCCGGCTCCACAGGCATTCTTACGGAGACGGGTACCTATCCCATTGTAAAGGAACCTATAGAACTGACATTGTTCTGCGTATCCATGCCTAACGTGGAGGATTTCGCAACCAATGATTTTACTAAATTTATGGAAGAAAAGACCGGCATCAAGATCAACTTTGAGACCGGCAGCAGAGATGACTGGGAAACCAAGCTGAACCTGGCCTTCAGTACGGGCGATTACCCGGATATGATCATGTTTGCAAGCCCCAGCCAGGCAAAATACGGCGTGAAGGAAGGCATCCTTCTGCAGCTGGACGATTTAATTGAGGCAAATATGCCCAACTATATGGCGAATATGGGAGAATATATAGATGCTACCAGGCAGACGGACGGCCATATTTACGCTATCTGCGGGCTTAACGAATGCTACCATTGTATGTACGCCAAGAAAATGTGGGTGAACACCTACTGGCTGGACAAGATGGGGATCGATGTCCCCACCACCACGGATGAATTTTATGACGCATGTAAGAAATTCCTGGAAATCAACCCTACAGGCATAGCGGTAGGCGGGGCGAAGGACGGCTGGCATGCCAGATTTGAGGAATGGATGACCAACGCCTTCATACTTTCCCCTTCCAAATCCCAGGATTACCGCGTGGAGGTAGGCCTGGCACCGGAAGGCAAGATAAGGACGATTGCCAATACCGATGAGTATAAGGAAGCATTGAAATATATGAACAGCCTGTATAAACTGGGCGCTATTTATGACGGCGACTTCACACAGACAGAGGAGCAGCTGCGCGCCCTGGCCAATCAGGAAGGCGAACCGGTTCTGTTCCTGCCCTGCGGAACCATTTCCAACCATTTTGATGCGGACAACAATAATGAAACCTACAGACATTATCAGGTAATGGCTCCCATCGCCGGCCCGGACGGAACCAGACGGGCTACCTACATGAAATATGCAGGCCTGGGTGAAGGCGATTTCTTCGTTACCGATAAATGTAAATATCCCGAAGCTGCGCTTCGCTGGATCGATTACTTCTTTACCACAGAGGGCGCCCTTTCTTCTCAGTACGGCGCTGAAGAAGGCACCGACTGGGTTCTGAACCCGGAAGGAAAGAAGGGTCTGAACGGCGAACCGGCCATGTATGAGGTGCTCAATCCTTACTCAGGCGAGGCACAGAACCATGACTGGCAGGACGTGCAGGTGAAGTATTTCCCCGCAGAGTTCCGTCTTGGTGAAAGCACGGATCAGAATGTGGATGTGGGAACCTCGCTGGGGCTGGAAAAACTGCTGTATGACGCCACCAAGGAAAAAATGGAGCCTTACGCACAGAAGGAAGGCGACTGGGATGTGCTGCCTTACCTGAAGCTGACGGATGAGGAAGCTACCAAAATCCAGACCATCGGCGTGGAAGTGGAAAACTACATTGAAGAAAATAAGGTTGCGTTCATCACCGGCAGAAAAGACTTTGATAAGGATTGGGATTCTTATGTAAAAGGCTTTGACAACGTAGGCCTGCCTACGCTGCTGGAGGTTTATCAGACCGCATATGACAGGCAAAGCTCAAAGTAAAATGGTATTTGACCCTCGCGGCAGCCGCCAGGCGGACGCATACGTGCATCAGTCCGGCCTGCGGCCGCGGGAATAAATGGCATTTGTCGTAAGGCGCTGCCGGTGTCAGGAGCGAAGGCGCCTCCGGAAAAGGGGGCGCCTTTTTCTACAGAAGAAGGCCGGGCCGGGCAGCAAAGGATTTCGATCTTAAGGCAGAGGAGGAGGGAATGCTTTGAAAACAGGTGCGATGAAAGTAAAAGCAAAAAATAAGAACAGGGTAAAGAATTCCAACTGGCAGTTCTGGGCGATTATAGCGGTGCCGCTCATTTATGCCATTGTATTTGCCTATATTCCCATGGGCGGGGTGATTCTGGCCTTTAAGGACTACAGCATCAGAAAGGGGATCTGGGGCAGCGACTGGGTGGGTTTGAGGTATTTTAAACAGTTCCTGCTGTCCCCTTCCAGCTCCAAGGTTATTATCAATACGCTGGTGCTGGGCTTTTACAGCCTCCTTGCAAGCTTTCCCATCCCGATTCTGCTGGCGGTGGGGCTGAATGAGGTGAAGGCGGTAAAATTCAAGAAAACCGTACAGATGATAACCTATGCCCCCTATTTTATTTCCACGGTGGTTATGGTCGGCATGCTCATGCAGATGACGGATCTGCGTATCGGCATCATCAACAAGCTGCTGGGGCTGTTCGGCGTGGGGCCGGTGAATTTCTTCGGGGATGTGGATATTTTCAGAAGCCTGTATGTATGGAGCGGCGTGTGGCAGACGGCGGGCTATTCGGCCATTATTTACATAGCGGCGCTGGCCGGCGTCAGCCCGGAGCTGAAGGAAGCGGCCATTGTGGACGGCGCCAGCCGCCTGCAGAGAATCTGGCATGTGGATTTGCCGGCTATCCGGCCCACTGTGGTGACAATGCTGATTTTCGCCTGCGGCAATATGATCAATATCGGTTTTGACAAGGTATTCCTGATGCAGAACAGCATGAACCTGGCAAAATCCGAAGTTATCGCCACCTTCGTATATAAGGTCGGCCTGGTGAACGCAGACTATGGCTTCTCCACGGCGGCGGGCCTGTTCCAGTCGCTGGTGAGCTTCATCATGCTGGTGACGGTGAACCAGATTTCCAAAAAAATTACGGAAACCAGTCTGTGGTAAGGGGGAGCGTTATGGGAAATCAATTGAAAAAGTTCGGAAAGGCTCCTTTGGGAGATAAAATATTTATCATTTTGATCTATATCCTGCTGGCGGCCATTATGCTGGTGGTATTTCTGCCGCTGGTCTATATTGTGAGCGCCTCGTTTTCCGACCCGCAGGCGGTAATCAGCAATGAAGTGTGGTTCCTGCCGGTGCGTCCCACGCTGCGGGGCTATCAGGCGGTCTTTAAGAACAGGAATATTCTCACCGGCTTTGCCAATTCCTTTTACTATATGATAGTGGGGACATTAGTCAATATCGTCATGACCGTAATGTGCGCCTATCCGTTGTCCAGAAAGGAATTTACGGCCAGGAACAAGGTGGCGATGATCTTTGTGTTTACCATGTATTTCAGCGGCGGGCTGATTCCCACATATATGCTGGTAAATTCCCTGGGACTGGTAAATACAAGATGGTCAATGATCATCCCTTCCGCCATGTCCACTTACAATATGATCATCTGCCGGACTTATTTTGTGAATTCCATTCCGGATGAACTGTATGAAGCGGGGCAGCTGGACGGCTGTACGCCCTTCAAATATCTGCTTCGGGTAGTGGTGCCGCTGTCAAAGCCGATTCTGGCCGTGCTTGTGCTGTATTACGGGGTTACAAAATGGAATTCCTACTTTGACGCCATGATTTATCTGAAAAGCCAGACAATGGTGCCGCTGCAGATTGTACTGCGGGATATCCTGATTCTGAATCAGGTGGATTACACAATGATAAGCGATGCTTCGGCCATTGCGGCGCAGAGAGGCCTGACGGACCTGCTGAAATATTCCACCATCGTTGTGGCTTCCCTGCCGGTTCTGTGTATTTATCCTTTTGTGCAGAAATATTTTGTAAAAGGTGTTATGATTGGGGCAGTGAAAGGGTGAGGAAAGGATATGTATCAATTTAACAGAGATGAATATGAGAAGAGGATGGAATGGTACCGGGATGCAAGGTTCGGTATGTTCATCCACTGGGGGCTGTATTCCATTCCTGCAAGGGGTGAGTGGATCCGCAGCACCGAGGAAATGACAATTGAAGAGTATCAGAAGTATTTTGAGGAATTTGACGCCAGGGATTTTAAGCCCAGGGAATGGGCGAGGATGGCAAAGCAGGCCGGCATGAAATATATGGTGCTCACGGCCAAGCATCACGACGGCTTCTGCCTGTTTGACAGCAAGTATACGGAATACAAGGCGACAAATACAAAGGCCGGGCGGGATCTGGTGAAGGAATATGTGGAGGCGGTCCGGGCGGAGGGGCTGAAGGTGGGGCTTTATTTCACCCTGCTGGACTGGTATCATGACGATTATCCCCATTACCAGGATCGCAACCATCCCATGCGAAACCATCCGGAATGCGGAAATGAAAACCGGGATTTTGGCAGGTACATCGAGTACATGCACCGGCAGGTGGAGGAAATCTGCACCAATTACGGACAGCTGGATCTGCTCTGGTTTGATTTCTCCTACGATGACATGCGCGGGGAGAAATGGGGCGCCACCCGGCTGATCAATATGGTACGTTCCCTGCAGCCGCAGGTGATCATCGATAACAGGCTGGAGGTGAGCGGGGAAGGAATGGGTTCCCTGGCGGAATGCAGCCCCACGCCTTATCATGGGGACTTTGTAAGCCCGGAACAGATAATTCCTCCCAACGGACTTTTAGATAAGGAAGGCAGGCCGCTTGCCTGGGAGGCCTGTGTGACCATGAACAATCACTGGGGCTACTGCGGGACGGACCATTTTTACAAGCCGGCCCCGATGCTTATCAAGAAGCTGGTGGAATGCGTATCCAAGGGCGGAAACATGCTTCTGAATGTGGGGCCTGACGCCTACGGCAATTTCCCGCCCCGGTCGGTGGAGATCCTGGAGGAAATCGGCCGCTGGATGAAGAAAAACGGGGACAGCATTTACGGCTGCGGGCCGGCCGGCATTCCCAAGCCGGATTACGGACGGGTTACCAGGAAGGGAAACACCTGTTATTTCCATATGTTTGAAAATACCATTGGCCCGGTGCCCCTTCTCGGTCTGGATAAATCCAGAGTGAAGAAAATACGGGCGCTGGCGGACGGCTATGAAATCCCGGTGTCCGATAGCTGGGTGCACAGCGATTATCCTGATATTGTGTTCGCCTCCCTCGGCCCCGATCCCGTGCTGCCGGATCCCACAGATTATGTGCTGGCAGTGGAAATGAATGAATAATAGCGGTGTCCTCCGGCAGATTGAAAATATGCCGGGGGAGACCTTTTTTCATGCAAAAACAGATCGGTTTTTCATAGTAATCTTTTTTTCCTTATAGTATAATGGACGGGTGGGCAGCTGGGGCAGGGTGCGGCTGCAAAGACGGGAGAACGTGATGCCGGGGGAGGCTCCGGTGTCGGATGCGTTCCGGGGGAGCCGGGTATTTTTAACGGCTGTACGAAAGAAAAGAAGGGGAGAGATACTGTGAGAAGACCTGTACGATATAGAGTGAACCAGTTGTCCATGAATCTGCTGATTTCCTATCTTTCTATCCTGATAGCGCCGCTGCTTGCCATAGTGATTATTTATTTTACGGCTACCAGCCTGTTTTTGTCCGTGCAGAAGGAAAAGATGTTCACTACGCTGAATATGACCGCGCTGGAGGTGAACCGGAGTATTGAAGAGGCCGGGAATATGGGAGGCTATATCAGCAATTCCCCGGAGCTGCGGGATCTGTGCAGCAAGATCCGGCAGGAAAAGGATTATTATGATATGTATCTGTATATCCGGTCGCTGTCGGATTATTCCATGTTCAACGCCGCCATAGAAAACATCTATTTTTTCTTTGAAAAAGGGGAATACATGGTGATGGACAAGGTGGTGGTGCCTGCGGATGACAGAGGTTACGCTTCCGTGGGCATGCTTGGCAGCGAAAGCTATAAGGAGCTGCTGGAAAACTTCGCCGGCAAGGTATACAGCAAGGATGTGCTCCGCCTGCAGGACGAGGGGACGGATAAGAAGCTGATGGTGGCCCAGTCCTTCCCCTTCAGCGGTTATGAGAATCCCGAAGGGACGCTGGTGGTGGTGCTTAACGACAACCTGATAGATGGACAGCTGCGCAACAACCTGATCCATGGGCAGGGGATAACGCTGATGCTGGATAAGGAGCGGGACGGAGAGTACTTCCAGAAAATCATTACCGGGGAAAACTGTGACGTGGGAGCGGACGAGCTGCCCATGGATTACATCCTGGGGAAAAAGGACGGGGAATTCTCCCTGCATGGGGAACGTTATATCATATGTGCGGTGGAAAGCCCCGGTTCCCCTTACAGATATGTTTCCATACTGCCGAAAAAAACGCTGCTGGGACAGATCGGTTCCATAAAGTATCTGATCGTGGCGCTGTGCGTGACGGCCATGCTGGCGGGGCTGGCCGTATGTATCGGGCTGTGGAGGAAGCGCAGGGACGTGGTTCTTTCCTTCAGCAGATATCAGGATGAATTCGGAACGGCCCAGGGCAACGGGAAGCCGGTGCGCAGCTTCTGGGAGGGCATTCCCTACCTGCTTGACAGCGCCGTCAATCTGCAGACAACGCTGAAGCTGCAGAAGAATTTCATGCGCACGGCAGTGGTGCGCAAGCTGCTGTTCGGAGAATATACCTCCGGCGCGGAGCTGGAAGAGGAGCTTAAGAGCGTGGACATCACCCTGGAGGGGGATGCCTACTGCGCTGCGGTAATCCAGATACGCAGCAGTGTTATGAGTAAGGATCTGGAGCAGTGGAACGAGCTGCGGCTGTTCATCAGGGAATGCATACAGGAGCAGATCTGCATCTCCAAGATTTACTGTGAGCTGGATCAGTCCCGCAGCGCCCTGATTTTTCCCGTGAGCAGGGAGGAAGCGAGGGAGACCATCCGGGAGCTGCTGACAGACTTCGGGGAGAGCCTTCTCATGGAAAAAGAGCTGGAAACCTATGTGGGGCTGGGCAGGAATGTGACGGATCGGATGGAAATCGCCACCTCCTGTGACGATGCCAGGGAGATCACGGAATATCTGGCCTTCCATAACATGCGTACCGTGATGTGCAAGGAGGAAATGCCGAAGCAGACGGACAGCTTCTTTTTCCCCATAGAGACGGAGCTTCTTCTTGTAAAGAGTATCCGCCAGGGCAACCAGGAGGAGATTGACGATATTTTCCGGGTGCTCACCTTTGAAAACTTTACCTACAGGAAGCTTTCCGTCACCATGGCGGGGTACCTGACAGATCTGGTGCGGGCCACCGTGCTGCGGGCGCTGAAGGAGGAGGAAGACGCCGCTTCCGGCGCGGAGGAACGGATTAACGGGGCGGAGAGCCTGGAAGAGCTTGCGGGGATATGCAGGCAGCTGCTGGCCGGCGCCTCCGGTCAGAAGAGGAAAAAAGAGGAGCAGGATGCGGATGCCCTGAAGCAGTCGATCCGGAAAACGGTGGCTGAAAAATATAACCGGCAGGATTTTAATCTCAGCCAGCTGGCGGAAGAGCTGCAGGTTTCTGAAAACAGGCTGTATAAGCAGTTTAAGTCGCTGTTTGGCATGAGCTTCAGCGAGTATCTGGAAAATGAAAGGATTAAAATGGCCTGCGAGCTTTTGAAAAAACAGGTCCCGGTAAAGGACGTGGCGGAGGCTGTGGGCTATGGCAGCGATTTTTCCTTCCGCAGGGCATTTAAGCGTGTTATGGGGCTGGCGCCCAGCTATTATGCGGAGGGGCTGGATAATAAATGATGCATGGATGCGCGCGCCGGCGCGATGGATGGGAGGTATGAAAATGTTATCAAATCGTTTGATAGAATATGCGGAGAAAAAATATGCGGAAAGGCTGCCGTATCTGGAAACGGTGCGGGCCGGACTGGAGGAGGGATTCTCCCGGTGCACGCCGGAGGAAGCGGCGCTGATGCGGTTTTTCTACGGCACGATGCCTCTGCGGGATGCGGGGGAGTATGATTTCCGGGTGTTCCTTTCCTTTGTCAGACATGGGCTTTGGCTGCGGGAGCATGTGGCGTGGTGCGCCGCCCTTCCGGAGGATATTTTTGTGAACCATGTGCTGTATTACCGGATCAATTCCGAGGACATCAGTGAAAACAGGGCTTTTTTTTATGAACAGCTGAAGGACAGGCTGACCGGGAAGGAGCTCTGGAAATCACCCCGTCAGGCCGTAATCGAAATCAATTACTGGTGTGCGGAGCATGCAACGTACCAGGCGTCCGATATGAGAACCGCATCACCCATGACGGTATACAGGAGCGGGAAGGGGCGCTGCGGGGAGGAATCCACCTTTATGGTGACGGCGCTGCGCAGCGTCGGCATTCCTGCCAGGCAGGTATACACTCCCAGATGGGCTCATTGCGACGATAACCATGCCTGGGTGGAGGTATGGGCGGAAGGCCGGTGGTACTTCCTGGGGGCGTGCGAGCCGGAGGAGGTGCTTAACAAGGGATGGTTTTCCCATGCATCCAGCCGCGCGCTGCTGGTGCACAGCAGGAATTTTTCGGATTTTACCGGAGAGGAAGCGGAGGAATGTATTGGCAGGGAGGGCGTGACCTGGTTCTATAACAATACCTCCGTCTACGCCCGGACCCGCAGGCTTACGGTGGCGGTAAAGGATCGGGAGGGAAAGGCGGTAAAGGACGCGCTGGTTTCCTTTGAAATCCTGAATATGGGAGAGTACTGCAGCGTGGCGTCGCTGTCAACGGATGAAAAAGGCGAGGTGCACTTGACGGCGGGGCTGGGAGATTTCCATGTGAGGGCGCAGGCCGGCGGCTATTTTGGAGAACAGCTCGTATCCGGGGCAAGACAGGAGCGGGCGGAAATCGTGCTGGACGCTGCTGCGGCGCAAGATAGCTGGATCAGGGATGTGTGGGAGCCAAAGGAAATAACTGCGCCGGAGGATTATCCCATGAATCCGGGCGCTGTGACACCGGAGCAGAAGCAGAGAAAGCGGTTGCGGCTTGCCGCCGCCAATAAAATGCGGGAGGAGAGAATCCGTTCCTTTTACCGGGAGGAGGCTGCGGCCAGGTATCCGGAGGAAAAGGAGCTGCTGCGCACTGCGGCCGGCAATTTTGACGAGGTGCTCCGGTTCCTGGAAAAGGATGGGAATCCCCACAGGAAAGCGCTGCTTCACAGCTTAAGCGCAAAGGATTATCTGGATGTAAGGGCAGCGGTGCTGGAGGATGCGCTTTGCGGGGCGGAAAAGGTCAGGGGCGCATGGCCGGAGGAAATTTACCGGGAATATCTGCTGTGCCCCAGGATTTATTATGAAGAGCTGACGGCTTACCATAGCTTTATTGACGGGTATTTTACGGAAGCGGAGAAAGAAGCATTCAGGGAAGATCCGGAGAAGCTCTGGGCTTATATAGAAAAAGAAATCAGTTATGAACCGGCGCTTGATTATCGCACCATCTGCGCCACGCCGGTGGGCTGCCTGACGCTGAAGCAGGGGAATGAAACGGCGAGGAAAATCCTGTTTGCGGCAGCCTGCCGTACCCTGGGGGTTCCCGCCAGGCTGAAACGGGGGACGGCCGGAGCCGGAGTATTATACGGGAACGCAGTTCCGGATGCCGGGGAAGAGCGTTGGACAAGAAAAAGCTGATGCCGCGCCGGGGAATACGGACGCGTCGCTGGTATTGCAGGTGGAGGACGGCAGTAAATGGATTTATTATCAGACCTGGACGATTGGGAAGCTGGACGGCCTGCAGTTTGTTACCTTGGATTATGAAGGCCTGCGTTTTGGCGGAAACTGTCTGGAGCTGTCCCTGGAGCCGGGGATTTACCGGCTGATCACCACCTCGCGCATGCCAAACGGCAACCAGCATGCGGCGGAGCGTACCTTCCGGCTGGCAGACGGAGAGCGCAGGGAAATATCCATGAGCCTGCGGGAGGGCAGCCTGGAGGATATGCTTGTGAACAATGAGCTTCCTGATTTTGAGGTGACGGATGCGGACGGGAAACGCTGTCCTGCGGCCCGGCTTACGGCCGGAGGCAGCGCGGTACTCTGTTTTCTGGAGGAAGGTGCGGAGCCTACGGAGCATGTTTTAAATGAACTGATGCAGCAGGCGGGCGACTGGAATGCGGCGGAGGCGAAGCTTATATTTATCGTAAGGGACACAGAGGCGCTTGCCAACGCCACGCTTGCCCGCACGCTGGAGAAAATCCCCTGTGTTTCCGTTTATTTTGACCCGGAGGGAGAAACGCCGGAGCCAATCGCCAGACGGATGTATGTGGATCCGGAAAAGCTTCCGCTGCTGGTGGTGACAAGGGACGGTATGACAGGGATTTATGCAAGCAGCGGCTATAATGTGGGAAGCGTGGATCTCATGCTGAAAATTCTGAGCAGATAAAGGGGGAAGCCGCCCTGGGGCGGCACAAAGACGAACGTGAAGGAAAAGAATACAAAAGCGGTTATTGTTCTGAATGTGGTTGGTATTTTTCTGTATACGGTAGGGATGAGGAGCTTTGCGGCGCCGGCCAGGATTGCGCCCGGCGGCGCCAGCGGTATCGCCATCCTGGTGAACTTCCTGACGGGTTTTCCCATGGGCTTGTTCTGCGCACTGTTTAATTTCCCGATTCTGGCGGTTGTGCTGTGGAAAAAGATTTTCCCGGCCGGATTTGTGGGAAAGGCGACGGCAAGCATTGTACTGCTGTCACTGATGACGGACCTGCTGGCGCCCGTCCTGCCCCATTATCAGGGAAATGCCCTTCTGGCGGCGCTGTTTGCCGGGGCCTTCATGGGCACGGGGCTGGCAATGGTTTATCTGGGCACATCGGATACGGGCGGCATTACCATGATTGGCCTGATCCTGCAGAAGTATTTTCCCCACCTGAAGGTGGGAACACTTGTGTCCGCCATCAATATGGTAATCGTCCTGGCCTCCGGTGTGGTTTACCGGAACATTGACAGCATCCTGTATGCTATTGTGACGGTATATGTGTCCGGGCTTTTTATGGACAGGCTGGTGAACCAGGCGAATTCCAAGGATTTGATTATTGTAATGAGTGAATGCACGGACAAGGTGCGCTGCGTTTTTCTGGATGAGCATAAAGGAATCACCATTCTGAAGGGAGAGGGCGGTTATACCAGCGAAACCCAGAGGGTGATTCTGGGAGCGGCAGGGAAGGCGGACTGTTCAAAAATCCAGGAAAAAATCCGCAGGGTGGATCCAAAGGCTTTAATCATTGTGGCGGAGGCCAGCAATGTGGTGGGCAAGGGCTTCGGAAGAATGCTGTGATTCCGGCGGGAAGGCTTTGTCATGGAATCTGGAAAAAAGGGAGGATGGAAAAATGGTTACGGTAACGGAAGGGAAGAATGCCCGTTTTTATATTGATTTTGCGTGGGAGAAGGATCCCCATATCAGAAGCTTCCGGCTGGGGCTGGAGGAGGTTTTTGAAGGAAAATACCTGGAGACGCTGTATGTGCCTGTTCAGGGACAGGCGTTTCTGCTGGTTGGGTGCGGTAAGGAAAAGGAGACAGGGCTTCTGGAGGTGAAGGAAATCCTGGCGGCCGCCTCAGCCAGGTGCCGGGAGATGAAGGTGAAGGAATGCTCCGTTGATATCTCTGTTTTCACGCAGCTTCTGGGGAAGGATGCGGTGACGCAGAGCGTGCTGGGGCTGGAGCTGGGAGGCTACAGCTATTCTTTTTCCAGGGAAAAGAAGGAGGAGGTTCCCTGCTGTTTCCAGCTGGAAAGGGTCAGCGGGCTTGAAGGGCTGGAGGAATTAATTGAAGAGGCGCAGGAGCTGGCAGGGGATATCCTTTTTGCCAGGGATCTGGTAAATACGCCGGGAAACCATCTGCGTCCAATGGATCTGGACCGGGCGGTGACGGGCTTCGTGGAGGATGTGGAAATCGAGGCGCAGACCTTTGTTTACGGACAGCTGCGCGCCATGAAAATGGAGGGTCTGTATGGCGTGGGCGGCAGCAGTGAGTATCCGCCCTGTATGCTCGTCCTGCGCTACCGGGGCAATCCGGACAGCAGCGAGGTATACGGCCTGGTAGGAAAGGGCGTGACCTGCGATACCGGAGGCTATTGTCTGAAACCCAGCGGTTCCATGGCCGGGATCAAGGGGGATATGGCAGGGGGGGGGGCCCCGGCGGGGGGGGGCCCCCCTGGGTCAGCGTTGC